>Ga0272443_10000101_pt1 | contig 167535 bp, 151 predicted proteins | sample SSMAcet12_FD_193581 | JGI IMG/M metagenome (GOLD analysis project Ga0272443, IMG submission 193581) | Marine sediment archaeal communities from Little Sippewissett salt marsh, Falmouth, MA, United States - SSM-Acet-12 | ecosystem: Environmental > Aquatic > Marine > Wetlands > Sediment ... | reverse complement strand
CGGCGGATCCACAGCGCCGGACCACAGGACGCGAGCAGCGGGGCGCGGATGTCCACGCCGGGAGGAGGAAGCACGCCCGGAGGCCCCCAGTAACCGCTGTTCCCCAGCAGCCAGGTGTCGATGGTGGCGCGGTCAACATTGACAGGCATCAGCAAGCTTTCCACGGCGCGTAGCAGCAGTTCGCTGTAGGCCTCGCGATCGTAGGGGGTCTTGGTGTCGATCAACTCCCATGGCCGTGCTTTCTCCGGCCCGGGGACGAGGATGAAGCGCAATTTCTCGCCAGGGCTGAGCGTGACCCCTTCCCTGGTGAGCGCGGCCGCCACGCGGGCAGCGTTTGTGCGCACGGTGAATTCATCCGGCTTGCGCGACAGACGATGGGTGACCACGAGCTCGTTGAGCGGGACGTCGCCGCGGCGCAGCGCGACGAGACGCTGGCGGGCGTAGTTGATGGCGCGCGGCAGCGCGGCGCGGAAACCGGTGATATCATGGCCCTCGGCGAGGATGTCGAGCATGTCCAGCTGGGTTTGCTTGATGTAGGCCGGCGTATCTCGCCGCCGGGCCTCGATGCCGCGCACCTTCACCGTCCCGTCTTCGAAGGCGCCGAAATAGCGGTTGGCAGCGGCCACGCGCGGTTCGGTGCGCGAGGGCAGGAACGCCACCCAGCGGTAGACTCCCTCCAGCCCGATTTCGAGGCCGGTGTGGGTGCGGATTTCATCCAGCAGGGCGTCATAGTCGGGCGTTTGCACCGCGCCGGGTTTGTGAATCCACAGCCCGTCGACGTACATGTGCAGCACGCGAAAGCCGCGCGCTTCCAGCAGCTCTTTGGCTTGCAGCAATACCTCGCGGCCGTAGGCCGTGACGGCCTCATGTGCCTCGATGCGTCCGAAGCGCGCGTTCTTGTAGCCCAGGTAGCCGAAACAGGTGACCAGCAGCCATTTGTGGGCCGAATGGCGGCGGCGGTAGCGCTCGACGCGCGGGTCTTCCGGAGGCAGTTTCCGGATGAGCGCTTTGTAACGGAAGCGTTTCTCCAGCAGCGGCGCCAGGGTTTCCGGTACCAGCCCTACGCGGTCGCGCAGGACGCGCGTCCCGAGTTCGGGGACTGGTTCGCCCTGTTCGCCGCGGGTGACGACGGTTTCGGGGGAGATGTTGAAATGGACCATGATGCTGGGGTACATGGAGGAGAAATCCAGTCCGGCGACATGTTCGTGCAGGCCGGGGATGGGATTGTAGACCATGCCGCCTTTGTCGGCGTTGATCAGGTCTATCCCGGATTTAAGGTCTTCAGGATGGCGTTTTTGCCAGGGGACGAGCACACCCCGGCGCAGCGCGGTGGCGACCTGCATGGCGCTGATGCCGGTGCCGGTGGAGACGCGCGCGGTGGTCTGCGCCGGAAGGCCAGTGAGACGCGCGATTTCGAGAATGCCGTCCAGGCCGTAGTCGTTGGCGAGGAACGCATTCTGACGGTCGAGATGCCAGCGTCCAAAAAGCAGGTGCTGCTCGTTGCGGAACACCACCTTGCCGTACGAGAAATAGGAGGATGCGCGTTTGCGCTGCACGGTGCGACGGGAATCGCGGTTGAGTGTGAGCGGGATGCCGAAGTGACGTCCAAGGTCAATGAGGCGCGGGAGGATGTAGTTGTCGCCGTAGGTGCTGATGATGACGTCGGGATCGTAGCGATGGAGCAGGTGCTGGACCCCGCGCACGAGTTCACGGCTGCGCGCGCGTGGGAAGCAAAACTGGTGCTTGTCGATGCTGACCAGCAAGTCGCCGCGGTGGCCGCGGGCGGGATCGCGCATTTCGCCTGTGAGCCGCAGGGTCATCAGGCGCAGCGGGGGGATGCGGTAGTCGATGGCCCAGGGTGAGTCGAGCGACTGGATGTGCTGAATGTGGCCGTCGTGGTGCTCCACCTCGCAGTAGGCGAGTGGAAAGGCGCCCTGCGCGAGTACGTAGCGCTGGGGGATGGAAATGTCTCCGTCGTAGTAGGTCAGGTCGGGGAAGCAGCGCGTGGTCTGACGGAAGATGGTCATCAGCGAGCCGGGCGGTGTGCGCACCTCGAGCACCTCGACCGGCTTCCCCAGGAAGAGGTCGGTGCGCTCGGTGCGCTTCAAGGTCACGCCGCGCTGGTGATGCAGCCGCGTGCACACATTGTGCAGGTCCTGGCGCGGCCCGCGCACGTAGAAGGCGGGGCGGAACGCATCGCGCAGGGCATGGGCATGCCCCTGTTCATCGATGAACCACACGGTCATGCTGTCAGCGGAGACGTAGACGTCAAACAGCCATCCGAAGAAGGAGGACAAGGATCAGGGCTCCCGTTTGAGCGACGGGCTTTCACCGCGCTGCATGCGCTCCAGGTTGACCTGCAGCACCTCAATCTGCTGGCGCAGACGCAGCACGAGCTTATGCTCCTCGACGAGCATGGCGAGCAGCATGATTTCGAAGGGGAGCAGGTGCGATGCGTAGGCGGCTTCTGCCAGGTGCTGGCGTGCGTCGGCGAGCAGGTCGTCCAGCGCGAGCTGGTCTTCGCGGCGCAGCGCGCGCCGGAAGCGCGCCAGCGACTGTTGCTCCTGCAGAAATGCCTGGGTGATGGATGGCAGTGTACGGCCCATAACAATACCTCTCGCGATGTATAACGACACGGGTTTCCCTAGAACAATGACAGTTGTGCGCCCTCGCTTGCTTCCGGCGGGTGCAGCATCCAGGCTGCGTCAGCGCCGAGCTGCAGGCGTTCCAGGAGCGGCCAGCGCTCCTGCACGGGTTGGCGCGGCTCGCGCGCTCCGATAATCACCGGGCCGCTCACCGCGAGCTGATGCAGATGCGCCAGCGTTTTGTCCAACAGGTATTCGACTTCTCGCAGCGGGACGCTTTCGTCGTAGAACGTGTTGAGCAGGTCCAGGATGATCAGCGGCTCGTTGCTTCCAGTTGTGTTTTCGATGCGTTCGGCGAGCTGGAAGCAGGTGAACGCGCGAGAGAGTTGAATGCGCTCCAGGATGCTGTGCGGTCGCGCACTGATGCGGCGCGCCAGGCGCGCGATGAAATAGCCGTCAAAACGGTTGCCGCCGTCATAGATGTGCGGGCGGCAGCCCCGTGCGGCCAGCGCTGTCGCAAGCGTGAGCAGGGCACGGGTGGGGGTGTGCGCACCCCAGAACAGCGACAGGCGCGGCTGCAGGACGGCATCCAGACTGGCGCCGCCGGGCAACGGGGCGGGCGGCGGCAGGGGATGATCGACAGGATGGCTCAGCATGCGAATCCTCCAGTTGACCGGTGCGGATCATGCACGGGCGAATGCGAACATATGTTCTATTCTTACACGGGAGAGTAGTGGGCGCAATCCCACGCGCGGAGGATTTTGTGGAGAGAGTCAGGCTGCTTGAGCGCCTTCGGTACGTCCGAAGAAAAGCCAGTAGCAAAGGATGGCAATGGCATAGCTGGTGATGGTGCCGAGGAAGACCGGTCCGAAGCCGTAGTTGAGTTGAATCCAGCCGCTGATGGAGGGGCTGAAAGCCCATCCGAGGGTCCAGCTCATGTTGACCAGGCTGGCGGCGGTGGCGCGGGCGGAGGATTCGACATGCTCCATGACGAAGGCATCATACATGGGGATGGCCATATTCATCAGTGCAAGGCGGAAAAGGTAGCCGACAGCGCTGAGGCTGAAGGTTGGCGCGAAGCCCAGCATGGCGAGGAAAGGGATGGAAAGCGCCTGGGTGAGCACGACCAGGCGGATCTTGCCGAGGCGGTCGGCGAGCGGAGGCGCCAGCAGCAGGCCGATTCCCATGGCGAGCGATCCCCAGGCGAAAAGGCTGCCGATGGCAGCGTCTGTTCGTGCGTGCACCGTGCGGAAGAACACGTTGATGAAGGGCATTAATAAGCCGGCGCCGAGAGATGTGATTAACATAGGGGCGATCAGCCTCGCGAGCAGCGCGGGCTGTCGCCGGGCGTACGCCAGCGGGGAAAGATTCTCGCCTTCTGCGTTCGGTGTGCGCTTGAGTAGAAGCAGAGGGATTGTGCTCAGCAGGATGCCCCCGGCAACAAAGAGTAGCGTCCCGCCGTAGGCGCGCGAGCTGGTCGCTGCGACCTGGAAGGCATCCCCAAGCATGGAGGGTATGCGTCCACCCAGCCAGTTTCCAATAAAGCCGGACATGGTTTGCAGGCCGGCGCTGAACGCGAACAGGTAGCTGCGCTCTTCTTCATCGCTGTTTTCCATGAGAAACGGTCCTGTCGCTACACCGGAGAGACTCTGCGTAGCGCCAATCACCATTTGCATGCTGTAGAACACGGGCATGGACGGGAAAAGAGCAATCAGACCGATCCCGAATGTGTAACCGAGGGAGGAGAGGATGAGTGTGCGTTTGCGCCCCAAACGGTCGCAGAGTACGCCGGCAGGGAGCGCTACGACGATGGATGTGAGGCTGCTGAGCGTAAGCAGGCGGCCAAGGATGGCCTCATCATAGCCGAGACTGAGCGCGTAGAAATTGAACAGCAGCTGGTAGATGCCGAAGGCGACGCCGAGAAGAATGGTGCGCAGCAAGTACAGGCGGGCGTTCATCCGGAAGTGGGCAATCTTGGATCGATAGCTGCGGAAGGCGCGCTGCCAGCGAGCGGTTTGCGATCGAAAGAGGGTCATGATGCTCCGTCGGGTGAGCACATGATGCTGTGCTCACCAGGGTGAGATGATACGAGATGGATAGGAGTGTAACATCATATTTCAGGTGGTTGAACGGGTTTGCTGCTGCTCCGTGAGGAGTTCACGGAGACGGGGGTGATCATGGTAGACGCCGCGATAGGGTTCTGGCAACAAGGCGGCAATACGGCACATGATCTCATCCGTATTTTGCTGGAGTGATTGGTTGCGGTCTTCCCGGTTGAGCGGAGGTAGGTAATATGGTTCACCGAACTGGATTGTGAGTTTTGACCGGCGCAGATGTTTGAGATCATCGGCCATATGTTCGGTTCCCGTCACACCGACCGGCACGATGGGAACCCCGGTCAGATTGGCGAGGAAGGCAACACCCGTCTTGCCTGGAAGGAGGCTGTGGGTCGGGCTGCGAGTCCCTTCCGGCGCAATGGCGAAGGGTTTCCCGGACTTGAGAATCCGGGTTGCCTTTGTCAGCGCTTGGCGGTCTACTTCCCCCCGTTGGATGAAGACACCACCCATGGTGCGGACGATGGGCCCAAACAGCCAGTGCACTTCATACTTTTCCGCCGCCCAGCCGGTGATGCCCTGCCCGCCCAGGATGCTGTAAATGAGGGGGGTGTCGAAGTAGCTGAGATGGTTGGTGGTCAGGATGTAGGGCTCGTCCTCAGGGACAACGTCTCTATTAAGGATGGTGCGCTTGGTCAGCGCCCAGAGCAGAATGTCGAACACTCTGTAGACGATGTGAGCTGCCATGAAAACCGCCTTGGGTTCTTCATCTCTAAGCATGGTGACGTCAACCCTTCTAGTTTACCGTAACCCGTCCGGAGACAAACCGTTTCTTACCTTGATCACCGAGCAACCAACCTCGGCGGTATGGGTTTCTATCGATGGCGAATTGAAAAGAGGAACTCAGTTTCCCATCGAGCTGCCTATGCCGGAAGAGAGTGTATGTGTGGATTGTCCACCCATCCTGACGGTGCTAGAATGGCGGCGCCATCCTTTGAGGAGCAGTCATGATTGAGACTCACAAGATAGACCCACGCGACAAGAGCGATCTCCGGCGATATCTTGATCTTCCCTACGCGCTGTATAAAAACAACCCAAACTGGGTTCCCTTTCTGCGGACCGATGTTGCCACCATGCTCAATGCAGACAAACACCCTTTCTATGAGCACTCGGACGCCGAGTTTTTCATTGCCACACGCAATGGTGTGGACGTCGCCCGGCTGGCCATGCTGGAGAATAAGCCTTACAACATGTACCACGACAAGCGACAGGCACAGTTTTATCATTTCGAATGTGTGAATGACTATGATGTTGCCGAAGCGATCCTTGCAAGGGGATTCGAATGGGCCCGGGCACGGGACTTGAATCAGGTTGTCGGCCCCAAGGGGTTTGGTCCTTTTGATGGCTACGGCATTCTGGTAGACGGGTTTGAGCACCGCCAGATGATGGTGATGATGAATTACAATCCGCCCTATATCCCGGCATTTATGGAGAAAATGGGTTTTCGCAAGGAAGTCGATTTTGTGTCCTGCTACCTGCCTCCTGCGAAATTCATCCTCCCTGAGCGGGTGCATCGCATTGCTGAGCGAGCGGCAAAGCGCAGCGGATTACGTGTGATGCGCTTCCGAAACAAACGCGAACTACGCGCGATCGGCATGCGGGTCGGCAAAGTCTATAACGACATTTTCATCAACAACTGGGAGTATTATCCTCTCAGCGATCGCGAGCTGAAGTTCCACATTGACGGCATTCTCATGGTGGCCGTCCCCAGTATGATAAAAATCATCATGCACGACGAGGATGTAGTCGGGTTCCTGTTTGCGTTTCCGGATGTCTCTGCGGCAATCCAGCGCTCCGGCGGCCGCCTCTTTCCCTTTGGGATCGTCGATTTAATGCTTGAGATGCGCCGTTCCAGCACGGTGTCGTTAAATGGAGCTGGAATCCTACCTGCGTTCCAGGGCCTGGGCGGGAATGCGCTGCTGTATGCGGAGATGGAAAAAACCATTCAGGAGAATCGTTTTCAGCATGCAGAGTTGACTCAGGTGGCGGAAACTGCCGTGCAAATGAGGCACGATCTGGAAAATGTGGGAGGGGTTCCATATAAAAATCATCGAGTGTATCTTCGGGAGATATAACCAGGGTGTCGCTGCTCTTCTCATACGGTTATCTGCACGTACGTCCCTGATGCATCATCCGGGTGAAGCTATGAAAAGGAGAATACCATGCAAGAAGGAATGATCGATCGCATTATCCGTGCTATCCGTCTCGATCCGACTCTCTACCGGGAAGTCGCTGACGACGAGGACTACAACGATGAAGCCTACATCATAGTCGGGATTGTGACTCTGCTTTCCGCGTTCGGCGCCGGGCTGGGCGCAGCCATCAGCAGAACCTCTGGACAGGGTTTCTTCGGGGCGTTCTTCTCGGATGCGATCACCCGTGTGCTGTTGGGCTGGCTTCTGTGGGCCGTGATTTCATACTTCGTCGGCACGATGCTGGGCGGGAAAAGCTCCATCCCGGAGATGATGCGCACCCTCGCGTATGCGCAGGTGCCGGCTTTTGTGTCCGTGTTGGGCTTCATCCCATGCCTTGGCTTCCTGTTTGTCGTTGCCGGGTTCCTGCTGAGCATCGGGGCAGGCGTGATTGCGATCCGAGAGTCGATGGAGTTCGACACCATGAACGCTGCGATCACAGCCGTGATCGGTATTCTGGTTTACGTTGCTGCAACCGTCATCATTGGCATCGTGTTTGGAGGGATTGCCCTGGCCGGCTCAGCCATTTTCCGGTAAATGGGCCTATAACCAACGGATGATCCAAAGCGAGGGCAGGCCTCCCTGCCCTCGCTGCATTTCTGTTCGCATTGTTGCCCGACATCATTCTTGTTACACTTGTGCTGGTACGATTGAAGAATTGGGTACTTGGACGCTTGTTTGGCGTGGATGAGGATGGCATGATTTTCATCGGCATGGACGACACGGACAATCATGAGTCGCGCGGCACTGGCCATCTGGCCCGCATGGCGGCAGCCGCGCTTGGCAGCGATCTGCCCGTTGCGGGCGTAACGCGCCACCAACTCCTTGATGATGTGCGTGTGCCCCGCACGGCAAAAAACAGCTGCGCGGCCATTCTGGTTGATACGGATAGCGCGGACCTGGATGAGCTTTTTGAGCGGATGAAAGCCATCATGCTGGCGGACTTTCAGGCGGGCAGCGACCCGGGATTGTGCGTGTGCAACAAGGTGCCTGATGCGGTTGTGACGTTTGGACTGCAAGCGAAAGAAGTCCTCGTCGATCAATCCATGGCACGTGAAATAGCACACGTGCATGCGATACGATTGGAAGGGCTGGGGGGGGATGAGGGCGGTGTTATCGGTGCGCTGGCGGCGGTTGGATTGGCAGCAACCGGCGAGGATGGGCGCTATGTCACGGTGGGGACGGTGCGTGAGCTGAGCGGGTGGGTGCCCGTGCCGGCGTTGATCGCGGCAGGCGTCAGACGTGTTGAAACCCGGGGCGGCGATGTGGTTGCATCGGGAATGGTGCTGGCAGACAAACTGCGCCCGTCCCGCAGGGGTGCTGAACCCGTTGCCGTCGTAGTGCGGCATCCAGACGGTTGGTGTCCGCTCAAGTTAGATTGAAGACCAAGATGATTCGTGCGGATCGAGTATCGTATCGGTATCTACATCATCACTGCAGCCTCTGCGAAACGTCGCTAACCATTCGAGCAGGTGAAACCTGGCTGGTTTCCGGTTCTTCGGGATCGGGGAAAAGCACGCTCGCGCGCTGCCTCACCGGCATCATCCCCCACCTGTATCGAGGAACGATGAACGGCAGCGTGAAGCTGAATGGCCTACATACGGCCTTGACCCCCATGTGGAAGCTTGCAGAACAGGCAGGAATGGTCTTTCAGAACCCGGGCGCTCAACTCCTCACGGATTCGGTCGTCCAGGAAATCATCTTCGGGTTGGAACAACTCGGATGGTCAAAACGAAAGATCGACGCCCGTCTCGAGCAGGTGCTCACCACCTTTGACTTGATGCCGCTGCGTGATCGGTCGCCGCAGAAACTCTCCGATGGCGAAAAACAGAAAGTGGCGCTCGCAGCCGTGATGGCTCGCGAGCCAGCTGCGCTCATCCTTGATGAGCCCCTTTCCATGCTGGATGTCACCGCAGAACAGGATCTCCTCAACGAGGTAGGACGTGTATGTGGAGAGGGAACAGCCGTTGTCTTCTTCGAACATCGGGAAGCCCGACTGCGCAGGATCGAAGACCTTAAGCGGCTTGAGCTCAATGGACGGCGATCACGGACGCTGCTCAGCCCTGTCCCTTTCCCGTCCGGACGGATTCCACCTTTCAGGGTTCAGGTGCGGGATGTCGGGGTGACGCTTGGTGCGACGCGTGTGCTCGATGGCATCGATGTTGATTTCGATGGTGGCGAGCTGATCGCGATTGTAGGCCGTAATGGCACCGGAAAGACCACGTTTCTAAGGGCGCTGACAGGCCTTCAAACCCATGATGGATGCGTGACTCTTACCGGGGAGCGTGAAGGACTCGATCTCGGTCTGGTGTTTCAAAATCCGGATCTGCAGTTGTTCAATGCGAGTGTGCGAGAAGAGATGCTGTACCGCATTCCCGATCCAGATCTCGACTGGTATCGATGGCTCCTGCGGATGCTCGCACTGGAGGACTATGAAACCACCCCCCCACTCCTGTTGAGTGAAGGCGAGAAAAAGCGCCTGGGACTGGGTGTGGTGCTCATGCGGCGACCGCGGCATGGCCTTCTGCTTGATGAACCATCCCTCGGGCAGGATGGCCAGCATAAAGCTACCTTGATCAAAGTACTCCGCCAATTAACGGAACAAGGGCATCTGATTATCTTTACCACGCACGATCTTGAGCTTGCGAAACAGGCTGACCGAGTCCTTCTTCTTGGGGAAGATGGCCTCACAGCAGATGGACCCGCCGATGCGATTTTCTCTTCCCGAGACCTTTGGGAAGCTGTGAATCTGGCGGTGGATGTTCCGGATTATGACAATCCCCAGAAGGTCAACAGGGAGGGATCATGATTGGGCTGGGAAGAGGCGGGAAGCGCAGTCTGGCGTTTGTGGAGTCATCGCCGTTTCGTAACATTGACCCGCGCACCAAGCTCTTGATGAGCCTCTGGGTGTCCTTGGCGATCATGCTTCCTCTTCAAAAACTTGCTGTCGTCATGCTGCTGTACGCGCTGATGCTTGCATATGGCCGCTTGCTGCCATCAGCGCTGCGTCAGCTTTGGCGCTTGAAATGGGTATTGTTGGGTTTGCTGATCCTAGACTGGTGGATCGTGAGTCTGGAGTTGGCGTTGAGCGTGGTGCTGCGCATCATCCTCATGGCGGGTGCATTTGCCTTCTTCTTTTCCACGACGACCACTGCTGAACTGCGAAAGTCGCTGGAGTGGATGCACGTCCCGTATCGCTACGCTTTCAGCATCACACTCGCGTTTCAAAGCCTAGGGTATCTTGAAGATCAATGGAAGCAGATCCTGGAGGCGCAGCGTTCACGAGGCGCGTGGCGCTTGAACGATAATCATGACACATGGCTTCCGCGGGTTCGCAATATGGTTGCGCTGACCGTGCCGTCCATCGTATTGACGACAAAACGGGCCTGGACGGCAACAGAAGCAGCCTATGCGCGCGGTTTTGACACGCCGCATTACCGACCCTACCAGGACTTGACGTTCTCCTGGCGGGATCTCGTGCTTGTCGTCGTGCTGGCGCTTGCCAGCGCCGCACTTATTCTATGGAGGTAGAGCTGTCGTAGGAGGTGTGATGACCGATTTAAAACGAGTGTTGCTGGGTTTTCTGATTTTGCTTGCACTGGTGGCAGGACTGCTTGGCGCTGACGCCATGCGCAGGCATGCTGCGCGACCTTCAGGGGAGGGTGAACTCCCGCCGGGGAGCATCCCCGTCACCCTGAACGGGGTGCGTATGGTCTACCTTACGCCAGATGAGATGGTCTCCCTCGAGCAAGTGAGTTTTGTGGATGAGGAAGAAGGGAAGACACAGGAGGGATGGCTGCTCCGTGATGTGCTGCGGGAAATCCTGGTGGATGACGGGCTGGAGGACGATTGCACGCTGACGGTGTCAAGCAGCAGCCGAGGAAAGGCAGCTGAACTGACGTGGGCAGAAGTCCGAGATGAGGCCAACATGGTGATGTTTGACCTATCCGGCCGAGGCACGGTGAAACTGGTTTCGATGCTTGAGCGTCTGGATACGCGTGAAGAGTGGGTGCAGGATGTTGACAACATCGAGGTGGTGTGTCCATGAAGGAGCGGTATTTCACGACATTCGAACTTCTCCTGCTTTCGTTGTTTTCCGCATTGATTGTTGTTGCAAAAATTGCGCTACGCTTCCCGATTACGCTTTCTGGGCATTCCGGTGTCTTCTGGATGGCCATTGTGATCGTCGGTGCGGGTGTGGTTCGCAAGCGCGGCGCGACGTCCGTCATCGGTGTCACATCGGGCTTAATCGCAGCGTTTCTGGGTATGGGTGACTTTGGCGCCTTGAACACCTTTGTTTCCTATACGATGGTCGGAATCGGCACCGATCTGGCGCTGTTTCTGCTGCGTGATCCCACAAGCCTGGTGGCTGCACCGCTGGCAGCGGCAATCGGCCATCTGGCGAAGCTCATGTTCAAGTGGTTCTTTGGCGTGCTTACAGGAACACCGGTGGGGTTCATTGCGCTGGGGCTTGCAAGGGCTGTCCTCGGGTATGTGGTTTTCGGAGCGCTGGGCGGACTGCTGGGGGCTCTGACGTTGAGGGCGTTGGAGCGGGCTGGTTTCTTTTCCTATGTGGCTGAAAAGCGTTGATGTCAGAGTCGCGTATCGCCATCATGCCGGGGAGCGGAGATCGTCCGCTCCCCGCTCCTTTTCTGCGATGGTTTCGTCGATTTCTTGCGCTGACGCGTCAATCAATTCGCGCCGTTTCTTGCGATAGGTGATGATGGGAAGATCGCCGGGAATGAGGCGCTCACCGATGCGAAGGTCACTGCGTTTGGGGATCTGAGTCGCCACAACGTGTTTATCCTGATCGAGCACAATGCGGTTGAAGGGGGCGCTGATGGCGTTAACAATGTGGCTGAGGACGGGTAGCTTCATAAAGCGCTGGTAGAAGCGCACGATCATTTGTGTGTTCTCATCATCGATGGGCGCGAAGGCGGCGAACACATGCACATCGTCTGAAATCCAGTTATGCCATACATTGGGAAAGATGAATTGCAGCTGGGGATGCTTGTCCGGACGCGGCATGTCCTTTTCTCGTCTGGCCCGGGTTCCATCCTCGACGCGATTATGCAGCCAGACGTTGAGCAGGTTGCACGTTTCGTCAAACTCGCAATCCCATTCTGTCCAAGGCCCGTCGACGACCTTGCGGTTCCCGCGCCCGATGGTCGTGCGATGGACAAAGGGCAGGTGCACAACATCAAGCTGGTTCTCGATGGCGCGAGAATAATGGGCCGGCCAATGATCCTGGATGGTGCTGTAGGTATAGGACGAATCGAGGACATCGAAGAACCGGATGGGAGGAAGCTCTTCGGAAGGCGTCTCACCCCAGTACATCCATATGAGTCCATGTCGGTCCTTCGCTGGGTAGGCTCTTCCTCGCATGGCTTTGGGGACCGCTGCGTTGCGGCCGTTGGCCGGGATGTATTGACACGCGCCGGAGCTGTCGAATTCAAAACCATGGAATGGGCAGGTGATGTGGTTGTCTTGGATGGTGCCGAGGCTGAGGGCGGCGCCACGATGGGGGCAGCGGTCGGCCATGCAGCATACCTGGTTCTGGCTGTCGCGCCAGACCACAAGCTTCTCTCCCATGCGTGTGACGCCGATGGGTTTTCCCGGTTTTACGTCCTTGGAGTCAAGGATGGCATACCATTGATTGCGGATCATGGAGAGTCCCCTTTGGTGGATGGATGTGCTGAGATCTGCACCCGCACAGGGTGCATGGAGATCGTCGGCACACGTGGGGTTGTTTGTTATGAGAAGTATAGAGTTAAACGGCAGGCGATCGCCAGTGACGCCGTGCCTATTCTTCTCCTGGTCGATTATCGCCTGACGCGCGCTGGGTTGTCAGCCACTTCACTGCGAAGTCAACCGCCGGACGCTGTGGGAACAAGCGTATGTCCGCGTTGCCGAGCTTTCCACGGCGCACCTCGCCGGTCTTTTCGAACTCGGTTCCGATGGCCGGGAAGAGATCTGAGTCGAGGTCAATATCGCGGTAGGTGCGCCAGACGCGCTTCCCTCCCTCGATGATGGGTGCGCCTTGCTGGATATGTACTGCGCCGGGCGCACGGTATTCTGCCAGATGAAAGGAGGTGTTGGATTCGAACCCGCAACCCAGCAGGAGCACCCAGCCATTCGCATCATAGATGCGGGCAAGCGGCGATTCTTCTCCCAGTGCATTCTTCAGTTGGTGCCTGCGGATGATGGTTTCGGCATTCGCACCCCAGGCGCAGAAAGAGAGAGCGGGATGGTCGCTTCGCTGCACATCCGGCCAAGTGCGGAACGCCTCGGCTGTGCGCCCGATGGCGCGCGTGGGCGTGATGCGCGGATCATAGGCCGGCCAATGGCTACGGATAATCGGCCACCATTCTTCCGGTACCGGCGGGTTCTCCCACAGCGCCGGATCGGAAAGATCGCCGGAATGTGCCGGCATCACCAGCGTGCCCTGCGGTGTGACCGCATCCATCAGGGCCTGGATCAGCGCCACGTGACCACCTGCGATCCAGCCGATCGAACCCAGCGCCACATGGGTGATGAGCGTCATGCCTGCATTGACGCCCAGATCGCGCAGCGCAAGGGTGAGGCTTTTACGGGTATGCGGCTTTGTCGTGTTCTTGATGAGGTCTGATTCCGGCATGACAGGCTCCTGGCAGGAAGTATATCCCCCCGGTGTTTTTCTGCGAAGGGGTCAGCCGGTCTGGTTCAGGTCAAGACGACGCAGCCGCAGCCGCAGGTCGGCTTTGCTCCTGGCTTCGAATTTCTCCAGTACATGCCGTACGTGGGTCTTGACGGTCTCGGTGGAGATAACCAACGCGGCTGCAATCTGACGGTTGGTGCAGCCACCCAGTGTCAGCAGGGCGACTTCGCGCTCGCGCGGTGTGAGGGACGCAAGGACGAGGCGCGCCTTCCGGGACTGTGCCTCCTGCTGTAGACCGCGCTCCAGCAGTTCATGCGCCAGGCCGCGCGCGGTCTCGCGTCGTGCCTGTGCGGCGCGCTGCAGGCGGACGGTCAGATCTGCATCCAGATTGAGGTTAATCCCTTTGCGGGCTTGCACGGCAGCCTCCTGCGATGACGATCGCTGTGTACGCCCATTTTATAGAACAAATGTTCGTATGTCAATGGTGCGGGAGTAGACCGGAATTCCAAACCCTGTTAGACTCACAGCGCCAGGGAGGGTAACCATGCGCCGCCGTCAACGGCTTACAGCAATACTTCTGTCCCTTTTAGTAGCAGGCTGCACCAGCGCTCCTGCGCCAGTGGTGCCCACAGCGAGCCCTCTGCCAACACAGACGATGGAACCCGCTGCTCCCGACATTGGGCGTGACGTTCGAGACGTCATCTGGATCCAGTCGCCCGGCCCCGCATCGCGCGTCCTCAGCCCGCTGCTTGTCCGTGGCGAAGGCGATCCTGTATTTGAGCAATCGCTGGTTGCGCGGCTGGTCGGTGTGGATGGCGCGATCCTGGCCGAGCAACCGCTGCAGATCCAGGCCCCGTTGGGAGAACGTGGCGGCTTTGAACTCTCCATCCCCTTCGAGGTTGATAGCGATACGGGCGCGTTGCTGCAGGTATTTTCACTCAGCGTCCTTGACGGTGGTATTGAACATCTCAGTTCCGTGGGTATCACGCTCAGCGCAGATGGACCGGAAATGGTGACGACGCTGGACGACGATACGGAGCGGCTGGTTCTGCTTTCCCCTGCATCGGGAAGCGTCATCTCGGATGGACGGTTGGAGGTGACCGGTTGGGGCACAGCCAGTTTTGAAGGCACATTGCTGCTCTCATTGCTTGGAGCCGATGGGCAGGTTCTGGATGAGGAAATCCTCACCATCGCCGCTCCGGAGATGGGTCAACCCGGTGAAATCCGCGCGGAACTCACCTTCAGTGTGACCGAAGCGCAGCCCGGACGTATCGTCCTGGTCGATCCGCTTCCTGTGTTTGATGGCATTGGTCATGTCACGAGCGTGCCGGTGGTGCTCTCGCCTTAGCAAGGCGCCATACAAAGAAAGAAGGGAAGATGTCGACGTCCGTAAATGCCAATCACATCCCTGATCCAGGTACAAAGCGACCAACGGGATCCTCCAACTGGGTTGCCAAGCTTGTGCTGGTACCCACGGTTCCGATGTTGATGGCGTCAATCGCCGCCCTGGCGTTGTTCTACCTTGCTCCGGTGCGTTTTGGAGCGCTGTTGGCGCGGCTGCCGGGCGAAACGTTCCTGCGGACAGCGTTGGTCTTTGCGCCGGCGACCTTGTTTGCTGTTGTTGTGCTTGCCTTTCTGTACGCTATTGACGGCGGCAAGCCCGAGGTCCGAGAGCGCCGGCGTGAAGTTTCACCAGCTTCACGCGGTCGAACGACGGCATGGGTATTGCTTGCCCCGACCATCCCTGCGCTACTGGTGTCGACCGCGTTGTGGGCGCTTTCCTTCATTTCACCTGTTCGATTGGATCGCTTGCTTGAGCCGCTTCCGGGGACATCCTATCTTCGTCGGCTAATTCCCTTTCTTCCTCCAGCGCTGTTTTTGCTTACGTTCATGTTGCTGATCTATCTGTTTCTCATCCAGCCCCGTGAAGCGGAAAAGGACGAGCGGGAGTTCGGTGGCGTGCATCGCTTTGCCAACCTGATGGTCCTTGGCACGTTTGTGGCGGCACTTGTTGCGCTTGCTTTTGCTGCGATCGCCCTGGGCTCTTACTACATCAGGCCAGAGCTCTTTCTCTCGCTGGTTAGCCGGATACCGTTCGAGGAGCTTGTGCGAATCGCCATCATGTTTGCCCCTGCAGTCCTGTTGGCTCTGGTGTTGCTTGCGCTTCTCTTCCTGAGGAAAGAGAACAGCAACGGCCAACCCGTCGACGTAGAGCCAGATGCCACTGCAGCTGGCGTTCACGTGCGCGAGAAAGCAGCGACGCTGGTGCTGGTTGCCGGGCTCTCCTTCAGTGTTGTGGCTGCCATCGGCATTGTCGGCACAATCCTGTACCTCCTCATTCGATAGGAAGAGGCATGGTTACTGATATGGCACCTTCACCTTTTCTCATACCCTTCTTCGCGGCGGTGATGGCGAGATTAATCGCGATATGTTTGCGCCGCGCTGCTGCGCTTCTGAGGACGCGCCTATGGTGGCTGGCGAATGTCTTTGCATTTACCGCGGGCGCTTTCTTGCTCCTTTCGTTCTACTGGGCTCTTGCCCTGGATCCACAACGGTTGCCCGGCGAAACCAGCGCTGTCGTGCAAATCGGGAAGCTCATCGTGATGGCAGGAACCCTGCTGGCGCTCTTCGGTCTGCTGGAGCTTGGGCCGGGGGCTATTCTGGTGAAGCCGGGAAGTCCGCTTATCACCGGCGGTGTGTATGCCCGCATGCGCAGGCCGATGGATGCCGGCGTGCTTCTCATCGGTGTTGGTGCTGCGCTCGCTCAAGGGAATGCGGATGCGCGTCTGTGGATCCTTCTCTGGATTCCGCTCTCGCTTGCCCTTTCGGAATTGGAAGAATGGGAGCTGCGCGGCCGCTCATCGGAAGCGCGTGCGTATTTCAAACATACGCCGCGGTACTTCCCGTGGCGTGGGCGTCGGTAGTACATGCGAGCGACCTCGAGCCCGGCTGTTGTGGACGATACGTTGTTGATCCGAGGCGCGCTCTTAATCATTAAGACACAACCAAAAGCAGGCTCCGGGCCGCTCGTTTCTTTCTGAAAGGATACCTTCTGACCATTCCAGAATCACCGGAAATCCGTCTGCTCCTGCAAGCGGTTTCGACCGGCATGACTCTCAGTACCCAACTAGAAACCAGTGGCGAATGGGATGCACTCGTCAAATGCGACGCGTCCCCGGTGACCGTTGCGGATTATTCCGTCCAGGCAGTCACGGCTGCCATGCTTGAAGCGCAGCGCCCCGAAGACCTGCTCGTAGCGGAGGAAGCCAGCGCAGCTCTACGGCTGCCGGAGCATGCAGCCACGCTTGAATCCATCCTTACCGTGGTTCGTACCATCTATCCTGATGTCGACGCCGACCGCCTTTGCGCCTGGATTGACCGCGGGGCATCCCGTGCGGAAGACTCGTTCTGGGTGATGGATCCTGTTGACGGCACGAAAGGCTTTGTGCGAGGCGGACAGTATGTCGTCGCTCTCGCCTATGTGCAACATGGAAAGGTCATGTTCAGTGCGCTTGGCTGTCCTCATCTGAACAGGCATTTGCATCCACATCGGGATGGTGAGGGCTCTCTTCTGCTCGCCGTGCGTGGCGAAGGCGCATGGGTGACCGCCTTTGGGGAAGATGATTGGCGACGGCTGACCGTTTCAACACAATATGAACCCTCCAAGGCACGCATCACGCATTCCTTTGAGCCCACCCACCTCAACCGCGCCGTGCTGGATGGACTGCTGGAAGTCCTTGATGTGGGGGTGGACACCCTCCCCATGGATAGTCAAGCCAAGTACGCCATGCTTGCCGGTGGGACGAGCGACCTTCTCTTTCGATTGACCTCTGCCGGTCGACCGCCGGGTGCGGAGTACATCTGGGATCATGCCCCTGGTGTCCTCATGGTGGAGGAAGCTGGCGGGCGCGTGACGGATCTCTTTGGCAGCCCGCTCGACTTCACACAGGGCCGCAGGCTTGCGGCAAACACGGGTGTGTTGGTATCCAATGGCTGCCTGCATGATGCGGCGCTGGACGCCTTCCAGCGCGTGACCGGAAAAACGGGATGATCACACGCCGCGCCAACCGGCTCGCGCTTCTCCTTGTGCTGGTGGCTGTTGGCGTTTCGGCGGTGCTTTCGAACATCATCTTCGATCGCATTCCTCATCTGGAGGATGAGTTCGCACTTCTCTGGCAGGCGGAGATCATGGCTGACGGGCAGGTTAGCCTCCCGAGCCCTGACGTCCCCGCTTCCTTCATGATCCCATTTGTGGTCGATATCAATGGCGTGCGGTTCGGTAAGTACCCTCCGGGTTGGCCGGCTGCGCTTTCGCTAGGCGCTCGTCTGGATGAGCCCTGGCTCGTACAGGCTTTGTTGAGCGGTTTTTGTGTGTGGTTGATCTATCGTCTTGGCCAAAAAACGATGACATCCCGCGCAGGGTTGCTGGCAGCAGGCCTGTGCGTGCTTTCTCCCATTTTCCTTATGCAAAGCAGTACGCTCCTGGCGCATATGTTCGCATTGCTGCTCACACTTGGTTTCCTGCACACCTGGCTGGATCTCTTCATCCTCCAACCTGACGAAAGGGTGCCGAAAGGCGTTCTTATCGCTGCCGGAGGTGGCACGCTAGGCCTGCTGGCGCTGACGCGGCCATGGACTGCCATAGCAGTTGCACTTCCAGCGTTCATCCATGGCGTGATCCTTCTTGTACGCAGATCACGAGCAGGATGGAGATCTGTATTGATGTTGGGAGCGGTTGCCGGGGGCATCGCTGTGTTGCTCTTCCTGTGGCAGGCGGTCCTCTCCGGCGACCCTTTCCAGGATGGATACTCGCTCTGGTGGGCGTATGATCGACTTGGCTTCGGCGAAGGACATGGCCCACTGGCCGGTGGTCACACGCTGGGCGCAGGATGGGCGAACACCCGCTTCAGCCTTACTATAGGCCTGCATGACCTCTACGGCTGGCCATACCTCTCCTGGCTCTTTCTTCCAGTGGGTCTCTGGGCACTGCGTAAGAAACCGGGCACCTGGCTTGCGCTCGCCGTCTTTCCGGTGCTGGTGCTCCTCTACCTTGCCTACTGGACGGGTGCGTGGCTGCTGGGTCCCAGATACTATTTTGAGGGTTTACCAGGGCTGGTTCTGGCAACTGCAGCCGGTGTGGACTGGCTCTTCGAAAAAGCGAAACGCCGGCCCAGACCTTTACCAGGGAAGCTGGGGCTGATGATCCTGCTGATCATGCTGGTGGTGGGTAATGTTGCTTTCTATCTGCCACAGCGTCTGGGAGGGCTGGTTGACCTTTACGGCATTTCGAACGAGACCCTCGAACGTTTTCATACCCCTGATCTTGAATCCGGACTGATCATCGTCCACACCCCGCGCTGGATGCCGTACGCCAACTTATCCCTCCTGTCATATCCGTTCTCTGAATCCGGCATGGATGTGGCTCTCAATCAAGGACGAGATGTGGATGAGGCTCTTGCCCTCGCGTATGATGAGAACGGGCTATTCGTGTATCACTATTATGTGGATCAACCGAATGTGTTATATATGCAGGTGTTTGATCATGAGACAGGTGATAGGACCAAATGAAATCGATACTGATTGTGGAAGATGACACAACGCTGCGGGAGACCCTTGCGCTCAACCTGAGTGAAGAAGGCTACAATGTGCTTGTGGCTGAAGATGGTGAGGAAGGTCTTGAAAAAGCACGCGCAGATCAACCCGACCTGGTGCTGCTTGATGTGATGTTGCCCCGCTTGGATGGTCTTACCGTTTGCCGCATGCTCAGGAAGAATAATGACGTCCCCATCATTCTTCTCACGGCGCGTGGTACGGAAACGGATAAGATTGTGGGCTTGGAGATGGGTGCCGATGACTACATCGTCAAACCCTTCTCCCTTGGTGAGCTCCTTGCCCGCATTCGCGCAGCACTGCGGCGCGGTGAAGCAGCAGGCGCTGATCCCGAGCTGTCAGCCGGGGACATCATCCTGAACCTGCTTGCGCGGCGAGCATACCGGCACGGTGAGGAAATTCAGCTTTCCCCCAGAGAATTTGACCTGTTAGCGACACTGATGCATAACAAAAATGCCGCTCTCACACGAGATCTGCTTCTGGCGCGTGTCTGGGGGGATGATTATGTCGGTGACACGCGCACTGTCGATGTGCACATCCGCTGGTTGCGGCAGAAGATCGAGGATGATCCCTCCAATCCAGAACGAATCCTCACCGTACGGGGGGTTGGATACCGTTTCGAAGGATAGGTATGGACACCATCTGGCTGGTCTTGCCCGCTGCTCTCGCCCTGCTTTTCGCCGTGATGTGGCGCTTGGAATCCGTGGCGCATATGCGGAATCGTCTTGCCTGCCGTAAGACCATCGACGCCCAGCGCAGTCGATTGAATGCCGCCGAGGAAGAGGTGAATCAACTTCGGGCTGCGGCTGAATCGGCGGATGACGTCATCCTGATTGTCGACGAAAACCTGTATGTTCTGTATGCCAATCACGAGTGCCGGATCGTGTTTGGCGACGTGCAATCTGGGACGACACTTATCCGCTACACAAGAAATCTGGAACTCGAACAGTTGATTCAGGACGTCCTGGATATCGCCGGGGGAGAACGACTGGAACGGATGGTGCGGGTGGACGAGAGGGTTTACCGGGTGAATACCCTTCGTTTTGGAACGGGTGTCGCCTTGGCGATGGATGATATCTCGGAAGTGCAGCGCCTGAGCCGCGCTCGTCAGGATATGATTTCCAACCTCTCACACGAGTTGCGAACCCCGCTAACCTCTCTGCGGCTGGTCCTGGATACGTTGCATGGGCCAACGGGAAAGAAGCAAGACGTGGCGCAGGACTTGATTGCCAAAGCATCGGCGGAAGTAGATTTGCTTGAGACCATCACGCAGGAAACCCTTGACCTGGCGGCGATTGAGTCGGGCATGCAGGTCGTGCGTCTGGTCCCGCTGCCCTTGCGCAGTCTGGTGGAGCAAGCCTGGAATCACCTTTCGAGTCAAGCCGCACGTAAGGATGTACACCTGCAGATTGACATTCCTGATGATTGGGGAGTGCTTGCATCGCAGAACCAATCGGTAAGGGCTATTCAGAATGTCCTGCACAATGCGATTAAATTCAGCCCCTCCGGGTCCCTGATTCGCTCGACAGCTTCGATGGCAGACGATGATGAGCATGTGACACTGTCCATCCTCGATGAGGGCAGCGGTATCCATCCCGATGAGCTGGATCGCATCTTCGAGCGATTCTTCCGCAGCGACCGCGCCCGTCAGACGCCAGGAACCGGCCTTGGGTTAGCGATCTCCAGACACATCATGCGGGCTCATGGCGGCACCATCTGGGCCGAGAACCGCGTTCCCCCCGCTGACGGCGCCGTCTTTCATCTCACCTTTCACACCGCATAGGAACCAGCGTGCCATCTCAGTATATTAACAGTGTTTAAGCTGGGCTTGACCGTGGTTTAATCCAGGTCAATTATGTTGTCTTTGACCAGTCGGATTAGGCGGAGGAATGGCGACTTTGGATTTCTGTATTAAAGCAGATGAAAAAAAGTGGGCGACCCAGCAGCGCTTCTTTGCCCGATGGCAACCAGCACCGCAACCGACTATAGGCGAACAGCAAATTGCGATGTCGATGGAATCCTGGCGCCGGCGTGCGGAGGAACGCCGGGAACGGCAGCAGCTCATGCTGACCATGCCTATCCCGAAAGTGTGAGCTACATGACGGCTTGATCTCTGCTACCTTTGCACCACTGGAATACGAACCGAGTTTAAGAACTCGCGATCCTTCTGCCCTGTCTGACCATCCACCGGATTAACAAACCTTAATCTCCTCTAAACCTCACGTTAAGTGCCATTGGTTAAGCTTCAAGACGTTATTCCTATTGATTCCCTAAGGAGGAACTAGAAGTATGAAGTCGATGAGTCGTTTCTTAATTGTGAGCCTTCTACTGGTTGCAGTCCTCACAGCGTGCGGCACAGCTGCGGAAACCCCCGTTGCTGAAGAACCTGCCGGCTTGAGCGGACAACTTCAGATTGCAGGCTCCACCACTGTACAGCCTCTGGCCGAGGTCCTCGCAGATGCGTTCATGGATATGAACGCAGACGTGGTCATCGAGATCCAGGGCGGCGGTTCCAGCGTTGGCGTTACCTCTGCCGGTGAAGGCACTGTGGATATCGGCAATGCTTCCCGTAATGTGAAGGACTCCGAGTTTGAGGAGTTCCCGGAGCTGCAGGTACACACCATTGCGTTTGACGGCATCGCCATCGTGACGCATCCCGACACTGAAATCCCCACCCTGAGTGAGGAGCAGGTCCGGGCAATCTTCTCCGGCGAAATCACCAACTTCAGTGAGGTTGGCGGCCCTGATGCGGCCATCGTGGTTGTCGCCCGAGAAGAAGGCTCCGGCACACGGGCGGCTTTCGAAGAACTCGTCATGGAATACGAAGATGAGAGCGGTGAAGACCAACTTGCGCCCATCGCAGAGGGTGCGCTGCTGCAACAGTCCAATGGTCAGGTTCGCACCACCGTTTCCACCACGCCTGATTCCATCGGCTTTCTTTCGTTCGGTTTCTTGAGCGATGAGGTTAACGGCGTAGCCATTAACGATGTTGCACCTTCGGTTGCCAATGTGTCCAATGGCTCCTACCCGATCTTCCGCCCGCTCAACATGCTCACCAATGGTGATCCCAACGAGCTGGCACAGGCATTCCTGGACTTCATCTTCAGCGCTGAAGGTCAGGAACTTGTTGCCGCGGACTACATCCCCGTCACCGGATCTGGTGACGAAACGGCAGCAGAAGAACCGGCCGAAGAGGAAGTAGCAGCACTGTCAGGCCAGGTCCAGATTGCAGGCTCCACCACCGTGCAGCCTTTGGCCGAGGTCCTCGCAGATGCGTTCATGGATATGAACGTAGACGTGGTCATCGAGATCCAGGGCGGCGGCTCCAGCGTTGGCGTTACCTCCGCCGGTGAAGGCACCGTGGACATCGGCAATGCTTCACGCAACGTGAAGGACTCCGAGTTTGAGGAGTTTCCTGCACTTCAGGTTTTCACCATTGCGTTTGACGGCATCGCCATCGTGACGCACCCGGATACGGTCATTCCCACCTTGAGTGAGGAGCAGGTCCGGGCAATCTTCTCCGGCGAAATCACCAACTTCAGTGAGGTTGGCGGCCCTGATGCGGCCATCGTGGTTGTCGCTCGAGAAGAAGGCTCCGGTACGCGCGCGGCCTTCGAAGAACTCGTCATGGAATACAAAGATGAGAGCGGCGAGAAGGTTTTGGCCCCCATTAGTGAGGACGCGCTGCTTCAGCAGTCCAACGGACAGGTGTTGACGACGGTTTCCACCACGCCTGATTCCATCGGCTTCCTCTCGTTCGGCTTCCTTAGCGACGATGTCAATGGTGTTCCGATCGACGATGTCGCACCGACCGTTGAGAATGTATCCAACGGGACCTACCCGATCTTCCGCCCGCTCAACATGCTCACCAACGGTGATCCCAATGAGCTGGCTCAGGCATTCCTGGATTTCGTCCTCGGTGCCGAAGGTCAGGCGATCGTAGCTGAAGACTACATCCCGGTGGAGTAATCTCCGGGCAAACCCGAATCACCGGGGGGGCATGGTTTTTCAATGCCCCCCCTCGTTGCACGTTAGGAGCTCGTAATGCCATGGGCTTAGACCACAAAATCAAGCAAGCTGAGGAACGAGCCGGTGCGCCGCGTCCGCTGTTCATCACCATCACATCAGTTGTACTGTTTCTGCTGGCGGCTGCGCTGATCGGACTGGCTGTGATCAACCGCATGCCGATCGCGATGCTTGTATCGGGCACCCTTCAAACATGGATTGCCCTTGCGCTGGTCGCAGTGTTGTTGGTTGCGATGGCGTGGGGAATCTGGAATCGCAAGGATTGGGCTCGAATCACGTTGATGATGCTGCTCATTGCGGGAATACTCTCCCTGTTTGTTCAGGAAATTTTCAGCCTTTTCAGCATCATTTTTGCCGGGGAACGTGTGCTCAGCCTGGGTGACATTGCCAATTCGCTGGTCACCTCACTCATCCATCTTTTTCTAAGAGGAACCATCCCAGCGTTGTTACTCTATGGTCTCCTGAAAACAGGCTCCGAGTTTGATGTCAGTGCAAGTCAGAGAGAATTCGTGGATGGCATTGTCCGCTATCTCCTTTTTGGCATCGCCATGAGCGCCATCATTATCGTTTTTATGATTATCTTCTTCACCATGGAAGAAGCATGGGAGTCGGTCGAGGAAATCGGCCTTGAGAACATGCTGTTGGGCACCATCTGGCGGCCAGGCTCGATCATCGGGGAAGTGGGACAGTATGGTCTTCTTCCGATGATTGCTGGCTCCATCCTGAGCACGATCGGTGCCGTTGTGCTCGGTGTGCCGCTTTCCGTTGGTACGGCCATTCTGCTGGCGGAGGTTGCACCACAAAGTGTGCGTGAGATCGTGCGCCCTGCGATTGAGTTGCTGGCCGGCATTCCATCCGTGGTGTATGGCCTATTTGGCATGGTCGTGCTTGCACCCCTCATCCGAACTATCGATGTTCCGGCTAACAACGGCTTCGGATTGCTGAATGCCTCGATTGTTCTCGCAGTCATGATCATTCCAACCGTGACCAACATCGCAGAGGATGCCATCCGTGCTGTGCCAAGGAGTTACAAGGAAGGTTCACTCGCCATGGGGACAACCCACTGGCAGACCATCTGGAACGTCATCCTTCCCGCGGCTAGGTCGGGCATCATTGCTGCGGTGATCCTGGGTATCGGCCGGGCGCTCGGTGAGACGATGGCGATGATCATGGTGATCGGGAATTCCATCGCGTTTCCTGAACCGCTCACCAACAACCCTCTCACCATGTTCCTGGACACCGCACGCACCTTGACCGGAAACATTGCCGTGGAGATTAACTACGCCGCTGGCCCCCATCGCAGCGCGCTGTTCTTCACCGGCTTGCTGCTGTTCCTGATGATCCTCCTGGTCAACTCACTGGCGCGTTATCTCATGAGAGAGAGGCAGACATGACAAGTATCGATACGACACCCTCTGCCCTGCAGGATCGTAATGTTGATTACGCATTGAAGGGCAACCTCCGCAAACGCAAACTCCAGCAGACAATTGCCTTCGGGTTGATCTGGCTGGGTGGCATCGTGGCTGTTGCCATGCTGCTCTGGATTATTGGCTATGTAATGCGCGAGGGATTGCAGGTCATCAACCTGGAGTTCCTGACCACGCGACCGGCGGGCGGTGTATCCGGCGAGGGCGGCATGTCCACCACCATTGTGACCACTCTCTACCTGGTGGTGCTCACCATCGCCATTGCGACACCGCTGGGGGTGGGTTCTGCGATATACCTGGTGGAGTACGCCGGGGAATCACAGCTTGAGAGCCCCCTGGTTCGCAGACTGGTGAAGATCGCCCGCTCCGGTGTGGAAATCCTGGCAGGCGTCCCCTCGATACTATTCGGACTGTTTGGCTTTGCGTTGTTTGTATCAGCGCTCAAGCTCAAGTTTTCCCTGCTTTCGGCCGGGTTGAGTGGCGCCTGCATGATCCTTCCTGTCATCATCCGCACCACCGAAGAAGCGCTTCTCGCTGTCCCAAGATCTTTCCGGGAAGCCAGTTTGGGTCTGGGCGCAACGAAGTGGCAGACGATTGTGAATGTCATCATCCCTACGGCCCTTCCCGGGATTGTGACCGGGATCGTACTCAGTGTCGGGCGCATTGTGGCTGAAACGGCTATTTTCTGGGTAACCCTCGGGGGCAGTTACCGGCTCCCACGAAATCTCTTATCAGCAGGTCGTTCCATGGCGCTGCATGTCTATTCCCTGGCCTCTGAAACACGAGCCTTTGACAAAGCCATGGGCACCGCTGCGATTCTGATCATCACCATCGTGCTTCTCAATCTGATGATCAACATCCTTTCGCGGCGACTAACTGCGCGAAGCCAGGGGAGGTAAACCAACCATGGAGCGAAATGGCGTCATGTTAAAAGTTGAGGACTACAACCTGTACTACGGCGATTTCCAGGCTCTCTTCGACGTGAGTGTGGAAGTGCCTAAGTTTCAGATTACCGCTGTCATCGGTCCCTCCGGATGCGGAAAGAGTACGTTCCTGCGCTCATTCAATCGCATGAATGATCTCATTCCGAGTGTGTCGGTTGAGGGCCACATTTTCATGGATGGACGCAACCTTTTCGATGTTGATGTGGTCGAACTGCGGAAGCAGGTAGGCATGGTATTCCAACGCCCTAACCCCTTCCCGAAGACCATCTTCGACAATGTCGCATACGGGCCTCGAGCACACGGTCTGCGCGACAGGCAGGTCCTTGATGACATCGTTGAGACCAGCCTGCGCAAAGCTGCGCTGTGGGACGAGGTCAAGGACGACCTGGATAAATCCGGACTCGCCCTGTCCGGTGGACAGCAGCAGCGTCTGTGTATCGCCCGGGCATTGGCCGTGGAACCGGACGTCATCCTGATGGATGAACCCGCTTCCGCGCTGGATCCCATTTCCACGCTGCGAATCGAGGAACTCATTCGTGATTTGAAGGAGAACTACACCATTGTGATCGTCACGCATAATATGCAGCAAGCTGCGCGCGTGTCGGATTTCACCGCCTTCTTCAACATGAATGAGAACCGGGCTGGCTATCTGGCAGAGTTTGGTGAGACCAGTCAGATTTTCACACGTCCGAAAGAAAAGATTACAGAGGACTACATTACGGGGCGATTTGGATAGAAGCCGCGGGAGGAAACGATGCGGATAGCCGTCCTTTCCGACATTCACGCCAATATGCATGCCCTTCAGGCGGTCTGGGACGACCTTTCTCGCCTCGAGGTGGATGCAATCTATTGCCTTGGCGATCTGGTTGGCTATGGTGCCTTCCCCAATGACGTCATCGAGTTCGTCAGCCGGAATCGCATCCTGACGATCATGGGCAATTACGATGAGGCGGTAGGTTATGACATGCATGAAAGCGGAACACTGCCACGTAGCGCACAACAAGACCGGCTCGACCGCATAAGCCTCGCATGGACACGTGAAACGACGACCTCGAAGAAAAAGGGATATCTGCAGTCGCTTCCGTTGAACCGCCGTGAAGCGCATCGCAAGCTGCGCATGGTTTTTGTCCACGGCAGCCCGCGCCGCATCAATGAGTACCTCTACCCTGATTTGCCGCAAGCCACCTTTAAGGCTATGGCCAGGCTCGCGGATTGTGATGTGCTCTTCACCGGCCACACACACATGCCGATGGTCAAGCGTATTGAGCGCACCTGGATGATCAATCCTGGATCAGTGGGCATGCCGCAGGATGGCGATGCACGGGCGAGCTACGCCCTGCTCACCCGCGGGCTGCGGTTGGATATCGTCATCCGGCGCGTGGCCTATGACACCAAAGCGGCTTCCGATGCCGTGATACGCGCAGGACTGCCCGATGCATTGGCTCACTATCTGACGCGTGGACAACTCGTCCGCGCCAGGACAGACATGCTTGAAGGAGAGAAGACAGGATGATGGTGGATGGCAAGGATCCCGTACAACGGGTCGCACTTGATGTTCAGTTGAAACAGATAAAAGAGGATTTGCTGCGCCTGGGAACATTGGTTGAAGGGGCAATCGAGTGTTCCATGCAGGCGCTGCAGGGGATGGACCATGACCTGGCGGAGAAGGTGATTCATGATGATCATCTCCTCAACGAGGTCCGTTTTGGTGTTGAGGAACGCTGCCTGCAGTTGATCGCGACGCAGCAACCAGCCGCCCGTGATCTGCGCAGTATTGTGTCGGCCATGACGATTGTGGGTGATCTGGAACGGATGGGTGATCATGCGGCTGGCATCGCAAAAACCGTGCTCCGAATGCAGAAGCGGGTGGACATCAATCCGGAATCAGAACTTCTCCAGATGGCCGAGCAAGTTAAGACGATGCTCCGTCGAGGGATGGAGTCATACGAGAAGGTCGATTCCCATCTCGCCTACACGGTCGCTACCATGGATGATGCCATTGATTCGCGTTACCAGGCACTCTTCAAGGAGTACCTGAACATAATGGTTGATGATCCCGATTCCGCCCCGGAGACGCTGTATCTACTCTTCTGCGGTCATAATCTCGAACGCATCGGAGACCGTGTCACCAACATCACCGAGCGCGTGATCTTTATGACCAGCGGGGAGATGGAAGAGCTGAACGTTTAATACATCCCGCAGAGCACCGAGTGCCGTTCATTAACAAGCAGAGGTTTCGAGGGTATCGCGATGCTGGTATTGAACGGGTAATGGAAGAGGTAGTTTGCAGGTAGGTGAGCGCCATCACGGGTGTGCCGGGTGGCGTTTTCACTTGAACAGAAGTGGCTATCAAGGAAGAGGGATGTTGCTGCTGCCGTGTGTGGCTCGCTGCAGCCCATTCAACATTGCACCTGACTTTCCCCGCCGCATAGGCGTTCGATCAGCGGTTTCCCTGAACCTGACAGCCGTTGTCGAACGTCCGTCGAATGACATGTCCGCCGGAGCTGGCATCGTTCTGGATGAAGAGCGTCAGCCGTTTTGCCCCTACCGTTCCTGTGATCATCCAGAAAGGGCGGGCGTTCCGTCAGCCTCATTCCTTTCGCGGGCGGATTGCGTGCACGAGTTCTTCTCCCGCCTCAAACGCAGAAATACTGCTGAGCGTGGTTTCGGCGATGTTGGAGAGCGCTTCCTCGGTAAAGAACGCCTGGTGTCCGGTGATAATCACGTTGGGCAAGGTGAGTAAGCGCGCAAAGATATCATCCTGCAGAACCTGGCCGGAGAGGTCTTCGAAAAAGAGTTCTTCTTCTTCCTCGTACACATCCAACCCCAGATATCCTACCTTGCCTGTTTTCAGGGCTTCAATCACAGCCGGCGTGTCCACCAGAGCTCCCCGGCTGGTGTTGATGAGCATCACCCCCGGTTTCATCTGCATCAGAGCATCTTCGTTAATTAAATGGTGCGTGTCCTTGGTGAGAGGGCAGTGGAGGCTGATGATGTCTGAGCGGGCGAATAATGTCGGAAGATCGACGTAGGATGCCCCCATCTCCTCGATGGCCTGATTCGGGTAAGGATCATAGGCCAGGATGGTCATGCCCAGACCACAGAGGATGTTGGCGAAGGTGCGGCCGATGCGGCCCGTGCCGATGATGCCGATGGTGCGGCCGTTCAGATCGAATCCCAGCAGCCCATCGAGTGCGAAATTCCCTTCCCGCACACGGGCATAGGAGCGGTGGATTTTCCGGTTGAGCGCGAGGATGAGGCCAAGTGTGTGTTCTGCGACGGCGTTCGGAGAGTAGGCGGGCACACGCACAACAGGGATTCCGAGTTCATCGGCGGCAACAAGATCAACATTGTTGAATCCTGCGCAACGCATGGCGATCAGGCGTGTCCCACCGGACGCGAGAGCCTCCAGGACCGGTCGTGTTAGCTGGTCGTTGACGAAGGCGCATACCGCCTCAGAGCCACGGGCGAGCACCGTTGTTTCAGGGGTAAGGCGGGGTTCAAAATAGACCAGTTCGTGAGCTTGACCGAGTTGCTGATTGCACTGGTCCAGAAATCGGCGGTCATAGGCTTTTGTGCTGAAGATGGCGATCCGCATCTCTCTCCTCCCGATGTTTGTGACTGTCTTTGGTTAAGCATACCGCATTCAGCGCGGCGTGGAAAAAACTGGCATACCTGAGCGAGATCCTCGTTTCCCTTGATATACTTTCCTCTGGCGCTCATACTGCGTCAGAGAACTGGGCAGGTATGTGTCAGCTTCCTTTCAACGCCGCCGTGCTATAATCCGCGGGCACTTCTTGCACATGACATGATGGTGAGGAGAGATGACCTTGGAAAACGAAAACTGTGTACAAGAAACAGCGCAAACTCCGGCCGTATCGAACGGTGAAAAAGTCTGGCATGCATTGTCCACATCGGAAGTTTTTTCTGCGCTGAACACCTCCCCGAAAGATGGCATCAGTGAACAGCAGGCAGCGGAGCGGCTGAGGACCTGTGGTCCGAACGAGTTAAAGGAAGCGCCACGCCGGACACGCTTTCAGATGCTTATCGATCAATTCAAAGACACCATTGTGCTTGTGCTGATCGCGGCCGCGGCTGTGTCTGCGTTACTCACGGATTACATTGAGGCGGCCGCTATTCTCGCCATCGTGATTTTGAATGCCATCCTGGGTGTGGTTCAGGAAGGTCGAGCAGAGGAAGCGCTTGCTGCGCTGCGAAAACTGGCCGCCCCGGAAGCGAACATCCTGCGCGGTGGGCGGCATAGGTCGGTACCGGCACGTGAGCTAGTCCCGGGCGATCTGGTCTTGCTGGAATCAGGCAATTACGTGCCTGCAGATTTGCGGTTGATTGAGACGGTCAATCTCCGCATTGAAGAGGCGGCATTGACGGGCGAATCGGTGGCTGTCGAAAAAGACGCGCGCGCTGTCCTTACCCAGGAAGTTGCCCTGGGTGACCGGCGCAACACTGCATTCAGCGGCACACTTGTCGCCTATGGCCGCGGCCGCGGCATCGTTGTAAGCACCGGCATGTACACACAAATCGGGATGATTGCGGCTATGCTGCAGTCGGTGCATGAAGAACCTACCCCGCTTCAGGTCCGCCTTGACAAGCTGGGCAAAATGCTCGGCTTTGCTGCTCTCGGCGTTTGCGCGCTGGTGTTCGGCGTGGGTTTCCTGCAAGGGACTCCAGCGCTGGAAATGTTCATCACGGCGGTAAGCCTGGCCGTTGCGGCGGTGCCGGAAGGCCTGGCGGCGGTCGTCACCATCACGCTAGCCCTCGGAATGCAGGAGATGATTAAGCGTCACGCGCTCATCCGGCGGCTTGCATCGGTTGAAACACTGGGCTCCACAACCGTCATCTGCTCCGACAAAACCGGGACTCTCACCCAGAACCAGATGACCATCACGCGCATGTGGGTTGACGGTACTGTACTCGAAGTGACCGGGAATGGGTATGAACCTCGGGGCGATTTCCTGCTTGAAGGTGAACGAGTCGATTTGAAAACATACCCGGCTGTAACGACGGCGCTGTGGGTGGGAGCCCTCGCCAACGACGCGCAGTTTGAAACGCGCAGCGATGATAAGGGCGAGATGGAGCGGCGTGTCGTGGGCGATCCCACAGAGGCAGCGTTCCTTGTGGCGGCGTCAAAAGCCGGTGCCGACCGCGAGGAATTGGAAGAAGCCTATCCACGTATTGATGAAATCCCCTTCGACTCCGTACGCAAGCGCATGACGACCGTCCATAAGATAAAGGATCCGGATGCGCTGGACGCAAGCCCGTTTGATGACGGCGACAAACTCAACTGGGAGTTTGCGGCCATCAAGGGAGCACCGGACGTCGTTCTGGATCTTTGCACCCACGTCCAGCGGATGGATGATACTGCCGTTCCGCTGACAGCTGAAATGAAGGCATCCATTCTGGCCGCGAATGAAGATATGGCGAAGGATGCACTGCGCGTCCTCGGCGTCGCTTACCGCGTGGAAGAAGACGTGCCCGACAATGCCACACCAGAGACGGTTGAATACGATCTCACGTTTATCGGTTTGATGGGCATGATTGATCCGCCGCGCTTGGCGGCCGCTCCGGCGATTGCCAAAGCACGCACAGCGGGTATCCGCTCGATGATGATTACGGGCGATTATCCTGACACAGCGCGCGCGATAGCGGAGAGCATTGGGCTGCTTCAACCTGGCCATAAAGTGATGACGGGCGCGCAGCTGGCGGAGATGGATGACGAGGCTCTCCAACGTGAGGTCAAGTCGACGGATGTGTTCGCTCGGGTATCTCCAGAACACAAGGTCCGCATCGTGGATGCCCTCAAGCAAAACGGTGAGATCGTCGCCATGACGGGTGACGGTGTGAATGATGCCCCGGCTTTGAAACGTGCTGACATTGGTGTCGCCATGGGCATCACGGGCACAGACGTGGCAAAAGAAACAGCGGACATGGTGCTTACAGATGACAATTTTGCGAGCATTGTTTCCGCTGTCGAACAAGGGCGTGTGATCTACGCCAATATCCGTAAGTTTGTCTTCTATCTGCTTTCATGCAACCTTGCAGAGATACTGGCCATTTTCATTGCCATCCTGGCAGGGCTGCCATCGCCGCTCAACGCCATTCAACTGCTCTGGTTGAATCTCATCTCTGACGGCGCGCCTGCGCTGGCACTGGGGCTGGAAAAGGGCGATCCGGACACGATGGAACGTCCCCCTCGTCCCCCGAAAGAATCGATCATCAATCGAAGGATGCAATGGCAGATCGCTGCACAGACAGTGGCCATTTCCGCCGTCACCCTGGCCGCCTTCTTCTACGGTTGGCATGGTGGGGAGACACCGGAAATGGCGAGCACAATGGCTTTTGTAACCCTGTCGTTCTCGGAGTTGCTGCGGGCGTTTACGGCCCGGTCTGAGCATTACCCCCTCTTGAAAATTGGATTCTTCACCAATCCGATGATGGTTCTTGCGGTGCTCTCCTCCTCGGTGCTGCTTCTGGCGGTGGTCTATGTACCCTTCCTGCAGCCTATCTTCAACACCGTGCCGTTGACGTTTGTTCATTGGGAAGTTCTCCTGCCGCTTCTGTTGATACCTTCCATCGTGGCTGAACTAAGTAAATGGTTTTCTACCCGACAGTATCAAAAGAAGATTGCAGCCAGCGCCCAATCGTAACCATTCAGCCCCGCCGCTCGGCGGGGCTTTTTTTGTCCACATTGTTGTTGTGTCCGTTTGTTGTGTTTGCACGATGGAGGGGCCAGCGATGAATGAACTTTTCAATCTTGAACCGTGGTGGCGCTTTGGAGCCGCTTTACTGATCGGCGCACTTATCGGCCTGGAACGGGAATTCATCCAGCAGCGAACAGCCTATCAAGAATTCGGTGGTATTCGCACCTTTGCCCTGCTCGGTCTGCTTGGCGCCGGAGCAGCTTACTTCAGTGACCGCTTTGGCATTGTGCTCTTTATCGCCACGTATTTGGGTGTCATTCTTCTGGTGTGGGCTGGCACAATGGGCAATGCCATGCGCGGGACTAATGAAGGAATCACCACCGAGATTGCGGCGATGATGGTCCCTCTTCTGGGCGCGATGATGATCTGGGATGAAACCAATCTTGCCGGTGCTATCGGTGTGGTCACCGCGCTCATCCTCGCTCTCAAACCGCGTCTGCACGGCCTGGCACGCAAAATGAGTGCGGAGGACTTGCAGGCGACGCTTCAATTTGCCTTGATCACCGCCGTGGTTTTGCCGCTGCTGCCCAACCAGGGTCTGGGTCCCTATGCCGTCGTTAATCCGTATCAACTCTGGCTGCTGGTTGTGCTTGTGTCCGGGATTAGCTTCCTCGGTTACGTGCTGATGAAAGTGTTTGGCGCAAGACGGGGGATCGGCTTCACTGGGCTGCTCGGGGGCTTGGTCAGCAGCACAGCCACGACGTTGAGCTTGGCGGGTCAGAGCAAGAAGGATGTCGATGTTTCGCATCTCCTCGCCCAGGGCATCCTCCTGGCATCCTGCATCATGTTTCCTCGGGTGATTCTTGAGGTGATGATTGTGAATGCCGCGTTGGTCTCCTCGTTGCTGTTCCCGATTGGTGTGATGTTCATGGCCGGGCTGCTTATGGTGGCGCTGCTGTGGCGGCAATCCCGTGGTGAAACAGCGGGGGCATCGGACGTAACCAGCCTCTCCAATCCCCTGCGATTGCGTACGGCAGTCGGTTTTGGCCTCATCTTTACCGTCGTCTTGATTATCGTGCGCGCCGCGAATGATTTCTTCGGTAGCACAGGAGTCTTTGTCGCCAGCGCGCTGACCGGTCTGACAGATGTCGACTCGATAACTTTAAGCATCTCCGAGTTGGCTGCTTCAGGACAATTGAGCGCGCAGACAGCTGTGCTTGCAATCATGATCGCGGTACTGGTGAACACGCTGAGCAAAGGCGTGCTGGCGTGGACGCTGGGCTCCAAGCCGATGCGCAGACTCGTCGCGCGTTCTTTCGGGATCATGCTGCTGGCAGGAGTCGTTGCATTCATCGTGTTGATGATGACAGGTGCCGCCACATGACTTTGGATCCCTTGCTCGGGAAAATTCGCAAACCGGTGCGGCGTGAGGGCGCGCGCCGACATCTGCTGCTTACCCTGTTGGCGTTCGCCTTCTCTGTCGCCGGGACGCGTCTCTTTTTGGAGATCACTGGTTACCCGCAGCTTGGCGGGGGAGACCTGCATATCGCTCACGTGCTCTGGGGCGGATTGTTGCTTTTTGGTGCGGCCTTGCTCCCGTTGATTTTCGCCAACCGCTGGGCGTATACGGCTGGCGCACTGCTCGCCGGTCTCGGCGTGGGCTTGTTCATCGATGAAGTCGGCAAGTTCATCACCCAGAGCAACGATTATTTCTACCCTGCAGCGGCACCCATCATCTACGCGTTTTTTATGCTGACCGTCCTCATCTACCTTAACTTGCGGCGACCCGGCCGTCGTGATCCCCGCAGTTCTCTCTACCGGGCGCTTGATTCCATCGAGGAAATTCTTGACAGGGACTTGCAGGATGATGAGCGTAAAGACCTGGAACTCCGCCTGCGCGCGGTCGTACAGCAGAGCGAAGAGCCGGCGCTTAGGCAGCTGGCGTACGCGCTGCTTGTTTTTTTGCGCTCCGATGCGGTTAAGGAGGCTTACGCACCACCCGGCTTTTGGACACGGACTCTGCAAGGTATGCGGGCTTGGATCCGCAGGACCTTCACACGTCCCCGTCTGCGGAGGGCGCTTGCAGGAGGGCTGGCCCTGGCAGCACTCCTGCCCCTGGTTGAATTCATCCAATTGCTGCAGGCGCTTGCCGACCCGGGACGGATGGAGAGGCTGTTGCGCACACTGCTCGATCTCAGCCCGGTATCCTCCATTGGTGGATTTCGCTGGTTTGTTGTGAGTTCCATCCTGGAAGGGACCGTTGGCGCTTTGCTGATCCTTTCCTCGATCTTGCTTCTTCTTGGCCTTGATCGCGCAGGCACTGCAATCGCTTACTACGGACTTCTACTGGCGTTGACGGTGGTTGATTTCCTGGTTTTCTATTTTGATCAATTCTCCACGATACTCCTCGCTGTCATGCAGCTGCTGCTATTCCTCGGGGTACAGTCATATCGGCGCCGGTTCATATCCAGAACACTGACCATGATTCCGAACAGGTCGAAGACGAGAGCTAGCCGTGAGGAGGACAGAGCACGTACCCACCAACACGCGGCGGGACCTTGAGCCAGTGTTGACCTGCCTCGCGCGGCAAGGTCTTGCGGTCGTCATCGGAAGAGTATGGTTGAAATCACTCTGGAATAGGCGGCCTGCATGGTGTAGAGGTGGCGTGTATCGCACTGTACAGAAGCGTTATTCGACGGCCGGCACGTGAGCGTAGCACGGTGTTCTCCGAAAGATGGGTCAAGCTTCTAAAGGTGCACTTCTGTGCCGCTGCGAGGGACAGGAAGGATGGGGTTGAACATGGGCGCCTTCCCCTTTGCAGAACACGGACAGATCCATCGTTCAACGATCGTATGGGAGGGGTGTTGCAGGGAAAACGCTAACGCAAACAGCGTCTCACTGTTAACGTTTTTCTTGTGCAGGGGCGATAAGATATGGGGGACAAGACCAGAAGAGTGAGGTAACCATCAATGTCAAAAATCATTGGAATTGATCTGGGAACAACCAACAGTGTCGTTGCGGTCATGGAAGGTGGAGATCCGACTGTGATAAGCACTTCAGAGGGTGGTCGACTCTGCCCGTCGGTTGTTGCATTTTCGAAAAACGGCGAGCGCATGGTTGGTCAGACCGCCAAGCGTCAGGCTGTGATTAACTCGGAAAACACGGTGTACTCCATCAAGCGGTTCATGGGTCGGCGCTACGACGAGGTCGAACAGGAACGTGACATGGTGTCCTATCAGGTAGTGGAAGGGCCTAGTTCGGATGCGCGTGTCAAGATCCCCGTCACGGATAAGGTTTATACACCGCAAGAGATCTCTGCGATGGTACTGGGGAAATTAAAGAAAGACGCAGAATCTTATCTCGGCGAATCCGTGACCAAGGCTGTGATTACCGTGCCGGCATATTTTAACGACTCGCAGCGACAGGCGACCAAAGATGCCGGGAAGATTGCCGGTCTGGAAGTGATGCGCATCATCAATGAGCCCACTGCCGCCGCCCTGGCGTATGGACTTGATAAATCGGAAAACGAAACCATTCTGGTCTTCGACCTCGGTGGCGGGACCTTTGATGTCAGCCTGCTTGAGGTTGGGGACGGCGTGGTCGAAGTAAAGGCGACCAACGGGGATACACATCTCGGTGGTGATGACTGGGATCAGGTCATCCTGAACTACGTCGCCGACGAATTCAAGAAGGATCAAGGCATCGACCTGCGCGACGACAGACAGGCGCTCCAGCGCCTGCGCGAGGCGTCTGAAAAGGCCAAAATTGAACTATCCACTGTGACGGAGAGCGAGATTAATCTGCCCTTTGTGACGGCAGATGCAACCGGGCCGAAGCACCTCGTCGTCAAGCTGACCCGTTCGAAATTTGAACAACTTTCGGAAGATCTCGTCCAGCGCATCAAGAAGCCCTTTGAGGCGGTGCTCAAGGACGGCAGCATGAAGATGGACGACGTGGATCAGGTTGTGCTCGTCGGCGGCGCCACGCGCATGCCGATGGTGCAGGAGTTGGTTCGCAGCATGACCGGAAAAGAGCCCCATAAGGGTGTCAATCCGGATGAAGTCGTCGCCGTAGGTGCCGCTATTCAGGGTGGCGTGCTGGGCGGCGAGGTGAAGGATGTGCTCCTGCTGGATGTGACACCGCTTTCCCTCGGAATCGAGACACTTGGCGGCGTGATGACCACGATGATTGAGCGCAATACCACCATCCCTATCGCGAAAAAGGAAGTGTTCTCCACCGCCGAGGACAGCCAGACAGCTGTGGATATTCACGTGCTACAGGGAGAACGCCCGCGAGCCAATGACAATATGACTCTTGGGCGCTTCCGGCTGGACGGAATCCCACCCGCACCGCGGGGCATGCCACAGATTGAAGTGACCTTTGATATCGACGCCAACGGCATTATAAATGTGACGGCGAAGGACAAGGCGACTGGAAAAGAGCAGCGCGTGACCATTACCGCATCGACGAACCTGGCCAATGACGATGTTGAACGCATGGTCGATGAGGCCAAGCGGTATGAAGCAGAGGACCAGAAGGTGCGGGAGTTGATTGAAGCTCGCAACGAGGGTGATTCCCTCGCATATCAGGCAGAAAAGGCGCTGCGAGAACTCGGCGACAAAGTCCCTGAGAGTGACCGCTCCAAGATTGAAGAAAGCGTCAATACACTGCGGGATGCGCTCAAAGGAGATGACATCGCAGAGATCAAACGATTGACCGAAGAAGTCAAGCAAGCCAGCTATGCACTCAGCCAACAACTGTATGCACAGCAAAGTGCTGACGGCGGCGCCAATGGCGCAGGCGAGCCGGAAGGTGGCCAGCCCGATAATGATGGTGACGATGTCGTGGAAGGCGAATTCCGCGAAGCCTGAGCGCAACAGGGCTGCCGCCAACGCTCGTTAGAAGGCTAGACTGCCGCGCAAGCGGCAGTCTTTTCGTCCATTCTTTGAGCAAGGGATGACGGTGCTGGAAAAACCATGTTCTCGCGTATAATCACGCTATGAACCTCTTACCCGATCGCCGTCGGGGCCTCGTGTTGGGTCTCAGCTTTCTCGCCGCTGTCATCCTCGTCGCAGTGACAGGCTTGGTCCAGTTGTCCCGGTCGGATATCAGCGCGCTGCTGATTGTCTGGGTTGGGCTGCCAGTCATTATGGCGCCGATTGCAGTGTTCATCGTGTACCGTCTGTACGGTTTGATGACCGCCAGCTACCGCCTGGATCGTGATGGTTTTTATCTGGAATGGGGGCTGGCGCGTGAGCAGGTGCCGATCGCAGCCATTGCAGGCGTGTATCGTGCGGATGAAGTTGCACGCCACCTCTCACCGAATGTCGGATTTTGGTGGCCCGGTTGTATGGTGGGGAGGCGCGAGGTCGCAGGCAAAGGTACCGTTGAATTCTTCGCGACCTCTGACGCAGAGGGCTTGGTGCTACTGCGGATTGCCGATCGCTTTCTCGCGATATCTCCACCGGATCCGGACGCGTTCAACCAGGCGTTCATTGATGCCACACGCATGGGATCGCTTGCGAACGTGGACTTGCTTTCCTTCCGCCCTGCCTTTCTGACGGGGCGCATTCTTGAGGACCGTGTCGCAGCCGGGTCGCTCGTTGTCGGTCTCATCACCACCTTTCTCCTGATGGGGTATCTTGCTTTCCGCATTCCGAATCTACCTGCAGAAGTGCCTTTTGGATTTGCTTCAGATGGCACGGTGAACAGCATGGCTCCGCCAACGCGCCTTCTGCTAATTCCGCTCATCAGCGGACTGAGCTGGATTGGCAATACCCTTGCCGGAATTCTGTTCTATCGGAGTGACGAGACACGCGTGATGGCCTACATCCTTTGGTCTGCCTCGATTCTCATCGGCGTTCTTTTCTGGGGTGCCGTTATCCAGCTTCTCTCGACAGGTTGAGGCGTCTTTTCCACAGCATCTGTCTGTTATCCACAGAAAACCTAACGTTATCCACAGCTGAAGGTGGAAAAATCTCCCGCGAGGATTAGATCAACCTTCATCGCATTTCCCGCGCCGGTACCTTTATTTCAAGCGGGGGTTGGTGTATGTTAGTGGCACTCGGGCAGGTCCTTTGATGGTGGAGGGAAAAGGATGATGATGAGCGATGTCCTTGGTCTAATTCTAGGTGGTGGCCGCGGGGCGAGGCTGTGGCCTTTAACGAAACTCCGGGCGAAACCAGCTGTCCCGATTGGCGGAAAATACCGGCTGATCGATATTCCCTTGAGCAACTGCCTTAACTCCGGCGTCCATCGCGTCGCAGTGCTCACCCAGTTTAATTCTGTGTCGCTTCACCGACATATTTCCCAGACCTATCATTTCGATTACTTCCATACCGGCTGGGTGCAGATCCTGGCTGCCGAGCAGACGTTCTCCAGTGCAGACTGGTACCAGGGAACGGCAGATGCTGTGCGGAAGCAGTTGTTTGAAATCAATGTCACCGGCGCCAAGCATGTGCTGATCCTTTCCGGCGATCATCTCTACCGCATGGATCTTTCGAAGCTGATTGCTTTCCACAAGCAGAATAAAGCCGATGTGACCGTCGCCGTGCAGCCTGTTTCCCGGGAAGATGCCCCCCGTTTTGGCATCCTCAAGATGGGAACGGACGGCGCCATTACGGATTTTGCCGAGAAGCCCAAAGATCCGGTCATCCTGGACAAGTTTGCCCTTGCTGCAAAGAACAAGCTTCCCTACATGGGCTCGATGGGGATCTATTGTTTCCGGACGGAAGCGTTAGCCGAGTTGCTGAACTCTCCGCATGACGATTTCGGCGGCGATGTCATCCCTGCCGCGATTTCCACACACAAAGTCTTCGGCTATGCGTTTGATGGATACTGGGAGGATATCGGCACGATCCGTTCGTTCTACAACGCCAATCTTGCTCTGGCACAGCCCGATCCACCCTTTGATTTCCACCATCGCCGGTTCCCCATCTATACACGCCCGCGCTTTTTGCCCGGCTCGCGGGTGAATGATGTGATCCTCGATCGCGTCCTTCTGGCCGATGGTTGCGTGGTGGATGGTGTGGAGATCCGGAACTCGATGATCGGTCTGCGTTCGGTGATTGCCGAAGGTGTGCGCATCGCCGATACGGTGATCCTGGGCAGTGACTATTACGATGATGAAGCTCGGCGCGGTGGTGGGGCGAATCTTCCCCCCATCGGAATAGGTGCGGATTGCGCCATCGAGGGCGCCATCATCGATAAGAACGCCCGTATCGGGCCGAGGGTCGTGATAAAACCTTTCCCGCACGGGGTAGAGCACGAAGAGGAGACCTTCGCAATCCGCGATGGAATCGTTGTCATCCCAAAGCATGCTGTACTTGAAGCGGGCACCGTCATCACCCCCGACACCGTGACCCTCGAGGGAGATTAGGCTACAGGGACATCCTCCTGCGGCTGTATCTGCCGCATCGCAAGCATGGCAACCAGCATAAATGCAACGCTGAAGCCCCAGATGGACGTTTGACCCAGTTGATCGATCAGCCAGCCGGCAAGAATGGGCCCGGTGATGGCTGCGGTTGACGAGGCGAAGTAGTAGAGGCCTGTCAGCGAGCCGATGCTTGCATCCCCGCCAAGATCATACACCATGGGTAGTGAGTTAATGTTCACACAAGCCCAAAAGGCGCCCATGACTCCCAACAGAATGAGCAGCAAGGTGGGGTTGGTGATAAACCAGCCTGCGATGAGCCCTGCGGACATGCCCACCAGGCCGATGAGGATGGTGGGCTTTCGGCCCATTCGTGTGGCAATCAAACCGCTGGGGATGGAGAACAGGATCAGGGTTGCGGCAAACGCGGTTAGCATCTGAGTTCCGCTGCCGACATCGATCCCCAGCCTGCTGCGGGCGTAGATGGTGAAGAACGCTTCCATGGCGTTCCAACCGACGAACCAGGCGAAGATGGCGGTGAGAATGCGGACCAGGTTCCGATTCTCTCCCGTAAACACAGCAACAAGGCTGGCGAGCACACCGATTTCCTCATCTTCGTCCAACAGCTCGATGGTTTCAGGTTCTTGAACGACAAGGACCACGATGGCGATGGCAATGAGGAGAACGCCTGCGCCGACGATGAAGGGAAGGGGGACACTGAGCTTGTAGAGCATTCCACCCCCGAAGAGTGCGATGGCACCGCCCAATCCGCCCATCAAGTTGATAACGCCATTGGCCTTGCTGCGATCTTCCGAGTCGAAAAGGTCACCCAGATAGGCGATCGTGGGTGAACGAAACAGCGCCATACCGAGGTTGGTGCCCAATATGGCGAGAGCAATCAGGACGAAATTCTCCCGTACGAAGGGGACCAGCATAAAGAAGAGCGCTGCGGCGGGCGCGCCGGCAATCAGCCATGGTTTACGCCGCCCGATGCGCGTTCTTGTCCGGTCCGATCGCGCGCCTACCCAGGGCTGCAGGAACATGTTGATGATGTTATCCCATGTGAGAATGAAGCCTACAACGACGGCAGAGAGCCCCAGGTCTTCCAGCATGGGCGGGATCAAGCTGTTGAAAAGGGGCCAGATGATGCTGATTCCGAAAAAACCAAACCCAACGAGAAGAGTCTTTCCGTACGGGAAGCGCTTCATTCTTTCCTCCAGTTCACGAGATGATGAAGATTGTAGAGAGACGCAGCGTTCACCGCAACCGAAAAAGTGCCTGATCGCGCCGCACGGCTGAACCTTGATGAGCGAAATGGGGTATGTAGTGTAACCCGGGCATTCATCCAATCCTTATATGCTTGTATGGTCATATGAATGTATGATATTATCTCGGAACATAAGCCCCCGGGTTGGGAATCTGTGAGGGCAGGGGTTTAATTCATCATCGAGAAAATCAAGAGGGAGGTGTGGGAAAGCCAACTTTGGATTCGTTGACTTCCAGCGGAAGTCATTAGAACTAATGGAGGAGAAGCGTATGAAACGCCGCAATATCTATTTCATCGTAAGCCTGCTCATATTAGCGAGTATGATCCTCGCAGCCTGCGGTGGTGCGGCTGAGCCCCCCGCCGCCGAGGAACCTGTGGCCGAGGAGCCTGTCGCTGAGGAGCCAGAAGAAGAAGAGACCGGGGAAGAAGCCGAGGTCGAAATGGTTCCGCTGTGGTCCGCTGAACTTAAGCAGGCCATCGCAGCTGCCATCGACCGTGAGGATATTGTTGACCGTGTGTTCGAAGGTCGCAATATTCCTGCCTATCACATGGTCCCGATTGGTTACCCCTATGCCACCGAGCCGTTCCTGGATCGCTACGGAACGCGTGACCTGGATCTGGCCATCGAGATACTCACGAATCTCGGCTACACCGAGGACGCTCCCTTCGTCCTGGATCTCTGGTTCCCGCCGGAACACTATGGCACCACCACCGCAGACGTCATGCAGGTGATGCAGGAACAGCTGGAAGAAACCGGCTTGATCACGGTGAACCTGCTGAGCCAGAACTGGGCGGAGTATGTTGACAGCTTTGTCGCTGGCGAGCTGCCCGTGTTCGTTCTCGGCTGGTTCCCGGACTTTGCCGACCCAGAAAACTGGCTGTCCCCGTTCGCTTCCTGCCTGCAGTCACCGGACAACGGTGTGAACTACTGCAATGAAGAGATGGACGCGCTGCTGCTAGCTGCCGCTTCCTCTTCCGATGAGGCCGAACGCACGACACTCTATGAGGAAATCGGTGAGCTCTACGCCAGTGAAGTTCCCACCCTCCCGCTCTTCTGGGAGCCGGAATTTGTCACCTATCGTGATGGCGTCGAGGGTGTGGCCATTGGTGCGCCGTTTGAGTTCAACTACAACGTCCTTAGCTTCGGCGAGGGCGCAAGCCCGGCATCGGGCAGCACCGACACCATCATCATCGGTACCACGGATGAGGTGAACAGCCTGGATGCTAACGACGCGTACTCCACACACGACTGGGAGATCATCAAGAACACCGGTGTTGCCTTGATGCGCTACTTGCCCGGCGAGTCCACCCTGGTTCCCGGTGCCGCAGTAGATTTCCCCACGGTCAGTGAAGATGGTTTGAGCTACACCTTCACCCTGCGTGAAGACCTTACCTTTGCTGATGGCACCCCCGTCACAGCACAGACATATGTCGACTCCTGGAACCGCCTCAACACGCTTGAAGGCCAGGTTTCCGGATTGATGCAGCTGTACATCGAGTCGGTGGAAGCGGTGGGTGAATACACCGTCACCTACAACCTGAAAGCCACGTTTGGCTTCTTCCCTGCGCTCGCTGCGACGGCCCCGATCGTGCCGGTTAACCCCGCCACCTTCCCGCCCGATGAGATCGTTCAATTCCCCGAGATCCTGGATGGGATTGGACCCTATCGGATGGTATCCTATGTGCCTGGCGAGCAGATGGTGCTGGAAGCGAACCCGAATTACTTCGGTGACGATACGCCCATCATCCCCAACGTCATCATCCGCTACTTCGCGGATCCCACCACCATGAGCAACGCGGTGGAAACGGGTGAGATTGACGTCGCCTGGCGGACGCTTGGGCCTGTTGAAGCGGTCCGGCTGATGGATGTCGATGGTGTCACTGTCGAGACCATCGCAGCCCCGGCTCTTCGCTATCTGGTCTTCAACATGACCTACATGGTGCCGGCCGAGTAGTATCAACTCGTTCTTCTGTAGTAACTGGAGCAGGGGCGAGCCGGACACTCGCCCCCGCTCCTCATTATCAGGAGGCATGGCATGTCTTCATCCTTTCGAAATTTCGTCATCACCCGCCTGCTTCTGACGATCCCGATGGTGCTCATACTGGTGACCATGGTGTTCTTCGTCATGCGGATTTTGCCTGGCGACCCTATTCGTTCCCAGCTTGGTCCCAAGGTCAGCGAAGAGCAGGCTGCCGCGTTGAGCGCCAGGCTTGGGTTGGATCGTCCGCTGCATGAGCAGTATTTTGATTTCCTTCGCCGCATGGTGACACTGGACTTTGGTAATGCACTCACTCAGGGAGAGCGGCCAATACGTGAAGAATTGGCTGAGAAGCTGCCCGCCACCATTGAATTGGCGATCCCGGCCATGCTGTTCACGTCCCTCTTCGGCATCTTCAGCGGCGCTTATGCCGCAAAGAATCGTAAGCAGCCAGTTGATTACCTCATTCGTCTGTTCAGTGTTTTTGTGTACGCGATCCCCGTTTTCTTCATGGGTCTTGTCTTTCAAATTATCTTCGCTGTGCGCTTCCCCATCCTTCCTCTTTCGGGGAGGATGGACACACTGCTGCTCACAAATTTCGAATCGCAGACCAATTTCTATCTGATCGATGCGGTGATAACCCAGAACTGGCCGGCGCTTCGCTCCGCGCTGGCGCATCTCGTGCTGCCGGTCATCACGCTTGGTCTGGTGCTGACAGGGCCGTTTGTGCGGTTGACGCGGGTCAACATGATCGAGATGCTGCAGGCGGATTTCATCATCGCCGGGCGGGCGCGCGGCATCCCTGAGCGCCGGCTTACCTATCGGCATGCTCTGCGCAATACCTTTATCCCAATTCTTACCTTGATCGGGCTGCAGTTCGCCCTTCTTCTGGCGGGTGCAGTGCTCACGGAGACCACGTTCTCCTGGCCAGGTCTGGGACGATACCTGGTCGATCGTATCGAACTGCGCGACTATACAGCCGTGCAAGCCACCATCGCCGTGTTTGCCTTGTTTGTTGGTCTTATCAGCGTCTTTGTCGACATCCTGTATGCCTTTGTGGATCCCCGTATCCGCTACTGATCAGGAGCCTTGGGAGCAATTGTATGAGTGACAAAAATCCAGAAGGATCGTTAGAAGTTCCACAGTGGCAACTTGACCTCGATCAGGTGGGTTTCGTGCGGCGCATTTTCCTGGCGCGGCGCTGGTACGGTGGAGACTGGTGGTTTGTTGCGGTGAGCGCTGTGCTCCTGCTCTTCATCATCATCGTCGGAATCTTCCCTCAATGGTTTGCCCCGCATGACCCCCGTGCAGAAGTGGGGCCGTCTTTGCTCGCGCCGGGCGAACCGCCGGCGGAGTATGTGCTGGTCGCTCCAGTAGAGAGCGCGGTTACGGGTATTCGTGAAGTAGCAACATCGTCCAACCGGATCGGGTTTGTCATCGGCAGCCCTGCCAGTCAGGCGTTGCGCGAGGTGACAGACAGGATCACCGAGGAGGATCAAGCCGCAGGTCTGGATGTGCGCTATCAACCCCGCCCGGTGCGCTTTGAGCTGTTAGAAGAGGGTCTGGAGGCGACCTTGACGGGGGATGTCAGTGCCTTCGTGGTGGAGCCGGAAATCTTTGAAGCTGTCGCCAGCGATTATCCCGAACTGGAAGTCGCAAGCCTGTTGCGCCCTGCCGGTGATGCGGGGTTTGTTTTGGGGACGAACCAGATCGGGCAGGACATCCTCAGTCGCATCATCTGGGGCACGCGGATCGCCATCATCGTTGGGCTTAGTTCCGCTGTCTTTGCGGTGCTGCTCGGGGTACCGCTTGGCCTTATCAGCGGTTTCATTGGCGGCTGGCTGGATCGCGTGCTGACCCTTCTCATGGACAGCCTTTATTCTTTCCCGGGTTTGATCCTGGCCATCTCCATCGCCGCCGTGCTGGGACCGGGGATCGGGAACATCATTGTTGCCATTGCGGTGCTGTATGTCCCCACCTATTTCAGGATCGTGCGCGGTCAAACGCTCGCCGTGAAACAGGAATTGTATGTGGAAGCCGCCCGCAGTCTTGGTGCGAAAGCCTGGTCAGTGCTGTGGGAATACATCTTCCCGAATGTGATTCCCTCTGTGGTGATTATCTTCTCGGTCAATGTCGCAGATGCCATTCTCACCGAGGCTGGTTTGAGCTTCCTTGGCCTGGGCCTCCCCCCGGATACACCGGACTGGGGGATTGATCTCGCACGCGGGCAGGACTACCTGCGCCGAGCCTGGTGGTTGATTACGTTCCCGGGCGCCATGGTAAGTGTCGTCACGCTTGCGTTCAGCATGCTGGGGGAGAGTCTCTCCGAGATTCTCAACCCACGTTTATCGGAGTTATAAGATGGATGCACACACACTTTTACAAGTGCGCGATCTGCATGTCGCGTACCGCACTCGACTCGGCCATGTGAGCGCCATCGATGGGATTTCCTTTGATGTCAAGAAGGGGGAGATTCTTGGGTTGGTGGGCGAGAGCGGCTGTGGGAAGAGCACGCTCGGGAAAGCGCTGCTTCGCATGTTGCCAACCAGCGCACGGATAGAGGGTGAAATCACCTATGAGGGCGGCACCAACTTGCTGGAATTGGAACAGCATGCCCTGCGCGATTTCCGCGGTCGACGGGCGAGTATGATGTTTCAAGATCCCATGACTTCGCTTAATCCGGTGCAGCGTGTCGATGAGCATATTCTTGAGGCGATCGAGGTGCATGAGCCGGAAACACCCAAGGAGGCGGCGCTGGAACGGGCGAGGACGCTGATTGAGCGCCTGGGTATTCAGGCTCAGCGCTTGCGTGCCTACCCGCATCAACTGTCCGGCGGCATGCGTCAGCGTATCATGATTGGCCTCGGGCTCGTCCTCAATGCGAACCTCATCATTGCCGATGAGGCGACTACCTCGCTGGACGTCATTGTGGAGGCAAAATTGCTTGACCAATTACGAGAGGTTCGCGAAGAGTTTGGCCTGGCCATGATCGTGATCACACATAATATCGCCCTGGTGGCGGAACTGGCGGATCGTGTCGCCGTCATGTATGCCGGTCGCATCGCTGAACTCGGATCCGTTTACGAGGTCTTTGACCATCCGCGGCATCCTTACACACAGGGCCTGCTGAAATCAGTGCCCAATATCAAGCTGGACGAGACAGAGGAACTCTACAAGATGCCCGGTGAACCGCCCAACCTCACACATCCTCCATCAGGCTGCCGCTTCCATCCGCGCTGCCCTATGGTGATGCCGATTTGCAAAGAACGTGAGCCCACCATGGTGGAAGCAAAGCCGGGTCATGATGTGCATTGCTGGCTCTTCGCAGAGGATGCGCTGAAAGATCAGGCTTCCGGGAAGGTGGCATCATGACAGCATTTGGAGAAAAACCGTCAACCCTGGTTGAAGTGAAGGACTTGAAGAAATGGTATCCAATTCATAAGACCTTCCTGGACCGGGTTCTCGCGGGGAGTCAGAACTATGTGCGGGCGGTGGACGGAATCTCCCTCTCCATCCGTCGGGGGGAAGTCTTTGGTCTTGCCGGCGAAAGTGGAAGTGGGAAAACCACGACAGGACGTTTAATCGTCCGCCTGGAGGATCCTACCTCTGGTGAGATCCTGTTTGATGGACGCGATCTTGCCACCCTGAGTGCGGAGGATATGCGGAAGGAACGCCGCCGCATGCAGGTCATCTTCCAGGACCCCATGGCCTGTCTAAATCCACGCATGTCCCTGGGCCAAGCCATTGGGCATGGTCTTCGCATTCACTACCCGGCGCAGGCTGACTCGCATCGCGAGCAGATTATGGAAATCATGGAAAAGGTCGGCTTGTATCCGGCCCGCTATTTCTTTAATAAGTTTCCTCATCAGATTTCAGGTGGTCAGCGCCAGCGCGTCGTGATTGCACGTGCGCTCATCACCAGGCCGGAGCTGGTGCTGGCAGATGAGCCGATCGCCATGGCGGATGTGAGTGTGCGTGCACAGTTATTGGCGTTGATGAACGATCTGCGCGATGAGTTTAACCTGACGTACCTTTTCATTACGCACGATCTGGCGACGGCAAAATATATTTGTGACAGGATCGGGATCCTCTATCTTGGGAAGATGGTGGAAACGGCGCCGATCCAGACGTTATACGCCAAGCCGCTGCATCCGTACACACAAGCGCTCCTTGCGGCTGTCCCCGTCCCGAATCCACACGAACGGCGAACCACACCGCTCCCCGAGGGCGAAATACCGAATCCAATCGACCCGCCTTCCGGTTGTCGATTTCATCCACGCTGTCCCATCGCACAGGCGATATGCTCAGAGGAAGAACCACCGCTGAGAGAAATCCAGAAGGATCATCTCGCGGCCTGTCATTTTGCTGAACAATTTCGTTAGGAATCAGTTGTTGCCCTTCTGACGAAGCAAGGCTCCCACTTGGAGCCTTGCTTCGATTCAGGCGAAAGGCGGGGGAGACTGCAGATGTATGCTCTGCGTCGGGAAGGGCATGTCGATAGCGGCTTCCTCGAAAGCAGACTTGATGAAGCGGATCCCCTCGTCGACGGCGACGAAATAGCCGGTCTTATCCGTATCTATCCAGTAATGAAGTGTAAAGGTCACCGCAAAATCGCCCAGGCTGGAGAAGGTAATCGTCGCTGAGGGGTCATCCAGCACGCCCTCCACCTTGTTGATGGTTTCGAGCGCGATACGGGCGACGTCGTCAAGATCGGATTCATATGCCACCCCGGCTTTGATCTCCAAACGTCGTCGCGTGGCTCGTGAGAAGTTGATAATGGGGCTGGCATAGATCTCACTGTTTGGGATGATGACATGTCGGCCGTCCCAGGTCATCATTTCAGTAGCCCGGAGGTTGATGTCCAGCACTTTGCCGGCGTAGCCGTTGATCTCGACACCGTCGCCAATGTCAAAGGGCTGTTGAAGCAGGAGGATGACGCCAGCGATAAAATTTTTGGCGACATCCTGAAGGGCAAAACCGATGGTGAAGCCGGCGACACCTAGGCCGGCAACCAGACTGGAAAGCTGACCGGGGGCAAGTTGTTCGATGCTGAGCACGATGCCAAACCCGAATACACCCCAGCGCGCAATCAGGACGAGCAATACGATAAGTTCGGGGTCACGCTCACGTCGCTCAAGCGTTCGTCGCACCGTTCTGGCAACGCCTCTCGAAAGCAAGTAGGATAGGATGAAGATGATGAGAGCCATTGCCAGTTGTGGCAGGAACGCTAGGACATTCTGCAGCATCGTTTCAAAGGAGAGGTTTGTCAGCATGAACAGCCTCAGTTCACAGATCGGTTCTGGGTCCCATGATAGCACAGTAGCGCCCCGCGTTTCCGTGTTGATGCCCTGTTATAACGTCGCAGATACGCTGGACGAATGTATGCAATCGCTTATCAATCAGACGCTGGAAGAGCATGAAATTGTAGCTGTAGATGACGGTTCAGATGATGCGACCGATGAAAGGCTGCAAGCCTGGGCGCAGCAGGATCAACGTGTAAGGGTCCTTTCCCGTGAGCATGCGGGCATCATCCCGGCGCTGAACGCCGGCCTGGCTGCCTGTCGAGGCGATTACATCGCCCGCATGGATGCCGATGACCGCTGCCATCCTGAGCGCCTTGAAAAGCAGGCCGCTTTTCTCGATTCGCATGCCAATGTTGCCGTTGCGGCAACACTGGTTGAGGGTTTCCCGGAAGATAGGGTTCGAGAAGGGTTTCGAATCTACATCGATTGGTTGAACAGCCTGATCTTGCCGGTTGACCATGCTCGAGAAATCTTCATTGAAAGTCCGCTGGCACATCCTTCAGTGATGATCCGCAGAGCGTGGTTCACGCAGATGGGCGGGTATGAGGATCACGGTTGGCCTGAGGATTATGACCTCTGGCTGCGCATGCATCTTGCCGGGGCCCGCATGCAGAAAGTGCCCGAAGTGCTTGTGTATTGGCGGGAGCATCCTGCTCGTCTGACACGAACCGATTCGCGATATGCGGTGGAGGCCTTCATCAAGGCGAAGGCACACTACCTCTGCAAGGGACCGCTGAAAGGCAGCGACGCTGTCATCATCTGGGGATCGGGGCAGATGGGGAAGCGGCTTTCGAAGCATCTATTGCGGGAAGGCGCCCGCTTGATCGCCTTCATCGACATCGATTCAAAGAAGATTGGACGGACACGGCGAGGCATCCCTATCTATGCTCCGGATTCTCTTCCCCGCTTGCTGGAGGCTGGACAGCGCGTGCGTTTGCTGTCCGCCGTCGGATCGCGAGGGGCTCGACCGGAGATACGACAACATCTGAAAGGGCTGGGGCTCGTGGAAGGGGTCGATTGGTGGTGCGCAGCCTGAACGACGGAGAACAGAGAAGAAAGAAAGGGCTGCCGAAGCAGCCCTTTTGGTTTTCGTTGGTCATCACTTAGACGTTGAGTTCTTTCCGAAACCTGGCAAACGCGTTAACACCGATGCGCCATGTCAGCCAGGCGATGAGGGTAATCATGATGGCTGAACTCAAACACCAGGCGCAGGTAGCCCCGATAACGAAAGGTTCCAGGAAGGTCAGGTAGATCGAAAACACATTCCCAAACAGGGCCATGCCGAACACACCGAAGTTGGCCAGATGGGAGAACCAGCCCAGATTCAAACGACCGACCATCCAGGCCGCAAGAATGGCGATATATCCGAACAAGCCGAGCCCTCCCACCGGGATCAGTCCGAACAGCGTGGCATACTCACTTTGATTTACTGTGTTGCAATCGCCAACAGGGCCGCAAACGGCCGTCGCGCCTGTTGTCTCGACAAAGGTGAGATAGCCCGCGACACCCATGCCAAGCAGCGCGATGACGGGGATAATCCAGCCAGGCTGCAATGGAGCTTTGGCTGGCTTCGTCGTGAAGAAGTTGTACAGGATAAGGATGAAGCTGGCGATTAATCCAATTAAGACCACAATGGAGATCGTGTTCCCAAGGGGATCCTCCATAATGCGGTCCATCACGGAGGGGCGAATTTCCTCGAAGTCAACGCCTTCGGGCTGCTCACTGGTCTGAGGCGGAGCCGCTGGGTCGCTGCCGGTTGAGGGAGCAGGTGTCGGTTCGTTCTCCGCTTCGCTCTCGCTTCCAGAATCGGGCATGGGAACAAGCCGTTGAATGGCAACATCGAGTTCGGGGATCCCAGGCCAATTAATCCCGCCTGCGTTAAACCCTTCCTCCATGATGACGGGCATTTGTTCTGGAATTTCTAACGCGCCGACAAGCACAGTGTCGTTAATGATCAAGGTGGGGACGCCCAACCGCTCATCCGGGATGGCATAGTGATCGATGGCATTGGTATACAGCGTGCTGCCCACCATAGTGGCGGTGTTAATATACAAAATCTGGAGTCGATCGCCGATCGAACCCACGATCGGCGGCAGGTCTTCTGCCCCGGTTTCACTGCTTTGAAGATAAACCCAGGAAACGGTCGAATTTTGTTGATCCATGATGGGGGGAATGAACTCGGTGATGACCTGATGGCAATAGCCACAGGTCGGGCTGTAGAACAGCACAAGTCGGACCGGGCTGCTCTGCGCTTGCGCGCCCCCCGGCACGAGAACCCCGATCAGGACGAGGGTGAGAATGAGGATGGAGAAGACACGTTTCATGATGGCTCCTGAAGAGTGCTACGGGTCAATATCATGCTGGACATTATACCGCCTGTTCGGCGGTCCATCGTGCCCACAAGGTGTTCAGGCAAGATTCCAGCCGCGAGCCAAGGGGAGCGCCGCCAGGCGTTGTGACATCATCTTCATTCTCGAAAACGACACAGGGGAGGCGGTTGTTCCCCATCTCGATAAAGGATTCATTGGCTGACGTAAGCGTTGCCCAATCATCGCCTTTATACAGACGCTCGAGCTTTTCATCGGGAAGGCTGTGCTCAAGGATGCTATCGGGACGGTCTGGATTAAATCGTCGGCGGTTCTTCCTCAGGGATTCCTCAAAGGAAACCTTGAGATAAAGGACAGCCCCATCCTTCAACACAGCATCGCTGAGGTGTTGATAGGCTTTCTGGTAGCCGCCGTGCTGGGTGCCGCGTGAAAACTCCATCAGAAAGGTGGTTTCTTCGGGAAGATCGCGACGCGCTTTCTCGTACTCCAGGCAAAGTCGACGGATGAGGAGATGCCACAGGTCCTCATAAAGGAAATATCCTTCCGAGTCTGTATGCAGCCGGGCACGGTCAAAGACCGTTTCAAGGAAGTGGTCTTCTTCGAACCACGCCCAGAGCATGGGAAAATCATCCAGAACGTGGATAGGACCAATGTGAAAACGCTTCAGGCGTTCCTCGGCGCTGAGTTGCTCAAGATAGTGCAGGACCTCGCTTTTTCCAGCACCGGGGCGTGCATTCAGGATCACAATAGGGAAGGTTTGGCGTGGCATGGGATATCTCGTGGCCGGACATACGCTGGATTGTCATGCCAGTTTGACGGGACGTCAAGCATGTGATGCACGGTGAAAATGCTAGAATTGAGTTTCCTGTGGTTACGGGAGGCAGATCATGGAAGGAGGGAGTTGATGTCAGCAATCAATTGCGTCTTTTGCAAGATATTGAAGGACGAGTTGGAAGCGAGTTACGTGTATCGTGATGAACGTGTGAGCGCCTTCCTCGATATCCAACCGCTTACAAGAGGACATTTACTGGTGATCCCTAACACGCATGCGGTCGATCTGTATGACGTTCAACCGGCAACGGCCGGTCGCATGGCAGAAATTGGCCGTGAACTCGGCCTTGCGATGATGCGCAGCGATCTTGGATGTGCGGCATTCAACCTCTTCCTTGCGAATGGCAAAGAGGCCGGGCAGACTGTTTTTCACTGTCACCTGCACGTGATTCCGCGCTATCCGGGTGACGGTTTTGGCGTACGTTTTCCTCCTGGGTTCGGGCGGGTCGCCACGCGCGAGGAGTTGAATAAACAGGCGGCGCTCATTAAGAATGCGATAGATGTATGAAAGACAGAGGGAAGGTTGTCGGCGGAAAGGAATGGCGAGCATGAGGACCGTTTGCGTGTACTGTGGTTCCAGTGATGAGATCCCTCCATCGTACATGGATGCCGCAACCAAGATGGGTCAGACGCTGGCGCAACATCAATGCCGGTTGGTGTTTGGTGGCGGGGGAACAGGGTTGATGGGTGCACTTGCAGATGCCGTGCTTGACCAGAACGGCTACGTCATTGGTGTCATTCCCGAATTCTTCAACACCGCGGCACTCGTACATTCTGGTCTAAGCGAATTGCAGGTTGTGGAGACGATGCATGTGCGCAAAGCGCGCATGGCTGACCTTGCGGATGGATTTATCGCGCTGCCAGGAGGATTCGGCACAGTAGAAGAATTGTTTGAAATCCTGACCTGGTCACAGATCGGTTTGCATAGGAAACCCGTAGGAATGTTGAATGTGGATGGCTATTACGATCCATTGTTGGCGTTCATTGAGCATGCCTATGAGGAAGGTTTTCTCTACACGGAACACCGCCGGTTGTTGCTCTCTGAGTCGACGCCACAATTATTGTTCGACAGCATGCAAGCGTATCAAACACCAGCGAACCTTTCTCGATGGGTGGACCGTACAACGACTTAATATATTTGGAAAGGCGCTTTTGGAAAGAGGGTTGGGTTATGAAGGTTATGATGGCGATTGGAAACGCATTCATGCGAATGATGCTGGCATCTCCCCTGCACGTGTTGATGAGTGGCAGCACACTCATTCTCCGTGTGCGCGGTTTGAAAAGCGGTCGCATCTACGCTGTTCCTGTCAATTATGTTCACATTGAGAAGCGGCTGTTAATCACTAGCCAGCGTGACCGAACATGGTGGCGCAATCTGCTGGGCGGCGCACCTGTGGAAGTCATTCTCCAAGGGAAGAGGTTCAATGCCCGGGCAGAAGCGTACAGCGATCCTGCCAGGGTCCTTCCGTTGTTTACTGACTATGTCCGAGCGGCACCTTCTGTTGCCCGCTATTTTGAGATTGGCCTGGACGCGGCCGGATTGCCTGATCCTACCGACCTTGCCCGGGCGGCCAGGGACCGGGTGATGGTTGTTGCTGTACTTCCATCCGATTTGGAATGAGGTGCTTCCGGTGACAAGGTCAAAGCCGATCTATCTGGATTACAACGCCACCACGCCTGTTGAACCGGGGGTGGTGGAGGCTATGGCACCGTACCTTCACGCACTTTTTGGGAATCCATCCAGCGCGCATCCATACGGGGCAGAAGCGCGGGCTGGGGTGGAGCAAGCGCGTCACCAGTTGGCCACCATGATTGGATGTGCATCTGGCGAGGTGGTCTTCACAGGTGGTGGGACCGAATCAAACAACATGGCCATCATTGGTGCGGCGGAGCGAGCGGGGAGGCGCGGCGGTCATCTTATCATCAGCTCGATTGAGCATCCAGCCGTTATCGAGCCTTGTCGGTATCTAGAACGACGCGGGTTTGAGGTGAGCGTTGTACCGGTGGACACTCATGGCCGTGTAGATCCTGAGGATGTGCAGCGAGCCATGAAAGCGGACACCATCCTGGTCAGCGTGATGCATGCCAACAACGAGGTCGGCACCATGCAGCCTGTGGCGGAGATCGCAGCCATTGCCCGTCGGCATGGTGCCTTGATGCACACGGATGCGGCACAGACGGCTGGAAAATGTGAGCTGAAAGTTGATGAGCTGGGGGTTGATATGCTCTCCATCGCTGGTCATAAGCTGTATGCTCCCAAGGGTGTCGGTGCGCTCTATATCCGCAGTGGCGTCACCCTCGAACGATTCTTGCACGGTGCCGATCATGAGCAACATCGCCGTGCTGGCACGGAAAATGTGCCGGCGATTGTGGGGCTGGGAGAGGCGGCCAGGCTGACGGTTGACGAAGGAGCGGCGGGGTCAGCACATATGGCGACAATGCGGTCGCGCTTGCTGCATGGGTTGGAGAGTGCACTCGAAGGAAAAGCCGAGTGGCAGCTGAATGGCCATCCCACATACTGCCTGCCCAATACGCTCAGCCTGAGCGTCAAACATATCGAGGCAAGCACACTGCTCGCCGAGATTCAAGACCGGGTAGCGCTGTCAGCCGGGGCGGCATGCCATGCGGATCGCGTGGAGATGTCCCACGTGCTTCAAGCGATGCATGTTCCGGAAGCGTTTGGCATGGGGACAATGCGCATATCGACCGGACGCATGACATCCTCGCATGAGGTTAATGAGGCTGCCAGGGTGATTGCGGAAGCGATTCTGCGCCATTTGTCGAAACACGGCCCCTGCTCCTCGAAGTAGTCATGCTCGAATGTACCCCCCCGAGCCCTTGTATGATCCACATCCCCACGTATTGGTCTAACTGTCAGTTGTCGATATCATCAAGCTAAACGACGCATTTCCAACAACGGCAACCCGCAGCGAAGACAACGTTGATGGTTGTTTAGAAGAGCCCCCGCAGAATGAGCAGGATGCCAAAAATGACCATGGGGGCGCCGAGGACGACACCGATGACGGTGGCAGAAAGGATGACGCCCGCTGTCAGCAGGACAAATCCCAGGATGACGATGACCAGCCTCCCGGTCAAGCTCAGGATCCATGTCACCAAACGCCAGATAGCGACGAACGGCCACAGCAGCAAGGGAGTGCGTTTTTGTCTCTCTGTCATGTGATGTCCTCACCTCTCATTGGATCTTATCTTACAGGCTCAAAGCGGAAGCAGCTCTCCAGCACCTGACGGTTGACTGAGGTTTCCTCAACGCAGAAGTTGGTAAATCTTGATCCCCCCCTCATTGCTTGCGAAAACTTCAATCAGTTCTTCGCCGATGGAAGGCGCTATGCGCTCCCAAGCCCGCTCATTTTCTGTCCACAGGCTGAAATCCCCAAAGACGTACTCCACGCCTTGATTCTGCAGCCAGGTGATGAATTCCTGGTTGGAGTAATCATAGGGAACATCTGTCGAGGCCAGGCCGAAGTAAGCCATGCGAGCGGCCTGGATATAGCCCGGAGAGCCAGCCGCGATGAGGCTACCTCGGGGTATGGTCTCGTCCATAAAGATGACGGCTTGTTCGGGTTCACTACTTCCCAGGTTGCGGAACCGCAATGAGGGGTATCCCTGTCGCAATGTGATCCCGGCCGCTGCAAGGACCAGCAATGCGGGCAGGAGGGATGCACGAGGCCGCCGAATCTGTATGAGGCTTATTACTATCAGCGCTAGCAGAAAGACGAGGGCGGCATAGGTGAAGGCCAGCTTGCCGTCCAACCAGCCGTAAAGCCCGAGACCGACTGTGATGCCAAACCAGAGCAGCCGGGTTTTCCATCGGGCAGGCATCTCAAGAAAGGCGTTGATCCCGACACCCGCGAGGCCATACACGATGAAATAGACAAAAGTGAGATGCCCGGGGCGGAAGATGGTGATGATGAAGCCCGTCAGAAGGTGTGCCGGCCAGAGCACGAAGAGGATAAGCCGTTTCCAGTCGCGTCGTTGGGCGATAAGGAAGAGACCCTGGATGGCGAGCGGGAAGAGGAGCGGGCTGAATCGTTTTCCGTAAGCGCTCAGCAGCGCGCGAAATAATGCAGGGATGACGAGCCGCACTCGCTCGAGATAGGCTGCAGGATTGCGAAGGATAGCACGGAAGACGTTGTAGCTGTTTTCCTCCGGGGTGCCATAAACCTCTCGAGCCTGCATGCGCGACTCGACCACCGCATTAATATCGCCGCTGGCATTCACGAGGAGCTGATGACCGGATTCAAAGTTTTCATAGGTTCGAGCTGCAGTGCCGGGATCAAAGTTGCCTGTGAACAACCCGTATCCCAGGATGTAACCGCCGACAAGAATGGTGAAGGGAAGAAATACTGCCAGAAGAGCCTTTTTCCAGCTGGGTTTGCGCCATGAAATGAAGATGACCCACACCAGCACGATGGGGAAGATCACAATTCCGTCATTGCGAGCGAGCGCGGAAAGACCCAGGAAAAGGGAAGCGAGCACGAGAGAGCGGTTTTCACCGTTTCGAGAATGGCGCAGAAGCTGCCAGAAACTCAGACCTGCAAGCCCTGCAAATAACGGATCGCTGGGAAAAGTCATCACCTCTGCCGCAAGCGGTGTCACCAGCAGCAATCCTGGCAGGAGCAACGGCGGGAGCAGGTCTGAGAGTTCACGTCCAATGTTGTAAAGCGCCACCCACAGCAACCCGAAAAGGACAAGTCTTCCAAGCGAGCAACTATGAACCATCCATAAGGACGAGGAACGGAAGGGGAGATAGGTAAGTGCGTAAAACACACTCGTAAGCGGATTGCCGGCGAAGGAAGGAAACGCACCTCGATCGAGTAGCTGTTGACCGGCGGTGATGTAACCGGGTTGGTCCCACACGCCAAGATCAGAGAGTGTGGGGAGCAGGGCGGGAAGCAACAAGATCAGGTTGACGAGAAATAAGGCGATACCCGGGATGTGTTCTGCAGAACGCAAGCGAGCGAGCAGTCGATTATTCAGGTGAGAATCCTCGTTTTGCATATTGGGAAGCCTTTCGCTTTCAACAGGTTGGAGCTATTCAGCTCGAACCATCTCCAATAACTGAATCGTGCCGTCACTGCTTGAATAAATCCGGGCTAACGACTCTTCGGGCGCAGCTTGCAGCAACTCCCAGACTGTTGGAGATTGCCGGATGAGCGCGGAATCAATGTAGATCAGGCCCACACCCTGGCTCTGCAGCCATTGTAAGAATCCCTCGGGCGAGCGTCCCGTTGGCGTATCTGGATCCGATAGGCTGATGAAGGTCGTTCTTGCAGCCCATGCGAATCCGGGCGACCACGACGCGACGGTTTCACCCGGTTCGAGGCGTTCTGCCGCCAACACCAGTGCTTGCTCTTGCGGTTCCTGCCCGAAGGAGGGAAGTCCTGGCTGCGGATAGGAACCGCGCAGGAGGATGCCGAAAACCAGGAGCAACAGAAGCGTGATGGGGATCTGCGGCTGCGTGCGGCTGTGCTGAACCAGCATGACCATTTCCAGCAATAACCAGAAAAGTGCGTAAACCAGGCCAGTGCTGGGGTGATTGTCGAGGATGGCATATAGCAGAATGGCCATGAGACCCACGCGCCAGACCCACTGTTCAGGGCGTCGATAAAGGTCTTCCAGCAAGGCCCAGAGACCAATGGCCGACAAGGTGAACGCGGCGTAGTAGGGAAACGTGAGATGCCCCTGCCGGATGATGGTTGTGAGCAAACTGGTAATGAGATGGGTCGGCCAGGCGAAGAAGATCAGCGCGAGGAGCGTCTCCTTCCGACGTAGGAGGGTAAGTAGACCGCGTATGATCAACAGCGGCAACAGATAGGCGAGCCTGCTGTAGGCAACGAGAAACTCCATTGGGGTCGCCCTCAGGACGGCGATGATTCGTTGGAGGTAGACCTCCGGGGCTCGGCGAATGGCATTGAAGATGTTGTACTGGTTTTCCTCTGGGGTGCCATAGACAGCACGGGCAGCTTCAGCCGCTTGCAGAACGGGTTCACCCTCCCCAATCCCCTCCATGATGATGAGATGCCCGGCTTCGAACGCATCGTATGTGCGCGCAGCGGTCCCCAACTCAAACTCGCCGGTGGAAAGGGCGTAGATCCCTGTATAGCCTCCGATAACCAGCAGGAATGGGGTCAGGATGCGTATAAGGGCTGGCAGGAACTGGCCTGCGCGAAGAGCTGCAACAAGGCTGAGAACGACAAGAATCGGGAAGAGGACCAGGCCATCATTGCGCGCCAGAGCAGCCAGCCCCAACATCAGCGATGCCCACAACAGCGAGCGCAGTTTATGTTCACGATGGTATTGAAGCAGAAAGCTGAAGCTGATGCCGGCGAGCGACGCAAACAAGGGGTCACTTGGGAATCGCATGGTGCGTGTGGTGATCGTGGTAATGAACATGAAACCCATTGTCACGGGTATGGGGACCAGATGTTTCACCTGACGAGCGACCCGATATGCTGCCAGCCACATCAGGGCAAACAGGATGAAGCGGCTGAGGGAGCTGCTGAGCACCATCCACAAAGGCGAACTACGGAAGGGAAAGTAGGTCAATCCAAAGAAGAGGATGGTGAGTGGACTGCTCGCATACTGCGGGAGCCCCCCTTCTTCGAAAAGGACCATGCCACTATGCATGTAGGATGCTTCATCCCAGGGATTGATATCGCTGAAGGATGTGAAGAAGGTCGCATGCAGCAGAAAGGCATTGACCAAAAACATCAACAAGGGGATCAGCGTTGAAAGGGGGTCCTCCTGCCAGCGCTGACGGATATGAAGTATTGCATTGCGTATGCTGACAAAGCGCATGTCTCGCTCCCTGTCGCCCAACCCTTACTGCGCCGTGTTCTTGGAGCGCAGCGAATGTGTATGATTAAACCCGATAGCCGATGTGGCGGTCAAGGGGATGTCTCATCACCGCCATGGAGAGGAAGCCACACGGAAAACGTTGAGCCCTCACCGGATCCCTCGCTTTGAACGGCAATCTTTCCATGATGCATCTGAACAATATCATGACAGATGGCGAGGCCCAACCCAGTCCCATCCACGCCTGTTTGCCTGCTGGCTCTCCCACGAAAGAAGCGCTGAAAGATGAGATCCTGTTCCTCTGCTGGAATGCCAAGGCCGGTATCGATGACGTCGATTTGAAGGAGATCGGATGGGTCATCGCCGATGTGGGTTTGGATGGTGATATCTCCGTTCTCCTGTGTGTAATTCATCGCGTTGGTCAGCAGGTTGGAAAAGACCTGGATGAGTTGCTGAGGGTCGCCGTAAGCTCCTGGTATACGTGGGTCAGGATTGTAGTGGAGGGTTAGCTGCCTCATTTGGGCAAGCGGCCGGCGATCATCGATCAACTCCGCAAGCATCTGGTTGATATCGAACATGATGGGGGTATGGGGGACAGCGCCTGCATCCAGTCTGGAAAGCGCCAGCAGGTCTTCGATGAGGACGGCCAGGCGCCCGCTTTCACGAAACAGAGTGCTGGTATACATCTCCTGCCGATCGGAGTCTGTTGTATGAGCAAGGAGTTCAAGATAGAGGCGGATGTTGGTGAGCGGGGTGCGAAGTTCGTGTGAGACATCGGAGACGAAGTCCGTTTTTAGACGATCAACCTCCTTCAAGCTGCTGATGTCGTGCTGGACACCGACAATGGAAATGATACGCCCCTCGTCTGCCACCATGGGTGTAATGGTCAGGGACGCGTCGTACATTTCACCGTCGCGGCGAAGATTAATCACTTCCCCGCGCCAGGTCTCTCCAGCGAGGATGCTGTCCCACATTTCTTTGTAGAAACTGGGAGGGTGCTTCCCGCTGCGGATAATGGAGGTCTTTTTCCCAATCACCTCTGCACTCGTGTACTGGTTTTGCCGCTCCCAGGCAGGGTTTACATATTCAATATAGCCATCAGGATCTGTTACGACGACGGCGTCACCGATGTTGGTGAGCAGTGCATCAAGGCGGTCGCGCTCGGCGCGTAAATCCGCTTCAAGTTGTTTTCGGTCGGATATGTCGACAACAAGTGCAGATATCCCGTTTGGTTGACCAGCATTGTCAAGGAGCAAGCTGACTGCCAGCAAAGCAGGGATCAACCTGCCTTCGACATGCTGGAGTTCAACTTCATAAACACCCTGAGGTGGACGATGGCCTTTCATGCGTTCTTCAAAACGTTGGAGCACCATCTCAAGAGAAGCAGGTGAGAGGATGCCGAGTTTTGGCAAAGGATGGTGAAGTACTGCTTCCAATTCAACGCCCACCAGATCAGCAAACACTTGATTCGCGTAGCTCACATGCGCGTTGATATCCAGTTGGATGATTCCTGCAAGGGAGGTTTCGACAAGGGCGCGGTATCGGCTTTCCGACAGGGCAAGCTCCTCCGTGCGGGCTTCCACTTCCGACTCCAATCGCAGGGCCTGTGATTCAATTTCGGCGTAGAGATTGGCATTCTCCAGTGCTATTGCGGCATGTGCAGCGAAAGCCTTCAACAGCTCCAGATCCTGCGGCAGGAACTTGCTTTTTATCCTGTTACGGGTGACCGTCATGGTGCCCATAATCTGCTGGCGGATGCTGAGTGGTGCGAGGGCGAGGTATTCATCACGGTTCCAGGGGATGCCGGGGATGGTGAGGTGTTCCGGATGTTGACGTAGATCGTTAACGAGCGCCGCCTCACCGCGCGCAGCGCAGGCGCCTGTGATGCCCTCGCCATGCTGGATATCGTGGGCCATAAGCGCCTCTGCGTAAGGCCCAAGCGCGAGAACGCAATGCAGCCTGGAGCGATCCTTTGTGTAGAGGTGGATCCGGCTTCCATCGGCGTCTAAGAGAACCTTTGCCTGTTGCGCGATTTCGTGCAGCACTGTTTCCTGATCAAGCGACGAAGAGATCGATTTCGCCGTCTGGATGAGCGCATATGATTCATGAGCGCGTTCCTGCGCGCGTGAATACAAGCGCTCGTTCCAGACCACGATGCTCATGATGCTGGCGATCGCCTGGACAAGATGGATGTGTGTTCCTGAAAAACCGGGCTCGTCACGTAGCGAACAGAGGACGAGCGCCCCGAGGATTTCTTCCCCAGCGATGAGCGGCACGGAGAGAAAGGCGTTCACCCCGGCTTTGATCCACTGTGCCGGCGCTTTTCTATCTGCTCGTAATGGATGTAGAAGGATGGTTTGCCTGCGCTGGATGGAGCGGGAGAGAGGATCCTCACCGAGCGAGACGGGCTTAAGCATGAGGGAGTCTGGCAGGTTCTGATAATGAGAAAACTCGAGCATCCCGGAAGAAGCGTCGAGGAGCGCGATGGCGGCTGCATCAGCATGGATCGATTCCGAGGTAAGGCTCAGGATTTGATTCAGCGCTCGATGTAGTTCCTGTTCTCCCGCCAGGGTTTCAATCACGCGGTTGCGAAGATACTCACGGCGGCGGCATGCTTCGGACTCCTCCAGATCACGCACTCGAATGAGTGCGGCAGAAATGACCTTGGCAAAATCCTCCGCATGGGGAAGGTCTGCCGCTGTGAGCCACGCCGAAATGAGTGTAAGCGTGCCGAAGACGCCTTCACTATTGGTGAGTGGAGCGACGATAATCTGACCCTGTCCCATGATTCGGTACAAGCGGGAGCTGATGATGGGAAGCGGAAGAGGAAGCATCCCGCGGAGGGCTTCATCTCGATCCGAGATGAAGCGAGGTTCGCCGGTCTTGATCACATCTTCGTAGACGTGCACCGTGTTGGGATCGAATTGACAACCGATGAAATCTTGTCGCATGATGCGGCGTATGGTGTCGATGAGGGAATGGCTGAGCCCATGGGCTTGAATGCAAAGCTTGCCTTCGCTGGTTTGAAGACTGACAAAGCCGCGCAGGTGTAGCCGCTGAAAGGAACGCTGGAGCTCGCGGAGGAGGTCATCCTGGGCAGTGATGCGGGGCGAGACAAGATGCGCTGCTGCGCGCAAGGCATGCGTCCATACTGACGGTGCTTGCTGTTCCCCCAGTTGATTATGCATCCCGGCTTTCACCAGGTTAGTTTAGCATGATTGATGTGGAATGCCATTCCGCGCTAGAATGCGGGTGGTGCAGCAATCAACGCTCAAGCGCGCGCCGAAGAAGAGGAGGATCATGAATACCTCAACTCAACAAGCATCAACGGATGAACGCCTTCTGGCAGCCATTGCTCAATTGGGCGTTATGCTTCCGCTGCTTGGCTTTATCGTGCCGCTGCACATCTGGTTGACGAGCCGGGAATGGTCGCGGTATGTCCAGCACCACGCCTTGCAGGCTCTCCTTTGGCAACTGATGAGTTCCGGCCTCGCAGTTGCTTACGGAGTCGTGATGGTCGCAGGTCTGTCCGGGTCTCTTACGGCCGGGGCGGATGGCGGCCTTGGACCAGGTATGCTTGCATTGCGATGCGTGGTCCTGCTCGTTGGTGCAGCCGGCTATGGGTTGGCAGTCTTCAATGGAATTCGCGCGGCGCGTAGAATACAAGCCGGCTTTGAGCACACGTATCCCCTGATTGGTCAATGGGTGTGAACGGGCTTTTGCCGGGCCGAAAAAAGCCGCGCCGCACGCCGCGGCTTGATTGCATCTTGTCCTGTCAGGGTTAACGACGCAGCAGTTTGATGTATTGTGCGCGTTCGAATGCGAAGGCGTCATCTACGTTCTGCTGGCTGCAGATGCCCCTGAACGCATCGAGAGACTCAAACTGATGTTCACCCATCCAGCCCTCGAGCTGTCGAAGCATGGTGGAGAGATAAGGGATGCCGTTCATGAGAAGCGCGGATGCCGTCTGGGCGATGGATGCACCTGCAAGGATGGCTTTCGCCACGTCCTGACCGGAATGAACGCCGGTTGACAGTGCAAGGTCTGTCTCGACCTGCCCATAGAGCAACGCGATCCAGCGTAGTGGGAGCCGGATTTCCTCGGGAGAACTGAGTTTCATCTCCTCTGTGAGAGTGAGGTCGTCAGGGTTGATACTGGGCTGCAAGAAGCGGTTGAAGAGGACAAGACCTTCTACGTCTCTCTTCGCAAGCTGGCTGGCAACATTGGACATGGAGGAATAGAAGGGGCTGAGTTTAACAGCCACCGGTATGTTGACCTCGGACTTCACCCGTTCGACGATTTCATACAAGCGTTCTTCAATCTGGGCGCCAGTGCGATGGGGATTGGCTGCGACGGCGTAGACGTTTAATTCCAGGCCGTTCACACCGGTGTTTTCGAGCTGTTTCGCATACGTCACCCACGCGGAGGGCGAATAGGCATTGAGGCTTGCGAACAGCGGCATGGAAACGGCTTTCCTCGCCTTCTCCACCCACATGAGGTGCTCTTTAGCTTCATTGACCTCGATCTTGGGAAAATAATGGAGTGCTTCCGCAAAGCTCTCGCTTCCTTCTGCGAGGTCTTCTTCCAGTTCCTGCATCTGGATGAGGATTTGCTCTTCAAAAAGCGACCGAATAACGAGCGCTCCGGCGCCAGCCTCTTCAGCTTTCTTAATCCGGTCCACCATGCTTGAGATGGAGCATGCGGCAACCACAAGCGGGGTTGGTAATTCGATGCCCATGTACCTGGTTCGTAAATCAGCCATGTCGCCTCCCTTGCGCAGAGATAGGGTTTTGATACACTGAGGAAACTCGATCCGAGAAATGTGACGGTTGTCCCCTGTAATCTGATGCCTTTTATACTATTATATGAGAACAAAGCCGAATAGACTGGACAAAAGTGGTACGGATTCCAGGCAGCATCGCGCCAATGGGCGCGAGTTTCATGTTGCCTGTAGACCTCGCGAAAGGAGTTCTTGATGGCGGTAAAGAAGAAGGACCGGAAGGTGCTGCCGATGGACGGCAACGCCGCCGCGGCGCATGTGGCTTATGCCTTGAATGAAGTTATTGCGATATACCCGATCACACCCTCTTCACCGATGGGTGAGATCGCGGATGAGAAGGCAGCCCGGGGCGAACGCAATATCTTCGGCACAATTCCCAGTGTTACCGAAATGCAGGCAGAAGGGGGCGCGGCTGGCGCTGTGCATGGCGCATTGACCACAGGCGCGCTCACGACGACGTTTACGGCCTCGCAGGGTTTGCTTTTGATGCTCCCTAACATGTTCAAAATCGCGGGCGAGCTCACCCCTACCGTGTTTCACATCGCCGCGCGTTCTGTCGCTGCCCAAGCACTTTCCATCTTTGGCGATCACAGCGATGTCATGGCCACGCGATCTGCGGGCTGGGGTATGCTGTCCTCCTGCAACATTCAGGAGGTTATGGACTTCGCGCTGATCGCTCAAGCTGCCAGCCTTGAGTCGCGGGTTCCCTTCCTGCATTTTTTCGATGGTTTCCGCTCATCGCATGAAATTCAGAAGATCGATGTACTCGATCACGACGATATGAAGGCGATGATAGACGAGGATTATGTCATTGCGCATCGTGAGCGCGGACTTTCCCCGGATCATCCGGCCATCCGCGGTACAGCACAAAATCCGGATGTGTTCTTCGCCGCGCGCGAGACGGTCAATAGCTACTATGAAAAAACACCCGGCATTGTCGGCGAGGTGATGGAGCGCTTCAACGATGTGGTTGGACGCGAGTACCACCTCTTTGATTATGTTGGCGCAGCGGATGCCGAGCGAGTGGTGGTGATGATGGGCTCCGGCGCAGATACCATGCATGAGACGGTCAATAAGCTGGTATCGATGGGAGAGAAAGTTGGTCTGATCAAGGTCCGCCTCTATCGTCCGTTCGCGCAGGAGGCTTTCCTTGAGGCACTTCCCACAACGGTGAAAGCCATCGCCGTGCTCGATCGCACCAAAGAGCCCGGCTCAGACGGTGAGCCCCTCTATCTCGATGTTCAGCGCACGATCAGTGAGGCTGTGTTCGAGGGCTCGATGTCTCTGGACGAGATGCCGAAAGTGGTCGGCGGACGCTATGGCCTGGGCTCAAAACTGTTCAACCCCGGCATGGCCAAATCGGTCCTTGATACTCTCAAGGAAGACAAGCCCCGCAATCACTTCACTGTGGGCATCATCGATGATGTCACCAACACCAACCTCCCGTGGGACAATGACTTCTCGTCCATCCCCGAGAGCGTGCATCAGGCGATGTTCTATGGCCTCGGTTCCGATGGTACCGTGGGAGCGAATAAGAACTCGATCAAAATCATCGGTAAGGCAACCGACTTCTACGCCCAGGGCTACTTCGAGTATGACTCCAAGAAGTCCGGCTCGATGACGATCTCGCATCTCCGTTTCAGCCCCGAACCCATCCGCAGCACCTACAAGATTCAGAGTGCGGAGTTCCTGGCATGTCACGCCTTCTCCTTCCTGGAGAAGTACGACATGCTCAAGCATCTCAAGAAGGGCGGGACGTTCCTGCTTAACAGCCCCTACGCTGCTGATGAGGTGTGGGATGAACTACCCAGATCCGTACAGGAAGAGCTGATCGAGAAAGAGGCAGCCTTCTACGTGGTGGACGCCTACTCGCTGGCGAAATCTGTGGGATTGGGCGGACGTATCAACATCATCATGCAGGCAGCCTTCTTCAACATTTCCGGCGTGATTCCGGAAGACAAAGCCCTGAAGATGATTGAAATGGCCGTGGAAGATACATATGGAAGCAAGGGCAAGAATGTGGTGGACATGAACATCAAGGCAGCCCACATGGCGGATGAGGAAATCGCCCGGGTTAACGTACCTTCGAAAGCCACCAGCGACATTGCCATGAAGCCTCCTGTCCCCGAACACGCACCGGCTTTTGTTCAGGAGGTCACAGCAGAAATGATCGCCAAGCGCGGCGATGACCTGCCTGTGTCCAAGCTGCCGGCAGACGGAACGTACCCAGTGGGCACCACGCAGTATGAGAAGCGCAATGTCGCGCTCGAGATTCCTGCCTGGGACCCTGAGATCTGCATTCAATGTAATCAGTGTTCCCTGGTTTGCCCACATGCCGTCATCCGTCCCAAGATTTACGATGAATCCTTCGCAAATGGGGATGCGCCAGAAGGCTGGCAATTCGCCAAAGCGACCGGTCGCGGCATGGAAGGCAAGGTCTTCACCATCCAGGTGGCTCCGGAGGACTGCACGGGCTGCGGCGCATGTGTGCACATCTGCCCCGCAAGAGCCAAAGATGAAGAGGGCAACAAGACCGATCGCAAGGCGATCAACATGGTCGAACAGGCGCCGATCCGCGAGCAGGAAGTGGCGAAGTGGGAGTACTTCCTCTCCCTGCCTGAGACAGATCCTTCCCTCTACAAACGCTTCACGGTAAAGGGATCCCAGTTCATCAAACCCATGTTTGAGTTCTCGGGCGCGTGCGCCGGTTGTGGTGAGACGCCCTACATCAAGCTGCTTACACAGCTTTTCGGTGATCGCATGGTCATTGCCAACGCGACAGGCTGCTCCTCCATCTACGGCGGGAACCTGCCCACTACGCCATACACGCCGCGTGCGGACGGGCGAGGACCAGCATGGTCAAACTCGCTCTTTGAGGACAACGCGGAGTTTGGCATGGGCATGCGGCTCACCATGGACAAGCTCACGACCTTTGCCCATGAGATGCTGGATGAAATCAAGTGGAATGGAAAAGCGGACCTCGTTGCAGAGATCAAAGCAGCGACATTCGAAACCCAGGAAGCGATTGAAGAACAGCGCACACGTGTAGACGAACTGAAAGCCCATCTCGACACACTGGAGACTCCCGAGGCGAAGCGCATGCTCAGTCTGGCGGATTACCTGGTGCCTAAGTCGGTGTGGATCGTCGGCGGTGACGGCTGGGGTTACGACATTGGGTACGGTGGGCTCGATCACGTGCTCGCATCGGGCAAGAATGTCAAGGTGCTGCTCCTGGACACCATGGTGTATTCGAACACCGGCGGTCAGGCATCGAAAGCAACCCCGCGGGCGGCTGTTGCAAAGTTTGCGGCGGCCGGCAAGGAGATGCCCAAGAAAGACCTCGGGGCTATCGCCATGACCTATGGCAACATCTATGTCGCACAGGTCGCGTACGGCGCGAATCAGAACCAGCTTGTCAAAGCTCTGCGTGAAGCAGAAGCGTATGATGGTCCTGCAATTGTGATTGCCTATAGTCACTGCATCGCTCACGGCGTCAATATGACCACCGCAACCGATCTGCAGGAAGCGGCCGTAAAAAGCGGTTTCTGGCCGTTGTATCGCTACAACCCTGATCTGCGCGAGAAGGGGAAGAATCCCTTGCAGCTCGACTCACGGTCGCCCAGTGTGCCGGTCGAAGACTTCATGTATCAACAGAACCGATTCCGGGTGCTGCGAGCTTCCGATCCTGAAAGGGCAGACGAACTCCTTGAGGCGCTCAAGGATGATGTCATCAGCCGCTGGAAGTACTACGAGCAGATGGCGAATCTGGATCTCTAATCCCGTTGACATGCAAGTGACTGCCCGACGAACAGCGTCGGGCAGTTTTTCCATCTACCCAGGAAGGAGCGATTGTTCGACATCAACCCATGTTGACAGGACTGCAGTTTATCTCAGGCCCCTCAGGCTCAGGCAAGACGACCTTCTGCCTTGACCTGCATCAGCGCGTTGTCTCGGAAGGGATGCGGCCGGGCGGGTTCATCTCTCCAGGGGTCTTTCACGCCGGCCGCAAAGTGGGTATCGATGTGCTGAACGTATGGAGCGGGGAACAGCGACGGTTGGCCAACCGCTATTATGATGAGCCAGAAGGGCTCTTCACACGCAAATGGCAGTTTGACGAAGCGGTCATAAGCTGGGTCAATACCTTCCTTGCCGCGCAACCGCCATGCGATCTGCTCTTCCTTGATGAGATCGGCCCGGTTGAACTCGAGCAGGGGAAGGGCCTGCTTGAGGCAACGACATTGCTGGATGAGCGGATCTACCGAAATGTCGTGTTGGTCATCCGCCCTCATCTCCTTGCAGTTGCGCGCGAGAGATGGCCCTGGGGGAGATTGAACACTTTTCTTGAGTAGGGGCGCTGGCCAGGGACGCTAGCTATCATGCATAAAGCGCGCTCGTCCGACAACGAGCGCGTTATGATTCAGCGTAGCTATGATGGGATCAGGTTAAGGGTTCGGCCAACATCCCCAAGAATACTGAGCGCGCGGTCAATTTGTTCGTCCGAGTGCGTGGCCATATAGCTTGTGCGCAGTAAACAGGAGTCAGGAGGAACAGCAGGCTCGATGACGGGGTTCGTGTAAAGCCCCATCTCAAGGCACATCTTCCATGCCTTGAACGTGTCCTCCATCCCGCCGATGATGATGGGGATGACGGGCGTAACACTGGGACCGGTGTCGTACCCCATCTTGATGAGCCCGGTACGCATGCGTTCCGTGACAGCCCATAGTCGTTCCACACGATGCGGTTCGTTTTCGATGATGTCCAATGCTGCGAGAACGGCGGCCACGCTGCTGGCGGGCATGGACGCGCTGAAAATAAGGGATCGGGCGTGATGCTGAATATAGTGGATGGTGTCCTGGTCTCCAGCAATAAACCCACCCAGCGAGGCGAAGGATTTGCTGAAGGTGCCCATGATGAGGTCAACATCCCCGGTCACACCGAAATGCGAGGCAGTGCCGCGGCCCTTTCCCATAACACCGACCGCGTGAGCGTCATCCACCATAAGCCGTGCACCATGTTGTTGGCACAGGGGGATGATCTCTGGAAGTGGGGCGAGATCGCCACCCATGCTGTAGACACCGTCCACCACGACCAGTTTCCCCGCGTCAGGATGGCTCTGAGTCAACACATGCTCGAGATGACTCATGTTGTTGTGACGGAACCTCCTCATTTCACCACGGGCGAGCAGGCATCCATCCACGATACTGGCGTGATCGTCCTTGTCCGCGATGACAACATCACCTTTCTGCACGAGACAGGAGATGACGCCCAAATTCACCTGAAAGCCAGTGCTGAAGACCAGTGCAGCGTCTTTCCCCACAAAGTCTGCAAGCCGCGCTTCGAGCTTCTGGTGGAGGGCAAGTGTGCCATTCAGAAAACGGGATCCCGTGCAGCTAGTGCCGAAACGGTGGATCGCATCGATCGCAGCCTGGCGGACGCGTGGGTCGGTGGTCAGGCCAAGATAGTTGTTGGACCCGATCATCAGAATGCGCTTTCCGTGAAGGATCACCTCGGTGCCCTCCGTGTCTTCAAGCGGTTGGAAGTAGGGATAAAGACCGCGCGCTTCCATCTCGCGCGCGGTCGTATATGCCTGGCATTTTTCGAAAATGTCCATGGAATGGTCTCCCCTGCCCCTGTGGAGTGGGTTGTCGGTTTGAAGGGTGAAAGGTCTCTGCTGTCATGCTTGCGCTGGGCTTGCCGTGAGGATAACGGAGAGTGATGGGTGTGTCAAATGCCATGGCACATCCTGCGGCCATGCGCATCACTGCCGAGTCTTGACGCGTTGTCCCGCCCCGGTATAATCGATGTCAAACTGACCCGTTCATAAAAAGTGTGCATGGAGCGATAGGTTTTTCGTTTCGCTTTCAGAGAGCCGCCGGGTGGTGTGAGGCGGCAGCGGAAAAAGCCTTTCCTCTCTATCAGCCGGTTCGGCTCACTGCGCCCGCAGGGATGACGCGTCATCGTAAGGGAAGCCGGGGATCGCCCGTTATCGCGATGTGAGGCCGCTGAAGCGGCGAATGCAGGTGGTACCACGAGACCGCCCCTCGTCCTGCGATGAGGGGCGTCTATGGTTAAGGAGTACGTCATGCTGGATATTCAAGCCATTCGAGAGGATCCGGAAGCTGTTAAGCTCGCGCTGAGAAGACGCGGGATCGCAGCGCCCATCGATAAGATACTCGCGCTGGATGCGGATCGCCGGAAGCAGCTTACCGAAGTGGAGCAGTTGAAAGCGGAGCGTAACAAGGTGTCGAAGGAAATCGGGAGGATGAAGGATCCCGAGGAGCGAGAAGCGAAAATCAAGACGATGCGTGCGGTAGGCGCCAGAATCGATAAGCTGGATTCCCTTGTGAAGGAGACGGAATCATCGCTGAATGAAGTCATGCTGGGTGTTCCCAACATGCCGGATGCTTCTGTGCCGGATGGGCCCGATGAGAGCGCCAATGTGATTGTCAAAAGCGTCGGCGAGATCCCTGAGTTTGATTTCGAGCCGAAACCTCATTGGGAGCTTGGCCCTGCACTGGGGATAATGGATTTTGATCGCGGTGTTAAGATGACCGGCTCGCGGTTCTATGTGCTGAGCGGTGATGGCGCGCTGTTGCAGCGCGCGCTGATCGCATGGATGCTGAACCTTCATCGTGCACAGGGATATGAGGAGAAATACACGCCGTTTATGGTGCGCAGCGACACTCTTTTCGCTGCAGGTCAGCTTCCAAAATTCCATGAAAATTTGTATCACGATCATGAGGAAGACCTGTGGATGGTACCAACAGCAGAGGTCCCGCTAACAGGCTTGCACATGGAGGAGATCCTGGATGGCGAATCGCTTCCATTGCATTACACGGCCTATACCCCCTGCTTTCGCAGGGAAAAAATGTCGGCAGGCCGGGACGTACGCGGAATCAAGCGCGGTCATCAGTTTGACAAGGTGGAGATGTACACGTACTGTCAGCCTGAGGATTCGGATACGGAACTGCAGCGGATGCTTGAACATGCCGAAGCGACATGTGCAGAGCTGGGGTTCACCTATCGAGTGATCGAGCTTTGCAGCGGCGATCTGGGTTTCTCAGCTCGAAAAACCTATGACATCGAAGTTTGGGCTGCAGGGTGTGGGGAGTGGTTGGAGATATCCTCCATATCCAACTGTGGTGACTTCCAGGCACGGCGGGCAAACGCCCGCTACCGTGACGAACCCGGCAGCCCCACGCGCTTCATGCATACTCTGAATGGTTCCGGTCTCGGCTTGCCCCGGACGCTGATTGCCGTCCTTGAGAACTACCAACAGGAAGACGGAAACGTGCTCGTGCCCGAGGTGCTGCGTGCATGGATGGGCGGTGTTGACGTGATCCGCCCTGAGACGCTGCAAATATGAGCGCCGTCCAATCCATCCTGCTCACTGTGGGTACCGGTTTCCTTATGCTATTGGGGTTGGCAGGCATCATCCTGCCGTTCCTGCCGGATATCCTCCTGATCTGGGGAGCGGCGCTTGGTTATGGTTGGTTGGCAGGGTGGCCGGGCAATGCCGCGCTCTTCCTCATCATTCTATCCTTGCTGGGGCTGGTGGCACTTGGGGCAGACATCTGGATGACCGGGATCGGTGCCAAACTCGGGGGTGGTTCTTTTGCCGCCAGTTTTGGTGGGCTCGCCCTCGGGGCTGTTGGACTTGTATTCCTCGGGCCGGCAGGTGCAATCGGCGGGCTGTTGATCGGCGCCTTTCTCGTGGAATATCTTCGCCGTCGGGATGCCAATGAGGCGCTGAAAAGCATGCTGGGTGTGGGTGTTGGATTTGGGAGTGCTGTGATTGTCAAGCTCCTGCTGGGTACAGGCATGATTGTCACATGGCTTATCTGGGTGTTGACTGGCACATTCTCATGAACAACGAAAGGCTGTCCTACGAACGAGGACAGCCTTTTTGATTCGCCTGGTTCGGATCAGGGAGGCGGAATGGGTAGGTCACCTTCCTTGACCGAGACCCATTTGTCTCCTTCTTCAATGAGCATCACAGGGATATCGTCCTTGATAGGGTATTTCCTGCCACAATCGGGTTCTTGGCAGACCAGCCAGGTGTCGTTTACCAATTTGAGCAAGCCTTCTTTTTCTTGGACGCAAGCAGGGCAGCGCAAGATCTCAAGCAAGTCTTCACTGATCATGTTTTTCTCCTTCGCGCCTGATTGTACCATCCTACCCGTTTTGCCTTGATGGTGGAAGGATTCCCGCCGCCTTTATTCTGTCCTCGCATCTGAGGGGAGCTCGGTGCCGGGTCCATACTCGTAAATGGCACGCCAGGGTCGGTAGCGTGTGGTGAAGGTATCTTGATGCAAGACTTCTCCATCACGGCGTACCGTTCGATATGCAATAACCGTCATGCCATCTGCTTCGAAGTCCACCTGTTCGATCTCGCCTTCGGGAAGCTCGTCATTCTCGCGGTAGAGAGGCTCTGGCGCTTCCACCACATCCGAAGTGTTGCTGCTCCACTCCACCGTACGTCCATCCGAGGTGGAATAGAACTTCCAAAGCAGTTGATTTCCGTAGAGGTAGGTCTCAAGCAGCAACCAATAGGGCGTGTCGTTTGTGAAACGGAAATCGACAGTGGGAACAAAGACCGTCGCGTCCAGACCTGGTCCGGGGGAACCGGGACCTTGTTCATAATAACCCACCCTGTATGCGTGTGAATGCCGTTCGTCAATGGGGTACCCGCCAAAGAACGCTGCTCTGAAGAGCGTTGTGCTCACCTGACAGACACCGCCACCCACACCGAGGATGGTCCGGTCGCCGTAAATAATCAGGGCTTCCGCATATCCGTTATCAAGGCTGATATCGCCAAGGATCTCCGCCATAGAGAGGGTTGCCCCCGGCGGTATAAGCAGGCCATGGAATTCAGATGCGGCAGTGGCGATGTTCTGAATGCGTTCCTGGCTGGAGCCATTGAAGTACGTCGAGACAACGCTGACAGCCTCGGTGATCCTGAGATCGGTTGCGGTGGCGTCGTCGCCTACCTGCGGCGCCTGAGTCTCGAACACAAGCTCAACGGCATGCTCTCCGTCGTTTAACGCGGTGTTGATGGCTTCAAGGCTGGCGCTGAGGTTGAGCGAGCGCGCGATGATCGCTGGCTCAAGGAGATCCAGCTCAAGCGTATCGTCGTTAAAGATGAACCTCGCGTTCTCCGCTTCGCGTTCAAGGTCGGGAGCCAGCTCCTCGAGGAACGCGCGCATGCGTTCCCCGGATACTTCGACAGCATAGTAGGCGTCATCGCCGTCGGTGATACGTTTGAATTCGAGGAGTTGAGCCAGTTCTTCCGGTTCGAAGGACCAGGGTCCGCTGCCCTCCGCGTGCAGCTCGAAAGGTTCTTGCAGCATGGTGCGAACCCGGCTGGCGGCTTCGCTGGTGTCAGCCACCAGCGGCTCGACTTCCACAATGGGGAGCGAGATGGTGCTGTCGTGGAGCCGGCTCACAGGAGCACGGATAGCTTCGAGGGCGGCGTCAACCTGCAATTCGCGGCCGGTCTGCCCGGGAACTGAAATGACCTCAAGGCCATCAATATCCAGTGTCGCTTCAATGGTAGGTTGATCGATGTATGTGGCGAGGTTTGCCAGATACGATCGACCTATCCACTCATCCCACAGGATCAAAGCCGGGATTTCATATCCCTGTGTCCATGTGGCGACCTGTTGGGAAAGACGTTGCAGCCATCCCCCCGAACGTCCAACAGCGAGTGCCGCTTCGGCCATGGCGGGGGTATCTACAATAACGCCCAGTTCAACGGGGGTGGCAACGTACGTATCCTCACGGTCGACGAGGATGAGGACGCCGTCCTGGGCATAGGTATAGGTCGAATCGAGGCTCGCGTTGAGGTCCGCACGTGTGAGGCCGCTTAAATCGAGCGATCCGGTATAGACGCCGGGAAAGACTCGGTCAAGGTAGTAGAGGCGCATCCCGAGTATGAGCAAGAGCAATGTAAGGAGCAGCGCGGCGGCTGCCAGTGCGACGCCCTGGAGGAGGCGTTTATTCCGCGAGGACTGAGGGAGTGAGATGGACATATCCATGGCAGTTCGGCATTATATCATTCTGGTGCAGTCGAGGGCACGAGAATCGTGCCAGCATCGATGGGCTTTTCATCAGGGTGCCAGCCATACGTCAACGCCGGCCAGATGGATGACGCCCGGGATGCGGTTGTCGCTGGTTTCCGCGACGATAATCGTACCCCATTGCGGGTACGTGACCTCAAATCTCAGTTCGGCCTCGAATGTCCCCAGTTCACCCAGCGCTGGTGCGATCATGGTCGCGGTTGTACTGGCCAGAACCTCGCCGCGAAGGTCGCGAAGTTCGATGGTGAGGGGACGATCCGAGTCCACCCAACCGACTCCGCGTACCAGCACACGGTTTCCTTCAATCCGGCTCTCGGCAGGAGGAGAGACAAGCGTGAGACGCTCCGGCCCGCGCTGTGCACGACGGATGAGAGGAAGACCCGTAGAGAGCAAGATGACGTCCACGGAGGTGACGTGGATGGTGTTACCGGTAACGGCGCTGTTCATGCTTAGCTCAAGGCGCGCTTCTTCGGCGACCATTGTGATGCCAAAGCCAAGATCCACATAGAAACGCCCCGGGTTTCCGGTCAGAACAAGGAGGTATCCCGTGCGCTGGTCGAGGACTTCACCACTTTCTCCTAGCAGGCGGAGATAGACGACATCGTCTTCGCTGGGACCGCCGTACCCGGCAACGGTGAAGGGGCTGGTTAGTTGCGACCCCGGGCCAGGGCTGAAGATGGTAAGGGTTTCATCCGGTAGACCGATGGGCGGTGGTGTGGTGGTGATGGTAGGGACGAGGACGGGCGGTTCGATGACGATGCCGGGTGTTTCAAGGGTGAACGGGGGCGGCGTCGCGGTGGGCGGTCCTACCGTCGGGATGGTGCCGCCGGAGCTCCACGCTCCAGTCAGGGTGGGGGCAGGCTCCTGCGGCATTTCCGACGTGGGGCGACAACCGCTGACTGCGGCAACGATGAGTAACAATGTGATCAGGGTTGTGCCAACTCGATTCTTCAGCCTAGCTCCCTCCAGGATCGAACGAAGCTGCGAATGGGTTTACCAGGGCCGGGATTGACCCCGGCATGAACCCGCCTAAGCCTCACTGAGATGCTTGCTCATTGTTGCACTCAGCGTCTCCATACTCACCGGTTTCCGCAAACAGCCATTCCCGCCGGCTTCAATTACCCTCCGGTCCAGGCTGACGTCCGAGCTGGCCGTGACCAGGACTACAGGAATTCCATCGTAGCGATCATGTTGGCGGATATGAGTCAGGGTTTCAAGACCATCCATGCCCGGCATCATCATGTCCAGGAGCACAAGCTCCGCACCGGCCGTCTCCAACTTTTCAAGTGCTTCCAAACCATTGTAGGCGAAAATGGAAGCGTGACCTTTCAGTTGTACCGCCATGGATAACAACTCAACGGTGGCGGGATCATCATCGACGATCAATATCTTTGCCATAGGACCGGCTACGATAGAGCGTAAACGTCGCTGAATTTGTCTTTCAGGTAATTCAGGTATGGGCGAGCACTCAATGTCTCACCCGTGATGCGTTTCAGCAACTCATTGGGAAGGTACTTTGCTCCATGTACATGAACATTGGTCCGCAGCCAATCCAACAGATCGCTGAATTTGCCCTGTGCCAGGCGCTCCTCCAGGTCCGGCATGTCCTCAAGGATCTTTTGCCATAATTGTGCGGCAATTACATTACCGAGTGTATAGGTCGGGAAATAGCCAATCATACCACCGGACCAGTGGACATCTTGCAGGACGCCCAGTTTGTCATCAGGCGGTGTGATGCCAAGAAGTTCTTCTGATTTCGCATTCCATGCATCCGGAAGATCGGCGACCTCGAGGCTGCCCTCCATCAAGGCTACTTCCAGTTCGAAGCGCATCATGATATGGAGATTATAGGTGGCCTCATCGGCCTCCACCCGGATCAGAGATGGCTCTACTTTGTTTATGGCTTGGTAGAAGGTTTCCTTGGTAACCTCTCCGAATTGGACGGGGAAATGCTTCTGGAGGCTTCCGTAGAAGACGTTCCAGAAGGGGCGTCCCCTTCCGACCATGTTCTCCCACATGCGGGATTGTGATTCGTGAAAACCAAGTGAGGCGCCTCCGTCCAGCGGGGTGCGTGCGTAAGCCGGATTGATGCCCTGTTCATACATCGCGTGACCGCATTCATGGATGCTTCCAAACAATGCCGGGTTGAGAAAGTCAGGATCAATGCGGGTGGTGATGCGGACATCGCCAGGATTGAACCCCGTGGTGAAGGGGTGCACGGACTTATCCTGCCGACCGCGCGAAAAATCATAGCCAATCGCGGTGATGACTTCGACGCCGAAGTCCCACTGCGCCTGTTCATCAAGCGGTTGGTGAATGATGGAGTCATCAATGGTCACTCCGCTTTCGGCGGTTGCTTTCACCAGCGCCACCTGTTCGGTGCGGAGTTCATTGAACACGTTCTTGACCTCGGCCGTTTTCATGCCGGGTTCATAGTCATCCAGAAGCGGATCGTAGATGTGATCGTACGGCTTGAAGAAGTTTGCGTACTGGCGACGCAGTGAAATGATCTTCTCGAGTTCGGTTTTGAATTGGTTGAAATCTGATTCAGCGCGAGCTTTCTCCCAGACATGGTATCCCATGGAGGTCGCGTGAGAAAACTCTCCGACCCACTCGTTGGGCACGTTGCGGTCTTTGAGGTAGTCGCGCTCGGCTTTCTTGACGAGGCGTGCGTCGTCGCTGTCGGGATCAAGCGCTTCCGCCTCGACCTTGGCAGCTTCAATCGCCTTGCCCATCTCGTCACCCACGGCTCTCTGATGAGAGAGTTTGCTCAATGTGGCCAGCGCCTGCGCACGGCCTTCTGCCCCTCCGGGGGGCATGTTAACTTGCTGATCCCAACCAAGCACAGCAGAGGCTGCGCCAAGATCCCGAACAACACCCAGCAGGTTGCGCAATTCCTGGATTTTCTCTCCCATGGTTTCTCCTTCTACCTATGATGATGGCTCTGTCTATCAAAATGTACTGGTTTTCGAACAACTGCGTTCAATTGTACACGTCTTTTCGACGCGGCGGCATGGTGATTGGACCGGTCGAAGGAAAACCCTGTTTGTGAGATAATAAGGCCCCGGAGGAAAGGAGCTTTTCCCGTGCCATTTCGCAAGATTTGTGTTCTCGGACTGGGTTATATTGGATTGCCAACAGCCAGCACTTTTGCCACACATGGCTTGGACGTGATCGGCGTAGATGTGAACCGGCATGTCGTCGATGTGTTGAGGAACGGCGGGGTGCATATTCACGAACCGGGCCTACGCACGCTGGTTCAGGCCGCGTTTCATTCAGGAAAACTCACCGTGCGTGAAACGCCGGTGGCAGCTGATGCTTTTATCATCGCTGTGCCAACACCCATCCGTGAGGATAAACGTGCGGACATGAAGGCCGTTACCTCGGCGGCCGAATCCATTGTCCCGTTCTTGCGAAAGGGGAATCTGGTGGTGCTTGAATCCACATCACCACCGCTCACTACCCAGCAGCTGGTGGCACCCATCCTTGAACGTTCGGGCTTGAAAGTGGGTGATGATGTCCATCTCGCATACTCACCAGAGCGTGTGCTTCCCGGCAAGATCCTCAGCGAAATCATTGAGAATGCTAGAGTGATTGGTGGCGTGACACCCGAGTCTGCGGAAGCCGGGCGCGACCTCTATAATGTGTTCGTCCGAGGGGACATCATCCTCACGGATTCAACATCAGCCGAGATGGTTAAGCTCATGGAGAATACCTTCCGCGACGTCAATATCGCCATTGCGAATGAGTTTGCGAACCTGGCGGAGATGTTTGGCGTGAATGTCTGGGAGGCGATCACAACGGCGAATTTGCACCCCAGGGTGACCATCCTCCGTCCGGGCCCAGGCGTTGGTGGGCATTGCATCAGCGTTGATCCCTGGTTCCTTGTCGAAGCCGCACCGGACGATACGCCCCTTATCCGCCAGGCGCGCCGGGTCAACGACGGCCAACCCGCGCGGGTTGTGGCCAGGCTGGAGGCGCAAACCGGCGACTTAGCGGGAAAGCGCATCGCGGCGCTGGGGTTGGCCTACAAGCCTGATGTCGATGACCTTCGTGAAAGCCCTGCCATCCACGTTGTTTCGGAATTGCTACAACGCGGCGCAAAAGTGCGTACGTATGAGCCATTTGCTCTTGAAACCAAGATTGGTGCTGCTGTCCCGGCGCCTACACTCGAAGAAGCCATGCAGGATGCGGATGCGCTTCTGCTGCTCGTTAATCACACCCCGTTCCTCGAACTGGATCCTGCAGTAGTGGCGAGATACATGCAGGGAGAGCTGGTCATGGACACGCGTGGAGTCTGGGAGCCGGACGCATGGATGGCGGCTGGTTTGACCTTGATCCGACTGGGAGATGGACGGCAATATGCCTGACGGGCCGCTGCGTGTGCTTTCGATATTTGGAACGAGACCAGAGGCCGTTAAAATGGCGCCGGTCGTCGGGGAGCTGGCCAGACGCGAAAATGTGCATGCGGAAGTATGCGTGACTGCTCAACATCGTGAGATGCTCGATCAAGTGCTGGGATTGTTTAACATTGTCCCCGACTATGACCTGGACTTGATGCGCACAAATCAATCGCTCGATGAGATCACAGCGGCTGTGTTCACACATCTCGGGCCGGTGCTCGATACGGCCGACCCGGATTGGGTGCTCGTCCAGGGTGATACCACAACCGTGATGGCGGCGTCCATTCTGGCAGCCTATCATCACATCCGCGTTGGTCATGTCGAGGCGGGGTTACGAACGGATGATAAGTGGAACCCCTTCCCGGAGGAAATCAACCGGCGGGTCGCCAGCGCCGTCGCAGATATCCACTTTGCGCCAACGCAGCTTGCGCGCAACAATCTGCTTTCGGAGGGTGTACCGGAGTCGGCCATTGTGCTGACGGGCAATCCTGTGATTGATGCCTTGCAGCAGGTTGTGAACATGCCCTGTCGTTTCGAACGCGGCCCCCTGCACGCCCTTGAGACAGATACCCGCATCATACTGATTACAGCGCATCGCCGCGAAAATTTTGGACGGCCATTGGAACGCATTTTCAGGGCAGTGATCCAGCTTGCACAGGCCTATCCATCGGTTGAGTTCTTCTATCCTGTTCACCTGAATCCACATGTCCATGAGCCTGCCCATCGCATGCTGGGAGGACTGGCAAATCTCCACCTGCTTCCACCCCTCGACTATCTACCTATGGCGCATTTGCTCAAACGCTCACATCTTGTGCTGACGGACTCGGGCGGTTTGCAGGAGGAAGCGCCTGCCTTGGGAACACCCGTACTGGTTCTGCGCGATGTCACCGAACGCCCGGAAGGGCTGGAAGCGGGGACGGCGCGGCTGGTCGGGACAGAACCAGCACGAATTATCGCCGGTGTTACAGAGTTGATGGAAAATGAAGAGGCCCATGCCAGGATGGCACAGGCAGTCAACCCCTATGGTGATGGCAAAGCAGCCGTACGCATTGTGGATGCCATTCTCCAGACTGAATCATAGAGGAGCAGGAGGACGATGACTCAGCGAGATTTCTTTACGCGGCTGCTTTACACCCGCCAGAAACCGCTTGTCGGACGGCTCGCCTATATCTTGTTGAAGTTCCATGGGGCTGAAATTCCGCGCAGTGTGAAACTGGGCCATGAGGTTACCCTGGAACACGGTGGCACAGGTGTTGTCGTGCACAGCCGGACAGAAATTGGCAGCCGAGTAAAAATCTATCCGGGTGTGACCCTGGGACGCGCGGATGTCCATCTTGAAGCAGGGCAATCAAGCTTTGAGGGCATACATATCGGCGACGACGTCATCCTCTCCAGCGGGGCGAAGGTCCTTTGCCGGGAGGGTGTTCTTCGCGTTGGACGTGGCACGATCGTCGGTGCAAACGCAGTGCTGCTGCAGTCGACGGGGGAGTACGAGATATGGGCCGGTGTGCCCGCACAAAAGATTGGCCTTCGTGAGGATAGGAATTGAGATGATCCCGCTCAAAGGGCGACGTATTTGCATCGTACCCCAGACCAGAGGGGTCGGGGGCATGGTCTCCTTCCGCTACAAACTGGAAGCAGGCCTCGCGCGCCACGGGGTCATGGTCAGCAGCCGTCCGGAGATGTTGGATTATGAGGTGCTCCTGGTCATTGGCGGCACTCGCCGACTGGGCGATCTGCGGGCAGCGCGTCAACGCGGCATACCTGTTATTCAGCGGCTGGATGGCATGAATTGGCTTCATCGCAAGCAGCGCACGGGTGCGCGTCACTTCCTGCGTGCTGAGGCTTCGAACGCCCTGTTACGGACCATCCGGGATCGCTTCGCAACGCACATTGTGTACCAAAGCGAGTTTTCACGCGATTGGTGGGAGGGGAAACACGGCAAGTCGAGGGTGCCGACTTCGATTGTTCACAACGGTGTGGATCTCGACAGGTATGCCCCCGGAGAAGAAGATACCCGACCACGCAATGTGGTGCGTATGCTGCTAGTGGAAGGGAACCTGGGCGGGGGGTACGAACTTGGCTTGAAGCTCGCCCTTCAACTTGGGCAGCAGCTCGATGATCGCCTGCCTTCACGCTTAGAATTGATGGTGGTGGGCCAGGTAGATGCAGATTTGCGATCCTTGGTAACACGAACAACACCGTTTCCTGTCCGCTGGGCGGGACTTGTGGCGCGCGAGCAAATCCCTTCCCTGGATCGCTCTGCCCATTTTCTTTATGCCGCCGATTTGAACCCCGCCTGTCCGAATGCGGTCATCGAGGCGATGGCGTGTGGCCTCCCTGTTGCCGCTTACTCGACGGGCGCGCTCCCAGAATTGGTTCAGGATGTTGCCGGGGTGCTGGTGCCCTATGGCGGTGACCCATGGCAACTTGACCCTCCTGATACGGAAGCCCTGGCGGATGCTGTGTTGGAGATGCTGGAAAACCATGCGCGCTACTGCGATGGCGCTCGCCGGAGAGCGGAGGAATCCTTCGGGCTGGACAAGATGGTGCAAGGATATCTGCGCGCCTTCGGGTGGGTATAGATCCCATGGCAAGTATGACCGGCAAAACGCATTGCGTTCGATTACGGCGTGAAGGACTCCTTATCGCGCTGCTGGCGTGGTTGCTCAACGGGTGCGGGACCGGACAAGTCGGGACGATGGATGCCTCCCCTACCAGCCCCTTTCCATTGGCGACCACAGTCCCGACGGCGACATCCCCGGCTGTTCAATCGACAGAAACACCGTTGCCCACCCCGGCAGCAGAACTCCCGACTTCCCTGGAGGAATACCTGGCACTGGCGGGGCTGCAGGCGTGGGAAGATCCGAGCGGCATTCTTCCGCGAGATCCCATTCGCGATGAACTCTTCCTCAATCGAGAACTGTACGCCCCCTTCTGGGAGGAATTTGACAACGCTTTCCAGCCTGCGCAACGCGTGGCCAATCTGCTCATTTCGAATGGCATCCCTGTGCTTCTCGAGATTCGTTGGAACGGTGTTTCCTCGTTGCGTCAGACGACAGAGGTGGAGATTTTCGTGCGGGACGCGTTGGATCCCCTCAGTGTGCTCTGGACAGGTGACGAGGGCGGCCTTATCCGACATGACGTCGCCGATGTGGACAGGTTGCTTGAGTTGCTGCCGGCGACTCCGCCTGTCGATTGGGAGGCCCCGACGCGTTTTATGTACCTGGATGACCCCTTTGATTCTTACAGTGAAGGAATGCACATCATCGATTCAGCCGGGGAGGTCATCGCATTCTGGGATGCGGAGATGGAGCAGCCGAGCGTATTCCGACGCGGAGATCACTCGCGGGCAGAGCTGGTAAATGGCTTCGATATTCCCTTCGTTGGCTTTGACGATGGTGAGCTTCTCGCACTGTGGGAGTCTATATCCTGGATTCGTGTTCTGGATGACGGCGCGGAGGAGCGCTTTGAAGCGGTTGATGCCATCCGCCGTTCAGAGCTGGATCGCTATCAGGCCGGTGCTGCACGTCAGGCTGACATCCTGCTATCCTCAAACAGTTTCGTGTTCTTCCAGGATGTTTATGGTGCGAACCGTTTGGTGGATGTAATTGCCGTTGCAGGGTATCTGATCCATGAGGTGACCCATGTCAATCAGGATCCGGTGTGTACAGAAGACTATGCCGAATCGCTGGGGATGACACTCGATGCCTATGCCTTATTCCTGGAGACGGGCCCAGGTCAGGCTTACGCAAGCGAGGGTGCGTTTCTGCAGGCCGTGCTGGATGCCCGTGATGAGAATGGATATTTCCTTGAGGATGCGGCAGTGCGTGATATCATCACCCAGATGGCGGCTGTTCGCGCACAGGTTGTAGGCAGGGACCGCTTTCCCGGGGGTGAGCGAGTTCCCACGTGTGCTGATTCGATCACAGGATCGACACCATGATGATGGGCATGGATCTTCCCGGCTATCCAGGTCGTGTGGGGCTTCAGCAGCGTGTACTGCCTGCATATAGAGTGCCTTTCTTTGACCATCTCGCGGGACGTTGTGAGCTGGGTCTCTCGCTCTTCAGCGGCGAGCCGCGGCCTGGCGAAGCTATCCTGGAAGGCGCACGGCTAAGGGTCGCGCGGCATGTGCCCGCCCGGAACGTGCACATCTTGAGCGGGAACGCGTATCTATGCGCCCAGCGCGGTTGGAAGGAGTGGCTGGAGGGATGGAATCCGGATGTCCTGGTGCTGGAGGCAAATCCACGCTATCTGACGAATCCCCTCGCACTTTCCTGGATGCACGCGCGGCACCGACCTGTTATTGGATGGGCGCTTGGGGCCACTCCGCTTAAGGGAATCCTTCCTGCACCGCGACGGCACCTTAGGAAGAAATACCTGCAGCAATTTGACGCGGTGATTGCGTATTCGAGCAAGGGGGCCGAGGAATATGTCGCCAGCGGTGTGCAGGAGGACCGGGTGCATGTCGCTTACAACGCAGTCGCCCCGCCGCCCGGACCAGCTGTTGAGCGCCCGCCACTCGAAGGACGACCGGCACAGATTCTTTTCGTGGGCAGACTGCAGGATCGCAAGCGTGTGGATTTGTTGTTGAAAGCATGCGCACAACAGACACGACCACTCAGACTTACGATCGTGGGTGATGGGCCGGCTAGAAAGACGTTGGAGAGTCTATCCAGGGACATTTTTCCTGATGCCCGATTTCTGGGAGCGCAGCGCGGGGAGGCTTTACGGAAATCATTCGAGCAAGCTGACCTGTTTGTGTTACCGGGCACGGGAGGCCTGGCGGTACAGGAAGCGATGGCTCATGGCCTCCCCGTGATGGTCGCGGAAGGTGATGGAACGCAGCGCGACCTGGTCCAGCCGGAGAATGGCTGGCTGCTTCCACCCGGGGACGAAGAGGTGCTTACAGCTTTGTTGATGGAGGCATTGTCCGATCCTGGCCGACTACGTCAGATGGGGATGAACTCTCGTCATCTTGCGGCTACCCAATTCAATATTCAAGCCATGGCGGACTCCTTTGTCAGGGTGCTTTCGTCGGTGGTTGGAGATAGGGTATGAGACTTTTGTTCGTGGCAGATGGACGCAGCCCGATAGCGCTGAACTGGATGCGCTATTTGATTGAGCAGGGGATGGAGATCCACCTGATTACGACCTTTGCCTGTGATCCGATTGAAGGGTTGGCCTCGCTTGATCAGCTCCCGGTCGCGTTCAGTGGGGCTGCGAAACCCGCGTCAAAGGGGGAAGCAAGACCGGCAGGTGGTGCGCGGGCGATTAAGCTGCGGGCCGCTGTTCGCCACTGGGCAGGACCGTTGACGATACCTGCGGCAGCGAGCCGCCTCCGGATGCTCTGCGACCGGATCTCACCGGATCTGGTACATGCCATGCGGGTGCCGTATGAAGGAATGCTCGCAGCGGCCGCTGATCCCTCCGCACCGCTACTGATATCGATATGGGGTAACGATTTCACCCTTCACGCACCAGCTTCACCCTTAATGCGCATCTGGACCAAAGCTGCACTCATCAGGGCTGATGCGCTGCAAACCGATTGCCGCCGTGATGTCCATCTCGCAGAAGAGTGGGGCTTTGATGCAAGTCGGCCTTGCCTGGTGGTTCCGGGCAACGGTGGCATCCGGCCCGATGTTTTTCGCCCAGGGCCAGTCGATGAGGTGCCGGGCAGTCACGTTGCGGGGGTGATAGCATCGATTGATTCTAGCGCTCCGGTTATCGTTAACCCGCGCGGCTTCCGGGCTTATGTTCGTAGCGACACGTTTTTCGAAGCCATCCCTGAGATCCTCGCAGAACACCCCAACGCCGTCTTCCTCTGCCCAGCGATGGCTGGCGAAGCAGAGGCCCAGCTGTGGGTGCAGCGTGTGGGGGCAGAAAGCGCCGTCAAGCTCCTACCCCAACTCAGCCCGCTTGAGATGGCACAGGTTTATCGGCGCGCCATGATCACGCTTTCCATCAGCGAGCATGATGGCACCCCGAATACGTTGCTGGAAGCCATGGCTTGTGGTTGCGTTCCCATTGCCGGCGATCTTGTCTCCATCCGGGAGTGGATTGAGGATGGCGTGAATGGACACCTGGTCGACCCTGGTGATCCATCGGCCCTTGCAAAGACGGTATGTGCCCTGATCGGCGATGATGAGCGCAGAGCGGCTGCGAACGCATACAATCAGCGTCTTATTCAGGATCGTGCCAGTCAGCCTACTGTGATGAAGGACGTCCTCCGTTTTTATTCCCATGTTACGTCTTCGAAGGCAGGCTAGAGGTCGATGACCGGCACGGCGATTGAATTCCTGGATGTTGAGCCAAGGATTGCCATCATGCATCATGTGGAGCCCGATGGGGTCCTGTGGGGAAGTCGTGGGCGGCATGTTTTTCGCTCATGCGACGGCCGGTCATGGGAACGTGTCTCTTCGTTCCCTTTTGCGTTCCCACGCGATATGCTCGGTTTCAGCCGGTTGACAGCGCGGGCCGCGCGGGCGGACAAGGCCAATGTCTTTGTCAACAAAGCTGGCAAAGTGTGCGGGATCCGTGATGGGGTTGTCTATGTGCTGCATCCCGGCTCCGGATTTGTCCCGTCATTTGCAATCCGGGGTGACACAGTGCTGCACGGCGGAATCTGTGAGGACGAGACAGGCTGGACCTACATTGGCGAATACTTCATGAATCCCGAGCGCGGGGAGGTGGTCATCTGGCGTTTATCGCCAGATATGGGAGAGCATGAGGCCGCGCATTGCTTCCCGGCAGGGGCGATACGGCATGTACATGGTATCTACCGGGATCCTTATGACAAGAAAGCGCTCTGGGCGACGGTCGGTGACTATGCAGGAGAGTGTTATTTCATCCGGACCCGGGATCGTTTTGCAAGTGTGGAATGGTTTGGGGATGGAAACCAACTCTGGCGTGCGGTGCGGCTGTTCTTTACGCCGGAGCATATCACCTGGCTCACAGACAGTCATCTCGAGCAGAACTACGCCTGCCGGATGCTCCGCCAGGGCGGACAACTGGAGCAGGGACGCAAACTACCGGGATCAGGATGGTATGGCACCGTGACGCAAGACGGATGGTATATGGCCTTCACGACCGTTGAGCCAGGACCCGCACTTCAACGCATGGAAAGTTTGATCCTTCTGAGCCGGGACGGATTTTCATGGCAGGAAGCGGCAGCGTTGAAAAAAGATATCTGGCGTCCAATGAAGCTATTCAAATACGGCGTGATAAACACACCCACGGGGAAGATGACCTCGGATTCGGTGTGGATAAGCGGTGAAGGCTTAATTGGACTCGATGGGAAGAGCGCAAGGCTGCGTATTGCTGAGGCTGGATCATGATGAGGAATGTGGCAGCTGGCGTATTGGAAGTCGTTGCCGGTTGGATTGATGATTCGATTTCTGCCCCGGCATTGCAGCATTTCCTCAAGCAACAGCTCTCGCTGAAACGTCGGCGGGATGGAACATTCGGTTCACCACTTCTGCGAAAGGCAGCTGACTATGCCGCTCAGGCGGGGGTAGTGGAACAGCATGCACGCGCGGAGTCGATCTCACTTCGCTCTGCGCTTCCTTCGCGCGACATGTGCGCTCAATGGGTTCTGACACCCGAACAGGATCGCATCGTCCGTTGGAAAGGGGTATGGCCTGACACCGGGGAGTACATGCTTGCCCTGTATATGGACGGCGATCTGGAGCAACATTCCGAATGGCTGGAAATGATATTGCGGCATGTTGAGGTTCGTCGAAGAGAAGCATTATGCCAGCTTCCGGATGGATCTCCTTCCGGACAGAATCTGACAAGGAGCCAGGTCGCGTACCTCTTCTCCAGAATTGCTGTCGATCGCAAGGACATGCGCTTCTTGAATGCAGGTATGAAGTTGAATGACTGGTCCTTTCACAGGCGTCAGCGCCTGACAGCGCTTGAGGGCGAATGGCTGCTCGTGGCGGTTGCAGGCGTGGAAGTTGCGCTGAAAGGATACCGTGAATGAAGACAGCGCTGCTTGCCCCCACCAACACCAGCCTGTATTCGCGATTGCTCGCGGAAAGCATCCTTCGGCAAGACGAACTTACGTTAGAGGCGATTATCGTGCGGCGCATGTTCTCGTGGAAGCGGCTCCGGGGTGAACTGCGCCGGGATGGACCACGGCTTATCCATAAGGTCGCTCAGAAGCTCGTCCTGGGAGAAGAACGCTCCACTCTTCCTGGCGAGATTTCACTCGCAGCGCTCGCGCAGGAAAGGAAGTTGTCTGCACCTAACCTGCGGATACTTGCGGAGAGATACCGCGTCCCCTTTTGTGTTGCACCTGATCACAATCATCCCCGGGTTGAGAGCGTGCTCCGCACGGTGGCACCGGATGTGCTTGTATTCTCCGGCGGCGGCTTGATTCGTGAAAACATCTTGTCCATTCCGGAGCGTGGTGTTCTCAATTGTCACGCAGGAGTCCTGCCAATGTATCGTGGCATGGATGTCGTTGAATGGGCAGTGCTGGAGTCCGATGGTGAGCCGCCTCCGGTTGGTCTCACCACCCATTTCATGGAAAAGGGTGTCGATACGGGGCCAATTCTGGAGGTCCGGAACCTATCGATCCGGCAAGGTGATACCTTCGCTGCCATGCGCACTCGGCTTGAGCCCATGATGGTGGAGCTGATGATGGAGACCCTCCTTCGTCTGGCAAGCGAGGACATCACTGCGAGGCCACAAGGATTGGATGAAGGAAAGCAATATTTTGTGATGCATCCACGCGTGAAAGAGCTTGCTGCTGCACGCCTGGGCGCCATCACCAAGGTTTGACGCTCCGTTCCCGGTTTTCATGTCCAGCGCACCGCGACCCCAGATGCAGTCCTCCGCGTTTTCCCCGCTGAAGGGCGGGTAAGTCCAGCCTGCGCCATCAGCGGGTATGACATCCAAGTGGCCAAACAGGAGGAGAGGTGCGCATTCCCCGCGCCCCTTCAGTCCCGCGACGAGATTAGGGCGCCGCTCTTCGCGCGCGATCAGTCGCGTGCTCAGCCCTTCCGCTTTCAGCAAGGGTTGAAGAATACGGACGCACTCGATTTCGTTCCCGGGAGGATTGCTGGTGTCCGCCTGGATGAGCTGCGTGAGGAGCAGGATCTGGCCAGACGAGGAGCACAGAGGTTCATGGTCACTTTCTATCCCGAACCACACCGGCTGGCCTTGCTTGCCGCTGGAATAGCCGGCCGAGGATCGGGAGGCAGAACAGATTGATCCCGGAAAGCCCGACGAAGACGGCCGAAAAGCCGATATTGTCAACCATGGCGGTTGCCACCCCTTCTCCGACAGCCGTGCCCAGATTGGAGATGGCCATCATGATGGCAAACATCGTCGCCGCAATGCGGGAGTCGGTGAGATCCATGGCAAGTGCAAAGAAGATGGTTTCTTGGAAAGCCCAGAACAGCCCCCAGATGAGCCCCATCACGAGCAAGGCATTTGCGGAGGAGGCCAGCCCAATGAGAACGCCTCCAGCGGAAATGAGGAGGATGGCTGCACGCGAGGACGAACGTCGTCCAAGCCGGTCAATGATAAAGCCCCCGAGGATGCTCCCTACAACCGCACCGATTCCGCGCAGCGAACCGTATTGTCCGATGATGGTCTCGGCGGCGTTGAAGCGGTCGCTGAGAAAGAAAGTGATGAGACCGTCGATCCCGAAGGAGGCAACAGAATAGACCACAGCATAGGCTGCGAAGAGCAGGAACTGTGGTCTGGTAAGCGCTTTAAAGGCACCCCACTCAAAGCACCGAACTCCCTCGCGCTGGGCGGGCTCACGGATGCGTAATACGAAAACGAGGGGAAGGAGCATCATGATGCCGATGATGATAAACACGACGCGGTAGCTGAAGCGCTCCACCAATAAACCAAACAACAGCGAGAGCAGGATGATGCCTGCTGCGCGTCCTCCGACCATGATGCCCTGCACCTTGCCATGATCTTCTTTTGGCGTTGTGTCGATCGCCAAACCATCTGTGGTGGAGTCGAACAGCGTTACGCTGAAGGAGCCCAGGATGATCAGCACGGAAAACAGGAAGAGATTCCGGTCGGGGAGGACGAAGCCTGCCCCGGCAAAGGATAGACCTGCAAGCAACAATCCTAGGATGATGTAGGGTTTTCGGTGCCCGTGACCTGCCAGATTGACCCTGTCACTCAGGATGCCGATGAAGATTTTCAGAATAAATGGCAGGAGCAGCAGGCCTGAAATCAACCCGATGACATCCGGGTCAACCTGGAGGTTGTTGAGGTAGGGCTTCTGAAAGTTACGGAAATAAGCCAGTCCCGCTCCCTGCACAAAATACAGCGATGCGAACGTTATGAGCCGCATGGTCCTTTTTTGTTCGGGCTGCATAGCTTCCTCCAGACTTTGCTGGCAAGATCGGCGAGGGATGAATGTTAATACAAAACAGGGAGGCGCGCCGGGCGCGCCTCCAGGGATTGCCATCTGTTAGGCAGGATCAGGGACCGTAGTTCTCGGCAAGATACTGCACAACGAGTACGCGCTCTGCGTCATTCAAGCGTGCGCCGTAGGCAATCATGCGGGCAACGTTGTCTTCCCAGCCGGCCTGGTCATACGAGGCATTGGTGACAGTGGAGAGAGCGTGGCATTCTGTGCACCGTGTCTCAACCAAACGGGCACCTTCATCGCTTTCACTGGCTTCGACTGGCTCGTCTTCTTCTACAGGGGCACTTTCGGCGTCCTCCTCCGCTTCCGGGGCGCTGTCGATGTCCTCATCCGCAGCAGGGGCGCTGTCGGCATCCTCATCGGCGGCTGGGGCGTTTTCCTCGATGGCTGGTTCGGCAGGAACTGTGGGGGCGTCGGTTGTGCAGGCTGCAGTCATGATGAGTAAACTCACGGATAACAACAGAAGTATTCGGGCAACCTTTCTCATAGGCGCTCCTTTCACAGCTCTGTTACAAACTCGGCAATAAAAACCATATCTGATGTCGTGATCATAGAGGAGAATGATCCAGAAATCAAATCGCTGGATTTCCTTTTCCGGGTTATCGCTTGGCAGCCGCATCGACCCGAAGCTTAAAGCGTGAATTCAAACGCTTGGCTCATCCAGGCGCGCGCAAAAGCATGTCCGAGCTAAGGGGATTCACGATGAGGTGAGATTGGCCATCCATTTGCGGAGGCCTGGGTAATCGGCGGGATTGTCGTTCACGTACATGCTTCCTCATGGGTCATTGAAAATGGCCTTCAGAGCTGGATCGAACAGAAGTCCCGCGTTCTTTCTATCAGGTTGAACTCTTGAGATGGTCTCCACGTTTCAGGGGTGATCCTGGCCTGCTTTTCCCTAAGGTTGTGGTTTTCTGCATGGAGCAGCTGACGATCTCTGCATATGAGTAGTGCATGACCGGGGATTGGACAATATCGGTGGGGTGATCGGTGCGAGGTGTATCGGTTGTCCATGTAGGCTGTCTGTGGTCCGGAATGCCAGGAAGCGCAGCATAAAAGGTTCGATCTTGAGAACGAGGTATTCCTGGATCTGTTCAACGAAGGATTTGCGTTCCCTCCCTATGATGATGCTTTTTCCCCTCAAATGTCGTCGCCTTGCCCGGCTTGCGTAGAGCGGCATGCTTTCCTCTCTAACGTGCTCGTCACATTGGTGTGTGGTGACCACGCCGCTGCTCATCTCGAAACCACACGGAAAAACTCCTCCTAGACCGCAGAAGTACCGATTACAACGCTGGGCCCATCCTGCCATGCTGAGGTTCGGGTTTCACCGTTGTTTCTTGCGAGGACTATACACAAGTTCTGGACGGAGGTCGGCGGCGAGGTCTTGTAATTCATCAAAGACAGGTTCGATATCGACGTGCAGCACGTTTGCAATGACCTGAGTCCAGCCATGGCAGAAATACAGCCATCCATCTTCCACGCGCACATCACGTTCTGTGGTCTGTGCCATGGCTTGATGCCAAAAATCCAGTTCGCCCCGGTAGTTAATCTCCCAGACGATGCCGTGTCGGGGGAAGCGCCCATTATCCGTGACGGGAGATCCGGGTCGGTCCTTGCCCATTCCGGTAGCGTTGATGACCAGGCTTCCTGCTGGGAGGGTCGTCATGCGTTCATCGTTGCGGAGAGGGTCCTCGTTGCAGATGTATTCGAAGGCGATGTCGGTGTTCAGCGATTCGACCATGGTGCGCAATTTGTGCAAGCGGGGCATGGAGCGGTTCACAATGATGATTCTCTCGGGCCTGTCCCCGGGGTTTTCTTTCCTTATGAAGTGAAGGGCAATCGCTTTCCCGGAACCGCCGGCGCCAAAACAAAGCACATGCCCACCCCGTTGCTGAAAGTACAACTCGCCAAGGATGGCATCCAGGCTGAGACCGGCAGTGATAGGATCCATGGCGTGACCGACGAGCTGACCATCCTGTTTGGAGATCGAGGATATTTCGCCGGTCAACTGTGCCGTTTCATGTAGAACGTCGAACATGTCGTGCGCAGCTTCCAGGAGGTCGATTTTATGTGTGGTCACCAAGGCGCCGAGCGAGAGAGGATCATGCTTGATTTGTGCGACGGTTTGCCGGTATGCCTCGGGGTCGTCGTGAAGCGCGTGGTCGATGCCCTCGAGGACGACATCCGATCTGCCGAGGACTGCTGCCCAGCGAGGAAAGACCTTGTTGATGGATGATTTTTTGGTGGTGACACCGACAAAATAGAAGGTGGGCTGTTTCTTGGTCTGGATAGGGTATGGTTGCTGTGCCATGGTTTGACTTCCTCGCGTAATACGTGTGGACACACGCCGGTAGATCAAGCCCGTGCACGTGCTGCGTGTACGGCCTTCACAAAGGCCCTGGCGCGCGCGGTTATCGCTTCAAAGCGTCCTTCGATTGCCCACGATCGCGGGCAAAGTGCACTACCAGCACCTACTGCGATCACGCCAGCATCAAACCACTCGGGTAGATTCTCAAGCGTGACCCCGCCCGTGGGCATGCAAAGCAGATCGGGATAAGGTCCGCGCAGGCTCTTGATGTAGCCGGGGCCACCCAGGGAAGCAGGAAAAATCTTTACCACGTCAGCACCAAGCCGCCGTGCCCGCTGAACCTCGGATGGTGTGAGGGCGCCCAACATGGTGAGTAGATTGGTCTCGACCATGGCAGTAGCGAGATTCTCTTCGCAATGCGGGCTTACGAGAAAGCTTGCACCTGCATCTCTGGCGCGAAGAGCCTGATCGGGTCTAGTGAGGGTTCCCATACCTAACAGGATGTCCTCGTCATAGGATTTGTTTAACTGCTTAACAATTTCTTCGGCACGCGGGGTTGTGTAGGTGATTTCGATTCCGTTGACGCCGCCTTCTACAAGAGCGTCGACCATGCGCAGCGTCACATCTTTTGAGGGACCTCGTATGACCGCAAGCAAGCCAATGTGCTGAACGAGGTCGAGGATCCTTTGTTGTGTTCGCATACCAGCTTCCTTTCAAATCACGCGGTATTGCGGCTCTTCCCCTTTGAGAACAGCGAGACAGTCCTGCAAGGAGAGACGGCCCATGGCGTTGGTGGCGCCATCTGCATGAGCGGCAATGTGGGGTGTGGCGAGAACGTTCGGGTGGTTGAGCAGTGGGTTTGATGGGTCCGGTGGTTCATGGGAAAACACATCCAGCGCTGCACCACGGAGCCGGCCCGATTCAAGTGCCGCAAGCAGTGCGCCTTCGTCGATCAATTCGCCTCGCGCGGTGTTAATGAGGTAAGCGCCCGCCTTCATGTTACGGAGGAAGGACGCGTTGACCATGCCGCGGGTCGCGTCCGTCGCGGGCAGGTGCAGGCTGAGGAAATCGGCTTGCGCCAGCAAATCGTCGCGGCTGCAGGGAGTAACCTCGAATTCGGGGCATTCCCCGGGATGCAGTTTGGGATCATTGACCAGCACGCGCGCGTTGAAACCCGCAAGACGTCGGGCGACCAGTTTCCCGATGGAGCCAAACCCGAGCAAGCCGATGGTTTTCCCCTCCATGCAAAGACCGGCCATGCGAGGCCAGATGCCCGCGCGCACAGCCTGCGCTGCCTCCGGGATCTGTCGTGCCAGGCAAAGCATCAATCCGATGGTGAGTTCGGCCACCGAACCGGAATTGGCGCCGGGTGTATTGGTGACCACAATGCCCAACCGCTGTGCTGCATCGAGGTCGATGCGATCTACACCGACGCCGTAGCGGGAAATAACCTTGAGGTGCTTGGCGGCTTCCAGCACGCGTGCGGGGACCTCGTCGACGCCGGCGATGTAGCCGTGACAATCTTTCAGAAGTGGGAGCACTTCGTCTGCAACCAGTGTGTTGCCAGTCGGGTTATAGCGAACCTCGCCGACCTGGGCCTCCAGTTCAGTCCGCAGGGAAGGATCGTGGCGGCCAAAGGAGCGTGCAGTTACCAGAACACACATGTCTTGTAGCATGTCTTCATCTCTCCTGCGGAGGAAGCCAGCGGGGATTGTCCGTGATTTTCATTTCGCCGTCCTGCTCAAGGATGAGTTTTCGAAAACCCTGGACTTCGATAGAGCCATAATCATGTCCGGCATGTGCGGGGTATACAAAGAAGGTGATCAGATCATCCGATCCGGTGTTCACGGAGCGGTGGGCCCAGCAGGGTGGCACGTAGAGCACTCGCCCGGGGAAAAGAGATTCAACCGACCAGTCACCCTCGGGCGTCTCCATAACCATGACGCCTGCGCCCTGCAGGCAGTAATAGACCTCGGCGGTATCGATGACGGTGTGAAAGTGACCTTTGGTCATATGATACTCTGCGCCGATTTTTCCCGGATGGACGATCGAGGTACCACAGATGAGCTCCCCGTCGACTGTGGGGCGTTCAACGGCGTAGACCTCGTATAGGACGCGGTCGTCCACCTCAAGCGCGATGTCGAATGCGGTTGTATCTGTGAATTGTCCCTCCATCGCTGATAGGTGCCGAACAATATGATTGTCATAGGACGAGGGGATGAAGGTTGTGCTGTCGATGTCGACAGGTATGGGCTGTGTTGTCATATCCAGGTCTCCTTGCTTTCGTCAGACAGTTCTGTGCAGCCGTGAGCGGATGTTTCCGCCCTGGAGTTTGTCTATGATTGTGGCGCTCACTCCTTCTGTCTGTAGCAGCAAGCGGATGCGCGTATGGCGTTTCCCGAACGCAGGGATGCCCTGTTCTGCGCGCCACTGGTGCATATAGGCCAGGTCGGTTCCGATGGCGATGCTCTCGCCCAAGCCAGCCCCGACCATGCTGAGCAGGAGCGGCCAGACGTGGTTTTCAGGCTTGTACCTGGGCTCGAAGAACGTGTCGTATTCAAGCAACGCGCTTGCGGCAGCAAGCTCGCGGTGGAGCCCTTCGTCGGGCCGCTTATCCATGTGGCAGAGCATAATCTGGTCTGGGTGGACGCGCAATCGAAGGAGGGCGGCGAAGATGTGTTCTGCCTCGGCGCCACGTTCTGTATGTACTGCGAGGAGTGCGCCTGTCGTAGAAGCTGCTTCAGCGGCGGCTTCGAGAAGTTGCTGCGGTGTATCGGTGAGCGATTCCGCGGCAGCTACCTTGATATACCCGGCTCGTACGGGCTGTTGCTCTTTTTCGCATTCTGTTAGAGCCGTGTTGAGTTCCCGGATGAAAAGATCGAATGCCTCCTGCGCACTGGATTGGAAGAAGGTGTCCTGCGGCGCATAGTAGCGGCTCCGGTGGAAGCCTGTGCAGGCAAACACCGTTACGCCGCTGGATGCGGAGAGCGCTCGCAGCATGCGCCCATCACGCCCACATCCGTAACCGGGTTGAGCGTCAAGGACCGCTGCACCACATTCTGATTTGTACTCGGCCAACTTTGCTGTTACGACTTCTTCGTCATCGACTCGGGGAAGGGTTGGGATGGCGCCCGGTTTGGCAGCGATCCATACATGGGTATGAGCATCGATGAGCCCCTTCTCCAGGTCCCGCAGCGAACCCTGGACTGTGACATAGGATAAACGTGTATCTGTAGGCATCTGATCCTGCTCCATCGGCCGGGCGCGCGCTTTCGCGATTGCGTTGTTCAGCGACAGCCCCTGCTCTTCAATGGTGAATTTCGTACCGGCGAGGATGCATGTGATCGCCCACCGGCTGTCCTCGGTGACCAAGCTGGGCATTCCATCGCAAAAGATGCAGTCGATAACGTAATCCGTTCCATAGATGTACTCTCAAGCAAACTGCTCAGCCGGGTTCGTGTACCGGATATCGACATTCCCCGGGTCAGCGTGCGCTTTGGTATTGGGATCAACGATTACAAACAGGGCGGCATGTACCATATGACAGGGGAAGGAGCATGTGTGGGCAAGGGCAACCTCGCCTGCCTTAATTCTGCTGATTCGAATGCATGGCATGATCTTACCCCTTCATTCCCTTGGATACTCGGCGATTGTGTTGCCGGAGGGGAGCTCGATGCCGGCGCGCTTGAGTTCGGAGGCGCGTGGGCTATGTTCAGGCACCCGCACTAGCTGGACGTCGAATCTGGAGCGGTCCCCTCGGTGATAGGCCCGATAATATTCCACCGCCTTGCCATTTGGGAGGAAGCTGATGCTGTCAAGCTGTAAGAGGGGTGCACCGGGTTGAATGCCAAGGAGTTCGGCTTCATGCGCACCGGCTGGAACAGCTTCGATGGACCGCTGCCCACGGTCGATGTGAATCTGGCACAGGTCTTCAAGCAAGGCATAGAGCGATTGATGGGACAAATCGGCCTTCTCAAGGGCGGGGCAGAGGTCAGCGGGAAGATGGGTGACTACATAGACGATAGGTTCGTTTCCGATAGAGCGTACGCGTTCGATGCGAAGGATCTCTGTGCCTGTGGGAATTCCCAACCGTGATGCAATTCGAGCGGAAGCTGGTCGTCGTCCCTGCCGCAGGACGGTGGTATGGGGTGTGAGGCCCTGGTCGACCATGTCGTGATGGAAGCCGGTAAGCTTCTGTACGAGGCTTTCTTTGATTTTCGGTTCTGCGATGAAAGAGCCCAGCCCCTGCCGGCGTATGATGTAGCCTTCCTGGGCGAGTTCAGCCAGCGCCTGACGGACCACGATCCGGCTGACGTCGGACAGCTGGCAGAGATCGAGTTCACTGGGGAGACGATCGCCGGGTTGAAAGCTGCCCTGTTCGATCAACGCCTGAAGAATCGACTTCAACTGCGCGTATAGCGGAATGGGGCTGTTTCGGTCGATTTGTGAAAAGGCTGTGGACAGCTGCATGCATCGCTCCTTTTTGCACAGCGCAAACACTTTATGATGTTATAACAAGCGCAGCGCTTTGTAAAGGCAGGGCATACAGTCTGTGTTCATGAAGGAAGGGGTACGAAGGCTGACTAGGCGCGGAAGACGACGAATTTCGACATGAGGAAGTTCCAGAGAAGCGTGAAGCCGGTTGCGAGGACGAGCGAAGCGAGTTCACCAAGCGAGAATGTGTTTAACCCGAGTTCGAGGACGGCAGCATTCACACCCAGGGCGATGAGGCTGACGCCGAAAAACGGCAACATTGATTGGAAGCCGCTCTCGCGCGCACGAAAAGTCCAATTCTTGTTCCACGCGTAGCTGTTGATGACGCCTGCGCCGTATGAAATTCCCTTGGCAAGGACGGGCATGGAGGCCAAGCCGACCCAGCGCGTGAGGGCGAAGTATACAAACCAATCGACGACGGTGTTGAGGATACCTACGACACCGAATCGAATCACCTGTGAGAGCCATGTTTTCCATGGCGCTTCTTTCTTGGCAGGGGTGGCACGTTGCCCGGGGTCAGGCATTGGCTGGCGTTTCTCCCATCCTGGAGACATCGAGTGATTTGATGTGAGGGGAGTGTAACTGCCCTCGCAGGTAAGGTCAACTCCCGCGTCTCCCCGTGTGTCCGGATGAGAAACGGTCGCCGCAGGTGCTATAATCGCATCAATCCGGGGCGGCGTTTCGATGGAATCCGGCCCATGCTTGAGTGAGCGAGTGATGAAACAAGTTGTACAGAACATCAAAACCGGGGAAACACGCGTGATGGACGTTCCGGTGCCCCACGTCGAGCCAGGCAACGCGCTGGTCAAGATCGAGGCGTCCCTTGTCTCCGTTGGCACAGAACGTTCTCTGGTGGCCTTTGCGGAGAAGGGCATGCTTGGGAAAGCTCGCTCGCGACCTGACCTCGTGCGTCAGGTATTGGATAAAGCCCGGCGCGAAGGGATTCTCAATACCTTTAGCGCGGTGCGGGGACGTCTGGATAAGCTCATGCCGCTTGGCTACTCATCAGCCGGGACAATCATAGAGGTGGGCGATGGGCTGCGGGGCTTCAAAGTCGGGGACAGGGTGGCCTGCGCAGGCGGTGGGCATGCGGTGCATGCGTCATACAACCTGGTTCCACAGCATTTGCTTGCTCCGCTCCTTGATGATGTTGGGTATGACGAAGGCGCTTTCGCCACAATTGGCGCCATTGCGCTGCATGGATTCCGTCTGGCCGAACCGCAACTCGGCGAGAGGGTGGCTGTGATTGGGCTCGGTTTGTTAGGCTTCATGGCAGCACAGATTGCCACTGCGGCTGGTTGCCATGTGCTCGGGATCGAGCTCTCCGCCGAGCGCATAGCTCTCGCCGGAGAGTTGGGATTGCACGCCGTGCACCGCAGCGAAGCAGCATCTGCCAGCGGTGTCTTCACCCAGAATGAAGGATTTGATGTCGTGCTGATCTGTGCCGACACAAGCTCCAATGATCCGGTGACGCTGGCCGGAGAAATCGCAGCCGATCGCGGCAGAGTCATCTCCACTGGCGTGGTCGGTACAGGGCTACCTCGAAAACTGTATTACACCAAGGAACTGCGCTTCATGGTGTCACGTTCCTACGGACCCGGTCGCTACGATCCGCTCTACGAAGAAGCCGGTATAGATTATCCCCGTGGATATGTGCGGTGGACAGAAGGGCGCAACCTTGCAGCCGTCGTGGATCTCCTGGCGCAGAAGAAGCTTGATGTCCAATCGTTGATCACCCATCGCTTCCCCGTTCAGAAGGCTCCTCAGGCGTATGATCTGATCACGGAAGGCGGTGAACCCTTCCTCGGTGTCCTGCTTACCTATGGGGGAACATCGCACGATGGGCGGCCCAGCAGGACGTTTTCATTGAGCGACCAGAAGGTGCCTCGCGGGGACTCGGTCAAACTAGGCGCACTGGGCGCAGGCAATTTTGCTAGCGCAACATTATTCCCCGCAATCAAGCGGGTTCGTGGCATCCAGCGAATCGGGCTCGTGAGCCGCACAGGTCTGACATCGGCCAATGCCGGTGAGCGGTTCGGCTTTCGCTATATCAGCACTGAAGAGGACGAGATTCTTCAGGACGAGACCATCAACACGATTGCCATCCTCACCCGCCATCACCTGCATGCTGAGCAGGTGGTGTCCGCACTGACTGCCGGGAAACACGTTTTCTGTGAGAAGCCGCTGGCCATGTACAGAAGTGAATTGACATCGATCGAGAAGGCCCTGGAGGCCAGCGATCGATTGCTCATGGTGGGATTTAATCGGCGCTTTGCGCCGCTTGCGATGGAGATGAAAGCGTTCATTGATGAAACCAAGCAACCCGTGGCGGCCCATTACCGGGTGAACGCAGGATATTTGCCGACAGGCCATTGGCTGCATGATCTTGCTCAAGGCGGCGGCAGGATTATTGGTGAGGCCTGCCATTTCATTGATTTCCTCACCTATCTCGTCGGCGATATTCCTCTCTCCGTACGGGCCATTGGTCTTCCTGATGGCGGAAGGTATCATGAGGACAATGTTGAGTTGACGTTCCAATTTCCGGACGGATCGATAGGATCCGTCCTATACCTCGCAAACGGCGACAAAGCTTTGCCAAAGGAACGGGTGGAAGTATTCAGTGGTGGCCGAGTCGCCATACTTGATGATTTCCGCCGCCTGGAAACCGTGAAAAATGGTCAGCGCTCGGTGAAACGTGCATGGCTGTCACAGGACAAAGGTCATCGCGGCGAGTGGATTGCTTTCCGCGATGCCATTCTGGGGGGAGGGGATCCGCCGATTGCCTATCGTGACCTATCAGGCGTGACCGAGGCATCCTTTGCCGCTGTGGATTCGCTCCGATCCGGAGATGTCGTGTCGGTCGGCTGTAGCCGGTAATGCTATGAACACCCTGCAGCGAGGGTTGCTGGCGTTGAAGGAAATCGGTCCCATCAAGCTGCTTCAGCTGGCGGCTTACCGTATAAGCCTCAGCAGCGGCATCCTGCGCGTACGAACCCCCGTCCGCAGCTGGCAGGACCGGGCTCTTAATACCATCCTTCACAGGGATACCCCTTTCGACACAGAGTCCTATGGTCGCTACAAGCACACGCATTGTGCCATCTCCACATCGAAAGACATCGGTGAAGGTCTGACTTCCCTTCTCAATTCACAAAGAAAGAACCTTGAGGCCCAGGCGGAGCGCATTCTGGAGGGGGTCTTTCCTGCGTATGGATCGCTGAACGTTTCGATGGGATTTCCGCCTGATTGGCATGCGTTTGTACCCCTTGGAAATGCAGATCCATCGATGCGTTCTGGCGCAAAATGTCATTGGACGCAATATGATGTGTTAGCCATGCCTGCTGATGTCAAACTCCTATGGGAACTATCCCGTTTCACATGGGTGTATCCGCTTGTACGGGCATATGCAGCCAGCAATGATCTTCGCTACATTGAGGGTTGTCTCACACTTATCAAGGATTGGATGCGGCATAACCCTCCAAACATGGGCCCCCAGTGGATGTCAGCACAGGAAGCGGCATTGCGTGTCCTTGCATGCGGATTTCTGATTCAGGGTGCAGGCAGCGCACTTAATGCGCTGGATTGGGAAACACTCGCTTTGTTCATGGATGCGCATGCTCAACGCATACCACCAACGTTATCCTATGCCCGCGCCCAGAACAACAATCATCTGTTGGTTGAAGCAGCCGCGCTGTTTACCGTTGGAGTACTGTTCCCGGAGTTCGTACAATCGAAGGTCTGGCAGAGCCTGGGGCGCAGGGAGTTAGAGCGTGGTTTCCGCCAGCAGGTTTTTATCGATGGGGGTTACGTGCAGCATTCCCATACCTATGCTCGGCTAGCGCTGGAGATCGGTCTCTGGTCGGTCTTCCTGGGTCGGGAATCCCGTCAGCCCTTATCAGGCGACCTGGAGCTGCGGCTGATGAAACTGGCTCGCTCGCTGTATGCGATGATGGACATCCAGTCAGGGAGGATGCCCAATTTTGGCCCCAATGATGGCGTCCATGCCAGGCCACTGAGCACATGCGAGGCGTTTGATTTCCGCCCGGTGATCCAGGCCGCTTTTCTGATCCTGGAGGGAAAAAGTGCTCTCCCGAGCGGCGGCTGGGACGAAGAGGCCTACTGGCTGGGCTGGGACGGTGAGGTTGATGGTGATGGTCTGGCCGAAGAGCCTGCCCATGCACTGCCGCACGCAGGCCTATACCGTCTTGGGGATCCAGCCAGCTGGGCTGTGCTGCGTTGTGCGGCATATCACAGTCGGCCGGGGCATGCTGATCAACTGCATGTGGATGTGTGGCATGAAGGTATGAACCTCCTGCCGGATCCAGGGACTTATCTCTACAACGCTGAGCCACCATGGGAAAACGCATTGATGAGTGCACATGTGCACAATACCGCATGGTTGGCGGGAGAAGAACCCATGCGAAGGGCGGGACGTTTCCTCTGGCTTGACTGGGATCAGGGCCGCCTGCTCGGATGGTGGCGCTCCCCAGAGGGGAACCTCGAAGCGATCTGTGGCGAGCACCATGGCTGCGAAAGGCGCTTTCTACATCGGCGAACACTTGTCCGGCTCGCACGCGCGGGCTGGTTGGTTCTCGACGATTTTCTCGGACATGGCTCAGCGAGCATAGCAACCGGCTGGAACCTGGCTGGCGAAGGATGGCAATTGCAGGGCAGTCGGGCGTTCAACCCGGCAATATCGCTTTCGCTGGATTTCGGCGTAAACTCAAGTGATCTCACACTGCTGCGAGGCGGAGAGGTAGAGAAAGGCCCCCCCATATCCGACCACAACATTCAGGGTTGGATTTCACCGACGTATGCCCGCAAGCGTGCGTGCACCCGCGTGGTGAGGACTCTTGAGGATATTCTTCCCTTGCGAGACGTGGTGTGGGTGATGCTGGAGGGCCATGCGATCAAAGAAGCAAAGCTGGAATGGCGCACGATCTCGGGAGAGCAGCCCTCTCTGCGTTCCCTTGAATGGGAGCATGAACGGATGGACATCGCAGATGCATATCTTATTAATTCACCAGGCCTTCGCAGCGCTGGGTGAACCCGGCGGAACAAGACATCATGAGATGGCCCGTCGTTTATGTGAAGATGGCCATCGCGTCACCATTATCACCAGTCAGATCAGCTACCTCACAGGTCAAAAGGTCATGGGCTCACGTGAGGTCACCGATGATGCCGGCGTGGTGATTCGTCGCGCGTACACGTACAGGGGCTATCACCGCTCCTTCTTTCATCGGGTATTCAGTTTTATAAGTTTTATGGCATCCTCGTTCTTTTCCGGATTACAGGTGAGGGGCGTAGATGTGGTCTGGGGTACTTCGCCGCCCATCTTTCAGGGTGTGACAGCCTGGCTGTTGGCCCGGTTGAAGCGGGCTGCGTTTCTATTTGAAGTTCGCGATCTCTGGCCGTATTTCGCGATCGCCGTGGGCGTTCTGCGCCAGCCTCTTCTCATCCGGCTTTCTCAGTGGCTCGAGCGATGGCTCTACCGGAAGGCAGACCAGGTGGTGGTGAACTCACCGGGCTATGTGGAGCATGTCCGTGCGCGCGGCGCGCGGGATGTCGCCTTGATCCCGAATGGTGTTGATACGGAAATGTTTGATCCGGCGCTGAACGGGGATGCGTTTCGGCAGGCGCATGCGCTCGGGGGAAAGTTCATCGCGTTGTACGCCGGTGCACACGGCATGTCAAATGATCTGGATGTGGTGCTTGATGCCGCGGAAAAGCTGTCTGGACGTGATGACATCGCGATCGTGCTTCTGGGTGACGGCAAGGAGAAAGAACGCTTGCAGGTTGAAGCTGGAGCCAGGGAGCTCGGGAATGTGCTTTTCCTTGATCCGGTTTCAAAAGCATCGATCCCGTCCGTGCTTGCTGCGGCGGATGTGTGCATTGCTATCTTGAAGCCGATCGACGCTTATCGCTTGACGTACCCCAACAAGGTTTTTGACTACATGGCAGCCGGCAGACCTGTCTTGCTGGCGATTGACGGTGTCATTCGAGATGTCGTTGAAAGCGCCGGCGCCGGCGTGTTTGTTCCTCCTGGCGACTCTGAAGCGCTGGGGGATGCCATTCTGTCACTCGCGGACGATGAAAACATCCGTCTTTCCATGGGGAAAGCAGGCAGAACCTGTGTGGTGGAACGCTTTGACCGAAGGGAACTCTCGCATACAATGAAGCTGTTGATGCAGGAGATGGTGACACCCGCGGCGGAGGATGGTGTGTGATTCACAGATGGCAACCCTTTCCTCCCGGTGTCCCTGTCCGCAAGCGGATCATGGATTATGCTCTCGCGCTGCCAGGGCTTATTCTGCTAAGCCCGGTCCTGCTGGTTATCTCGATCATGGTATGGATACTGCATGGTAGACCGGTTTTTTTCTGTCAGGAACGACCGGGCTACCGGGGAGAACCATTTCGGCTCTGTAAGTACCGGACCATGTGCATGACGAGAGATAGCGAGGGTGTCCTGCTGCCCGACGAGGAGAGATTGACGCGATTCGGGCGGTTGCTGCGCATCACGAGCCTGGACGAGTTACCAGAGCTGGTCAATGTGTTGCGTGGCGAGATGAGCCTTGTTGGCCCGAGGCCGCTGCTGATGCATTATCTTGACAGGTACTCGCCAGAGCAGGCAAGGCGGCACAATGTGTTACCCGGAATCACCGGGTGGGCGCAGATCAAGGGGCGCAATGTGCTTTCCTGGCCCGAGAAGTTCAGCCTTGATGTGTGGTATGTTGATCATTGGACCTTACGGTTGGATATCCGGATTCTATTCGAGACCATCACCACCGTGATCAAACGAGAGGGGATCAACCGACCCGGCCACGCTACAGCCCCTGAATTTACGGGTAACGATGAGTAAACAATCGGGCCGCTTTACTCGATTGCTTCATAAAAGTCAAGCTTGTATCCGCAGCGACGTGAAGGTAGTATGATCTTCACGGACATTCATAATTCAAGAGGAGGGATTATGAAAGAGACACTGGAATTCTATGATGTCAAGACCAAAACCAAGTTCAAAAGCGCAAACTGGGAAATCCGAACCAAGGAATCCAAAGGGCGCACCCGCTACTTTGCCGTGACGAAGGCACCCGCCGGAACACACGAGGCTTGGCGCATCGTCAGCAAGGATTTTGGCGTAGCCAATATGTAATTGCAGCATGCGGGGTATTCATGACCGGGCTGTTTCCCAGGAACCAGCCCGGTTATGTTTCTGGTACTGACAGTGGTAAACTTCTGGCATCCCCCGCCCATATGGGACGTTCCGGGAAGGAGAGGTGTGAGTCAACTCGTTCAAGACTTCCAGAGCATGTTGCGAATACGTCGCTTCGAGGAAACTGTACTCGAATCGTTTTCGCGCGGGCTCTTCTTCGGAACGACACACACCTACCTCGGCCAGGAAGCGATTGCCGTTGGCGTACTTTATCACTGCAGTCAAGAGGATATTGTGGTGAGCAATCATCGCTGTCATGGCCACTTCCTTGCCTATGGCGGTCCGATGCGCTCGCTGGCGGCAGAATTGATGGGGCGCTCAACGGGCGTTTGCGGGGGGCGCGGGGGGAGTCAGCATCTGACATGGAACCATTTCTATTCCAGCGGGATTCTAGGGGGCACGGTTCCACTGGGGACCGGCATGGCGTTTGCCCAGCGTGAGCGCGGCGCAGGGATCGTCTTTGTGTTTCTGGGCGATGGCGCGCTCGGCGAGGGTGTCGTCTATGAAAGTCTCAATATGGCCAGCTTGTGGCGGCTCCCAGTGCTGTTTGTGGTTGAGAACAACAAGTATGCACAGACCACGCCTATTGAGAAGAATCTTGCGGGGGGGTTGCGAGAACGTTTCGCAGCCTTCTCCCTACCTGTGGAAGCCGTTGAAGGAGCTGAGCTGGACGCGATACGGGATGCGTCCAAGTACCTTATCAACGGGATCCGGTCCGGTTCGGGGCCGGCTGCGTTGATTTGTTCGACCTATCGCTTTGGCCCACATTCCAAGGGAGATGATTTGCGCGATCCACAGGAAATTGCACGGCACCGTGCGAATGATCCCCTTATACGCATCCGTAAAGACCTTCCCGGTGAGACAGCATCCCGGATTCAAAAGGTGGTTGATGACGAAGTGCGCACTGCATTTGAGCAAGCCGAGTCTGATCCCATGGCGGATCCCCAAAGCCTGACACCGCCGCTGGAGGTCCTTTCATGACCACGGTGCTCGAATCACTAAATCAGGGATTGCGAAGCTGTCTGGAAGAAAGTCAGGAAGTGTATCTGTTGGGCGAGGATATACTCGATCCGTATGGTGGCGCGTTCAAAGTGACGCGGGGGCTTTCGACGTCTTTCCCAGAGCGGGTCATCACCACGCCAATTTCCGAGGCGGGTTTCATCGGGATTAGTACAGGGATGGCGGTGCGCGGGCTGCGACCCGTCGTGGAAATCATGTTTGGCGACTTCCTCACGCTGGCCGCCGACCAGCTTGTAAACTACGCCGCGAAACTGCGCTGGATGAGCGTTGATGAGGTGCGGGTTCCACTTGTTGTGCGGACGCCCATGGGCGGAAGAAGGGGATATGGTCCAACGCATAGCCAATCGCTAGAGAAGCACTTCCTGGGTATTCCCGGGCTAAGAGTGCTTGCGCTTCATCATTGCCTTTCACCTGCGGAAACCATCCGCAGCGCTGTTCTCCGGGACAATGACCCTGTGCTATTCATCGAGCATAAGTTGTCGTATGGGCTGGATGTGTGGGATGAGGGGTCTGCTGGAGAGTTTCACATCGAGCAATCCGCGGGGCTATACCCGGAGGTGCGTATCACACTCGCAGAAGCTCCCCAGCCCCTCGTGACCATTGCAGCGTATGGCTATGCCGTCCATCTCGCGTTGGAAGCGGTGCGTGAATTGGGCTACGGCCACGAGGTGTTTGCCGAAGTCGTTGCACCGACACAGCTCAGTCCTGCCCGGACAGATGGTCTTGCCGGACATGTTCGACGCACGCGCCGATTGGTGACCGTGGAAGAGGCATCTGGTGAATTTGGATGGGGTACGGAACTGATCGCATCCCTCTCACTGGCGGGTCTGGATGGCTTCCGGGTGAACCGCGTGGCGGCGATGGACATGCCCATTCCCGCTTCTGGTCCGCTCGAGAAAGCGGTCCTTCCACAGGTGGAGGATATTGTGAGCGCCGTGCTGGATGTGTGTTGAGAGGCTTGAACCCCAGATGTGGGTTTTCTCGCGCGGCGCTGAATGGGATGAAGCAAGTATAAGGAGAATGACAGAAGGATGCCTGAAGCAAAAGCGGTCCTGATACCCCTCCTTAACCCCAATGAGCCCACTTCTCGACTGAGCCATCTCGCCGTGTCAACGGGCGATCGTGTTACAGTGGGCGATGCCCTTGCCACCTGCGAATCGACCAAGGGCGTCGAGGAGCTGGTGTCGCCGCGTGATGGTTTTGTTTGTGGATTAACCGCGGCGGTTGGTGACGTCTGCCGGGCGGGCGATCCGCTTTGCTGGATCGCTGATTCAAGTGATTGGGCGCCACCGGAAAAGCCTGTAGCTGCCACAACGGCTGAAGAACACAGTGATGTGCGCATCACGCGTCCTGCACGCGAATTTGCGGAATCACTGGGGATCCAGGTTGAGCAGCTTCCAGTTGGTCCGCTGATCACCAAGGCCAATCTCCGTACGCTTGCCGGTATGACGCCAGACGTCGACACCGGCCACCTTCTGGAAACCTATCCTGAAGAGGCCTTGCTGGTCTATGGCGGCGGTGGACATGGAAAATCCTTGATCGAGCTCATCCGGGCAGAGGGTCGCTTCACGGTGGTCGGGGTTATTGACGACGGTCTCCCGGCAGGAAGCAAGGTGCTTGACGTACCCGTTCTGGGTGGCAGACAGCTGCTTGCGGAAGCAAGGAAGCGTGGAGCGCAGAAGGCAGTAAATGCCGTCGGAGGGATTGGCACTATTCAGAGCCGGATTGATGTCTTTCGGCTGCTCAAGGAAGAAGGATTTGAGTGCCCCACCGTGATTCACCCTTCCGCGTGGATCGAACCCAGCGCCAATATGGAGCATGGTGTACAGGTGTTCCCGCACGCATATGTGGGAAGCGATGCTTCCCTCGCTTTTGGTGTAATCATCAACACATCAGCTGTCGTATCGCATGACTGTCACATCGGCCGGTATGCCAACATTGCCCCCGGATCCCTTCTGGCCGGCGGTGTCTGTATCGGTGAAGCGGTCCTTGTTGGAATGGGGGTCACGGTAAATCTGGATGTTTCAATTGGCGCCCGAGCCCGGGTAGGGAACAGCGCCGTTGTGAAGAGTGATGTTCCCCGAGGGAGTGTGGTGCGGGCTGGCAGCGTATGGCCTGTGCACCCAGCATAAGCGTGTTCTGAAGAGGTAGTTGATGATGACAAACGATGAGAAACGCAGCATCCCCATGTCCTCACCGGATCTGACCGATCTGGAGCGTGATGCTGTTGCGGCTGTGCTTCAGACCGATCGGCTTGCCATGGGTCCGCAAATTCGTGGCTTCGAGGAGGAGATGGCGGCATATGTTGGTTTGAAGCATGCCATTGCCGTTAGCAGCGGCACCACAGGTCTACATCTTTGCATCCGCGCAGCCGGGATAGAAGCACGCGATCTGGTGCTTACAACCCCTTTCTCCTTCATTTCCTCGAGCAACGTCATTCTTTTTGAGCACGCGACTCCCGTGTTTGTGGATGTTGACCCCGTTACGGGCAACATTGATCCAGATCTGGCTGCAGAGGCGATCCGAGATCTGCTGGCCGGTGAGAGCAAGGCTGAACGCTGGCTTCCGAGGAAAGGAGCCAGTTCTGCTGGCAGCTTGAAAGCGATGCTTCCGGTGGATGTCTTCGGCCAGCCAGCGGACTACGATGTGCTTGAAAACCTGGCGGAGGAACACTCGCTGGCCTTGATTGAAGATTCATGCGAAGCGCTTGGTTCGGAGTATAAAGGGCGCAAGGCAGGCACGTTTGGCGATGCTGGCGTGTTTGCTTTTTATCCGAATAAGCAGATGACAACAGGCGAGGGCGGGATCGTTGTGACCAACGGTGATGATTGGGCATCGATGATCCGCAGCCTCAGCAACCAGGGCCGGGCTCCACAGGATACCTGGCTGGAGCACACCTTCCTTGGATACAATTATCGCATGACGGAGATGAGCGCCGCCCTAGGCCGCGCACAGCTCAGCCGTTTGGGGGAGATGATGGACAAACGCACCCGTGTGGCAGGCTGGTACGAAGAACGCCTTGCCAATCTGGACCGCGTAAGGACTCTTACCATCCTCCCGGAGACATCCAAAATGAGTTGGTTTGTCTACGTCGTACGCTTCGACGAAGATGTTGATCGAACTGCGGTCATCAACGAGTTGGATCACCGGGGGGTGCCATCGCGACCTTACTTCTCCCCCATCCATCTGCAACCGTACTTCCGGTCAACCTTTGGTTACCGGGAGGGCGATTACCCTGTGACGGAGAAGCTGGGGAGCTGCAACCTGGCCATCCCATTTTCCAGTGTGATGACGGAAGATGACGTGGGGTATGTTTGCAGGGCGTTGCAAGCTTCGCTTGGATCAGTGTAGAGACGCAGCCTTCGCTGTGCTTGAAAGATGGGACGAAAAAACCTCCGGCTGCATGCCGGAGGTTTTGATTATATGAAGACCACGTACTACTGATCGCGAACCTGGCGCCAGTTGACGAGGATGAGATTCTGGTTGCAATCGGTGGTCGTCGTAAGGAAGACTCGTTCGGAGAGCGGTGTTCCAGAACCATTGTCAATCTGGACCCATAGCGTGCCCTCTGTGGCAATCGGGAGATTGGCAACATCGAATAAGAAGCCGCCTGGACCAATCTCCGTCGCGGTTCCTGTGATGCTTTCCAGGGAAATGGGCTCCCCGTCAAATTCGCCTCCCATGCGGATAACGAGGCCGCTGATCGGCGCGCCGTCCATGGCAAAGACCTGACCACCCACCCCGAGGTATTCGCAACCAAGTCCGTTGGATAGGTAGTTGGGAAGCGCAATTGGGCTCCCGGGCTGCAGCGTGAAAGGCACTTCCTCCGGATCCGCTGTCGGTTCAATATCGATGGGTTCGGGGGTTTCGGTTGGTGTTACCGTTGGAGTAGGTGTATCGGTCGGAATGGGTGTGAAAGTAACGGTGGCCGTCCATGTCGCGGGAAGCGGTTGGGCAGCTGTTATCGTCGGTGAAGGTGAGCCGACCGTGGCTGGCAGGGTTGGCGGCGGGAAGGGATTGAAGGACATCCAGGGATTGATGAGCAGGGTGATAAACGCTGCCGCCAAGGATAGCGTTGCGAGCAGGATCACGAAGGTTATCAGATTGACGATGAGCTTCGTGACCTTACCGCGTTTCCGTTGTTTCCGAGCGGGTGTAGCCATAATCTCCCCTCCTCACCACGTTTCGGGCGTGATGTAGACCGTGATGTCAGCGTTCTGTCTGCGTTGGTCAAGCCATTCAGACACAGTCCATTCTTGCTGACGAAGAAGGTTCTCTTCAGTAATGACACGTGATTCTCGCGCTATTGTCTCAATGATGTGAAATCCCAGTGAGCTCTCTATCACATCGCTGATGGCGCCGGTTTGCAGCTCGAAAGCCGTTGTTTCGACTTCGGGAATGAGCAGCGTATTGCGCGGGAACCAGCCTAGATCACCGCCAGCAGGCCGTGTTGATGGGTCCGTCGACAGATTGCGGGCGAGTTCCTCGAAGGTTTCGCCTGCTGCAAGCCGTGCCTGGATGTCCTGCGCTTCCTCGGACGTCGTCACCAGAATATGCCGTGCGCGTACGTGCTCCTGGATGCGAGCAATGTCTTGGGTAAGATGATCGACCATAGCCCGGGCGAGCATGTCCTCCTGAAGCGCGAGCTCGAATTCCTCCGCGGAATATCCTTGCGCTGCGAGCCAGGCGGCTACGGCTTCCAGTCCGCCGAGATCTGCTGCGAGCTGGTCGATGTGGGCTGCGACTTCATTGACATCGATCATGATTCCAACCTCGAGGGCACCCTGCGCGAGCAGCATGCGGTCAATACGTGCATTCAGCACGGTCAGGACATCCTCTGAGGAAGTTGCAGGATCGGTGCCAGAAACGGAATGGACGGCGCGGTAACGCGCAAGCTCTGCTTCGAAACTTGCGAGGGTGATGAAGTCGCCATTGACACGTGCAGCAAGCGGTTCAATGGTCGCGGTGGGAGTGGGCGGGAGCGCGGTGGGGGAAGGTGTCGGCTGCACCCCGACACCGCCACAGGCGGGCACGATCATGGCGAACGCCACGAGCACGAGGCTCATTCGAAAGGTCTTCATGTGTGCTGGATTATACTCTCGCGCTGTACGGACGCAATCAGGGTTTTCAGTTCTAGGTTCCGTTTTCCGAGGTAAAAACGAAGATCACCGGTTTGCGGCGGATCCGGGATTTATAGAAACGAGCCAGGGCTTTTTCAACGCGCACCTCAACCTCGCGCAGGTCTTCGTCGTCCTCAACAGCTTGCCGGATGATGTCTCTGGCATCCCGGAAAAGCGCTTCCGAATCGCGTTGGAAAACAAAACCTTTGGAATAGATCTTGGGGAGCCCCAATAACTTCCCGGTTGAGCTATCCAACGTGAGGTGCACGGCGACGACACCATCCCGGGCGAGCAACTCGCGTTCGCGGATGACTGTAGGTCCCACATCGCCAACACTGCTGCCATCAACGAAAATGTACCCCCCTGGTATGCGGTCTGCGATGGATAGCTTGTTGTGCTTGAACTCAACAACTGTCCCATTCTCAACCACAGCGACCTGCTCTGGGGACATCCCAATCTCCTCCGCCAGCTTGGCGTGTTGTTTGAGATGGCGTAATTCACCATGGATCGGGATGAGGTACGCGGGCTTGACCAGCTGCAGGAGGAACTTCATCTCCTCCATACTGGCATGTCCCGAAACATGGGTGGGGGCAATTGGTTCATAATGGACATCCGCACCACGCTGGAAAAGACGGTTAATGGTGCGATGGATCATCTCTTCATTCCCGGGAATGGGTGCTGAGGAAAGGATGACTGTGTCTCCGGACTCGACGTCAAATCCGTGGTATACGCCCGATGAGAGCCGGCCAAGGATGGACATGGGCTCGCCCTGCGTCCCCGTGCACATAATGACGACGCGTGAAGGGTCCATGGCGAGAGCCTGGTCGATGGGGACGATGATGTCAGCGGGAATATCGAGGTAACCGAGTTTGCGAGCCATACGCGTATTTTCAACCATGCTCGTGCCCACGAAAGACATCACGCGATGATGACGCTGAGCGGCGTTCGCTACCTGCTGGATGCGGGAGATGAGCGAGGCAAAGGTGCCGATGAGGATGCGACCACTGGCAGCCCGGAAGACATCATCAAAGGCGCCATCCAGGGTGGCTTCAGAAACTGTCCAGCCAGGCTGATCGCTATTGGTGGAATCGGCGAGCAGCGCAAGCACACCGCGCTGACCAAATTCTGCAAGCTTACCGAAGTCCGTCGGCCAGCCGTCAACGGGTGTGTGGTCAAATTTGTAGTCGCCGGAGTGGACAATAAGGCCTGCCGGTGTTGTGATGCCGAGACCGATTCCATCCGGAATGGAGTGGCAGACGTGGAAGAACTCGAGATCAAAGGGGCCAATGGAGAGCGAATCGCCCGCCTCGATGGTGTTCAGGGCAATCTTCTCGAGCAAGCCTCCTCGGCGTAGCTTCACCTCGAGCAGGCCGAGTGTGAGCCGGGTCGCGTAGATGGGCGCATCGATGTGCTCCATCAAGTGGCGGATGGCACCTGTGTGATCTTCATGCCCATGCGTGACGATGACGGCGCGCACGATGTCGCGCCGCTCTCGCAGGTAGCTGAAATCCGGGATGATGTAGTCGATCCCGAGCATGTCGTTCTCGGGGAACATGATTCCGGCGTCGATGACGAGAATGTTTTCCCCATACTCGACCGCCATCATATTCTTGCCGATTTCACCGAGCCCCCCGAGAGGGATGATTCGCAATGTCTTCGATGTCATGATGGTCCCCTGGCTTCCACTGGTTGTTCAATGATACGGCAACATTCCGTCAGGGAGGTTGACGGACGGAGGCATACCGATGCCGCCTGTTTTGTCAATTCAATCGGGAGATGTCACTCGCGATCGGGCCGCGTGTTGTCTCTTCGAGGAAGAAAGAGACCTGCTCGCCTTCGGCAAGGAAGGGGATGCTGTCGCATGTGATCGCGCTGTAGTGCACGAATACATCTTCACCGGACTCGGCATCGATGTATCCAAAACCCTTTGAACTGTCGAACCAGCGCACGATGCCGGTTGTTTTTCGAGCCACTGTACACCTCCAGGATTGACCCGGGGATTTTATCATATGCAAATCCACATCCCAACGAGGGAGCGACGGCAGTACTGTTGCGTTGCCTTGACGACCGGTGTAGGCGTGGCTATACTCGCCTCTGGCCGGTGGAGCGGCCGCGATGCCTTTCAACTATACTGCACTGGTCAGCCTCCCGGGTAGTACAAAGAATGGACGCATCACCTCTTCGACGTGGCGTTGGTTCGTCTCTGACCAGTATCAAAAAATGGGGAAGGTCCAAGAAAATGCCGACGATAGAGCAAGCGCGATCTTGGTATGAGGATGTTGACCCAGTGCATGGCTTTGGTCACATCCAGCGTGTTCTTCAGGCGGCGTTGGTCATTGGGAGCGAGCTCGGCGCTGACCATGACATCCTCCAGGCGGCAGTCCTGCTCCATGACTCGCAAGGCGCTGCGCCGGGCCCGGACGGAAGCCGCGTGAGCCATGAGGAGACCTCCGCTCAATTTGCACGAAAGGTGTTGCAGGCTGAAGGTTGGGAGGAAGAACGCATCCGGGCTGTAGAACACTGCATACGTGCTCACCGCTTTCGCGGGTCGGAAAAACCAGAAAGCCTCGAGGCGCAAATCCTGTTTGATGCGGACAAGCTGGATGTCAACGGCGCCTTCGGTGCGGCCCGTACGCTCGGATACGCGTTACAGGCACAACAACCCTTCTTTGCGGAACCCTCTCCACGTTTCCTGGAGAGCGGTGAGCATGAAGAGGGAGAACCACACAGTGCATATCATGAATACCTTTTCAAGCTGCGCAAGATACGAGATGCACTTTACACGCAGCCGGCGAAAAGGATGGCGGAAAGACGGCATGAGATCCTGGTCATGTTTTTTGATCAACTCGCAGCAGAAGCTCGCGGCGAAGTGTGAGTGGGCTGGCATTCTTGTCTAGCTCAGTCAAGATGGGAAAATGCTGGTAGGAGACGATATCGATGACGACGCGCCCTTTGATTCTAATGACCAATGATGATGGTGTTCATTCGCCCGGTATCCAGCAAGCGGCGGAAGCGCTCATGGATCTGGGGGATGTGCTCATCGCTGCCCCCTGGGAGGAGCAGTCGAGTACAGGACGTTCAATGCGGCGTGATGCGACTCGCATTATTCACACTTGTGAGATGATGCTGGATGGCCATAGGACGACGGCATATGGAATTGAAGGGACCCCCGCGCAAGCTGTCCAGCATGGCGTGCTGGAGCTCACCTCGCGGAAACCGGACCTGTTGGTTTCCGGAATCAACTACGGTGAGAACATGGGGAGGAGCGTCACCATTTCCGGAACGGTCATGGCTGCATATGAGGGCGCAGCCTGGGGCATCCCCGCCCTTGCCGTCTCCTTACAGATGAACAAAGAGGAGCAGATGGCGCTCTCTGCTGACACCGATGTCAGCGTCGCCGCGTTCTTTACACGAATGTTTGCGGAAATGCTCCTTACCAATGATTTCCCGGATGATGTCGATATCCTCAAAGTTGATGTGCCTAAAACGGCCACGAAAGCAACGCCCTGGCGTCTCACGCGGCTATCTCACCAGAGCTACTACATTGCCCATAGGCCGGCGAGGCGGGATTTTCATACGCCGCTCGAGTTGGGTTGGGAAATGAGCTACGATCTTGATACGTTGGAGCCAGACTCCGATATTTATGCATTGAATGTTGATAACATGGTCTCTGTCACACCGTTGAGTATGGACTTCTCGGCGAGGGTCGCGCTGCCCGAGCTCGAACTGCGTCTGCGAGAGTCGGGTCACTAGCACGCCCAAAGCGTCCCCCATTTGCTCTGCACCGAGCTACTCCCAGTACGACAGCAATTCGATATGAGATGTTTGTGGAAACATGTCCAAGGGCTGTATCCCGACACAGTGAAAGCCCCCATCTATCAGGCGGCGGGCATCGCGCGCAAACGTCGCCGTGTCGCAGGATAGATAGACCATGCGTTTCGGTTTATTAGCGATGAGCGCATCACGGACCGCTGGTGCCAACCCTGCCCGGGGCGGGTCGAGGATCACAGCGTCAATTGGACGGTTGATCGATGGAAGCACCTCCCCGACCTTCGCCTGGTAGAGTTCGATCTCATGATAAGAGTCCAGATTCAGCGCATAATCGCTGCAGGAAGAAGGAGCGCTTTCAACACCGGTTACGGCGGCTCCCCGTGCAGCTGCAAAGGCGCTGAATAAGCCCACCCCTGCGTACAGGTCGAGCACGAACTGCCCTGCCTGCACGTCGAGAAAACGAAAGGTCTCCTCCATCATCCGCTCAATCAGACTGGTGTTCACCTGGAAGAAGGACGCGGGGGAAACGACAAAATCTTGTTCAAACACCTGGAAGCGGAGATGAGCTCCTCCACCTAAAATCTCTGTACCGGAGGGCGAAACCCAGGCCACGGAGGCTCCGGTATCCATGCTCATTTCGACGTCAGCGACGTCATGGCTCTGAAAGACCACCATCACGTCCCCCTGGGTGTCGCAGCGAAACCCGATGCGCTCCACAGAATCCAGCCTGTCAAGCGTGACGCGCGGCCAGAGGTCATCGATCGGTTGCATGGGGAGCAGGCATGTCGTGATGGGCATGACCTGTTTTGAACCACTGCGATGAAATCCAAGGGTCCCATCCGGACCTTGATGGAATTGGATGTGGTTGCGCATGTGCCAGGGTGAGGGGGAGGGTATCATTGGATGCAACGGAGGCTGCGTCATTTTTCCGATGCGTTCTAGTTGGGATCGGACAATCTGGCCCTTCTCTTCCACCTGGACCTCATAGGGAAGAAACTGGTAGTGACAACCACCGCAGCTTCCGTAGTGTGGGCAAGGAGGCTCGATACGCCGGGGGTGAGCGTTAAGGATCTCGACCAGCTCCGCTTTTGCCCAGCGTTTGTGTTCCTCCACCAGACGGCAGGTAATCCTCTCATTCGGAGCGGCGTGTGGGACAAAGATCATGCGTCCATCATCGGCGCGCCCGAACGCATCTCCCCCGTAGGCTAACCCCTCAATGTTCAGTGTGAGCAAGGTGGTGGACACAGTGCCCTCCTTGATATCCCATGTGCCGATGCCAAAGCCCAGAACGTTTCTAATTCTAACAGAGCCAGGGCTGCTTTTCGGGTTCTACAGGCCACCTTCGATGTCCCTGTGTGAATATCAAGAAAAACGAAATAGGTCTTGACAATATTCGAAATTGATCGTATTCTACCGAATAATATTGATGTTAAGGTAAGAAAACACAACATCAAAATAAAGAAAGTTAAAGATCGTATCTCGTCGAGCTCTTCAGGAACCACGACAAGGCGCAGTTGAGGTGTAGCGTGGCCATTGGAATCAAAAGCAGCAACAACTGGAAGCTACCTTTCTTCACCATTTGGACCGGGCAGATATTCTCTCTGGTTGGGACGGCGATTGGGCGCTTTGCGTTAATCTGGTGGTTGACGGACCTTACGGGGTCAGCGACGGTGCTTGCAGGCTCCTCCTTGCTTTCCATTGCGCCGCGTGTATTCCTGGGGCCTTTGGCGGGAGTGGTGATTGATCGCTCCAATCGCAAGAAGATCATGATCCTGGCGGATGCATTTACAGGCTTGGTATCGTTATGGTTGGCGTATCTTTTCTGGTCAGGTTCGATGGCAGTGTGGCACGTTTACGTTGTTATTTTCGCCCGCTCACTGGGTTCCATTTTTCACGGGCCTGCAATGACCGCATCAACATCCCTGATGGTTCCTGAGGGCCAGTTATCCCGGGTAGCAGGGATGAACCAGACACTTGAGGGAATCTTATCCTTCCTGGGACCAGCGCTGGGTGCAATAGCACTGGAACTGATTCCGCTGCACAGTGTGATGCTGATCGATGTCGGCACGGCGCTGCTCGCAATTCTATCCCTGTTCTTGATTGCTGTGCCCAACCCTGCCCGCAAGCCTTCAGAGAACGGTGAGAAAACGAGCATGTGGATTGAACTCAAGCAGGGGTTTCAATACATCCTGAGCTGGAAGGGTATGGCGATCTTCCTCGGGATGGCGATGTCGATCAACTTCATGCTGACGCCCACCTTCAGCTTGATGCCGCTACTGGTCAAACAGGAGTTTCTGGGCGGGGCCCCGGAGCTGGCGATGCTGGAGTCGGCAAGCGGAATCGGATTGCTTGTGGGCGGGTTGTTGCTCAGCGTGTGGGGTGGATTTAGGAAGAAAGCACTGACATTGTTATCTGGGACGGCAATGCTGGGTGTCGCCATTCTGGCGCTAGGCGTAGCCCCCGCATCTGCCTTTTGGTTCGCTATTGCTTCATCGGTGTTCATTGGGGTCATTCTGCCCTTTGTAAACGGGACGATTGGAGCGATGCTGCAGGCGACGATTGCCCCCGAACTTCAAGGACGGGTCTTCACCGTCACCAACAGTCTGTCGTCAGCAATGAGTCTGCTCAGCTTGGCTGTTGCGGGGCCCATTGCAGACACGGTTGGGCTGCGCACCATGATTATCGCAAGCGGTGTGGTTTGCTTGCTGGAAGGGCTCTTCGGCTTCCTTGTGCCGGCCTTGATGGGCATGGAAGAGCAGGCGCAACAAATGAAGAAGTCATATGCGGAGATGGTCCCTGTTAAAGGATAGCAGCCCGGTGGACGCAAGGCGGGAGATCATGCGGGAGAAGTTGAAAAACCACCACATACCGGGCACTTCATCCGGGGGGCTGGGACCAGAGCCTCGGGAGTGTGCGAGGGGAGGTTGGCATGTATCACTTTGGATCAGCGGATTTCATTCGATTGGATTCACTCAGGGCGGCGCGCCTTGAAGGTGCAACACGTGAGCGATTGCTGCAGCAGGCGAAGCTACTGAGACAGCCACGATGGCAGAAACTCACGAGCTCGATCGGCCATCTACTGGTTCGCCTGGGAAGCTCGCTACTCGAACTTAACAGACTGAATCGGGAGCGGCGACGATACGACTGGCATGAAGGCATTGATGCGATGCCCGGCGGTTTATGGAAGGAATACATACGATGAATCCGGTACTGACTCGCTGTCCGGTGTGCGGTGAACGATTGACCATCACCGGGCTGCATTGCAGGAATTGCGACACACAGATTGAAGGACATTTTGATCTGGGACGGCTGGGCCGGCTATCCGTGGAGCAACTGAGCTTTGTGGAGACTTTCATTCGCTGTGAGGGCAAGCTGAGCCGGATGGAAGATGAGATGGGGATGTCGTATCCCACTCTCCGCTCCAGGCTCACGGATGTGATTCGAACACTCGGCTTCACCGTCGGACCGGAGCCATCTATTCTCTCGGATGAAGAGCGTCACAAAATCCTGGACGACCTGGCATCAAGCAAGATAAGTTCGGAAGACGCGATGAAACTTCTTGAAGGTAAGTGAGTCGCTTTAAGGAGGCAGCACAATGGAAAAGATCGTTCATGATGTTGGGGAGAGCATATCGATTAATGTGGAACGCATCGGTGGTGATTTGCGAGTCTCAGGACGAGATGATTCGACCTTTGAGGTGCAGGCACCCGGCAAGGGCGATTTGCAGGTTGAAAAGAGCGGTGACCAGATCTCGGTGTCTTGCCGATCGGGTTGCTTGATGTTTGTCCCGGACTATGCCCGCCTGGATATCGTGCATGTGGGAGGAGATGTACGCATCACAGGAGTGACGAACGACATTCTGCTGCGCTCCATTGGAGGCGACCTCAGCCTGCGACGTGTCGGCACCGCGGCTTTTGAAATGGTGGGTGGGGATGTTAGGGCTCGCAAGATGGATGGAAAGTTGACCATTGATCGCGTCGGGGGTGACGCGGCCGTGGAGCGTGTGTCCGGGGATGTCGTCTTGCGAGGCGTGGGCGGTGATGTATACCTGACGCGCCTCAAGGGCGGCGTAAAGCTCACAGCAGGAGGAGATGTGGTCATCAGCATGCTCCCTCCAGAAGGTTTCGACTCCATGGTCTCAGCGGGAGGCGATCTGTCCTGCACGCTCGAGTCAGGCGCTTCGGCTACCATCACCTACAGCAGCGGTGGGGACAGCCATTTACTAAAAATGTCGGAAGGTGATGAGCGCATTGATGCCGACACCATTCGAATTGGTGATGGCCGTGCCACCCTCGAGCTTATCGCAGGCGGCGATCTCTGGCTGCGGAGCGGTGAGCGTGCGCCTGAAGAATTGGACGGTCTGGATGGTCTTGATGTGATCAGTGACATCGATGCCAAAATGATTGAGATGGAGGCACAGTTTGATGCGCTGGGTGCTGGCCTTCATGGCTTCGACGCCCGCCGCATTGGTGAGAAAGTGCGTCGCTCCGTTGCCAGGACGAAACGCAAAGCTGCAAAGGCGCAGCAAAAGCATGTGAAATTTGATTTCGACCTTCCGGGTCTCACGCCGGTGCAGGGCGCAAGCGAAGAAGAACGCCTGGCCATCCTTAGGATGGTGGAAGAAGGGAAAGTCAGCGTATCCGAGGCGGAAATGCTTCTCGAAGCGCTGGAGGGCAATCCGTGATTGCTGCTGCCGCTTCCACAACCGGCGGGCGAGATGGACTTCGCACGGTGGATGCACGACGCGACATGGCGCCGCTCGCGGTTCTTTTACGTCTGTCGTTTGCTTCCAAGCTGGATGCAGCCGGCCGGAGAATGGTGGACGCCATGCAGATGTTCGGGCGCGCCGGTTGGTTGGGCTGGCTGGCAGGTCATCTGGTATTGCCACCGGCGGCGTATCCACAAGGTTTTGTGTGGGAGGCTGGTGGGCGGCTGGTGGGAAATGCCAGCATGCTTGAAGTAACTGGATCACCAGGCCGCTGGGTTGTTGCGAACGTGGCAGTTCATCCTGACGCCCGCCGGCAAGGCATTGCCACCGCACTGGTAAAAGCCTGTATGGAGCAAGCACGAGCACAACGGGGACATGAGGTGGTGCTGCAGGTCGATAGTGACAATCGCGGTGCTCGCCACTTGTATACGGGGCTTGGATTCGAGGACCTTGCCACACGCACGCGCTGGGTCCGTGACGGATATGGCGACGAAGGGACCAGGGTGGGCAGTCCCATCCGGCTGCGGCAGCCTGGGGAATGGTCGCTGCAATATGCCCTTGCACGCCGCACCTTCCCCGAGGGCCTCATTTGGCCCCATCCGCTGCGCTCCAGTTTCTTCCGGACGACTACGTGGATGGAGAGGCTGGATCGGGGAGGACGACGGCATTGGGTGTGGATGAAAGGCGAGCGGCTGCTTGCGAGTCTCTCCGCACGATGGGGAGTTGAGAGCGGAAGGTGGCGGTTCGTGCTCGTCGTCGATCCCGGCAGTGCCGGACAGGTTGAAGCTGAGATGTTGAGGTATGGTTTCGCAGCGTTGGGGCGCCGCCGCCCGTTGATTGTGTTGGATTATCCCAAAGGCGATACGGACTCCATTTTTCGAGCGTTGCGTTTCCGTCCACAACGAACCTTGACGTGGATGCGGGCAGCATTGGCTTGAGGTTGGTGAGGGATGATGTTTGCTGAACAGATCGACCGATGGAAACGAACCTATCATGAATTTCCACGAGATTTCTGGCTCCTTGTTGGTTCGCGTTTTATTGACGGATTGGGCGCAGCGCTCCTGTTTCCCTTCTTTACCCTGTATGTGACGGCGAAGTTTGAGGTGAGCGTCACACAGGTGGGGATCCTCTTCGGGGTGTTCTCGGTCTCCAGCATTGTCGGCAGCACGCTCGGTGGCGCCCTTACCGACCGATACGGACGCAAGGCCATCGTCATCTTCGGTCTGGTGACCAGCGCCGTTTCAAGCCTGCTTATGGGCATTGTGACGGTCTATACCCTGTTTTTTGGCGTGGCCGTGTTTGTGGGTTTGCTTGCAAACACAGGCGGACCTGCGAGCAGCGCCATGGTGGCAGATCTGCTTCCGGTAGAGAAGCGAGCGCAGGGCTATGGAATCCTGCGCGTAATGCATAACCTGGCGGTGACCATCGGCCCTGCCATCGGAGGCCTTCTCGCGGCACGCTCCTATCTGTGGCTGTTTATTGTGGATGCGGTTGCAAGCACCATTACTGCAGGTCTTGTCTTTGTGCTCTTGCCTGAAACACGACCAGAAGGTGATCCCGATGAGGAGGAAGAAACGGTCCGGGAGACCTTCGCCGGTTACGGACGTACACTTCAAGACCGCACCTTCGTCCTGTTCTTTATCGCCAACATGCTCATGGTTCTGACATACATGCAGATGAATGGAAGCCTTCCTGTCTACCTGCGTGATGTACATCGGGTGACCGCCCAGGGATTCGGCTATATTCTTAGTTTGAATGCGGGCATGGTGGTGTTGTTTCAATTCCCAATCACCCGCCGAATTGAAGGCCGATCGCCTTTTTTGATGCTGGCGCTGGGTACGCTGCTGTATGTCGTCGGGTTCGGCATGTATGGCCTGGTGAGAAGTTTCCCGATGTTTTTGCTGGCCATGGTCATCATCACCGTTGGGGAAATGCTGACCGCCCCCACAGGCCAATCGATCGCGGCTGCTCTGGCGCCTGAAGACATGCGAGGGCGTTACATGGCCGTTTTTGGTTTTTCCTGGACCATCCCCAATGCCCTCGGGCTGTATCTTGCCGGTCTGATCATGGACTACAGCGATCCCGATTATGTGTGGTTCGCCGCTGCAGGTGTGGCCATCATCGCCGCCTTTGCGTTCTACCTGCTCCATACTGACCAGGGCGAAAGAATGCATGCAGACCAGAGCGGGACAATCTCGGTGACAGACCTGGCATGAGTAAAGGCACGTGCACCGCGAACTGAGTTGAGGAGAGCGAGCTGCTATGGATGATCAGTATCGAGAGCAATTGCTGAACGATGTCGACGCCGGCCGTATCGATGTGGCGGAGGCTATCCGTCGCTTGGAGGAGGATCCAGAGGCGGCTGGGGCTGGTTCACATGAACCACGTGAAGCTGAATCGATGCCCGCTCGCTGGCGGCAGTGGTGGTGGATTCCTTTCAGCGTGGGCGTCGCCATTGCGGCTGCCGGCTATGGTTTATCGACCATTGGGGGTTGGTGGTGGGTATGCGCAGGACCACTGCTGTTCGTAGGAATACTGTTGATGGCCATCATGCTAGCTTCAAGCAATTCGCCTTGGGTGCACATTCGTGTACATACTGCCGAGGATGAATGGCCGCGGCGCATAGCCATCAGTGTTCCGCTGCCCATTCGTCCGACAGCGTGGATGTTGCGTGTGTTCGGCCCGAGCATCCGCGGTTTCGACAGCACAGGTTTGGATGAACTGTTGATAGCGATGGGCGATACCTTGGACCAGAAGACGCCGATCAGCATCTTCGTGGATGAAGCTGAAAATGGCGAACGCGTCGAAGTTGTCATGGGATAAGCAAGGAGGTTGCGATGTCCACAAATGAACGAATCAAGATTCTCAAGATGATCGAAGATGGAAAGATTACTGCCGAGGAAGGTACGCGCCTTCTCAGCGCCTTGACGAAGCAAAGCAAGCAAACGTCCCGGAAACTCGAGACGGATGCGCGCTGGTTACGGATTCGCGTGGTGAGTCTGGACACCGGCAAGGAATCCGTCAAGGTGAATATTCCAATGAGTCTGGTGGATGTGGGCATGCGCATGGGTGCGCGCTTTGTCCCGGATATCGAGCAGGAATCTGTGATGGAGGAGATGGCTGAAGCGATTCGACAGGGGTTGACCGGAAAGATCCTGGATGTGATCGACGAGGAAGATCGTGAGCGGGTGGAAATCTTTGTTGAGTAAGGAGATGCGGGTATACTGGCTGTAGCACGATGACCGGCAGCGGTGTTTTGCCGGAGCGAGCTTGCTGGGAGGTTGTATGAACCGATTACTGCTTCGCTGGTTGATCAATGGCGCCGCGCTTTACGTCGCGGTTGGCACCGGCTGGATCAAGGGGATTACGTCTGCAAATGATGCGTGGTGGACGTTTCTGGCGTTGGGAGTTGTGTTCGCGGTCCTCAACGCACTCCTCCGACCCATTCTCAAACTGCTGACCTGCCCGCTTATTCTGCTCACGCTGGGTCTCTTTACAGTGGTCATTAATACCTTTCTCTTTTGGATCACCGGCTTGATCGGGGATAGTTTTCCAACCTCGTTTGGGTTCAGGGTTGAGAGCATCTGGGCTGCGCTGCTGGGGGCGCTGATTGTGAGCCTGGTGAATGGATTCCTGACCCTGGCTTTCCGGGATGAGCTGAAGCCACAACGACAACGAGATGCGCGCTCCCGCGAGCGGTAGGCTTGAAGCTCCATTTTTTCCCATATAAGGGGCCAGTGGTACCAGGATGATTAACCTCATTAATCCTCTTTTTAATACCTTCTCGGCCACATGAATGCAGGTATCCCGCCTCTTCTGCATGTGCTATACTCCGGTTGACCTATCAAAACAGCCTTCTTGGACTTGCTCGGCACACTCTCCGTCCCGTGGACGATGACCTTAAGGGTATTGGTTGGAAGGCTGTTTTCTACACCGGATCCGGTCCATTGTGATGAATGTAAATCGTCCATCCTCAGAGCTCGCAAAAACCTCGCTGGCATTGCTCTACTCCATCAGCAGGGAATTGACGGCTGAACTTGACCTGCGGGAATTGCTAAAGCGGGTCCTTCAGCTAACGTTGGAAACGGTGGGGGCTCCCAGAGGCAGCATTCTGGTGTTGGACGAGGATCGTTCGGTCATCGATGGCGCCCTGGCGCTCAAGGGGCGCGTTTTCGACCATACCGCACAACAACTTACGGACACACTTGATCGCGGCCTGGCTGGCTGGGTGGTTGATAACCGTGAATCGGTCCTTGTGCCCAACACCCTTGAGGATGAGCGCTGGTTGCTGCGCGAACAGAGCGAAAGGGATAAGGTTCCTCGCTCGGCTGTGTGCGTCCCGCTCATCGCGCGCGACAGGGTGGTAGGTACCCTCACAATTGTCCATCCTGAACCTGATCACCTCAACAAGGATCACCTCTCGCTGCTCACGGCAATCGCCGATCAAGCCGGCATCGCAGTAGAGAACGCGCGCTTGTTCCAGGCTGAACAGCAGCGGCGTAACATTTCCCTCACCCTGCAGGAAATTGCCCGCTCCATCAATTCCACACTTGACCCGGCGCGTGTGTTCCCACAGATTCTGGAGCAGCTCAAACGCGTGGTCGCCTTCGACAGCGCAAGCATCCTTGTTAAAGAAGACGATCATCTGCGTCTGATGGCCGCTATCGGGTTTGACGACAATGAATCCATCGTCGGACTGCAAATACCGGCAGCCCCCAATGTCCTCAACGGGCAGGTGCTCACCACATCAAAGCCGCTCCTACGGGATGATGTCCAGCAAGATCAAGGCTGGTTGAAGGATGACCGCTTACCCGAGGCGCAGAATATTCACGGATGGATCGGCGCGCCGCTGCTGGTACGTGATCGTGCCGTCGGCGTGCTGAACGTCGACAGCCGTGAGATTGGCGCATATCGCCATGAAGATGTCGAAGTTGTCAGCGCTTTCGCCGACCAGGCAGCGACCGCGATTGCCAACGCCCAGCTCTTTGCAGAGGTCCAACGGCGCGCCCAGGCGATGATTTCGCTCGCGGAAACGGCCAGGGTGGTCACCGGGACGCTCAATGTCGACGAGGTGCTGCATCGTATCCTCAGGCAAACGCGAGACACGCTGACGGTCGAAGCGGCATCGCTTGCGCTGTATGACGAGGAACGGGATTGCCTCACCTACGAGGTTGCCATCGGCCGGGGCGCCGACGAGATTGTGGGCTTGTCCTTGCAAAAGGGTGAGGGGATTGCAGGGCAGGTGTTCGAGAATGAAAAGCCGCTCTGGGTTTCGGATGTTCAATCTCATCCCCATTTTTTCCGTGAGATGGATGAGAAGCTGGGCTTTACAACACGGGCGATGGCCTGTGTGCCGATACGAATCGCCGGAAAGACCACCGGTGTCCTGCAAGCTATTAATCCGCGCGGGGAAGATTTCTCACAGGAGCAATTTGACCTTTTCCTGGGCATAGCCGGCCTTGCTGGCACTGCCATTGCCCATGCCAAGCTTTTCGCGGAAACGCAAGGCGCGCGCCGACGCTACACCAGCTTGTTTGAAGATAGTGTCGACCCCATCCTCATTACGGATTTGCAGGGGAACATTGTCGACGCCAATCATCGTGCCATGAGCTTCCTACATCGCGATCGCGACACACTTCTCCAACAATCGATTCTCGCTGTGCATAAAGCGGATGAGAAGGTGCTGGGTGCGGACGAACTGCTCTCCTCGGAGAATACGCTTTCCCTTCAAAGCGAAGCCTATCCACTCGGTGGGCGGTCTATTCCTGTGGAAGTGTATGCCAAACGAATTGAACTAAGCGATGGCCCCTTCATCCAATGGATTATGCGGGATATTTCCGAACGCCTGGAGCTGGATGAACTCCGCGACGATCTCACATCGATGATTTTTCATGACCTGCGATCCCCACTTGGGAATGTCATTTCCAGTCTCGAGGTGATGCAACTCGGGCTTCCAGATGATGATCAAATGCATTCGGTGCTTTCGATCGCTTACCGCTCCAGCCGCAGGGCATCGCGCCTGGTGGAATCCCTGCTCGATCTAACCCGGCTGGAAGCCGGCAAGGCGGTGCTGAATAAAACCAAAAGCTCAATGAGCACCCTCATTGCGGAGGCCATGGAAGAGGTGCATCCCACTGCCGACGCAAAAGGGCAGGTGCTGCTGTTTGATCTGGAGCCCGATCTTCCGCCTGTGGATATTGACGAGGGAATGATCCGACGAGTGCTTATCAATCTGGTCGAGAATGCCAGTAAATACACACACGGGCAAGGGGAAATCCGTGTGACAGCGAGGCGGAAAGATGACGCCATCCTGATAAGCGTCAGCGATCAAGGACTTGGGATTCCCAAGGCCGAACAGGATCGGATCTTTGAAAAGTTTACCCGCATTCAAGCCGAATCTCGTCCAAAAGGTCTCGGGTTGGGGCTTGCCTTCTGCAGGCTTGCTGTTGAGGCACATAGTGGGAAGATCTGGGTAGAGAGCGAGGAATCGCGCGGATCCACCTTCTATTTCACCCTGCCGTTATAATACTGGGGTCGTCCACCGAATCCTGCAGGAGTAGATATGCGCAAAGTTGTTTCAGGCATCTATCAGGAGACCCAGTATCCCGGCGTACCAGTCTATCTTCTTAAAACGGACGCAGGCACCTTTATCATCGATTGTCCGCTGTATAGTGAGGATGTCGATGCGTTAATTGAGCGCGCGGCAGAACTGGGCCCACCGCGTTATGTCGCTTTGCTCGACAGCCAGCATGACCGAGTGCTGGGCGCCCGCGAACTGAGCCTCCCCATCATCGCCCATGATCACGTGCGCGAACGCATGCTGGGCTGGTCAGATACGTTTAAAGGCGCAGCCAATCCCATCGGAGGCGAAGCAGATTCCATCCGTCGAATCACCGGAGTCAAAGCGGCTGTACCTGAAATCACATTTTCCGATGAGATGTTGCTGCATCTTGCTGGCACCTTGCTTCATTTCATCCATCGGCCTGGTCCGACCCCCGGTGCGATGTGGATCAGCATCCCTGATCGCAAACTGGTCTTTATCGGCGATGCCGTCCATCTGGCTGAGCCACCTTTTATTGGCGAAGCGGACATCGATGCCTGGCTTGAAGGGCTCGATGATTTACGCGATCGCTTCATCGAGGATTACACGGTCATTTCTTCGCGCGATGGCATTATCGACCGTGATGAGATCACGCTCATGGCACGCTTTCTCCGTAAGGTTCCGGTGCGAATTGACCGCCTGCGTGAGTCGAATGATGTCGAGCAGGATGCAGAGAAAATCGCTGAAGAACTGCTGAGCGATTTCAGGATTCCCCCTGCGCAAGTCGAACGGATGCGGCTGCGCCTCTCCGCCGGCTTGCTTCGCATGAAAGAACGACTCTATCCAACTGAAAAAGAGGAAGAAACCGAATAATCTCCGGGTTGACCGGATACGTATCGAGGTGGTGTTGAGCTATCAACCGGTTCTTGAATGCACGCGTGGCAATCTGGTCGAATCATCGCATGATGGCATCATAGCTGTTGCCAGCGCACGTGGCACTTTGCTCAGGTCTATTGGCGACGTGCGCCAGGTCGTGTACATGCGTTCCAGCGCCAAACCGTTCCAGGCCCTGCCCATTCTTATCAGCGGTGCAGCGGATGCGTTCAGCATCACTCCCCCGGAACTGGCCGTGATGTGCTCCTCTCATTCCGGCACGGATGAGCATGTGGCGGTTCTGGAGGGCGTCCAACGTCGAATCGGGATTGCTGAAGACGACCTCCAAACAGGGAGGCATTGGCCCTACGATCGGAATACCGCAATGCGCATCGCGGCAGAGGGTGGGCGCCCGACGGAGAACCGCCATAATTGTTCCGGGAAGCACACTGGCATGCTGGCGATCGTGTGCCATAAGGGCTATCCCAGGGGGACCTACACCGAGCGGAATCACCCGGTTCAGCGATGGAGCTTGCGAGAAGTTGCCCATATGTGTGGAATGCACGAAGACAACGTTGCCATTGGAATTGATGGTTGCTCGGTACCTACCTTTGCCGTGCCCATGGTACGAGCAGCAGTCGGCTATGCCCGCGTGATGGATCCGGATTGGGGAGATGCACAGCATCGGGAAGCCCTCGATCGAATCCGGAGGGCAATGACATCCTATCCCAACCTGGTAGCAGGTCCGGGTCGCTTTGACACGGCGCTCATGCAAGCGACGAAGGGACGCATCCTGGCAAAAGGTGGAGCGGAAGGTTATCAAGCCATTGGAGTTCCGGCGGGGAATCTGGGAAAACAACAGCCAGCGCTGGGCATCACCATCAAAATCAAGGATGGCGATCTGGGAAAGCGGGCTACGGCCGCTACTGCGCTGGAAGTGCTGACTCAGCTTGGGGTTCTCTCCGAGGAGGAGCAGCGAGATCTGGAACCGTTTGCGCCTCGCTTGCTGACCAACCACGCCGGAATCGGCATTGGAAAGGTACAAGCCTGTTTCCAGCTGGATGAGGGAGCATGAGCATGCAGGAAAGCGGCTATGCAGGTCTGGCGGGAGAGTTCCAACGATTGCTGGGGTATGAACTCAGTCCGAAGCTGGTAGCGGTATTGGATTGGTATGCTCGCGAGCTGGCAGAGTGGAATAAGAAAGTCAACCTGACAGCGATCCGTGAACTGGAGGACATCGAGATCAAGCATTTCCTTGATTCGCTTTCGTGTTTAATGGTCATGCAGCCGGCTCCCGGCGATCGGATTGTGGATGTTGGAACCGGCGCGGGCTTTCCGGGTATACCCTTGAAAATTCTCTACCCTCAGGTTCGGCTCACCTTGATCGAGTCGATTGGAAAAAAGGTGAAGTTCTGCCGTCACATCGTTCGGTCGCTTGGATTGAATGATGTGGACATTGTTCAGTCACGGGCCGAGAATGTAGGCAGAGATCCTGCGTACCGGGAACGCTTCGATTGGGCGGTCGCGCGTGCGGTTGCGGTGATGCCTGTGTTGGTGGAATACCTGCTTCCGCTGCTCCGTGTAGGCGGCAGGGCTGTGATTCAAAAAGGGGAGAGCGGACCCAGGGAAGCACAGGATGCTGTCCCGGCCATTAACTTGCTCGGCGGTCGCCTTTCCCAGGTCAAGGCGCTTGAACTGCCAAGGGTGGTAGAGACACGACATCTTGTCGTTGTCAAGAAGGAAGCAGCGACACCCAGGCAATATCCGCGGCGTGTTGGTGTTCCTTCCAAGCATCCCCTGGGCGCGTAGAAGAAAGCTGGTATGGCGATTAAGAGCTTTGGCGTCTCATGATCTCGCCAGGGCGAACAACGACATGATGACGATCTGGGAGGAAAAGGGTATGTATCCGAAAAAAACAATCTGGTTTCTGGCGTTGCTCGTGGTGCTGCTGGCGTCGACCGCGTGCTCACCGCTCATCACCGCGGATGAACCAATTCAACTTGAGGAAGGGATTTCAACCTCGGCCGATGAGAACGCACAGGTATCGGGTGCGGATAAAGGCGAATCAGGTGAAGCCGAGGAGGCGCCGGCGGCAGACACGGGTGGAACTGCCATCGTTGACTTAACCATTGTGAACGATCTCGATGTGCAGATTTGCGATGTATACGTTTCTCCGTCCACCGATGAATACTGGGGAGATGATGTCCTTGATGGCGTGCTCGACCCCGGAGAGGAAATCGTGGTTCCAGTTGAAGCGGATACCATGGACATGATGGCTGTTGACTGCTTGGAGAACCAGGTTGCCATGGACATTGGAGAAGATGTCATGACCAGCATGGTGTGGACTCTGTCCGCATCTTACCTCAGTGCACCCCTTGCGGAGGGTGAAGGCGACAGCACCTTGCTGGTCCGCAATACCAGCCAGGTCGACATTTGCTGGATGTACCTTTCTCCAAGCTCCTCAGAAATGTGGGGTGATGATTGGATGGGTGGGGAAACACTTGGCGCGGGCAGTGAAAGCGTGTTTTACCTGAACCAGGGTTCGTACGATTTTCAAATGCTGGATTGCAATGAGGATGTCGTCGCCTTGGAATTTGGCATGGATATCCGTAGCGGGGAGAACGTGTATGCTGTTCAGGATGTTCCCGGGCCAAACGAAGACGGGGATGTAGGCTTGCTCATCAATAATCCAACCGCGATCGATGTGTGCTGGCTTTACATCTGGCCGACGGGCACCTCCGTAACCGGTCCCAATCGGCTAGGTGAAGACATCCTGGTTGCGGGAGCGGAAACCCGTTTCAACCTCCCTGCCGGGGACTGGGATGCACAGGCGGTGGATTGTCAGAATCGACTCATGGATCAGCGGTCCTTTCGTGCGATCGCTGGCGATGAACTATCCTGGGATATCTCGGCTCCAGTCGAACCGGGGTCAGCCGGCGACAGCAGCCTGCAGGTTATTAACCAGTCAGGAATCGACATCTGCTATCTTCTCATTTCACCAAATACAGCTTCCGTCTGGGGTGAGGATTGGCTGGGTTCTCAGATCCTTCCAGCAGGGAGTGACCAGACGTTCACACTGGATGCGGGCACCTGGGATGTCCTGGCTCTTGACTGCGATCAGAATGTTATTCTTGAAGAGTATCAGGTGATTGTGCCTGATGGGGGTGGTGCGTTTACAATCACTGCTCCCTAGTGACGCAGGGATAAACACAGGCCGTGATGAAAACTCATCACGGCCTGTTTCTTTTCTTCGATAGCTGCCTCTACGCAGGATGGACGCGCCCCTCCACGAGGGACCAGATGGCGGCTTTCTCTCTGAAGACATCATCGAACATGTCCAGGTCGGCCGAGGTAAGCAGGACCTGTTTGGCGTCGTTTATCCGCTCCAGCAAATCCTGCCTGCGGTGAACATCCAGCTCGGCGAGCACTTCATCCAGAAGCAGGACAGGCCATTCCCCCGTTTTCTGTTGAAGCCATTCCACCTCAGCGAGTTTCATGCTCAGCATAGCCGTGCGATTCTGTCCGCGCGAACCATACTGTGTGAGGTCCATGCCGTTGGAAAGGAAGCCGAAATCGTCACGATGCGGTCCGACAACCGTTGTTTTCCGAGCGAGCTCTTCCCTCCGCCGCTGAAGGAGAGCCTGCTTGAAGGCGGTGAGATAAGCATTCCTCTCAGGCATCCATTCTAGAAGGGCTTCGTTCTCTTGAGGCTGATGAGGCGTGTTGGGGCGCTCCCAGGGTGCGAATGAGGGCTGGTATGGGAGAAGAAGGTGTTCCTGCTTACGGGTTAGCTGGTGATGAAATCCCGCTGCGAGACATTCGATTTCCATCAGCATCTGTGCGCGCTGCCGGGTGATGGAATAGGCCTGCTCGGCCAGCTTGTCGTCCCAGAATTGCATTTGCCTCGGATCGCCTCCCCGCTCGTTCAACTGTCGCAGGAGCGCGTTGCGGCGTGTGAGTACTTTGCTGTATTCGCTGCTCGCAGCCGCATAGGACGGATCTCCCTGGGAGAGCGCAGCATCCAGGTACCGGCGGCGGATGCCTGGAGAGCCCTCGATGGTGTCCATGTCACGCGGTAGGAAGAGGACCGCATTGAAGACGCCAGAGAGATCGCTCACGCGCCTTTTTTGCTGATTAATGATGATGTCTTTGCGCGTGCGCTTTCGACCCGCCGCACCTACGGACTCGAGCAGTATGCGGATCTCAACCTGCTGTGGTTCGCCATGCGACTCGATGTCAGCGACAATGCGCGTAAAAGGACGCTCATCCTGCAGTCGCTCGAAATTGATAAGCTGGCGGGCACTTGATGCATGCGGAGATGTCGCCCCGGCAAGGTAGTAAACCGCTTCGAGCAGGCTGGTTTTCCCCTGGGCATTGTTTCCAACCAGTACGGTTGTTCCGGAAGGAATGGCCAGATCCAGCTCATCAAAATTTCGGAAATGGGCGAGGGAGAGGTGGATTAAACGCATAGGCGCACGGATTGTAGCACAGCCGTGGAGGGAGAGGCATCTCGTCGTGGCTTATCCTGTTGGCAAGCTGAAAGAGCGAGGCTAGACGAGATCAGCAATATCCTCACTCTCCGCCTTCCATACCTGCGAGGCGCGGTCGATGTAGAGAATGCCGTCGAGGTGATCGATCTCATGTTGGAAAATGCGTGCCAACCATCCGCGCGCCTTTTTCTTGAAGGGCTGCCCGGAGCGGGTGAAGCCCTTCACGGTCACGCCATCGTAGCGCTCGACGTCACCATAGTAGCCGGGCAGGGAGAGGCAGGCCTCGGTGCCGTTGACCTGGCGGGTAGAGTGACGCACAATCTCTGGGTTCACCACGGTGTAAAGGGTGGGAGGCGTCGAGCTCTCTTCATCATCCTCGGCGTTCTCGGCATATTCGATGACAATCACTCGCTGTCCGACATCAATCTGAGGAGCCGCAAGCCCCACGCCTCGGGACGCTCGCATGGTTTCAATCATGTCTTCAATGAGAGTCTGCATTTCTGGGCCGAAGGATGTTACTTTTCTGGCGCGTTCACGCAGTGTCTTGTTGGGCGGAGTGACGACTGTCCTGACCGTCATAAGGTTTGCTTTCCTTCCCCCTTCCGTCTTCGGAAGCGTACTGTTCGTGATAGATATCGATTAATTCTACCATTTCCTCCTGCCGCTGGAGGCGTTCCCGTACCTGTTCGCGTTGCAGAAGGGCTTCCTGGGCATGGACGATGTCCTGCTGCACAACGCTGGGGTTAAACACACCTTCGAAGGTGAACTCCTCGGTTCCGACGCTCGCAACCACATCACCAACATTCAGGAGAAGACCAAACGCGCCGCGCCGCAGAACTTCAGTGCCAAGGATGTTGGCCAGCGGCGCGACTTTCTTTCTCTCCCGGGAGAGAGGACGGCGATAGATGTCCACGATGTGAGTGGGGGTAATCTGATACAAATCATTGGACCAGTCGATGAAGCGGTAGACGCTGAAAGCGATGAGTGGAAACCCTGTTCCAAGGGCGAGCAGGTGGGCGCCTGTTCGCGTGAGGAGCTCGAGCCAGCCGGAGATATGACCCAACCAGATCACCAGGCTTATGAGGATGAGGGCAACGGGTAACGCGAGATCCCGCAGGAGGACGGCCCAATGTTTTCGGTAGGTAATGATACCGTCCTGTTCGAAGCGCACCCGCAAGGACCAGCGTGCATAGGGCGTTGAGCTGGGCTGGAGTTCATCAGGAACCGCATCCATCGTTGGTGTCGTCGGCCCATTGTCAGCGGATGGATGCAGGCGTTCATGGAGGACATTTCGCAAGAGGGTTCGGTCGGCTTCCTCTTCGCTTTCACTGAGGCGTCGCCATTGCTCCTCGAGTTGGTCTGCGAAACCATGCGGATCCGGCACACTATTGAAGCGAAGTTTTCCGGTATACGTACGTATCAGGACATCGCCATATCGCAGGAAGCGCCCCAAGAGCGACGTGGACACGCTTATCGAGAGAACCATACTGAGCGGTGCTTCCTGTTGACTGTCGTACAGACCGATGATTTTTTCGGTCCAGATCGCTCGTCGGTTGGTGATGATGCCATAGTCATTACGCCAATCAAGGATGTGCCACGCGCTCAAGGTCAATGCGGCGAGGAATGCGCCGACAGACAGGAACGGTGATATGCCTGCGAGGGAGGTAGATAGGAGAAGGACGATGCCCGTTATAGCTGCGATGGTGGGAGGGATGAGTCGGCGCAGAAGCGTAAAGGGATGTCGCCGGGTGATGGCATAAATGGTTTCATCCTCGCGCAGCCATTCCAGCGAAAGTCGCTCGGCCAGCGCAATTCCGGCCAGCAAGCGCTCGAAACGCGCGCGAACAAGGGGATGATCCCGAAGAAAGAGCACGGCAGCAGCGCGATTCCACCGCAACACCACAACATTATCGCACGCGATTGCCATGTTTCGCCTGGGTTGAGGGTTCAGGACCTCCTCATAGCCGAAAGGATCGCCCGGGTGCAGGGTTCGTAAGTGCCCCCGACCTTCCTCAGTTTCCGCGAACAGATCAATGGTGCCTTTCTCAAGCATGTAAATGGCATCAGCGCGTGTTCCGTGCTGGATAATGGTTCCACCGGAAGGAAAGGTATGCCGGGTGAGCTGGTCCGCCGCGGCTTGTAGCTCATCCTCGGAGAGGCTTTGAAAAAGGGGCATTTGTGCCAGAAAGTTCACCGCATCAGGGTCTAGCATGCTCTGATTGTAGCACGCACTCAGGTACACTGCTGTATGCTATAATCGGCTGACTGGAGAGACGATTGACCAAGAAATCATCATCTTCATCCTCTCGCCGCACACGCCGGAGCGGCGGAAAAAGGTCCTCTCGAACAACAACATCGCGCGGGTCCAAGAAAAGTTCATCCGCAGGCGTTTTCAGCGTGTCCAGGGAGCGCAAACTGGATCTGGTTGGCCTTGCCCTCATCATCCTGAGCGTTTTTACCCTGCTGAGCATGCTTTCTTCGTCGAACGAGGGTTTTAGCGCGGGATGGGTGGCCCTTCTACAGCGCGGTTTTGGATGGGGAATGGTGATCGTCCCGCTTGCTGCGCTCTTGGGAGGACTCGCATTGGTCCTTCGCCGATTGGGAGACCGTATGCCAGCGGTAAGCCCGGAGCAACTTGTCGGAGTGGGGCTGCTTTATATTGGGTTTTTGGCCGTTGGCCATGCGTTCACCGGAGCCCGCACCTTCGCGGAAGGGTTTGCGATTGCCCGGCAAGGCAAGGGCGGTGGCCTGGTCGGCGCCGTCATCTTCGCTGCGCTTCAGAATGGGCTTGGGGGCAGCGGAACGGTGATTCTATTAATCGCATGGTTCTTGATTGGCATGATGTTCACCTTTGGCATCACCTTTCAGCAGGTTATGGAGACCATCATGGGGGCCGTTCGCTGGCTCTGGGAGCGCGCCGCCCCTCGTCTGAAACCAGCACGAAAGGCCGACCGTGTTCCTCGCGCAGCATCTCGGCCGGTCTCTGGGGGCGTCGGCAAAAAGGCCTCAGCGGTGGTAGAGGTGAAGGAGGCGGCGCTAGAAACTTCAGATCAGGAGGAAGACATCGAGCGTGTCTGGACCCTCCCCCGGCTCGAGGCTATTCTGGAAGAGGGCCGTGAAGGCCGTGTGGATGATACCTTCGATCGTGAGCGGGCGACCCTGATCGAAGAAACGCTGAAAGCCTTTGGCGCACCTGCGCGCGTCGTGGAGATCAACAGTGGACCGACAATCACACAATTTGGTGTAGAGCCCGCCTTCCTCGAGAGCCGAAGCGGCCGACGCACGAAGGTAAAAGTGAGTAAAATCTCGGCCCTGGCCGATGACCTTGCTCTCGCCCTTGCCGCACCCTCCATCCGCATTGAAGCACCGGTCCCCGGCAAAGGCTTTGTTGGCATTGAAGTTCCCAATCCGGAAATTAATATGGTCGCACTGCGCGATGTGATGGAAGCGGAGGCATTCACTCGCATCCGATCCCGCCTTGCACTGGGATTGGGCATGGATGTCTCCGGCCATGCCGTTGCCGCGGATCTAGGAGCTATGCCACACCTGCTGATCGCAGGCACAACCGGTTCGGGTAAGTCGGTGTGTGTGAACGCCATCATCGCGTCACTTCTGCTGCAGAATACGCCCAATGATCTGCGCTTTCTCATGGTGGATCCGAAGCGTGTAGAGCTCACCTACTACAATGGCATCCCGCACCTGCTCTCACCGGTCGTGGTTGAACTTGATCGTGTGGTGCCGATGCTGCAGTGGGTGCTGCATGAGATGGATGAGCGCTACAAGCGTTTCTCGAAGGAGGGCGTTCGCCATATTCAGGATTTCAACCGGCGAATGGCGCAGAGCGAACGCAAAGGCATGTATTACATGGTTGTTGTGATCGACGAACTCGCCGACCTGATGATGATGGCGCCGGATGAAACCGAGCGCGTGATCACGCGCCTTGCACAGCTGGCGCGCGCAACGGGCATTCACCTTGTGATTGCCACGCAGCGCCCCTCGGTTGATGTTGTCACCGGCCTGATTAAGGCCAACTTCCCGGCGAGAATAGCCTTTGCCGTGGCTTCCTCGGTGGACAGCCGGGTGATTATTGACCAGCCAGGTGCTGAGCGACTGCTGGGCCGCGGCGATATGCTGCTGCAAACGCCGGATGCGGCTGCCCCACTGCGCATGCAAGGCGCGTACATGTCCGAAGGCGAATTGAAGACCCTGATCCGCTACTGGACGAATCAGTCCCTTGGTGGGGAACACACCCGGCCCACGACACCGGCGAAGGTGTCGGTGACGCAGGATGCAATACCGCTTGAGCAGGTGCCGATGTGGGAAGAATTCGCGGAAAAACAGGACCGCGACTCCCTGTATGATGAAGCGGTGGTGCTTGTACGAAAGCGCCGCAGGGCATCGATCTCGATGCTTCAGCGGCGGATGCGTATTGGCTACACACGTGCGGCAAGGATCATCGATCAGATGGAGGAAAACGGCATCATCGGACCGGCGACCGGTGGGTCCAAGCCGCGCGAAGTGCTGGATTATGGTGGAATCTCGCCCGGTATAACGCCGGATACATAGTATGATTGGATTATGTCAGCTCTCCTAGGAGAAGGTTTATTGCAATGGCTAGAAGAACATGCTATCATTGCACCCAGTCCTGGGGGGTTCCGTTTCGATGGCAACCGAGCCTCTAGGGAAAGGGGTGAGATCGAACGCAATCGGATTACGTTGACCATAACGAACCGTTTTTCCCGAACCACACTTTATTAGGAGGAGTGCGCAATGCAAAAGAAGTCTCTGCTCGTTATTACCATGGTGCTTCTGGCTTCCATGGTGCTGGCCGCATGCGGCGGAGCCGCAGAAGAGCCAGCAGAAGCTGCCTTCAAGGTCTGCCAGGTTACTGACGCCGGTGGCATTGACGACAAATCGTTCAACGCAACAGCGTGGCAGGGTGTTCTCGACGCCGAGGAAATGTACGGCGTAGAGGGCATGTATCTTGAATCCGCGCAGCAGACGGACTACGAGAAGAACATCAATGCTTTCCTTGAGGAAGGCTGCGACCTGATCGTAACCGTCGGCTTCCTGCTTGGTGATGCGACCGCAGCGGCCGCTGAGGCCAACCCGGACCAGGCATTTTCCATCGTTGACTTTGCGTATGACCCGACCATTGACAATGTCCTTGGACAGGTCTTCGCAACGGACCAGGCCGCCTTCCTGGCAGGCTACCTGGCAGCAGGCGTCACCGAGACCGGTGTTGTCGGCACCTTCGGCGGCATCCAGATCCCGACTGTTACGGTCTTCATGGATGGCTTCGAGTATGGTGTGAATTACTACAACGAGGTCAACGGGACGGAGGTCCAGGTTCTTGGTTGGGACTCCACCGCACAGGAAGGCCTCTTCGCAGGCAACTTCGACAGCACGGATGACGGCCGCCGTCTGGGCGAGAGCCTGATGGACGAAGGCGCAGACATCATCATGCCCGTCGCTGGCCCCGTTGGCGCTGGCACCGCAGCTGCGGCCATGGAGCGCGGCGGCGTCTACATCATCGGCGTGGACTCCGACTGGTACCTGACCCAGCCGAACTATGCTGAGATCATCCTCACTTCCGTCTTGAAGAAGATGGATGCAACCACAGCTGAGGCTGCTCGCCTGGTCGTTGAGGGTGAGTTCGCCGGTGGGCTTCTCTTCGGTACACTCGAGAATGAGGGTGTCGGGCTGGCTCCCTATCATGATCTGGAATCCATGGTTTCGGCCGAACTGCAGGCTGAAATCGAAGCCCTTTCAGCGCAGATTATCGCTGGCGAGATCCAGACAGCCCCGTAGGTTATCTTGATTGCCTACCAGGCATGAGAACACAGCAGGGCCGGGACAATCCCGGCCCTGTTTCTATCCCTGAGGATATCGTCCTGACATTAAGACGTGGTAAAATCTCACTCAATTCATAATCCGCTGCTCATGGCAGGAGTGATAATGGCCCCCGTTCTGGAACTTCGCAACATCACGAAACAATTTCCCGGTGTTCTGGCAAATGATCATATCAATTTATCGCTTGAAAAAGGTGAGATCCATGCACTGCTGGGTGAAAATGGTGCAGGAAAGTCCACCTTGATGAACATCCTCTACGGGCTTTATGCGCCCGACGAAGGGGACATCTTCGTGGATGGGGATCCTCTTGAGGTCGAGTCACCCAGCGACGCCATCGCCCGGGGTATTGGCATGGTGCACCAGCATTTCATGCTCATCCCGGTCTTCACCGTGACGGAAAATGTGATGCTGGGGGAGGAAGCTACCAAGAATGGCGGGTTCCTTGACCGCAAACACACCGCAGATCGCATTCGTGAAATCTCGGATCAATACAATCTCGAGGTCGACCCCGACATGTACGTGCGGGATATCCCTGTCGGCGTGCAGCAGCGGGTCGAAATCATCAAGCTGCTCTATCGGGAAGCCGATATTCTCATCCTCGACGAACCGACGGCTGTGCTCACCCCTCAAGAAGCGGATGAACTCTTCAAGATTATGAACCTGCTCGTGGAACGAGGAAAGTCGATTATTTTCATCACTCACAAGCTGCGTGAAGTGATGGACATCGCCGATCGCATTACCGTTATCCGACGGGGTAAGGTGGTCGGCACGACCACCCCCGGGGAAGCCACGAAGGAAACACTTGCGGAGATGATGGTGGGCCGCGAGGTGCAGCTCGAACTTGATAAGAACCCTCCTGCCATCGGGGAGGATGTCCTTCTCGTGAAGGACCTGCTCGTTCTGGATGAGGTCAATCAGGTCGCTGTGGACAGAATCTCGTTCTCGGTTAAAGAAGGCGAGGTTCTGGGCGTGGCCGGTGTTCAGGGCAACGGGCAGACGGAGCTGGTGAAAGCCTTGACCGGCCTACATCAACCCGAAGAGGGGCAGGTGACCCTGCTCGGAGAAGATATCTCCCACGCTTCCCCGCGCACGATCACCGAAATTGGGGCTGCGCACATCCCTGAAGACCGCCAGAAGGACGGTCTGGTGCTCTCCTACCCAGTCGCAGATAACCTTGTGCTCTGCACTTACTACCGGGAGCCGTATGCACAGGGGGTCGTCATGCAGCAGGAGGCTATCCTGGCGCGAGCAGACGACCTGATCGAACAGTATGACATCCGCACACCCGATGCAATGACACCAGCCGCTTCGTTGTCGGGAGGCAACCAGCAGAAGGTCATTGTCGCACGCGAGTTCTCCCGTCCAACAAAGTTGATCGTCGCCTCTCAGCCCACCCGGGGATTGGATGTCGGCTCGATAGAATACATACACTCGCAACTGCTCCGCAAACGTGATGAGGGCACGGCCGTGCTGCTGGTGTCGAGTGAGCTAGACGAAGTGATGGAACTTTCCGATCGCATCGCGGTGATGTACCGGGGCAAATTCATTGCGATCGTCCCGGCAGATAAGGTGACCAAAGAGCAGGTAGGCCTGCTGATGGCTGGCGTTTCGCCGGATCAAGCCGGCGTGTCCGATATCAACATGCTTGCCAGTGAAGAGGGAATTTCGTGACAGAAGAGAAGAAGGTCCAAAAGGCATCTGAAATTCTGGTTGACGAACTGACCAAAGAACGTGGCAATGGTTCATGGCTTCAGCGATTGGGGCAATCTTTGCTCATACCGCTGCTCGCTGTACTCACGGGTTTGATCCTCGGAGCGGTGTTCATCGTCATCACTTCTGAGGATGTCTATGCCGCGTTCGGGCGCTCTTTCGCGCAGGGGATGGGCGAGGCCCTTGGAATCGTGTGGGATTCCTACAGCGCCCTCTTCACGGGTGCATTTGGTGATCCTGCTCGAATCAGCGCAGCGCTGCAGAGTGGGGATGGGGAGACGATACGCAGGGCCATCAACCCGTTCTTTGAAAGCCTCGTCGCATCCACGCCGTACATCTTTGGTGGTCTTGCCCTCGCGCTGGGCTTTCGCGCAGGTGTGTTCAACATCGGTGCCGAGGGTCAGGTGTTTGTCGGTGCGATTTTCGCCGCCTTTGCAGGTTATGCGATCACGGGTCTGCCTGCCATTATCCACATCCCGCTTGCGCTCGCTGCAGGCGCGCTGGGCGGTGCGCTGTGGGGCTTCATTCCAGGCTGGCTTAAGGCGGCAACCGGCGGGCATGAGGTCATCAACACCATCATGATGAACTACGTCGCATTCCGTTTGAGCGAATGGCTGTTATCAGGGCCGATGAAGCGGCCCGATTCCTTCAACCCCGTCAGCCCGACGATTGAAGAAAGTGCCATGCTGCCGCGGTTCTTTGGCTATCCAATCCGCTTCCACCTCGGTTTCTTCATCGCTCTTGCTGTCGCATGGTTTGTGTACTGGCTCCTGTTCAAAACGACCTGGGGCTTCAATCTGCGAACGGTCGGCGCGAACCCGAATGCTGCCAAGTATGCAGGGATCAAGGTGACGCGCTACATGGTGCTTGGTATGACGATCTCCGGCGCGCTGGCGGGTCTGGCCGGAACAAATGAGGTGCTTGGTTTGAACTACAACCTGGCTTTGGCTTTCTCGTCCGGCTACGGTTTTGACAGCATCGCACTTGCGCTGCTGGGGAACAATCATCCGGTTGGTGTGGTATTTGCGGCATTGCTTTTCGGCACGCTTCGTAATGGATCTACACGCATGCAGGTCTCCGCCGGCATTCCCATCGACATCATTTCCATTTTGCAGGCGGTGATTCTCATCTTCATCGCCGCGCCGGCCATTATCCGTGCGCTCTACCGCTTGAAAGAAGAGAAAGATACCGGCGGCGTGCAAATGATCAGCGGCTGGGGAGGTAACTGATGGCAACGACAGCATTGCGTCGAGAACTCGAATACATATCCCCAACACGACGGCGGGTCATGGGAATCGTCTTTGTGGCAGCAGGCGTTTTCATCTGGCTTCTGTTTGCACGCCCGGTGGGTGCAACGGACTTTACAACCTTCGGTTTGACCCCCGGTGGTACCGAAATGACGATCGGGGACTTGATGTTCCCCTCCAAGATGACGCTTAACGCCGCCGCATTTCTGTGTCTTGCCCTCGGCGGGTATCAGCTGGCACGGGGCTTCGGAAAACGGACCAATCTCATTCTCGGGATTGTGGCTCTTGTGTTCCTGTTTGGTTTCCTTGCCTGGGCGGCTGCAGGCGGCTCGGTCAACATCGCCGGGCTGCTGAGTTCATCCCTGGTGAAAGCGGTACCTCTCACGCTGGGCGCTCTCTCGGGCATTCTTGCGGAGCGATCGGGGATTGTCAATATCGCCATCGAAGGCCAGATGCTGGCTGCGGCCATGGTGGGATCCATCCTGGGCAGCGTCACCGGGAATGGCTGGATCGGATTGCTTGGCGCCATCATCACAGGTGGTTTGCTCGGGCTGCTTCTGGGCTGGCTCTCCATCCGATACCGAACAGACCAGATTGTGGTTGGCACGGTCATCAACATTTTCGCTACAGGCCTGACCTCCTATATCTCCTCCAAATTCCTTCAAACCTACCAGGAACTGAACTTTACTTCCATCTTCCCGCGTGTCCCGATACCCCTCCTGTCGGATATCCCGTTCTTTGGCACCCTGCTTTTCAACCAGAACATCTTCGTCTACATGATGTACATCCTGTTGATTGTGCTGAATATCGCACTGTTCTCCACGAAGTGGGGTCTGCGGTTGCGCTCGGTCGGGGAACACCCTCGGGCGGCCGATACCCTCGGCATCAACGTCTACCGCACGCAGTACATGGGTGTGATCCTAAGCGGCATGGTCGCTGGACTTGCAGGTGGTTATTTCACCCTTGGTTCGGTAGGGCGCTTTGACGAGGTGATGACTGCCGGGCGCGGTTTTATCGCCCTGGCGGCGATGATCTTTGGGAACTGGATGCCGTTCGGAACGTTTGGGGCGGGCCTTATCTTCGGGTTCGCCGACTCGCTTGCGGCGAAGCTTTCCATCCTCGGGGTGAATATCCCCTCGGAGTTCATGCTCATGGCACCGTACATCGCCACGATGATTGTCCTGGCGGGTGTGGTTGGCAACGTCCAACCGCCGGCGGAGGAAGGCAAACCGTACATCAAAGAAGGCTGACGGCCCTCAGGGCCGCTTCCTGCATGTCAGCAAGGACCGGGTTATGCCCGGTCCTTATTGTCTTTAAGGTTGGAGGGTAGCCCTATTCTTTTCTTGTCAAGCCCTGCAGGAGTGCGCGCGGGAGTTCGCGAACCTCTTTCAAGCCGAGGAGCAGGGCGAGCGCAAGGTAGCTGATGCCACCGACGAGAGCGCCGAGCGCGATGGAAGCTAGCCGCCCAGGTTGGAGCCAGGCAAGCACCAGCCAGATCGCGAGCGCCATACCAGCGGAGGCCGCTAGAGCGCGAGCAAAATCCAGTAGAATCCGTCGCAGCTGTGCTGCCCCTCTGCGTTGAAGGATGACGAGATCGATCGTGGCCTCGAGCAGGACGGCGAGACCATTTGCGAGCGCAAGGCCGCCGTGTTCGAGCCCCCCCATGCTGCGGGGGCGAGAGAGCCAGATGGCAAGACCAATGTTCACGGCGGTGGTGAAGAACGAGACCAGCAGCGGCGTGAGTGTGTCCTGCTGGGCGGCAAACGCGCGCACCACCACCTCGAGCATACTCTGGCTGATGAGGGCAACGACGTAGAACTGAAGGGCGAAGTAGACAAGCTCGGTGCTTTCAGCGGTGAACTCACCGCCTTCAAACAGGATGCCGATGACCGGGCGTCCCAGCAGTAAGAGCGCGGCGGCAGCTGGGACAGCGAGACTCAGGATGGCGCGCAGCGCGCCGTGAGTCGCCTCGCGTTGTGCATTGAGGTCGCGTCGGGCGGCAAGAGCGGCCATGGTGGGAAATACGGCAATGCCGATAGCCGTGCCGATCAATGTCCATGGTGTGTTCATCAATTGGAACGCGTAGCGCAAGGCGGACACGCGACCCTCGCCGAGACCAGAGCCAAGGTTGGCGTTTATCCAGTCGATGCTTGCCCTTGCCATGAGCAGGTCCAACACGCGGGGCGCCATCAGCACTGCGACACGTTGCAGGTCGGGATTCCTCCAGCCCAGCACCGGGCTCCAATGGATATGGAAACGGAACGCTCCTGGCAGCTGGATAACGAGGTGAAGCAGCGATCCAGCGACAGCGCCCCAGGCGAGACCATAAATACCCATTCTCGGTGAGAGCAGGAGAGCACCACCGATGATGCCAAGGCTGTACATACTGGGCGCGAGGGCAGGCAGAAGGAAATGCTGATGCGCCTGAAGGGTGCCGCTGAGAATGCTGCTTACGGCGAAGATTATGGTGGAAAAGAGCAGGACCCGCATAATCCCCGCAGTGAGAGCCTGGAGATCCGGATCGAAGCTTGGCGCGATGCCCCATCGAGCGCGTACAAGCGTAGGGGCTGTCAGTGCGAGCAGCAGTGAAGCGGCCATTGTGAGAAGCAGAATGGTGTTGACGACCTGACTGAAAAGTTCACCGCTTTTCTGGCGGTGATCCTGTTGGAGGAGTTCGGTGTAGACAGGGATGAAAGCGAACGCCAGCGCACCCCCGGAGAGCATCGTGAAGAGCAGTTCAGGAATGCCGTTTGCAGCGCTGTAGGCGTCGTAAGCGGAACCCGTTCCGAAGCTGGTGGCAACCACGCGTTGTCGGACCAGGCCGATGACGATGGACAGTGCCAGACCACCCATGACAACAAGGGTTGAGCGGGCCACCCCCCCACGTGATGCTGAAGATGAGGTTTGCGTTTGCATCGTCTCTTCTATCCCTTAATGGCTAACCCCTGGCCGAGAAAGATTGGGTCAGGGCGCAGCGCCGAGTTGTTGCAGTTGGTAGAGCGCTGGTCCCCAGTTCTCGTGATAGCGCAGAGCGGCGCGAAGATCGACGATAGCCCCCGAGGTGTCACCGAGAGCCACCTTCGAGAGCGCCCTCCAGTAGTAGCTCTCTTCGAGCACAGGCTCGCTCATGGCATTGAGGGTGAAGGTGGCAAGGTTGATGACGTCGTAGTAACGGCCTGTGTAGTAATAGGCCCGATAGGGGCCGGTGTCATACCACATGATGCGCCATGCCCGGGAGGGATCTTCGGACGCAGCCAGTTCCGCATCGATGACAAACGCCTGATCGAATGCGGCCGCTGCACCACCGTAATCCTGGAGCGCTGCCAGACTCACACCCCTGTTGAACCAGGCGAAGAAGAGCTCCCTCCCAACCGTTTGATAGATGTCATTGGAAGCTCGCTGCGCTGCAATCTGGTAGGCAGCTGTTTCCTCAGCAAGCGGGCCGAGCAGTGTCAGCACCTCCACCTCATTATCAGGTGGAAAGACGACGAGCATGGTGAAATTGAAATGGCGCCAGTAGCGTTCGAAATCCTCATACGACATCTGGCGGTTTGGACCGTAATAAGAGTCCTGGATGGTGACCATTTCCAGCGCATCGTCATAGCCACTGACCACACCGTAATGACCCATCCAGCCGTCGAACCCGGGGCCCTCAAAACCTTTCTCTACCAGCACGGGATAGCCCGCAGCGATGAGTGAGCGCAGCGTATCGAGATCCCCGCCAACTCGCAGGACAGCATCAAGATCCGTCTCGGCTTCCACATAGGCCGCCATTTCCGATGGCATGACGTTCTTGTCCCGATCGTGGGGTTTCAGGAAGATTTCCGTGTTGCTCTGAGTCCCGCGCCATCCCCAGTAGGACAGTGCCATCGCGAGATTGGCCGGCCCACAGTTGTTCCAGCGCTGGTATTCGTGCTGGAAACCCTCCAGCTGGACGCTGCCGGGCAGCGGTGTGGAAACCGGCGTCGGCGTGGCGGTGATGGCGGGGGTTGGACTGGGAGATGCAGGTGTTGTCGGGGTGGGCGTGAAAGCTAATAGCGTTTCCTGCACCATGGCCGCGATGGTGGGATCCGGGGTGAACGCTGCCTCCGCAGGCGGTGCAAAGAAATACTTAACCCGGGCGCGCAGCGCAGAGATGCGCCAGCCCAGGTGTCCCTGGACAAAGGGAATCTGATACACAGCGAACGCCATGACGACAAGCATGGCTACGACGGCGAAGATAATCAGGGGAGCGTGTCTTCTCGTGGACATGCGGGGATTATACCCGAATCAGCGTGTGCACTGGATATGCTTATGTATGCTCTGGACTAGACGAGGCTTTCTCGCCGGATGACCTGATCCCGTTCAGGGCCGACCGAAATGAGTTTGACCTTGAGCCCTGTCAGGGTTTCGACGCGGTGAACGTAGGCTTGTGCCTCGGGCGGAAGATCTCCCCAGAAGTGGGCATTCCAGATGCTTTCCTCCCAGCTAAGCTGTTCTTCGTAAATAGGTGTCAAGCCCGCGAGGGTAGCGCAGGAGCGGGGAAGGTCTTTTACCATCTCACCTTCGACTTCATAGGCGCTGCACAAGAGAAGTGGCTGCATGCCGGTGAGGATGTCCAGCTTGGTGAGAGCCAATTCCGTAAACCCGTTCACACGAACGGCATAGCGCAGGAGGACCGCATCGAGCCAGCCACAGCGGCGAGGACGGCCTGTTGTGGTCCCGAATTCATCCCATGGATGTTCGCCGGTTCCACGTAGCCGCTCACCCACTTCGTCGATCAGCTCCGTCGGGAAGGGCCCTTCGCCTACACGTGTCTGGAAGGCCTTTGCGACGCCGATGATGCGCCGTAGGTGGCCAGGACCAACGCCGAGGCTAAGCAAGGCGCCGGCAGTGGTCGGATTGGAGCTGGTCACGTAAGGGTACGTGCCATGGTCAATATCGAGCAGAGTCCCCTGGGCGCCCTCGGCAAGCACCTGGCATCCATCCTGTAGCGCGTCATGCAGAATGGCGCCTGCGTCGGCAAGGTAGGGCTTCAATCGCTCTGCATGCGCACGGTATTCTCTGGCAGTTTCGACGGGATCAGGGCAGGCTTCGCCGTAGACGGCTTCGAGCAGGTGCGCAGCATTTTGCATGTTTTCACGAATGCGTTTTTCGAATGCAACCGGGTCCTGCATATCTTCCGCCCGCACTCCCGAGCGCGCGGCTTTGTCCATGTAGGCTGGACCTATGCCGCGGTGAGTGGTTCCGAGTTTGTGGTCGCCGCGGCGGGCATCACACACCCTGTCCAGAGTCCGATGGGCTGGTGTGATAATATGGGCGGCGGGGGAGAGTTTCAGACGAGTGGGGGAAACGTCAACGCCAAGTTTGTTGAGGTGATCGATTTCTGCCAGCAGGGTTTCTGGATGGATGACCATGCTGTTACCGAGCAGGCAAATGGTGTGTGGTTGGATGATACCGGAGGGCACCAGGTGAAGTTGAAATTGCTGGGCGCCGACGGCGACGGTGTGTCCGGCATTGTCACCGCCGCTGAAGCGTGCGACGAAGTCGGATTCGGCAGCCAGTAAATCGGTAAGTCTGCCTTTCCCTTCATCCCCCCATTGGGCGCCAATAATGACATCTAATGGCATTGACCACCTCCGCGTGGAGTATAACATGCGCTCGCGAGCTCAAGGTGCAACGAGGCGAGGATTCCAGGAATGGGAATGCCCGCCTGCTTTTGAAAACTTCCCCTACCTCTGCAGTGATGGAGAGGCTATAATTCAGACAGGATGAGTATCAGACGAACCGAGCGCTTCTTGTTGTTTGGTGTGGCCGTCACCCTGCTGGGGTTGATGATGGGGCTTGTGCAACCCGCCTCGGCTTCCGTTAAGGCCGAGCATCATTTGCAGCCAACACCGTTCCCTACTCCCACCCCGCGCGCCGATGGGCAAATCATATACATTGTCCAAGAGGGGGACAGCCTTTGGCGCATTGCAGCACTGGCGAATATCTCCATTGAAGAGTTGATGGCATTGAACGGAATCCAGCCCGACGATTTCATTTCTCCGGGGATGGAAATGCTGCTGGGTTTCGCTGGACCGGTTGAACCCACCCCGACGACGTCTGTGGAAGAACCCGCCCAGGTCTCGCCGACGCCTCAGGAAACACCCATTTATGATACCGGTGAAATTTGCGTCCTGCTCTTCAACGACGCGAATGGCAACGCCCGTCTTGATGATGAGGAACTGCCTCTGCCGGGCGGCCAGGTCAGCGTGGTTGAGGCGTCGGGAGTTTTGCTTGGTGATCACACAACCGACGAGGCGGAAGATGGCTACTGTTTTCCCAATCTGGTCTTTGGTGACTACAATGTCAGCGCAGCTGTCCCTCCCGATTATCTTCCCACGACGGTGATGAACCTGCCTGTTTCGCTTGCCCCCGGCGATATCGCTTTCGTTCAATTTGGGGCACAGGCTAACTCGAGTATTGTGACCGTAGACCAGGAAGGGGGCGGTAACTCCCTTCTGCTTGGCTTTATCGGGCTTCTTTTCCTGCTTGCAGCTGGAGGACTGGGTTTCTACGCAAGTCGCATGTCCAAGAGATCACCTCGCTCCTTCCGGTAAGCGGTCAGCCAGACATCCTTCTTCGTATCGAGCTGCATTACGAACACCTTACAACGCGCTCGCGTTGATGGATTTGAGTTTTATAATGCGCCTAAAGGAGCACGCATCTCGGATTTCCATCGCACGCACACACAACGTGCCCGGGAGGTGGCTATCGGGAGACGACAATCAACAGCAGGCTGCTCATCCTGAGCAGTCAGGAAAGCGAGGAGGGCTGCCGCCGCCTCGCTTTCCTTTTCATATCAGTGGAGATGATGGAAATCAGATTGACTGCTATACTACCTTATCTTTTTCGCTGATCAATGTGTATCTGGTCAATGGGGATGATGAATGGTATCAATTGAAGAACAACGCTTTGCCAACTTATCACGGGACGCCTTTTTTCGACTAACCTATGAAGAGGGGCTTTCCTGGGTAAATGACGGCTTTCTCACGTTAACGTGCGCCCGGCGTGAAGACCTGCTTGGCAAACCTGGCGCCTGGGAACGCTTTTTTTCAAAGCAAGGTTTAAAGGATGTCAGGGCCGTCCGCACACTGCTTGAGAAGGATCCTGATGCCTGCATCCACCTTCCTCTAGAATTGCTTGTGTGTGACGACCAGCGGCTGTGGGTAGAGGTAACGGTGACAAGCACCCTCGATGAGTCGGGTGCTGTGAATGGCGTTCAAGGCTATGCCCGCGATGTCTCTGAGCATGTTCGCGTCGCGGAATTGCTCACGCGACGGACCGAAGAACAACGTGTCCTCTTGCAAGTCCATCGTGACCTTCTGGGTGAATTAAACCTCAAGGAGACGCTTGATGCCATCGTCGGAAATGCACTGGAGCTGTTGGACGCGACAGATGCAACCTTATTCCTCCTCGCTGACGATCAAAAGACACTCCACCCGGTTGCCAGCTCTGGCCCCTATGAGGATGCGCTTTTGGCATTTGAGATGCAGATCGGCGAGGGCATCACGGGCAACGTTGTGGAGACGGGTCAACCCATCCTTCTGAAGCATGTGCTTGATGATCCGCAGGGAAAACAAGTGCCGGACACGCCGGTTGAGGATGAGAGTGTGATATGTGCACCGCTGCTTTTACATGCTCGGTCGATCGGGGCGCTGTTGATCGGCGCACCGCCGGAGCATTTTGATGAGGATGACCTGCATTTCCTGATGGGGTTGGCTCAGGTGGCTACACTTGCGGTGGCCAATTCACAGTTATTCTCAGAAGTGCAGCATCTGGCCGTGGTTGATGACCTGACGGGGACGTATAATCGCAACTTCTTCAACCAGACGATCCGCACTGAATTGAACCATGCCCGGCGGATGGACTATCCTCTAAGCGTCCTGATGATCGACATTGATCGACTGAAGCCGATCAATGATCGTTTTGGCCATCTTGCAGGTGATCGCCTTCTCGTTACTGCCGCGCAAGTGTTAAAGCGGCATCTCCGTGATGTCGACTGGGTGGCGCGCATCGGCGGTGATGAGTTCGCCGTCGTGTTGCCGGGTTGTTCTCTCCGTATGCTTCCCAGTGTGGCGGAGAAACTACAGAGCGCCCTCCGTGAAGCCTCCTATGCACCTGAGGATGGCCAGCCTACAGGAATTAAGGTCAGCATCGGTGGAAGCACCTACCCGGATATTGCGGCGAGCCTTGAGGACATTCTCAAGACCATCGATCTGGCAGAAATGAATGCCAAGCAAGCTGGAGGAAATCAAGCCTTCATCCCCTCGGCACCGGGCCTCAACGAATAGCCGCACGCATCCCAACCTTTTATGATTCCCAGATGGAATTCGGTATACTCTCTTAAAGCGCACATTGTACATGTTGTTGCGGCGAGTAAAGAGGTGGGATGTGTTTAGCCGGCGGAAAAGCAGCGGGTTGAGGGACGCGATCAACCGCGCACAGGACCCAACACTCAAAGATCTGGAGAAGAAGATCGCGGAACGCAAAGATCGTCTAGCTGATCTTGAGTTGGAGCTATCCGATACGCGCATTAATCTCACTGCTTTTGAGCGGGATTATGACCGTCGTGTAAGCCCGCTCGAACGACGGCTGAAAGACCTGAAACTCGACCTGGTTGACGCTCGCAGAAAGGCCGAGCGAAAGGCGCAGTGGGGTGACCGGGAACCTCTTGTGGATGTTGTCGACCAGTTTGAGAAAACGTGGAAGCGAACCGGTCACGCGGAAGAACCCCTTCCTGTCGAAGAACCACCCCCTCAACCGACGGGCGATATCAAACAACTATTCCGGCGCCTTGCCAAACTTTATCACCCCGACCTGGTCACTGATCCCCTGGAAAAACGACGCCGTGAACGCAAAATGGCCGACATCAACAATGCATATGCTGCCAGGGATATCGGGGCTCTGCGGGCCTTCCTGCAGAAACAAGAAGTGCATGCCGAAACTCAGCCGGCAAAGACCCGCTCGGAGATGGTTATGGCGATGGAGATGGAGCTGCGCCAATTGGATGCGGCCATCACGCGCGCGGAAGCACAGCTGCAGGATCTGATCCTCTCTCCGCTTGTTCAGCTTATGCTCGATACTTCTCTCGCGCGGCGTGAAGGCCGAGACCTGCTTGCCGAAATGGCCCGCGATCTGTCGGATCAAATCGCCAACATGGAAGCCGAGCTGGCTACGTTACGCTCCTGAGCAAGCCCCCTTTTTTCTTTGACCTACCCGGGTTACTGTGGTGACCTGGCGCGCGTATCCAAACCCCCCTTCATCCTTGTGCTCACTTGCTTCACCGGGGAATAGCTCTGGCGGTGGATGGCGCACGGGCCATGTGCTTGGAGTTCCTCACGGTGTCGCTGAGTGCCGTATCCCTTATGTCGATCGAAACCATAGTGGGGATAGCTTCGATTGAATTCGACCATGAGGTTATCGCGCGCGACCTTGGCCAGGATGGAGGCTGCGGCGATGCTGAGCACATGCGCATCGCCATGTGGGAGAGAGGTTTGCGGTAGGCAGAGCTCTGGCAGGAGCATGTAATCCAAGAGCAGATAGGACGGGGCCGGATCAAGTTCTTGCACAGCACGCATCATGGCCAGGCGAGTAGCCGGCACGATGCCAATCCGGTCAATCACTGCGTGGGAAGCCTTACCAATCCCGAAGGACAGGCAATTCTCCCTGATGATGAGCGACCAGCGCTCCCGCTGCCGGGCACTTAGGCGCTTGGAGTCGCGCACACCATCAAACCGTCTTTGCAAATCGTGTGAGGGGATGGGGAGGATGACCGCTGCTGCCACAACCGGTCCAGCCCATGAGCCGCGCCCTGCCTCATCAATCCCGCAAACAGGTCCAAGCTTGGCCCGGACGAGGTGATCTTCCAGCGATGTGTTTGGATGACGCGCGCCCTCATCTTCTGGGCGCATAGAGACCCTTTCGCCAGTTCCGGCGAATGCGGAAGAGATCGAGGAACATGTTCATGGAGTCGCGCAGAATATGAATCTTGCTTTCCGGATGGTAATACCACGTGATGGGGATCTCGATGATGGTGTATCCGCGTTTCTGAGCGATGAAGAGCAGCTCCACGTCGAAGGTCCAGCCGTTCAAGACCTGCACGCCGAAGAGGTCGTCAACCACGCTGGCGTGAAAACTTTTAAAGCCACATTGAGTATCCTGGATCCCATGGACGGCAATTGTCCGGACAAGCAGGTTAAAAACTCTGCCTATGAGATGGCGAGAGGGCGGCTCATCGATGCGTCGAGCGCCTTCGACTTCTCTGGAGGCGATGGCGATGTTGTACGGGGTGGTTCTCGGGGGCAGAAAATGGACAACCTCTTCAATAGGCATGGATAGATCAGCATCACAGATGAAGCGATATTCCCCTTGCGCAGCAAGGATGCCGCGACGTACCGCCCGTCCTTTCCCGGGCTTTTCTTCACAGATCAGCTTGAATCCTTCATGTTGTGCGGCAAACTCTTTCCCGATCTCCGCTGTCCGATCGTGACTGCCATTTTCGACAATAATGACTTCTGAAGAGAAGGTCTGCTTTGCCAGAAATGTATGGATACGATCAAGCGTCCTAAGCAGCCGGCTTTCTTCGTTGTGGGCGGGAATAACGATGGAGAGAAGGGGTTCCAAAGGGCACCTAGATCCTCGCAGTTATGCGTAGATTGTGTTGGCAAGCACCAGCATCACCAGCACGATGAGGATGACAAGTTCAAAGAAGGCCAGGACAATCAGGAGGATCCACTGTTTGCGATTGAGGTTCATCCTGGCGACGAACTGCATGATGGCCGAAGAGCGACGGCTTTGATCGGGGGCGTCCATGATGAAGACGTCTGTATCGGCGGTGGGACCTCGCAACAGGTCTGCCTCTGCAGGCTGCGGGGGCTCCTCCACAACGAGCTCTTCGACTTGCACGGCTTCTTCAAAGACGGGTTCTTCGACACGCTCGTGCTCAAGCGCACCAACAAGGGAAAGGATGTCTTCCTGATCCATAATTGGCTGGAACTGCTGCACATTGGAAGCAAAGTGGTCAATCGCATCTGTCAACACAATGCGCACGCGTGGTCGGGCGGTGTCGACGTGTGTGCGGGGGTTGGTGAAGATTAATACCGGCTCAATTTCGGGCAGTGGGAAACCCCGTTCCTGGAAGTATTTATGAAGTGATTCCGAAAGCATTTGGGCTTGTGATTGAAGGTTGGGGTTGGAGCGTTTAAACCGCCGCCTGCGGCTGTCGAAACGCAGCCATTCATCACCCTTCGCCCGGAAGATACCCCGCGCCGGTGTTGGAATAATCATGCGCACACCCTGTGGGCTGAGCAGTGTCATTGGGACAGTGAGCGTGGTTCCTGGGATGACGGCATTGCGAATAAGCGTGTGTTCCACTCCTAGCGCGTTTTGCAACCGCTCAGTAACTTCGGATTGAGCCTGCATCTCACCATACCAACGGAAGCCGAAGCGCAGGGTGCCTTCGAGGCGGTCTTCCAGTGAGATAGTGCCTTCCTCATCGCAGAACTCTGAGCGCTCAATAACTCTCATGATGGCTCCCAATCGGGTACCTGATTGAACCGGACAAGCTTGCTGCTTCAATTAATGCCATTATAAGACAGACCAACGACAGGACAAGTATGTCAGAACACTCTACGATCAGAGGCGATCATCCCGTCCGAGGTGTTATCGAGAGGTTCTGCGCTGACTTTCCTTGCTCTATCTTCGCTCACCTTCACCTGCTTCAGCTCGCCAACCGCAAGGGAAGGAGGTCCGGGGGGGATGCCCGATCACAGGGTGGATTCAGGAAGGAGGGTGAGTTGACTTCACCCTGTACCACCTGTACACTAGCTTTGTTATCCTTGCCGGATCGGAGGAGTGGTTATGGCAGCCTCTACATATCGTTTTATTGTTCGGACGGGTCCTAATCCGGGTGCTGTTTTTGACTTGACCAAGGATGTCAGTTTTATCGGGCGTGATGTTGGCAACGACATCGTGATCGGTGATTCAGAGATTTCCCGCCAACACGCTCGTGTCTCGAAAACAGCCGAGGGCTTTATCATAGAAGATCTGGGCTCTACCAACGGCACCTATATTGCAGGAACCCGCATTGCGGCTCCACGCTTGCTCAAGCCAGGCGATCTCATTTCGCTTGGGGAAAGTGTAACGATGACGTTTGACGCTGCCGACCCGGCTGCTGCGGCCACGGTGGCAAGACCTGTGGAGCCCATCTCCGCTCCCACGAAGAAGGAGCCCCAGGCATCTGCACCAGCGTATGCCGAGGGCGCCGCACCGAGAACACCTCAGCCGGAAAGGAAACGGAAGGGGTGGGTTTATGCCGGTATAGGTTGCATTGTCATCGTCGTTATTTGTGGTATTCTCTTCTGGTTCATGGATGCCTACTATCCCAATGTCCTCTATGCACCATTGCGATTGCTGGGCTTCTATTAGAGCTCCATTTGATGAATACCTTGCGGGGCGGGTATCCGCCCCGTTTTGTGTTTTTAAGATGTAGCTCTTTCCGTGAATGGGCATCCACGTTTATGGAGATTGACGAAGGAGTATTGGTATGGATATGGAAATCACGTTTCCCGGTGGCGCTCGAGTGGATGCCTCCTTTGGACCTTACATCATCAAGACCGATCAGCCGGCAAGCGATGGCTCACCCGGTACGGCGCCGTCGCCTTTTGCGACAGCTCTGGCTTCGGTGGGCACCTATGCCGGAGATGTACTGGGCTTCCTTCAGCAGCGGGGACTTCCCACCGACGGGGTGAGGTTACTCCAGTGCATTGAAGCCAACCCGATTACAGGCATGGCAGAGAATATTCATCTGCATGTGCACTTGCCACCACAGATTCCCCAAAAGTATCACAGCGCCATCGTACGCACAGCGGAACTGTGTGCCGTGAAGAAGCACTTTGCTCACCCACCGGATGTGCACGTTCCTACCATGACACCTGTTCCCGCGTAGACACCTGCATTGAACATGTCGGCGGCCAGGGACGTCCACTCATCGCCCGTTGTTTTCCTATACGCCTCAATCTGATACCTTCAGGAAAGCATAGAGCCCCCTGTTTGATACGAATACGCCTCACGGGTTTTACCCCACCTTTATGGATTCCAGTGGCAGGAAAGACGATAAATCAGATGCGGACTCTGTTTAGAAGGGAGCACGTTTCGCGATGCATGTACAGCCGGGGCTGGACGCACACCGATCGACAGGAATGCTGATGCTGTGTGGGATTCTGGTTGTTTCTGTGATTCTGCTTGGGGGGAGCGCACTGCTTTTCTGGGACAACAGTAAGGAGCCAGCATTTTACACGCAGTTTTCCCGGAATCACTACATGCCCCGGTTGCCCATACTGGAGGATGGGGGTGAAGATGCCGCGTCACGTGATGGGCACATGAATAAGGGCCTAAATAGCCGCGAGCCTCCCGCTATCGATACGGAAGGGGGATTGTTCAGTCTCATAGGCTTCTCTTCCCCCGGGGGAGCTGGTTGTCCGGCGGATCGAGGTCGAGTTGAATATGGAGTCTATCCCACTTACTTGCTTGATGAAGCAGTGCCTTATCGAATCTTTCTTCCACCCTGCTACGATAGCTCTGATGACTCCTATCCAGTTCTCTACCTTCTGCATGGTGAGGGGATGGACGAAGCGCAGTGGGATGATCTCGGCGCGGATGTTGTTGCTCGCGCAGGTGTTGATGCAGGGGATTGGGAGCCCTTCATTATTGTGATGCCGCGCGGTCCGGATCCACTCTACACGCGCTCGGATGGGGGGGAATCGTCCTATGAATATGAACTGCTCGCAGGGCTGATTCCCTATATCGAAGATCATTATCGTACTGCGGCCTCAGCACAGGGACGTTTTCTGGCAGGGATAGGGCGTGGAGGTGTGTGGGCATTGGAAATTGCCTTTCGGCACCCTAATGTTTTTGACGGTGCCGCTGGTTTAAGCCCTGCACTCCGCGGGGTTTTTCCCCGCAGCCGCTACGACATGCAGAGCCTGGCATCATCTTCTGATCAGCTTCCATCCAGGATTTATCTTGCAGCCTTTGTTCAAGATGCGGCCTGGTCACAGACAGAAACGCTTCATATGGCATTGAATGACGCAGGAGCCATCCATACCTTCCGACAGTTATCTGGCGACCGGAGTGTCGAGTCCTGGCGAACCATACTCCAGGAGGTGTACGCCTTTTTCGCCTCTGCTCCGACAGACCCCTCGAGTTGATATCCCTCGATTGTGTTAACGGTCTTCCAATATCAATCCAATAAACGTCTTATACCGGCAGGATATGCTGTTCTTACGATAGCAAGCGTATGGAGGTGTTAGCATGATGCGTTATTATGTTGTTCCACAAAATCGTCGTCGGATGGCAGCTTATCGACCTGTTGAGTTTAATGGGGGCCGCCGGCTTCCAGTCGATATCAGACTTGATGAGGATGTCTTTGAGGTCAAAGCATCCGTGCCTGGTTTGAGTGTTGGTGAGATTCGGATTGAAATCCTGGACGATGTTCTTACGCTCTCTGGCGACCTTTCAGAGCATGAAGAGGATGGCGACTATCTGCTGCGAGAAGTTCAAAGTGGCTCCTTCAGTCGCAGATTGCGCTTCCCGGTTCCGATTGATCCTATGGGTGCGGATGCGAAGGTGGAGAACGGAATATTGACTGTGCGGGTGCCGAAGGCAGAAGAAGCCAAACCGAAAGTGATCAAGATCAAAGCGGATTGAGGCACGGCGCTTGTGTGATAAGATGGGCGGCAGGGACTGCCGCCCATTTTCGATAGGTGAGCACGATGTTTCCAATTCGAGATACCATCCGAGCAAAATCCTTCCCGGTTGTGACCTACGCCCTCATTGCTGTTAATGTCGCTGTTTTCGCGTTGGAATCACTCCTGGGTAACCAGGCCTTGATGCAAGTCGTGGAGTCGCTGGCGCTCATCCCTGCCAACCTCTCCCCGACCAACCCGCTCACTTGGTTCCCGCTGCTTACGTCCACCTTTCTCCACGGAAGCTGGTTTCACCTGCTGAGCAACATGTGGATGCTCCACATCTTCGGCGATAATGTGGAGGACAGGATGGGTTCTGGTATGTACCTTGTCTTCTATCTGCTTGCCGGCATCCTGTCTGGGCTTGCCCACGCCTTCTTCACCCAACTCGGATTTCTTCCCACCGTTGGGGCAAGCGGCGCAATTGCCGGTGTAATGGGCGCATATATTCTTTTCTTCCCGAGAGGACGCGTGGTTACCTTCATCCCTGGCTTGTTTTTCTTGCCATGGATCATCCAGGTGCGCGCGTTCGTGTTTCTGGGTTTCTGGTTTCTTTCCCAATTATCGAATGGCCTCATGAGCCTGGGGATGGTGGGAGTCCCCCAGTTTGGCGGTGTTGCATGGTGGGCCCATATCGGAGGATTCGTGGTCGGTTTGGTGGCAGCACTGGCGTTCGGCCGTGAGGAACCACCAGGGCCGCAATATTTGCCATATCGTGAGATATAAGCTCAGGCGCTGCAGGCTTTCTACAAGAAGGTGCTTGATATAGAATCATCATGTCTACCATGCCCAGCATGATACGATGTTTGATGGCATTTACGAACATGCTGCAGATGGATCAGGGAGGAAGGGCTTCCCCACGATGAGCGAACAGGGTGGAACCGGAGGCAGCGGGGGTTTCAAGGCGGCGGGAAGCTGGCTGCTCAGGAATGCTCTTCGACTGCTTACAGCGATCGTTCTGGGCGCAGCCATTGGTCTGGGTCTGTTCTATGGGGGGAGATCACTCCTTGGTTTTTCATCGACAAGGCAGACAGTGAGCGTGGATACCGAAGCCGATGAGCTATCAGAAATGGCGGCTGCCATCGACGAGCTCGACCAGGCCAGGGTTGCACTGGAGCGGCGGGTTGCCTCGCTGGAACGAGAGAACACAGCACAGCAGGATGCATTGCTCTCATTGCTTGACCGGGAGGCGGAGTTGGCGGAAGCCACCGAGACGGTCAGCCCCGTGGAACCGACACCCTCACCCGATGTGAGTGATATGACTGATCAACTTGGCATCATCCTGGCGCGACTGGATGTCGTCGAGCAATTGATCGCAGAAACAGGAGAGGTAGCGCCTGCCGCAGAAGAACAAGCTGTGCTGAGGGCAATGGTCTATGTGCTGAGAGCCAAGTTTTCCTTTCAGGAGAACGATCTTGGCCAGGCAGAGGAGGATCTGATACTTCTCCGCACGCTGGTTGACACGTTCTCTGATGACCCAGAAAAAGACATTCTTCTCACCCGCATTGACCGAGTGATAGATGAAATGGCCACGTCACCGCAAATCGCGATGGAAGATGTGAACATCATCTGGAACCTGCTCGTGGAACGAACTCAAAGGAGTTCAGAAGGACAGACGGACTGATAAGGTCTCTGTCCTCCGAAGGAGACAACCATGTCCCAAGAAGACTTTTCAGATGGAGCCCCGGAGCCAGTTCGTGAGTTCGCAGGCGATGACGTAACGCCTCCCGGGATGGAGGTTGAAGAGCCTGAGGTGATGTCACCAGCACCACCCAAGACCGAGCCATCTGTTGCTCAGCAAAAAGCACCTAGCAAGGCGAGCCGACTCTTCCGAAAGGTGATGTTGTACCTCATTGCAGGTTTGGTTTTCTTTTCGCTGGGCATTGTCGCCACCTGGTATGTAAAGGTCATACCGGTTCAGCAGGAAGCGGAGACGGCGCGCACTGCGGTGGTGGAGGAAATCGCCCGCCTGGAGGCGCAAATTGCTGAGGATGACCTGCATTTCCATTTACTCAACTCGCTTGTGGATGTCTACTCGGCTCAGGTCGCGATCGGGCAGGAGGATGCTGCAGGTGTGCGTGCTGCACTTGCCGGAACAGACAGCCGCCTGGAGATGGTGGAAACAGCGCTTGAAGACGATTCGGCGAGCGCGATTGCTGCACTGCGTGCTCAGTTGGAACGGGTCATTGATGCTATCGATGGAGATTTGGAAAGCGCTACCTCTGGCCTTGAAAGGTTAGCATCCAATTTACTCGCCTTTGAGCGATCCATGTACGGCGAGTGAGAAGGAAAATCATGACAGAAAACGAGCCCTTCCATTGGAAGGGCTCGTTGGATTCTTTCCCGGTTAATAGCGCAGAATCGCGCCGATGTGTCCTGCTTCCTCCAGCGCCTCATTATCGTGAATCACGACCACATCGCCACCGTTGGCCAGAACCTGCCGAACGGCCATTTCAACAGCATCCTCAATCTGCTCAACACGCGAACCACAGAAGGGACAGGTTGTGAGAGTCTGGGATGTGAGGTACTCGCAGCCTGTGCAGCGGTAGCCCGGTGCCCTGTACCCTTCTTTAATAATCAATGTTTGAATGCTACCATTTCGCACTGCACCGAGGGTGTCGTCGAGGCGGATGACACCATCCTGCCCCTTGGCAGCGCCGGTCACCATGTTGTTCACCAGTTGTCGTTCCTGCTCCGCCAGCGCTTTGCGTCCCGCTTCCTGTGCCCGCAGGCGAATGTCAGCGTGGTCGGCGTTGATCTCAATGGGAAAAGTGCCCGCAACCAGAGCTTGCCACCGCTTGGGCAGTTCGCTGCGGAATCGGGCGATGGTTTCGTCTGTTCCACCGACAAGGACACGGCGGACATTGTTTTCTGCAAAGAACTCCGCTGTCGTTTGAGCGATCATTTTGATATTCCGGCCAGAGATGGTTTTGTGGTGCTCTGAGTAGCCAACGTCGCCGCGCATGCGCCCGGACGCCTGAGATCCCCCGCCGGTTTTCATGCGCTTGACGGCCTCACCGGTCACCTCTTCTTCTTTCAGGATTGCACCCAGATGGTAGAGCAAGAGTCGGGCTTTCTGTCTATCGACCAGGGCAATGCCATAATGGCCGTATTGATCCAGCATATCGACCAGCGGTTTAACATAGGGACGGGGTAGCCGGCGGGCGCGTTCGCGAATAGGAACATGCAAGGCGTAGGCGCGAAAGAAATGCTCTTCCTGGCAGGAATACATGGCGATGCTCATGCCAGCCCAGTCATATGCGTGTTCGAGATGCATCAGCAGGGCATCGACATCGGCAGCAGCAACCTCTTCAAAAGGCGCAAGTAGTCGTCGAAGACGGAGCTTATTGGCATCAGCAGTGGCGGCGCGGGTGTCGGTGTTGAGGAATACACTGAGGACAGGTGTGTGAGGTTGATAAGCGACCAATTCCTGAACATGGTTTTCGGAGAGCATGAATGACCTCCTTGTGTCGGAACGCGTTCGCTTCAACGGCGCAGTTAGGGTCGTGCGCCGATAATCAAGGGTAAGGTGATCTCCTTTCCGTCGCGGAGCACGTGCAGTTCGATTTCCTGGTTGACTTCCGTGAAGTTCAGAAGGTATGAAAGCAGTTCGCTGAAATTCGCGACGGGTGTGTTGTCAATGGCGGTGATGAGGTCGCCACCAGCAAACAGACCACGGATGGTGGTTCGAGTTGACCCGGCCTGGAGACCTGCACGATCGGCAGGGCCACCAGGAGTGACCTCCGTAATGTAGGCTCCCTGCGCATCGGAAGGCAGTCCGAGCATCTCGAGCGTAGGCAGATTCCAGAGGCCATCATCAAGGCTTGCGACGCCCAGGTAAGGATAGCTGAAGGCTCCGTCCTGGATGATGGCCGGGACGACTCGCCGAACAATGTTGACCGGGATGGCGAATCCCACGCCTGAATTGGCGGCATCACCTGTAACAGTAAAGCTTTCTGTCCGGATCGCCCTGTTCACGCCAACCACTTCTCCTTGGAGGTTGATTAAAGGCCCGCCGGAGTTGCCAGGGTTGATCGCTGCGTCGGTCTGGATGAGATCTCCAGCTGTGAACAGCGATCCGCTCGGTGCCACTCGTTCGGAGGCAAGCGTCCTCCCCAGGGCGGATATGACCCCGGTCGTCATGGTGCCATTGAGACCAAAAGGATTACCGATGGCGATCACAGCCTCGCCGACCTGGATGCGCCCGGAGTCGCCGAGAGGAATCGGGGTGAGTTCCTCAGGGGGGACGTCAACCCGCAGGACGGCGAGATCGGAATCGGGGTCGGTACCGACGATCTCAGCCCAGACTTTCAAGCCTGATTGGAAATCAACTTCAATGGCGTCAGCGCCGTCAATGACGTGCTGGTTGGTGATGATGTACCCTTCGTTGCTGTATACGAAGCCTGATCCCTGACCGGCAGGGTATATGGGCGTATCCTCGGAGCCGAGATCGACAAAGGAAAGGATGGATACCACGCCGTCGCTGATCCTGCTGTAGATCCCCGCAAAAGCGTTTTGTGCTGCGTTAGCGGGTAGGGAGATTTCTAAAGTGGAGGATGTGCCGGGTTCAGCTGTTGAGACGGGCGATGAAGTGGGTGTGTCGAACGGGGTGTCTGTTGGCGTTTGGAGGACGTCTAGCCCGGCGCAGGCGGATAAGGAGAGTATCAGTGCAAGGGGTATTGAGAGCGTGATGAATGTCCGTTTCATAACCTTACCTTTGTGGGTGTCCTATGGGATACCAGCGAAAAGAATGACATATGGTTCGTCCTGACGTGTGTCAGGGACCTGCAGGGCGAAGCCCGCGCAGTCGTTCGAAAAGTTGGATTTCATCTGCAGACAACTCTTCAGGGATGCGAACCTCGAGTTCGGCATACAGGTCACCGCGACGCTTGGCATTGCGTAGATGGGGCATGCCTTTGCCGCGCAAGCGGAAGAGTTGGCCGGGTTGACTTGAAGGAGGGATGGTCAGCATGACATGCCCATCCGGGGTTAGCACATCAACTTCACCCCCGAGGACCGCTGTGTACAGGCTTGTGGTGACGGTGGTGTAGAGGTCATTGCCTTTACGGCGGAAGCGGGGATCAGGATCCACTTGAACGACGACGTACAGATCCCCGGCTGCGCCGCGGCCGGGTTGCCCCATCCCGCTTATGCGCACTCTGGTGCCGGTCTTCGCTCCGGGCGGGATGGTGACTTCCAATCGCTTGCCGTTGCGTTGAAAGGTCCGCGTGGTGCCTGCGTAGGCTTCCTCGAAACGGAGGCGGACAGGTTGTTCGACGTCCGGGCCTTTGCTGCTGCGGTAGCGTGTGGATTGACCCTGCATTGGGCTGCCGCCAAAAATGGCCTGGAAGAAACTGGAGAAACCGCCGCCGAACAGGTCATTGAGATCTCCCATTTCGACGTTGGTTGTGCCGGAGGTCCATTGTGACCAGTCAAATCCGCCGGGCTGCCCACCCATGCGTTCCCAGTTGCGATAGGAGGCACCGAGCTGGTCGTATTTGGCGCGCTTGGCGGAATCACCGAGGACTTCATAGGCCTCGTTGATGTCTTTGAAATGCGCTTCTGCCTTGTTGTCACCGGGGTTCTTATCGGGATGATACTGTAGCGCCAACTTGCGATACGCCTTCTTAATCTCTTCTTCCGACGCCGTACGATCAACACCAAGGACCTTGTAGTAATCCTTGTAATCCATGCATACCTGCCTTCTATGTTCATTGTAGAAGTGTGAATCACGTGAGTCAAGCGAGGGCAGTCTTTCTTATCTGATTCTAACATCTCCCACGCGAGGAGGTACTATTTGGCGACTCCCGCCTGTGGTTTATCCGTGCTATCATACCGGTATGAGCGCAATCACGAGAATGGAACGGATTCTTGTTGTGGATGAGGATCCCGATGTCCTGGATCTGCTCACGACACAGGTGTTGGAACCGCTCGGCTATCGAGTCTCAACAGCCTCTGATGCGGCAACGGCGATTCAACAGGCGCTTACCTTCTCGCCAGATCTGATTGTTGCCAGCTTGACGCTTCCGGGCTTGAGCGCGAAAGACCTGCTGGTAGCACTCCGGTCTCAGGGGATGGAAATTCCCATGCTGGTTACGGCTGCGGAGGGGATGGAGGCGGATGCAATTCTGGCTTTCCGCCTCGGTGCGCGGGACTACCTTGTGAAACCACTGCGGGAGACGGAAGTGGTGGCCGCCTTGGAACGCTCGATTAACGAAATCCGTCTTCGCCGGGAGCGAGGTCAACTGGCTGAGCAGCTGGCGGAAAGCAACAGGCAGCTCGAGCGCCGCGTGCGGGAGCTCACGACCTTGTTCGGATTGGGCAAAACCGTCACATCCACAACCCATCAGCAGCAATTGTTTGCCAAGTTGATGGAGGGAAGCCTGTATGTGGCTGAGGCCGAGATGGGTTGGGCTCTTCTGCAGGATGAGCAGACCGATGCGCTTGTTCTGCGCGCTGAAAGCAACCTTCCCCCAGCCATTGGGGGAAAGCTGCATCAGGAATGGGAGGATGGGGTCAGTTCCCTTGTCATGCTTTCCGGGGAATCGCTGGCGATTCACGGAGAAGGTCTGGAGCAATTTAAGTTGGCCCGCTTTGCCAAGGCAGCCTTGATCGCGCCGATTAAAGTGCGGGACAAACCTATTGGCGTGATTTGTGTGGCGCGCACGACGAAACGACCCTTTTCGGAGCGCGCACAGGCGATGCTGGAAGCGGTCGCAGATTACGCATCAATCTCTCTGGTTAACGCAAGGTTGTTCCGGGCGCTGGAAGCGCGCGCACAAAGACTTCAACAGGTCATCGATGAAAGCCAGCAGGGTGTTCGAGTTAAACGCGATTGGCTCGAGAGTCTTGATCGTGGACTCCGGGCAGCGCTCGGGCAGATCAGGGATATGACGGAGCGGGATGCCGAATCCGAGGACCAACCGGAAATCGTAACGGTGCGCAGTGACCTTGAAGCCTTGCTTCAGCAGGTTAAAGCCTTGACCGTTCCTCATTCCGAGGATGCCGATTCCTGAACCTCCTCCCCCGTTTTGAGTTGAATGCATTAGAATACACGCGAAGCGCTTCGGTCTCGCAAGGTCAGGTTTGAGTAAGAAATCATGGATGATTCGCTAATTCTTGTCGCCGATGATAGCCAGGATATCCGTGAGTTCCTCGCGGAAACAGTTCTTCCGCCAGCCGGGTATCGCGTCCGCGCGGTGGGCGACGGGATGTCAGCGCTGACTCTGATCCAAGACTTGAAGCCGGCGCTGGTCATCACCGATCAGCATATGCCCAATCTGACCGGTCTCGAATTAACTCGTCGCCTTCACCATGATCACCCCGAGATCCCGGTCATTCTGATCACCAGCGAAGGATCCGAGCAGCTTGCAGTGGAAGCGATGCGCGCTGGTGCATCAGACTATCTTACCAAGCCATTCAAGCCGGATGAGCTGTTGGAGGCCGTGCGGCGCTCCATCTCGGGTAGCCGGCGGTGGCGCAATCTGGAGCGTGAGCAGAGGGAGGCGAAGAACAATACCGCGAAGCTGAAAAGCCGCCTGCAGGAATTCGAAGCGCTGGCGCAGATCGGTCGCAATGTGACCGCCATGCTCGATCTGGATGAGGTACTCACCGCCGTCGTCGAGGCAGCGGTTGAGTTGACCGAGTCGGAGGAGGGCAGTCTTCTGCTCATTGACGAGGCAAGCGGCGAACTATATATGCGGGCTTCCAAGAACTTTGACGAGGAGTTCGCCAAGACATTTCGGCTGCATGTGCGCGACTCGCTCGCTGGTGGCGTGATCGCTTCCGGGAAACCCGTCCTCATCGATCAATCCACCCCCCAGAAAATTAAAACCTCCTACCTGGTTCATTCCCTCATTTACGTGCCCCTTATGGTCCGTTCCCACACCATCGGCGTGCTGGGCGTGGATAATCGCAAAGCTGGCCGAGTACTTACCAATTCTGATGCCATGGTGATGACGGCACTGGCGGACTACGCTGCGATTGCGATCGAGAATGCTCAGTTGTACACGCGATCCGAGGTGCAGCTCCGAAAGCTAGAGACCATTCTGGAGCAAACCGAGAACGGGGTGATTGTCGTCGATCCTGATAATCGCCTCATTCTCATCAACCGAGCTGCACAAGAAGCGTTCCACGTCCCTGATGACCTGCTGAATCGTTCCATTGTGGAAGCCCTGGACCATCCCCGTCTGCTTGCCCTCATCAGAGCCCCGGGAAATACGCCTCGCCGGGATGAGATTGAGGCGAGTGATGGGCGCATATTCAACGCGCAGCGCACACCGATTGAGGGGGTGGGCCAGGCGATTCTCATGCACGATATCACCCATCTTAAGGAACTCGACCGGATCAAATCAGAATTCGTCACCACCGTATCGCACGACCTGCGCTCGCCCTTGACCGCCATTTTGGGTTATGTGGAGTTGATTGAGCGTGCAGGCGAGGTGACAGATCAGCAGCAAGAATTCATCCGTCGTGTGCGTGTGAGCGTAGAGCAGATTACGAATCTTGTCACCGATTTGCTCGATCTCGGACGCATCGAGGCAGGCCTGGATACGGCAAAAGAACTGACGTCGATCGGCCTCATGGCCCGCTATGCGTATGAAAGCGTGCGCGGCATGGGGATGGAAAAGAAGATTAACTTCACCCTTGATATCCCTGACGAGCTTCCGCAGGTTTATGGGGATCCCATACGACTGCGCCAGATGATTGGCAATCTGTTGTCAAACGCAGTGAAGTACACGCCATCAGATGGAAGCATCAGCTTGCGCCTTATGGCTGAGAACGAGCAGGTCATCGTGCAGGTCAAGGACAACGGCACAGGCATTCCAGCTGGAGACCAGCCTTATCTATTTGATAAATTCTTCCGCGCCAGCAACATTCCACAGGATACCCCGGGTACCGGTCTAGGTCTCTCGATCGTCAAATCAATTGTTGACAATCATGACGGTCGCATCTGGGTGGATTCAAAATTGGGTGAAGGGACATTATTCACTGTCGTGCTCCCTGCACGAGCAGCGTAATCATCTCTCAGGCCCCGAAAAAAAAGACAATGCGCAGCCCCAGCTGCGCATTGTTGATTTTCGTCGCCTCCGCCGGGGCGGTGAGGGGGAAACCCAGCGGAGGCATTCGCCAAAGGAGGAGACAGTGATGAGCAATCGGGTGCCCGTCCTCTGATCTCCATGCGTATAATAAGGTTTACTTATGCAAGTCACCATTGAGCATCATCATCGGGATACCATGACATTAATCCCCGCAGCCGTTGGCAAACGTTTACGTAGCCAGCCGAGGATCCCTTTTGGTCACGAGGATGTGCGAGGTCAGTTCTATCCATGAGCGATTCGAAGGACCTGCGCCGCAGATTAACACGTCTGGGTCGGACACGTCCAAAGAAGCCCGCACAGGCAACGCGTGTGCGAGTCCATGATAGCTTCCTTCCAGGAGAGGAACTGCGGCGCGAACATGGTCATATCTTGCGTGTCGAGAAGATCTTCCAGCTCCAGCATCAACATGGCAACCTGGCGTTAAGCGCCTTTCTGGAAGGCATGTCCGGACTTCATGACGTGCTCGACGCGCCGCGCGAGGGGGGAGCGGATCTGCGCTGGCTCTTTCTCGATACCGAGACCACCGGATTAGCGGGCGGTGCCGGCAGTTTTGCTTTTCTTGTCGGTGTGGGCGTCTTTGATGGTGCTGTCTTCCGCCTCCGTCAATACTTTATGCGAACCCCGGCTGAAGAACCTGCCATGCTGGACGCGCTGAAAGAGGACTTCAGAAGTGAATCTGGATTTGTGACCTATAACGGGCGCACCTTCGATATTCCCCTGCTTGAAATGCGCTACATGATTGGCCTTCGGGAACGCCTTCCGTTGGGCCGCTGGCCGCAGTTGGATCTTCTTCATCTCTCCAGACGGTTATGGAAACGCCAGCTACCTGACTGCCGGCTTGGCACCGTGGAGCGGCATATCCTTCACGTAGAGCGCAGTGAGGAGGATGTGCCCGGCGCGAACATACCTGCGATGTACCAACATTATCTGAAGACCGGTGAGACCAAGGATATGAGGCGTGTGCTCTACCATAATGAGATTGACATCCTCAGCCTGGTTGTCCTCGCAGCGGAGATCCAGGCCCGGCATCGCTCATCCGATACAGGAGCGTTAAGCGGCTCTGAGGCGCTCGGTGTAGCGCGCTGGCACGTTCAGGGGGAGCGATACGGTGAGGCGGAGCAATCGTTCCGTCGTGCAACGGCTAGCGAGGATAACTCAGTGCGCAGAGTAGCGCTGCGACAGTATGCCGCCTATTTGAAACGAGCAGGCCGAAGGGTTGAGGCCGTTCCACTCTGGGAAGGCGGGTATGAGCTTGATCCGGGTGATCCTGCACCCTGCATTGAGCTGGCAAAGTTCTATGAATGGGAAGAACGAGATGTCATCCAGGCGCACACCTGGGCGACCCACGCGCTTGAGGCTGTGCAAAGTTGGCAGGCCGATTGGCGAAAAGAACGCATGGAAGGGGAAATCAGGCACCGGCTACGGCGCCTTGATGGCAAGCTGGAGGGAGATTGCTGATCACTCAGACCGCGCTCATTTCATCGCGTACTGTGCGGTACAAATTTTCAGCCTTGAGCTCTTGAAGGGAGTAGCAAGGGGCTTTGAGGCGGTCTGCAAGAGCCTGGGACAGACCCTGATCGAAGACGGCATTTTCCATATTGATCACAATGGAGTGGATGTTATCCTGGCTGATCCGGTCCGCGTAGAGAAACGCTTCCTCTTGAGGGGGAAGGTGGCTCTGGGATACATTGCCTGCGCCATCAGTCAGCAAGATCATCAGTGGCAGGATATCGGGATGGGTGTAGCGTTCGCGTTGGATGATGTCCAACGCCAGACCCAGTCCTGCTGAGAGAGGTGTTTTCCCGCCAACGGGAATATCGGCCAGCGCGATGCGCGCGAGTTCTACTGAATTGGTAGGGGGAAGGATGTTCAGTGCACGATCCTTCTGGAAGACGACGAGCCCCACACGGTCCCTGCGCTGATATGCGTCAGTGAGGAGCGAAAGTATGGCGCCCTTGGTTGCCGACATGCGCTCCGAAACAGCCATCGACCAGGACGCGTCCACAACGAAGAGGATCAGGTTCGCAGCTTTCGTGACGCGGACCTTTTCCTGCAGGTCGTCTTTTTGAAGCGCAATGGCCATGTCGCTGTCGGGGCGGCGGCGTTTCTGGAACGGTGCCGCTGCACGAATTGTTGCGTCGAAGGCGATGTCCCTGGGCTTCCCGCGGGCGGGTCTTGCGAGGATGTAGCGGCCCCGTTTCCGGTCGGTTCGTGTCCGTGTTCTACGCCCGCCCTGGCGGCGGGTGAGACGATCAAGTTTGCCTTCGAGGCGACGCGGGTTGAAGGGGGAGCCGACCCTGGCGGGGTCGCCACCTTCCCACCAGCGTGCATGCAGGGTTTCAGGAAATACCTGATTGGTGGGTTGCGCTTCTGGAGGTTCGCCGTCGTCTAGCTGGTCTTGCTCGACGACCTGAGCGCTTTTTTTGGGGTGCTTTCCTGTTTGCCGCGCGGGAGGTCGGGGTCGTCCTGCTGCTGGCTGGTCTGTTCTTCAATGTCTTCGAGTGTGCTTTCCAGTTGCTCTATGTCAATGGATACCTGCTGGAAGGGGCCACGTCGCATGCGGTGCGGCAAGGCAAGTTCAGCGGCCAGAAGGATGTCGCGCTGGTTGATGGCGGTTCGGCCCTCATACGCGGCATGAGCGCGGGCTGTTTTAAGAATGACAAGATCGGCGCGATGCCCGTCTACGTCGAAGGAGGATGTCAGGTTTGCGATCGTGTAGAGGTCGGTCCGGTTTTCGCGAACCTGTGGTAGCAGTTCACGGGCATGTTCAATACAGTGGGAGAGCGCTGCCTCCTGGCTGTCCCATTCGCTGCAGAAGGCTTCCGAATTTTCTTCAAAGGCCATGTTGCGTTCTACGATGGCCACGCGATCTGCGGGCTTATGAAGGCCGCGGATCTCAACCGAAAGCGCAAACCGGTCGAGGAGCTGAGGACGCAGGTCCCCTTCTTCGGGGTTCATCGTTCCGACGAGGATGTAGCGCGCGGGATGCGTGAAAGAAATGCCTTCCCGCTCGACAAAGTTCATTCCGAGGGCGGCGGAATCGAGCAGCACGTCCACCACATGATCATCGAGAAGATTCACTTCATCGATGTAGAGGAGGCCACGGTTGGCAGAGGCAAGGATGCCGGGTTCAAAGTGGCGCTCGCCCTGTTTAATGGCGCGTTCGATGTCGAGGGTCCCGACCACGCGATCTTCTGTGGCTGAGACGGGGAGGTCGACAAAGGAGGTGCGGCGAGTAGTGATAGGAAGCTTTTCGCCGCGCTCATCACGCTCCTGGCATTCGGTGCACCAAGTGCTCGGCTTATCCGGGTCACAACCGAATCGGCAGTCGGCAACGACTTTTACGTCCGGCAGCAGTGCGGCGAGAGCTCGGGCTGCCGTTGATTTTGCGGTTCCCCGCTCCCCGCGGATTAAGACGCCGCCGATGCGGGGGTTGATGGCGTTGAGGATGAGCGCACGTCGCATACGCTCCTGACCGACGATGGCTGTGAAGGGATAAATATCTGGCATAGGGCACTCTCCCGTAGGCATTATACCTACCTGCGCTTGCGAATGTCTACCGTTGTCAAAGCATGGGTTCGCCTTTATAATCTCTCCACCTATTCTTAACATGGAGAAGTGGACTACATGGAGTTTCACGAGGAGAATGCCGGAAAACAACCTGTTGATGAGGAGAAGACCGAAACGACAGAACATCCCATGGATGCCTTGTTGGAGTCTGTAGACTTTGAACTCGACACCCCCCGTCGAGGCGAAATACGAACGGGAACCATTGCCCGGGTGACAGACAATGATATTCTGGTTGATATCGGCGCCAAATCAGAAGGTGTAATCCCCACGCGCGAGCTGGAACAACTGACCGATGAACGTCGAGCTGAGCTCGCCGAAGGCGAGTCGATTGATGTATATGTCGAGCGGATGGGGTCCGGCGATGGCGCCATTCTGCTTTCGCTGTCCAAGGCAGCGCAGGAGCAAGACTGGCGGGTTGCCGAGGAACTGCTGGAAAACCAGGAACCCTATGAAGGTATCATCGCTGGGTACAACAAGGGTGGTCTTATCGTCAAGCTGGGTAGTTTACGAGCATTCATCCCCGGCTCGCAAGTAAGCCTCTCCCGCCGCCGCCGTTCGGAAGGCGATACCCCCGATCGGCGCTGGGGCAGCATGGTGGGTGAGCCCATCATCGTCAAAGTGGTTGAAGTGGACCGCCGCCGCAACCGGCTGATTATTTCAGAGCGGGCGGCATCTCGTGAAGCGCGCGACGCCCTCAAGGAGCGGCTCATCACTGAGTTGAAGCCTGGCGAACTGCGTGAGGGGCACGTTGTCAGCCTGGCGGATTTCGGCGCATTCGTCGACATCGGCGGTGCAGACGGCCTCGTTCACCTCTCTGAGCTCTCCTGGAAACGCGTGGCTCATCCCAAGGATGTCCTCAAGGTGGGCGAGAAGGTCGATGTGAAGGTACTTGGAGTGGATCTCGATCGCAAACGCATCAGCCTCTCCATCCGCGCGCTACTTCCTGACCCCTGGGATTCCATCCTCGAAAAGATACAGGAAGGCCAGTTGGTTGAGGGTCATGTGACCAAGCTCACCAAGTTCGGAGCTTTTGCCTCCATCGATGGTCTTGATGGCTACGAGGTGGAAGGCTTGATCCATATCTCCGAGCTCGCTGACAGGCGTATTGAACATCCGCAGGAGATCCTCGAGGAGGGTCAGCAGTTGACCCTTCGCATCATCAATATTGATCGCGAGCGCCGGCGGATTGGCCTCAGCGTGCGCAAGGTGGATTCTGTGGAATTCGCCGAGCAGGATTACCTGGCTGCGCTGCAATCCATGGAAGATGGAGGCGCAGAAGAGGCAGAAGCGGAAAAAGCCGAGGACGATGTCGATTTCGACGCTGCGCTCGATGATGAGGCTGTTGCAGAGATGGAACCCGACATCGAGGCGGATGCTGAGTCCGAAGCGGAACCCGAGGTGGAGTCAGCTGACTCCCCCGAGGAAACATCTGAAGAGAACCATGCGGAACCTGAGTCTGAAGTGGCTGAGGAAACGCTAGCAGAAGAAGCAGCAGCAGAAGAAGAAGAAACAGAACCGGAGGACGAAAAAGCTCCGGCGGAAGAGGAAGATCCGGAGGAGGATCGCGCTCCGGATGATGAAGCCCCGGAGGAAAAGAAAGCTCCGGAGGAGGTACCGGATGAATCCGGTGGTGAAAAACCCACCGAATCATGACGGCAACACAGCCGGGTGCTTGAAAAAGCACCCGGTTTTCTGTTCGGTGACGTTTTGTGCGGGGTGGAATCATTCTTTGGTAGAATGAAACCAGAGATGGCGAATGCCATCCTTGGGAGGACAATTGTGGCAGATAAAATGGAGCGCTTCACCCAGAAAGCACGCAGGGTGTTGAGTTTGGCCCATGAAGAGGCCGAACGACTGCGCCATAACTACATCGGTACGGAACACCTGCTTCTGGGTTTGATCCAGGAGGAGGGAAGTGTCGGCAGCCGTGTGCTCCGGGAACTTGGTCTTGAGACTGCGCGAGTGCGTGAGATGGTCGAGCGTCTTTCCGGCTTTGGGCAGGGCACGGGCGGTAGGATTGAGCTGGCACCTGGCACCGAGAAGGTGCTGCACCTGGCCATTGAAGAAGCGCGCAAGATGGGCCATCATTACATCGGCACAGAACATCTCTTACTCGGCCTTGTGGAGCAACCGGAAGGCGTGGGTGTGGCCGTTCTGCGACGGCTTGGCATTACGCCCGAGCAAGTACGCCGTCAAACACGGCGCTTGCTCCAGGAAGGACCTACGCGTCGAAAATCCCAGAAGGAAGAACCGCGCAAGAAGGAAAAGCAGGCAAAGACGCCTCTCGTCGATCAATTGGCGACTGATCTCACTGCGCTGGCGGAAGACAAGGAGCTCGATCCGGTCATTGGTCGGGAAATGGAAATTGCCCGTGTTATCCAGATACTGGCGCGGCGGACCAAGAACAATCCTGCGTTAATTGGTGAGCCGGGTGTCGGAAAAACCGCCATTGTTGAAGGTCTGGCACAACGTATTGTGGCGGGCGAGACGCCTGGACCGTTAATTGGAAAGCGTGTCCTTCAATTAGATGTGGGCTCGCTCGTTGCAGGCACGATGTACCGCGGTCAATTTGAGGAACGATTGAAGCGAGTCATCGACGAGCTCAAGTCCTCGGATGCCATCTTGTTCATCGATGAGGTGCACATGCTTGTCGGTGCAGGATCGGCCGGTTCCTCGGTCGATGCGGCGAATATCCTTAAGCCCGCCCTGTCACGCGGCGAACTTCAAGTGATCGGCGCTACAACCATGGATGAGTACCGCAAACACATCGAAAGTGATGCGGCGCTGGAGCGACGCTTCCAGCCGGTCATGGTGGAAGAACCGACCATTGAAGAAACCATTGACATCCTGCGCGGCATCAGGGCTCCCTATGAGGAGCATCACAAGCTCGACATTACGGACGAGGCGCTGGAAGCCGCCGCTTTGCTCTCGGCGCGCTATGTGTCAGAGCGCTTCTTGCCGGATAAGGCGATCGACTTGATCGATGAATCTGCATCGC
>Ga0272443_10000099_pt1 | contig 167901 bp, 147 predicted proteins | sample SSMAcet12_FD_193581 | JGI IMG/M metagenome (GOLD analysis project Ga0272443, IMG submission 193581) | Marine sediment archaeal communities from Little Sippewissett salt marsh, Falmouth, MA, United States - SSM-Acet-12 | ecosystem: Environmental > Aquatic > Marine > Wetlands > Sediment ... | reverse complement strand
TACACCACCGATGAGGTGGAAACAACAGCGTTGAACAATGTCAACCTCAAGGTCGGAGAAGGGGAATTCGTTTCCGTCATGGGACCCTCGGGCTGTGGCAAATCCACCTTGATGAACATTTTGGGATTGTTGGACAACCCCACCCAGGGTGAATACGTGTTTATGGGGGAGAATGTCTCGCAGTACCCGGAACACCGCAGGACTCAATTCAGGAAGGGAATGATCGGATTTGTTTTCCAGAGCTTCAACCTGATCGATGAGTTGACGGTGTACGAGAACATCGAGTTGCCCCTGTTGTACCTGAAGGCTTCCGCCTCGGATCGAAAAAGCAAGGTGGAAGAGGTCATGGAACGGTTAAAGCTGGTACCCCGGCGCAACCATTTTCCCCAGCAACTCTCGGGAGGACAGCAACAACGGGTGGCGGTGGCCCGCGCCATTGTAACCCGGCCCAAGTTGATTCTGGCCGACGAGCCCACGGGAAACCTGGATTCGGAAAACGGCGAAGAGGTGATGAACCTGGTGACCAACTTGCATGAAGAGGGTACGACCATCATCATGGTGACCCACTCTCCCGCCTATGCCGAGTACAGCCAGCGGGTGGTGCATCTTTTTGACGGCCATATCGTGACCGAGAACGTCAAGGAAGAATTCCATCTCTAACATGGCAGGAATGAATTAAGGAGGTTGCTATGAGCCTGAAGGAGATTTTGCACCAGATGGTAACCGCGGGCGATCAGATCCGGCTGGCGGACCGCAACGGTTCCTACCGGCCCCTGGAGCTCCTGGAAGGCCTTCCGGTTACCAAGCTGGCGATGCGCTCCCATTATCAGCCGGGCATGTACATTGCCCAGATCAATGAAGCCGGGTATCTGGGTACGGTCTTGTACCGGGTGGATAATTCCCCGCCGGATAGCCAGGAGGGGTAAATGATTCGACTTGAGGATATCACCAAATTCTATACCAACCGGTTTGTCAAGACCTTTGTGCTGCGGCATATCAACCTGGAGGTCGAAGCGGGGGAGTTCGTTACCGTCATGGGGCCCTCCGGCGCCGGGAAATCCACCTTGCTGCACATTCTCGGCATGCTGGATGCCGCCTCTGAGGGCAAGTACTTCTTCATGGATCAGGCGGTCCACCGCATGAAGGAGAATGACCGCACCGCCTTGCACCACCGGCATATGGGATTCATTTTCCAGCAATACCACCTGATCGATGACATGACGGTCTATGAAAATATCGAAGCCCCCCTGCTGTACAAGAAAGTTAAGGCGTCGGAACGCAAGAGCCTGGTGGCGGAGATGCTGGACCGCTTTCACATGGTGGCCAAGAAAGATCTTTTCCCCAACCAGCTCTCCGGGGGCCAGCAGCAGCTTGCGGCGGTGGCCCGCGCGCTGGTCATCCGCCCCAGCCTGCTGTTGGCCGATGAACCTACAGGCAACCTGAATTCACAGCAGGGGAAGGAGATTATGGACCTGCTGAAGCGGCTAAACCGGGAAGATGGCATGACCATTCTGCAGGTGACGCATTCCGAAGAGAAGGCGGCCTACGGTGACCGAATCATCCATCTCAAGGACGGCTGGATCGAAACGGAGACGTAAGTGCAGGCAATCAACACCAAAGACTTATTCCGGAATATGCAGGGGTGGCGTTGCCGCGGATGCGCGGTGACGGATCCCCGGAGAGGAAATGAGGCTTCCCATGTTTAAAAACTACTTAAAGACCGCCTGGCGGAATATGCGGCGCAACAAGGGCAATGCAGTCATCAATATCGCCGGTCTCGGGGTGGGCTTGGCCTGCTTTGTCCTCATCCTGTTGTATACGGGCTATGAATTCAGTTTTGAACAGCACAATCCCAATGCCGGCCGGGTTTACCGGATTTACGTGGAACATGAAAAACCCGATCGGGTGTACCGGGTCGCCTCCACGCCGGTTCCCCTGGTGGAAGCCCTTGAGAAAGAGATACCCGAAATCGAGGCATTCACCCGTTACCAATACCTACCCAACCTGGCGGTGAAATACGGGGACAACAACTTTGTGGAGAGGCAGATGGTGGCAGTGGACCCGGGGGTGTTCGATACCCTGGGATTCCGCCTGATCGCCGGGGATCCGGCCACGGCTTTGCAGGACATGTACACCGCGGTTGTGACCCAGGATATCGCCAGAAAGTATTTCGGCGACGCCGATCCCTTGGGGAAAACCCTGACCGTAGACAACTCCATCTCCTTCATGATTCGCGGGATCATGCGCAACCATCCAGCCAACAGCGATTTCACCCCGGATATCCTGATCTCGTTTGCCAGCATAAAGGAAATGTATGGGCCGGGTTACGCCACCAACTGGCTCAGCCAGGTGTTGCAGTCGTTTGTTCTTTTGCCGCCGCAGCATTCGGTGCCAGTGCTGGAAGAAAAGATCGCCGCATGTTTCGAAAAATACCGGGCCCGGGAAAACGACTTGCGTACATTTCGTCTGGAGAACCTGGGCCGGATGCATCTTTTCTCGATTTTCGGCGACCGGCGTATCACCACGGTCAGCATATTCCTGGGCGTGGGCATACTGATCCTGTTGATGGCCTGCATCAACTTTATGAACCTGGCCACCGCCCGGTCGGCGAAGCGGGCCCGGGAAGTGGCCATGCGCAAGGTGGCCGGGGCGAAAAGGAATCAGATCATTGCCCAATTCCTGGGTGAAAGTTTTGTTTATGTGTTTCTCGCATTTCTACTGGCCCTGCTGCTCAGTGCGGCCCTTTTACCCCTGTTGCGCAATATCACCGGCCAGCCCCTGGTTATGGCGGGGATACTCCAGGCGCCCTTACCGGTCGTACTCCTGAGTGCCTGGCTTGTGGTCGGTTTTTTATCGGGTAGTTACCCAGCCTTTTACCTGTCTGCATTCCGGCCCGCGGGGATTTTTCAGGGTGCCGCCGGGTCCAGCCGTAAAGGCGCGGGGTTCCGCCGCATCCTGGTGGTCTTTCAGTTCACAATCTCCATTATCCTGATTGCAGCCACTTTTGCCATTATCCACCAGATCAACTATATGGCCGGCAAATCCCTGGGTTTCCGCAAGAACCAGATTCTGGTATTGCGCACCCCCCCCCGCCGCAGCATTCAACCATTCAAGGTGATGTTGCAGGACAATCCGGATATTCTCAGCGTCACCGGGTCGGCTATGCTGCCCCACAGCATCGGCAGGTACAACACCGTGACCTGGGAAGGGGCCGTGGCTGACGAGTCGGTCACCATCATCCACAACACCGTGGATCATGATTTCCTGAAAACCTTCGAGATTCCCCTGGTGCAGGGGCGTGACTTCTCGCGGGAATTTCCCTCGGATGTTCAAGTCGGAAGCCGCCGGTCCGACGATGCCGGGGCGGTTATCATCAACGAGACGGCCGCCCGGCGATTCGGCTGGAAAAATCCCATCGGCAAGAAAGTCATCCAAACCTATGGTGAACTGCGGATTTACTATACCGTGATCGGGGTGATCAAGGATTTCCACTTCACCTCGTTGCGCAACCCCATAGTGCCCCTCAAGATATTCGTCCGGCCCGACTTGAATGCCAACTACATCTCCATCAAGGTCCGGCCGGAGAACATCCCGCATACCCTGGAGACCATCCAATCCACCTGGACGCAGTTCAACCCCGGCTACCCCTTTGAGTACTTTTTCTACGATTCGGTTTTTGAACGGCGTTTTCAACAGGAACGCAGCCTGTTGACTCTTTTCCAGTACTTTAGTTTCCTGGCCATTTTTATCGCCTGCCTGGGGCTGTTCGGCTTGGCATCCTTTGCCGCGGAGCAACGCACCAAGGAGATCGGCATTCGCAAAATCCTGGGGGCGACCAGCCGGGGACTGGTGCTGTTGCTGGGTGGCCAGTTTTCCCGCTGGGTTCTCATCGCCAATCTGATCGCTTGGCCCCTGGCATATGTGGGTGTCAGTCGCTGGCTGGCCGGCTACGCGTACCATGCATCCATGCGGTTGGACGCGCTTTTCTGGTCGGGCCTGCTGGTACTGGCCATCGCGTTGTTGACGGTCAGCTTCCAGGCCTTCAAGGCGGCCCGGGCCAACCCGGCCGACAGCCTGCGGTATGAATAAAACCAATAGAATGGGGGGACAAACATGATAAAGAATCATTTAAAAATTGCTCTCAGGAACTTCACGAAGCACAGCGGATATTCCCTGATCAAAGTCTTCGGACTGAGTGTCAGCATCGCCTGCTGCATCCTGATGTTCATGTGGGTGCGGCATGAGTTGAGTTACGACCGCTTTCTGCCTGACGCGGAGCGGATGTACCGGGTGGGGTATTACGGAGTCGTGCAGGGCAACACCGTGCATGGCGTGCAGGCGTGTCCCACCATGGCACCGGTCCTCAACAGTGATTTTCCCGAAGTGGAAGCGGCCACCCGGTTCAGACGGTTGGGCAATCCGGTGATCCGTTACGGGGAAAAGGTGTTCAGCGAAGAGAATTGGTTTGCCGCGGACCCCAATTTTTTCGCAGTGTTTCAATTGACGTTCCTGGCCGGCAATCCCCAGACGGCGCTTGAGAAACCAGATTCCCTGGTGATCAACCAGTCAACGGCCCGCAAGTACTTCGGGGAAGAGAATCCCGTGGGCAAGACCATAAACTCCGACCGGCGCCGGGACTGGCGGGTTACCGCGGTGGTCGCGGATATGCCGGAGAATTCCCATTTCCATTTCGATTTCCTGGCATCCATGAACTCCTACCGCAACATGGGAACCGAAACCACCTGGCTCAGCAACAACTACTACACCTACTTTATCCTGCGGGAAGGTGTGGACTGGCGTCAATTCGAACACAAGCTCAAGCAGGAGGAACTCAAGTACACCAAGCCCCAGATCGCGGAGATGTTCGGTGTCAGCTGGGAGCAAATGCGCGGGCAGGGCAACGAATACTATCACTTCCTGCAGCCCCTTACCTCGATCCACCTGAATTCTCATCTGGAACATGAGCTGGAACCCAATGGGGATCGCTTGTACGTGATCATCTTTCTTATCGCGGGGCTGGCGATTCTCATCCTGGCGGTGGCCAATTTCGTCAACCTCTCCACCGCCCGCTCCATGGGCCGTGCCCGGGAAGTGGGCATCCGAAAATCCCTGGGCTCCACCCGGTTTTTTCTGATACGGCAGTTCCTGACCGAATCCATGGCCTATACGGTTTTGGCCATGATTCTGGCATTGGTTGCGGTAAGGATTGTGCTGCCGGCTTTCCAGGGGTTTACCGGCAAGAACCTGGGATTGCCCCTCGGGGATCCGACCGTCCTATTGCTGTTGCTGGCCTTTACGCTGACGGTCGGGCTGGCGGCGGGGCTGTATCCGGCCTTCTACTTGTCTTCTTTCCAACCGGTCAATGTGCTGCGAAATGATTTGAGCGGAAAAAGAGCTTGGTTGCGCAGCGCCCTGGTGGTGTTTCAGTTCAGTATCGCCATCGTCCTGCTGGTCGGCATGTTCGTGGTGCGCCATCAGGTGGAATTCATCCAGGGCCGGAAACTATCCATGCAACGTGAGCGCGTCATCAACATTCACAAAGCCGATGACCTGGGTAGGGATATCCGTAACTTCAAGCAGGCCATTCTGAGCGACCCCAATGTCACGGCAGCCACCAATTCAGACGTGCTGTTGGGCGGGTCGATCGGCGATTCCTTTTACAATTTGCCGGATCAACCGGAAAGCGAGACCCGTGTCATTCATCACTTGTTTGCGGACGCCGATTACGGCCGGGTATATGGATTGCAGATGACAAAGGGCGTGTTCTTCCCCCAGGACTTTGCTCCAGACCAACAGGCTTTGGTGCTGAACGAGTCTGCGGTCAAAACCCTGGGTTTGCAGGAACCGGTCGGCAAAAGACTGGTGCGGGATCGTCGCGGGCAGCCCATACCCATCGTGGGGGTTGCCAAGGATTTTCACTTCCGCTCCCTGCATCATGCCATCGACCCGCTGATCATCAGCGTGCAGGGAAGAGAGGCGTTCGGCGGTAGGGAGATCTCCGTGCGCTTGAAGACGAACCGCATCCGGGAGAGCATCGCCTTCCTGGAGAAGACCTGGAAACGGTTTTCCGGAAACCAGGCATTCGAGTATGAATTCTTTGATGATCATTACGACAACCTGTACCGCGCGGAACTGCGCACCAACAGTATCTTCACCGTCTTCTCCATCTTCGCGCTGTTTATCGCCGGCCTGGGACTGCTGGGTCTCTCGGCCTTCATGGCGGAACAACGCACCAAGGAGATCGGCATCCGCAAGGTATTGGGCGCCTCTTCCACCGGCATCATCGTGCTGCTTTTCCGGCAATTCGGCCAGTGGATTCTGTTGTCCACCTTGATCGCCTGGCCGCTGTCGTTCTTCCTCATGCACAACTGGTTGCAGAGTTACGCATACCATGTCTCCCTGGGAGTCGGGGCCTTGGTGCCCTCTTTCCTGTTCGCTGTATTGGTGGTCATGCTTTCGGTCAGCGTGCAAACGATCAAAGCTGCACGAGCCAATCCGGTGGATAGTTTGCGCTATGAATAATCCGAGAGTAGGAGACTACCCATGTTTAGAAATTATCTAAAAACCGCGTGGCGCAATATCCGCCGCCACAAGGCTTACGCCATGATCAATATCTTCGGCCTGGCCGTGGGACTGGGATGCGCCATGGTGATCATCTTCTTCGTGATCCACGAGTTGTCTGCCGACACCCACCATCCCGACGCGGATCGACTGTACCGCGTCAATCTTCACCGGGTCAGCGCAACCGGAGATTATTCCATGGCGCGGACCCCGGGCCCGTTAACCACGGCCATTAAGCAGGAGATGCCTCAGGTGGAGCAGGCCTTCCGGATGGTCCCGCCATACGAGAACAGTGACAATGTGTTGACTGTCAACGGAGACAAACGCTTTTTTGAAACAAAGATATTTTTCGCCGACCCGGAGATCCTGCAGGTATTCAACATTCCTTTCGCCCAGGGCAATTCTCACCAGGCGTTGGATCGGCCCAATACCGTTCTAATCACGGAAGGTATGGCCCGCAAGTACTTCGGCGACGGCAACCCGATCGGCCGCACCCTGCAGATGGAGTTTGATTACGACCTGGGAGCGAATCGTGTTCGCTCGGAAGACTTTACGGTCACCGGGGTGTTGCGCAATGCGCCATCAAATACCCATATTCCCTATCACATGCTGGTATCCATGGCCACGCTGAAACAAAACCTGCCGAGATTCGAGGCCGATTGGGTCAACCCCAAGGCCAAGTACAGCTACGTGAAACTGGCCGCCGGTGCCGATGCACACGCATTTGAACAGCAGATCCAGACATACGCCCGGAAACTCAAGCAGATATTCAAAGAGCGGTACGGTTTCGACCTGGGAGAGGTGTCCTTTAATCTGCAACCGGTCACGCGAATCCATATGCATCCCCAACCATACGGGGAACCGGAAACCGGGGGCAACTGGCTGTACATCTACATCTATACCCTGATCGCCGGCCTGGTGTTGTTGATCGGCTGCATGAACTTCATCAACCTTTCCACCGCCCTGTCCACCACCCGGGCCCGGGAAGTAGGGCTCCGCAAAGTGGTGGGAGCCGCCCGGTCGCAGTTGATCCGGCAATACCTCGTGGAGGCGCAGATCATTACCCTGATTTCCTTTGCCGCGGCAATTGTAGTGGCCATTTTCCTGCTTCCCCTGTTCAACCGCATGGCCGGTACGACGTTGACTCTGTCCCAGCTGGCGAACCCGATGGTATTGGTATCGCTGTTGGTGTTGTTCCTGCTGGTCAGCTTTATTTCCGGGATTTTCCCGGCCTTGATCCTCACGGGATTGAAACCGGCATCCATTCTGCAGGAAAGGTTCAAGTTCGGTCTTCGGGGCACCATCATGCAGAAGGTATTGGTGGCCGGCCAGTTCGCGCTCACCGTGTTCCTGGTGATCTGTACCCTTTCGGTCTTGCGGCAACTGGATTTCATGAAGGGCCAGGCCCTGGGGTTTGACAAGGAACAAAAATTGATCCTGCGGGTGAAAAGCAACCTGGGGCATTTACGACGCGATTACGAGGCCATCAAGGACGCTTTCCTGCAACACCCTCAGGTGACCGGCGCGGCGGTCTCTTCCTCCGTGCCCGGGGACGAACATAGAAGCCGGTATTTGCTCTGGAAAGAGGGGGAGGATCGCAGGCGCGGTGTAAGCCTGAGAGTCATCACCGCCGGCGCGGATTTCATTCCCCTATACGGCATCCAGATGGTGGCCGGCCGGGAATTTCGCAAGGGTCCGGGGTCCGATGCCACCAGGGCTTACTTGGTGAATGAAACGGGGGCCCGGGTCCTGGGCTTTCAATCACTCGAAGAGGCATTGGGAAGGCGTTATACCGCCCATTATCATGAGATGACCAAGCAGATCATCGGCGTGGTGAAGGACTTCCACTTCCGGGGCATGCAGGAAAAGATCGAGCCCCTGGTGCTGGATATCGAGAGCAGCCTCTTCGATACATTGACCCTGCAGGTCAACGTGCGGCATATCAAGGCCGTCATGGCCCATGTCGGCAGCGTGTGGCAGCAGCATTTTCCCGATGTGCCCATGGAATTTTCCTTTCTGGACGAGTCTTTTGACCGGGTATACCGCTACGAGGAACAGATGGGGAAATTGCTGCAGGTCATCGCCTTGCTGGGCATCATGATCGCCTGCCTGGGTCTTTCCGGGCTGGCCGCTTTTATCAGCTGGAAACGCCAGAAGGAGATCGGAATCCGCCGGGTGCTGGGATCATCCATTACCGGTATCGTCAAGGTGTTGTCCACGCGTTTTATGGCCATGGTGCTGGTGTCCGTCCTGATCGCTTTCCCCCTGGCTTTGCTGGCTTTGAAAAAATGGCTAACCAGTTTCGCCTACCAGGCACCCCTGGGCATGTCGATTTTCTTGCTTTCCGCCGGCGGGGCCCTGGTCCTGGCTCTCAGCTCGGTGGCTTTCCAGGGTGTGCGGGCCGCCCGCCGCAACCCGGTGGATACGTTGCGTACCGAATAGGCAGTAGCGGAAGCAACAAGAACGGCCCGCGGTTCATGCGGGGGTGCGGAAGTCTTTCAGGGTCGAGATCTCCCTGGGCCAGCGCTCAGGATCCGGGGTTTCCAGGATCAGCGGTACGCCGGCGGTACGGGGATCCCGCATGATCAGGCGGAATGGTTCCCAGCCCAGCTGGCCCTCCCCGAGTGAGGCGTGGCGGTCCACCCGGCTGCCGAGTTTGTTGCGGGAGTCGTTGAGATGCATGCCCCGCAATCGGTCAAAGCCCACGATGTGGTCGAAAGCCGCCATGGTGAATTGGTAGGCTTTTTCATTGCGCAGGTCGTAGCCGGCGGCAAAGAGGTGGCAGGTGTCCAGACAGACACCCACCCGGGACTTGTCTGCGACCCCGTCGATGATGGCGGCCAAGTGTTCGAAACGGCTTCCCAATGAGTGGCCCTGGCCGGCGGTGTTTTCAATGACCACGGATACACCGGGGACGGCGTCCATGGCCAGGTTGACGGACTCAGCGATTCGATCCAGGCCTTCCCGATCACTGCTCAGGCCCTTGTGGCTGCCGGGATGAAAGTTGAGCGTTTTCAGCCCCAGCTCCCGGCAGCGGCGCAACTCTGCGACAAACGCAGCGCGGGATCGCCTGAGTCCCTGGGACTCGGGGTTGGCCAGGTTGATCAGGTAACTGTCATGCGGCAGGATTACCCGGGCCGGGAAGCCGTGTTCCCGGCAGGCGGTGCGGAAAGCGATGATTTCCTTTTCGCCAAGCGGCGGGGAATCCCAGCGTCTCTGGTTGCGAGTGAAGAGAGCAAAGGCCTCTGCACCGATGGCGGCCGCGTTGGCCGGGGCATGGTGCGGCCCGCCGGCCGTGGACACATGGGCACCTACGGGGTGGCGGCAAGCCGTCACTCGACGACTTTCTCCACCACGATGGTCATGCGCGCCACCAAGGCCCCAATGGCCCCCACCGCGGCCAGGATGGGGAGCAGGGCCGCGCCCACCAACCCCAGGGTGAGGGGGATCTCGACCAAGGTTTCTTCGTTTTCGTTCTTGATGATGATGCGGCGGATATTGCCCTGGTGAATCAACTCCTTGATGCGGTCGATGATTTCTCCGCCGGTGATTTTAAACTCTTCGTGGCGGGTCTTGCCGTCGTTCTTTTTTTCGGTCATGGCTCGTCTCCTTTGTCACTCTCTATACGCAGACGGCCGGATGTCGGTTCCACAATGGAATTCACGGATTGTCTGAATCATCGGTTCCAGCTATAATGCATTTTTCGCTTCAAGCAGAGGAGCGCGCACACATGACGAATTCGCGACACGAAAATAGGCGCGACGGTCTAAAGGAACTGGAGTCCATGCTGGAGCAGGACCTGCTCCGCAATCAGCCGGCCATGAAGGGCTTGGGGGTGACCCGGGAGCAGTTGCGTCGGGCTTTGGTGCGCCTGGGGATTTCCACGCTGCTCCTGTTGGTGGTTTTCTGGTTGGGGATTTTCGAGAATCCCTCCACCGTGATGCTTGGCGTCGCCCTGGTGGCCGTATTGGAAGTCCTCCTCTTGTTTGTCGGCCCCGCGAGGGATAAAGAAAATGGTCCGTCGGAGTAGAAAAACATGGTTTCCCGGAATCGTGCAAAGGGTCGGGAGATGTTGATCGCCACGTTGATCATGGCCGTGATCGCCCTGATCCTGACCGGAGTTGCGGTTGGCCGTGGCGACGGCTCCCACCTGAAGGGTTTGCGGCATGCTGGAAACATGACCCTGGAAGTCCTTCCCCTGGTCTTGTTTGCTTTCGTGATCGCCGGCATGATTCGCGTGTTACTCCCGCCGGATCTGGTCTCGCGCTGGGTGGGCATGGAGTCGGGTTTGAGAGGCATTGCCATCGGTACGTTGGCCGGCGGCATCACTCCCGGCGGCCCATACGTCAGTTTGCCGGTTGTGGCCGGCCTGCTCAAGGCCGGAGCGTCACCCGGGACCATGGTGGCGTTCCTGACCTCCTGGTCATTGTGGGCCGTGGCGCGGCTGCCCATGGAGCTGGCCATCCTGGGCTGGCGGTTTACCCTGTTGCGCCTGGCCGCCGTGCTGGTTTTTCCTCCCATCGCCGGTTGGCTGGCTTTACGCCTGTTTCAGTACTTCGGTCTGGGTGAATGACTTTGTGTGACCGGCAAGGGGTTGGGTTTCTTTAGAGCCCTGGTTTGGCAGGCCGGATCCCGGGAGATTTTTTATAGTGGTGCAGGAATATATCGTTGATCTCCAACTGGAGCACTTCTATGATCTGGCGGAGCTGGTTTTTTTCGATTCCCGGCAGGTGGGGAGTTGCCAGGTCGCAATAGAAATCCAGGTCGTATAGATCAATGCGGGGCCTGGGACCGGACTGGCTGCTGACTGAATCCGCAACCACGGCTGGCGCCAAGTGGTTGAAAAACTCCAACACCTGTAGTAGTTGCATTGGCTCAATATTCTCCATGCTTGCCCTCCTGCAAACCTTGGCTTTTCCCTAGGTTTTGTTCATGGATCTAATGCGATTGCATATCTATCACCATTGCGTTTACATTCGGTTAATTCGTGCCGTTCCCGGTGGTTGTGCTTTTCATCTTTATGTAGCTAAGCTACAATGTGGATGGGCTCGGCCTATTACCATAAGGGAGGTAGGGATGTCGAAAGAATACCGTCGTTTTATGGATCCACGGATCGTGGTGGCGCTATGCCTGATCCTGGTGGGTGTGTTGATGCTGCTGGACCGCTTTGGTGGTGAACTGGGTTTTTCCCCTTGGGATTTGTGGCCGCTGTTTCTGGTGATCCCCGGTCTGTACCAGTTGCTGCAGCCTCGAGAAACCCGTCAGGCAGCTTCGGGCGTCATCCTGCTGGTGGTGGGTGGTTTCTTTTTATTGCGAAACCTGGATGTATTCCCCAGTTTCCGCTTGGAGTGGAGTGATATCTGGCCGTTTCTAATCCTGGCAGTGGGATTGGTGGTGCTGATAAACGCCTTGAAAGCCCCGGGCGGCTCACTGGACAGGGATGTGGTCAACCTGTCCGCTTTGATGGGCGGCGGCAAGTACACCTATGCTTCAAAGGCGCTCAAGGGAGGAAGGATTTCCGCTGTTATGGGCGGATACGAGATTGATCTGCGCGGATGCGTCATGGAAAAGGAAAGCATAACCTTCGATGTCTTTGCTCTCATGGGCGGGATCGAATTGCGCGTCCCGCCTGAATGGGAAGTGCGTATGCAGGGACTGCCTCTTCTGGGGGGAATGGAGTACAAGGGCCCACATCCGATACCTGAAAAGCACACCGGCGTTTTGGTGGTGCGGGGCATGGCCATTATGGGCGGGGTGGAAGTCAAGGCGTAGTACTGCATCAAAGGCAGCATATCACGTCGCACTGCCTGAAGTGACGGTTATACCACTGCTCTTAGGCGCTTCAGGGGCTTACTGCGGTTGATGGTGAGCTTCCGCGGGGATGATGGCGCGTGGCGGGAATCCTTGGATCTGGGCTGTGCCCTGAGAGTGAATCCCCCGCTGCGTTTCCCCTCGCTGTCACCGGGGGGAGAAATTTTGTTTTTTCAGCAGGAAAACCGCGTATTGTGGGTGCAAGCGGATGCACTTCTCGGGATGCGAAAAAAAAACCAAACGCACAAAACGAATTTTACTTGCATTTCGTCTTACCTTCGGCGCCGGTGTTTTCCGGCGACAGCTTTTTCCTCCTGTTTTGGTGGTGTCGTCCGGTGACAGCGGCATCGCCTGTTTTTGGGGGGGGCGTAAGCCCCCCTAGCCAGCCACGCGGTTCCGGCCGGCCCGTTTGCCCACGTAGAGTTGATCATCCGCCCGGGTGATCAGGGATTGCAAATCTTCTCCCGGCTGGTATTGGGCCACGCCCACGGTGATGGTGACGGGCATGGCGGCGGATGCGCTGGACAGGCCGCCATCTTCCACGGCGGCCCGGAATTGTTCGGCGGCTCTCAGGGCTCCGTTATGATCCGTGTCGGCCAGGGCGATCAAGAACTCTTCGCCTCCCCAGCGGGCCAACAGATCCTGTGCCCGTAGCCGTGCCTTAAGGATGCCGGCGACCTTCTGCAGCACCCGGTCGCCCAGGTCGTGTCCCTGGTTGTCGTTAATGGTTTTGAAATGGTCCATGTCGATCATCAGCATGGATAGGGGCGTACCGTTGCGGTCGGCCCGCGCTTTGAGCAGCGCCAGTTTTTCCATCATGTCCCGGCGGTTGGAGAGGCCGGTCAATGTGTCGTGGCGGGAAATCTCGTCCAGCCTTTGGTTGAGGCTCTCCAGGTCCCGGTTGGCCCGGCGCTTGGCCCGGTAGCCGATGAGGGCCAGCGTTGCCAGCAATGCCAGGAAGAAGAGCAGGCCGATCATGGCGAATATCAGGAACCGCTGGCGTCCAAATTGCAGATTGCGTATCTCTTTGTCCTGTCGCAGGATGCGGATTTCCGACTCCTGTTCCATCAAGCGATGGCGGTCCCGGATTTCGGTGACCTTGCGTTCCATCTCGCGTTGAAACTGTTTCTCATTCAGATCGGTCAGTTCCTGTTGGCGTTTCAGCGCTTCATCGGGGCGTCCCTGCCGCTCCAACACATCGATCATCTGGGTCAGCACTTCAGGCTCCAGTTCGCCCAGTTTGTTCCTGCGCACGGAATCCAGGGTTTTTTCGGCCATTTGCAGCGCCGCCTTCCACCGTCCCATTTCGGAATAGATGAAACTGATGTTGATGCGGGCCATGTTGATGGACCGGGGGTTGTCCAGTGCCGTTTCGCGGCGCAGGATGGCGCGGTATATCGCCAGGGCACGGGGATACTCTTTGCGGGCGATCAGGGCGTAACCGATGTCATGCTGGCAAACCGATATCAGGTAGGCATCCTTGGCCTTACGGGCCTTTGCCAGCGCGTCCTGTTTGATTTCCATGGCGGCATCGAGTTTCTTTTCCATGACCAGCAGGTTGCCCAATTCGTTCATGGACAGGATTTCGATGCGCAGGTTGCCCATGCGCCGGGCTTCCTGACGGGCTTGGTTAAAATGCGGGCGTGCCGCGGCTACGTCATTCTGGTTGCGAAAGGCATATCCCAGCAGGTAACGGGCCTGCAAGGCGATGGGATCCAGGTCGTGGGCCGAGGCCCATTCCAGTGCTTCCGTTGCCCGATCCGCTGCGCTTACGGGTTCACCCAGGTAGATCATGACCCGGGTCATCTCCAGCAGGATCTGGGCCCGGATGTCCGCCGGGGCGGCCTGAGGGAGTTGACGCATGGCCAGGTTCAGGGCCGCTTCACTCTCAAACGGACGGGATTGACGGGAGAGTGCCCTCCCCAACCCCAGGGCGGTGCGGCTGACCAGCAGGGGATCGGATTCCGCGTCCGCCGTCAATTCGTTCAGCAGGTTTTTGAATACCTTCTCCGCGTCGGCGTTTCGGTCCAAAGAGAGGAGGGCTTGGCCCCGAATCAAACGGGCGCGACGCTGGAGCGGTCCCGTTTCCTGTTGAGATCCCTGTCGGCTTTCCAGGGCTTTCAGAACCGCCGCCGGATCATCCTGAACTTGCTTTTCCAATTGCTGCAACCATTCACGCTGGATGCCTTTTTGACCCGTCAGGAATGGAGCGATCATGGCGATTCCAATCAGGGTCGCCCAGGCTATCCGCAATTGATGTTTTGACATGATGCGCCTATTTACCGCCTTTTCCGTCTATTGTAGCAGAACCACCGGCAATCCCCAAGGACAAGGTTGCAATCCATGTCCCGCGGAGCTATTCTGGGTGGCTGGGAAAAGCACAAAACAACCAAAGGAATGGACCCATGGTGACTTTTGTATGTCCTTTGTTGGTGGTGGCGGACCTGGAGAAGTCACGCCATTTTTACGCGACCTTACTGGGGCAGGAGGTCAAGGAAGATCACGGCGAAAACATCCTTTTTCACGGTGATTTTTCACTCCACCTGGCCGCCCATTTCCGGGCACTCCTGGGGCACGCGCCGGACTTGGCGCGGCATCACTCAATGGAGCTTTATTTTGAAACCCCGAATCTCGAAGCAGTGGTCCGCCGTTTAAAGGCGGCGGGGGCGGAATTTCTTCATCCCATCACCCGCCAGCCCTGGGGACAACGGGTTGTGCGCGTGTACGATCTGGACGGCCACATAGTGGAAATCGGTGAGCCCCCGGCGGCGGCAGCGACCCGCCGGGCCGATGTGGATTTGGAATAGTTACTTTTTACCGGTAGCCAGGGGTTCCGCGTGGAGGTCCCAGGTTTCGGCGTCGGGATTGTCTTTCAGGTAATAGAAACGGTTGCCGTACACCGTGTATGTGGCGTAAGGCATCATCTTCGTCTGCCCCGGCTCGGGATCGGTGAGCATGGATTCGGACTTGATCTTTCCCCGGGTATCGAAGGTGATGAACCGCGCCTTGCCGTTCTTTTTTTCGTAAGTCTCGATGAGCATGTCGCCGTTCTCCCGCACCAGGAAGTTGCGCGCCCCGGGCAGAATTTCGTGAAAGTCGATCATCTGCAGCATCTGCTCCAAGGTCAGGCCGGAGCGGTTCTGGAAGTCCGCGATTTGGGTAACCGCCGTCCGCGCCCACTCGACTACTTCGTCCTTGTAGCGTTGGGGCATGGGGATGCGTTCCACCGGCAGTGGGAGTTCCATCAGTTTCTTGCCACCTGAGTCGAACACCAGCACCTGGATTCCCGGCCGCTGATCCTGTACGAAAACGCGGTCTTTGTGGACGCGCACGAATATCTGCTCGTTTGGGCTATCGAGTTTGCGGGAGCGTTGCATGGAGATGTCCGGCCGGGAGTATAGGGTGGCCGTTTCTTTCAGGTCCTTGTCGTAGATCCGTACCGTCTGGGAGTTGATTCCCCCTTCTCCGGGGATGAAGCGGGTGATCACGTAACCGTTTGCCAAGGGAACGGTTTGCAGCACCATGAAGGGGAAGGTCTTTTCCATGATCAGCTTGCCCTGCGGGGTGAACCGGGCCATCTTGGTTATATTGGCCAGGAACAGGTTCCCCCGGTCCAGGATCATGCTCAGGCGGTTGACGAAGTTGGAGGTGAATTCGCCGGGTCCGTCGCCTTGCTTCCCGAAGCTGTGCAGGAAACGCCAGTCTTTCATGGCGTAGACATGTACCCGGACCCCGTCCAGCACAAACAAATGCTCACCGTCCGCGGCCAGCATGGCCGGCTGCATCACCTCACCCAACTCGGCCACCTTTTCAGCGAATCCGAAACCCGCCACGGCGGCCAATATGAGCATCAGCAGGAATACTCGCTTATACAGACTCATTTTTACCTCCATCACTTCACAATTAACGAAATTTTCCCTTCGCGGGTTCCCATGTTCACAGTATCCGGGCGGTTAAAGGGCGTGGAGAGCGTTGATGACCATGAACAGGGCGGCGATCCAGTTGGTAATGGCGAACAGCAACTTCAACTTTTTCGGCCGTGCTTTCAGGGCCAGCTTACCACCGATGATTCCGCCCAGAATTGCCGCAACCGCCAAGGGAATCGCCAAGCCTGAAGAAAAATCCCCCTGGAGCATGTGTCCGGTTAACCCCATTGCCGCCGTGGCCGCTATCAGGGCGGATGCCGTTCCCACGGCTGTGTGCATGGTTGCCCCGCAGGTGAGGACCATGAGGGGTACCAGGAATGATCCTCCGGACACCCCCACCATGCCGGAACCGAATCCGGTTACAAGGGTGACCGGGATAGCGATCCAAAGCTTGATGTAGAGGTCGTTTCCCCTAGTCTTCATGTGCAGCGTAAATTGTGTTTTAGCGACCGCACCCGGGGGTTTGGGCTGGACACGAATCAACATGACCGCTCCAGCCGCGGCCAGCATGGCCGCGAAGATGAGTTTCAGAACGAAGCCGCTAAACAGGTGCGAGCAATAGCCTCCGGCCAGCGCGGCCAGGGCCGTTGACAGGCCTATCAGGAGTGCCAGGGGCCAGGATATCGATCGGTTTCTTTGAAACACCAGCATGGCGGCCAGGGCGGCCGCCAGCAGGATGAACTGCCCGGTGGCGGCGGCACGATGCATGGATATGCCGGCCATGGCCAGGATCACCACGTAGAAATTACCCCCGCCTTTGCCGACCATGGTCATGACCACGGCAACTCCGAAAATCAATGTGCTGAGGACGGCTATGTTGGGCATCGCGTGCATTCCCGTCAGGGGTTCCGCCGGTTCAATAGCCGCAACATGTTCCCGGGCTTCAACTCGTCGGTCAATGCCGCATATCCCCCCTCAAGAACGCGGACATCGGCAAAGCCTTTTGAAAGCAGGTAGGCGTACACCACGGCGGCGCGAATGCCGGCTGGGCAGAATACCGCGATGGACTTTTCAGCGGGGATTTCCTGAATATGGTCCGGGATTTTATGCACCGGTATATGCAGGCATTGCAGGTTCTTGTGCGCCTTCAGTGGGATGGCGACTGAATCCACTTCGCTCTGGGAACGGACATCCAGCAGCAATCCGTTTTCATTTGCAAAGAACTCCCTTGGGGACACCTTGTGTTGCCCGGCACCAAAGAATTCCAGGGTCAACTTCCTCAGTACTTTTTCCATTTCATTCTCCATGGGCGATTTTTCCGGCGGTTGCAGTGCGGGGGATCTCCACAAAGGCCGTATCCCCGTTCAGGTTACAGCAATTCAGTGAACAAGGTCAACCAATAATGTTTGACTTGCGGGGGATTGGCGGAAGTTCCGCGGCGGGAGGGAGCCCCCCGCCGCGGGATAGTTGACTAAAGGGGTTTTTGGGGATCCATGCGCGAGGCGATCAGGTTGGCCGTTGCCTTGAGTTGGTCCACCGTAAGAAAGGTCTTCGAGGTGTCCGGATCGGTCATGGAGATGACCATGGCGAAGTGGATGCCCTTGAGCAAGGCGATCTGATAAGGCATTTGCGGAATGGCCAGTTTGGCCTGATCCGCCACTCCCTCCAAGGGGGTCCAGTATTTTTCCCGCCGGGTTTCGCGGGCGAACTGCTTTTCCGGGCCGAAGCGGACGATGAGGATCTCCCGTCCCTTGGCGTCCAGGAAATGCAGGGAATACTGGTGTTTGGTGGTGATCCCCTCAAAGCCGGTGATCTTTTCCAGGTCCGCCGGGGTGAGGTAGCGGGCGTAGTAGTCCGGATCCGCGTCGGCGCCCTGTTGCAAGAGGGGAAGGCACAACAACAAGCACAGCATTGGGAAAACGATCACGCGTTGCATGAGATATACTCCATCTGAATCGGTAGTGGATTGGAATGTGTGCCGGATTTTCCGGCGCAGAGAATATACCACTAACCGGGTTGGTCGGCAATTCCTCCGGGCCGGCTTTTTTCTTTTACTGGGTGACTCGGGGACACGCAAATGGGGTCGTCCCCTTGGCTCAGGGGCTGACCAGGGGTTGAAGCCGCTGCATCAGCCCGGCAGGAAAAGTGGTGACGAGGCCCCGGGCATCCAGGGGGTACATGATGGTGTCCGCTCGGAAAACGGTTTCGTTGTTGCCGGCGTTGCGTCCGGAATAGGACAGGTAGATGGAGCCCGGAGTCAACCGTTCCATGGTGGCGCGGACCGCCATGGAATCCCCTTGGCGGCAGGGGGTCAAGCAGCGCAGGGTGAGGTTGACCGTCACCAGGTTTACACCTTCGGCTTCCATGTCCTCTATGGGTACGCCGTTATGGGCGAAAAACTTGCGCTTGGTGGCGTTGACCCACTCCAGGAAATGGTTGAAATTGATCAGTCCGAAGGGGTCGCAATCGGCGGCTTCCACGGCGAAACGGGTTTCCGTATATCGTCCCGGCATGTCCGGCCTCCCGGGGAAAAATCCCCTTCTATTCTAGACCCGCAAAAAGGCAAAAGGCAACAAAAAAATACAAATCCTCCGGGTGCGCCGCAGGCGGGGCCTTCACGGCCTTTCTACTTGTGCACCGATGACCCGGCCCTTGACCATGCCGCCGTTCTCCAGGATGACGGTCACCTCGGTCCGGCGTGCCTGGTTGATGATGTCTCCCTCAACCACGGAGCCTTCACGCACGCGGACGCGGATGCGGCGCCGGGAGCGGAAAAGGTCAAAAAATGACCACCCCCTGGGCTTGATGCGGATATCTCCGGTGATGCGTGAATGATCGTCCAAGGTGATATCACTGGTGGTTGTGGAGACATCGCCCTGCACCCGGGTGGATTCCAGGTGGATACGTCCGTTGACCGTGGAGAGGGGGCCGTCGACCAAGCAGCCCCGGCGGGTGTGGATGCTGCCGTTTACCGTGCGCAGCCGGCCCGAAACGGTGACATCTTGGCCGAGACGGATGCCGCCGTTCACGGTTTTCAATCCCATGACGCTGGAGCCTTCGCCTACGTGGATACCGCCGTTCACCGTACGTGCCGTGCCGGATATGCGACAGTTGCAACCGATGCGGATCCCGCCATTTACGGTGTGCAAGCTCTCTGACAGGTGATCGCCGTCATTCACGCGGATGGAACTGTTCACCGTACTGCGTCCCGGCAGGACAAGGAAAAGGCTCAACATCAAAAAGAAAACCAATATGATTCTGCGGGTCATGATTCGCCTCCAGTTTGCATTTCACTAGGTAAACGTTTGACCCCGCCTCATGGTTCCATATGCTTCCGCTTAAAGAAGATTCGCTTTCTCGTACACCCTGGGATCCCGCTTTCCACGCGAGGATTTTGTAGACTTCATCGTATTGCCTCGGGCGGTATCGCGGCGTAGAATGTCTACGTAAACGGATTGATTGATCATGAAAATACACAACAAAACAATCGGATTGGCTTTTCGCGCCGTTGTGGTCATTGTGGTGCTGTCGGCTGCTTTCTTTCTGCCCGCCGGAAGTCTCGATTGGCCGGAAGCATGGCTGGTTCTCGGCGTGTATATCGGTCTGAGTCTGAGTGCCTTTGCCTGGATGAACCGTCACGATCCTGATCTGCTTCAGGAACGCATCTCCGCCGCATCCAAAAAGGATGCGAAATCTTGGGACAACCTCATCATGTTGGTTTACAGCATATTGATGCTTGTATTGATCGCCGTTTCCGCCCTGGATCGGGTGCGTTGCGGCTGGTCCCGGATTCCACTGGTTGTCAAGGCGGCAAGCGGGTTGTTGATGGCGATTCCCGCCATATTGATTTTCCGCGTGATTCGCGAAAATCGTTTTCTATCGGAGCGGGTGCGGATCCAGGAAGACCGGGGGCACCGGGTGTGTTCAACCGGTCCCTATGCCGTTGTGCGTCATCCCATGTACGTGGCCATCATCCTGTTCACCCTGTTGTTGCCCATGACCCTGGGTTCACTCTACGGCTTGATCCCGGCTGCAGCGGTTGTGTGGCTCCTCGTGTTGCGTACGTACCTGGAAGACCGTACCCTGCTGCGTGAACTCATGGGTTACCGCGAATACGCTGAAAAGGTCCATTTTCGTCTGATCCCGAAGATTTGGTGATTCAGGGTTTGTACTCCACGGCACCGATATCGGGGGGCGGCGTGCGTGTCCGGCCGTAGAAATCTCCGCCGATGCCGTCCCAGGGCAGCCCGGTGTCAATGCAGGGGCTTTGGGATGAGAGGTCAAAGTCGCCCGAGATTAGGGGGTCGGCCATGAAGGAATGGGCCTCCCCGCCAATGTGGAAGCGCCAGCCGCCAAGGCCGCCTGAAAACTCCATGCCCGGGCGGTTGTCTTCGAATAGGCCCGAACCGCCCCAATAACAATTGGCGTCCATGTGTGCCGTGCCTTCCAGGCCGTTCAACCGTCCCAGTGAATCGTGATAAAAGGTACGGATCTCCACCAAGGCGGCGTCCAGCCCGGGTGATTGGAACACCATGTTGTTCAGGATGACCGGGTTGCGACTGGCCGGCCGCCCGTTGATCTCCAGGTCCCAGTCCTGAAGGGTGATACCGAAGTATAGGGGACTGTGCTGACCCGAGCCGGCTGTATCGATAATTGTGTTGTGAATCACTTTGGCGTTGCGCGCGGCGTAGAGGCCGATGCCTGCGTAATAAGTGTTGCGCACCACGCAGTTCTTTACCGTGCCGTTGATGTTCTCGTAGTAGTCCGGGTTGCTCTTTGTGTCGAAGTACTCGGGGCTGGTGTCAAAGCCCAGCAGGATGCCGGCGCCGCCGCAGTTTTCCACCAGGCAACGGTTGACGATACACCCGGTGGCGCCGCCTTTCAGGTAGATTCCGTTGGTACCGGTGTCGTGGATCCAGCAGTCAACGATCAGGGTGAGGTCCCCGTTCACATTGTCGATGCCTTCCGAGTTTTCATTATCCCGGAACCCCGAACTGTAGATCTCGCAATTGCGGATGGTGATGCCGTCGCAATTGGGCTTGATCTTGACGGCGTCCCGGCCGGTATGGTGAATAATGCAGTTTTCCACCAGGATGTTCGAGGCTCCGGAGCGGTCCGCCTGACCCCAGTCCCACTTGGTTTCAAAGGATATGCCATAGTAGTACCCACCGGCAACGGCCACCCGCTGCAGACTGCCGCCGGAGGCGTCCACGTCAAACTGGACAACAATGTCATGGTTGTCTCTATCGTCCACCGGGCAGATGATCCGTGCCCATTCGTCGTGTTTGGAACGGATGGTGATATCGGGGCGGCGGATGCGCAGGGCTTCGTTGTAGATGCCGCCACGCAGGATCAGGGTGTCGCCCGGGACGGCCAGGTTGTCCAAGACGTATTGGATGGAACGGAAAGGTGCTGCCGGGGTGCCTTGGCCGCTAGTGTCATCACCCGACGGGGACACGAATATTCCCTCGTCGGCGTAGCGTCCGTCCGCCGGTGGAGGTGTTTCGTCGGGGATTCCATAGGTCTCACCCTGCTGCGTATCGTTGTTCCCGCCGGCATCGCCGCTGGAATCACCGGGCTGACAGGCGAAGAGCAGCATCGTCAGAATGGCGACGATTCCCACAACGCGAATATTTGGCATGGTTTCGACTCCTTGGCGACCCATCAATGAGCCCAGGCGGGTAAGCTGGAAACATCGATTCCAAAAACCAGCCGGCCGAGAACATAGAAAACCAGGGTAATGACGACAGCACCGATGACGTTCAGCACCACGCCTACCCGGCTCATGTCAGCGATTCGCAGCCTTTGACTGCCGAACACGATGGCATTGGGCGGGGTGGCCACCGGCATCATGAAGGCGCAGGATGCCGACAGGGTGGCCGGTACCATCAGGAACAGGGGGTTAATGCCGATGGCCAGGGCAACAGCGGCGATGACCGGCAGCACCATCTCCGTGGTGGCCGTGTTGCTGGTCAACTCGGTGAGGAAGCTGATGACCAGACAGATACCCAGGATACTCAACAGCGGAGGCAGCCCTCCCAGTGACTGAAAGCGCATGCCGATGAAATCAGACAGGGAAGAGACCTGAAACCCCTTGGCCAAAGCGAACCCGCCGCCGAAAAGCAGCACGATACCCCAGGGTAAACGGTTGAGAATGCCGGCATCCGCGAGTTTTGGACTTTTCCTTGGCGTGTGGCTGGGAAGGAGAAAAAGCAGGGTGGCCATGATCAGGGCCACGGTGCCATCGTCGATGAATTCCGGGTAGGGCATGAGCCGGGACCAGCCTGGCAGGGTTGCGAATCCCAGCCGCAAGTCCCCGCGGAATACCCACAGGCAAGCGGTTGAGAGAAAGACCGCCAATGTCGCTTTTTCTTCGTAGCGCATGGCTCCCAGCCGGCTGTACTCCTGCTTGATGATGGAGTCTGGAATATGCAGGTCCGCCGAGGCGCGAAAAAAAACCAAGGTGAGCAACAGCCACGCGCACAGCAGTAGAATAGCGGTTATGGGCAGGGCCATCATCATCCAGGTCCCGAAACCTATGGGGGGGGCATCGGGGAAAGTGATGGTAAAGATTCGCGACAAGGAGAGGTTCGGGGGAGTGCCCACCAGGGTGGCGATACCCCCGATGGAACAACCGTAGGCGATTCCCAGCATCAGGCTGATGGAGAAGCGGCGGCAGGCTTCGGCACCGAATTGGGCTTCCATGCGCTGGATCACCGCCAGGCCGATGGGAACCATCATGATGGCCGTTGCGGTGTTGGAGATCCACATGGACAGCCCGGCGGCGGCCACCATGAAGCCGAGCACGATACGGCGCGGACCGCCCCCGATTAAGCGGATAATGAAAAGGGCGATTCGCTTGTGCAGGTTCCACTTTTCGATGGTCAGGGCGATCAGGAATCCGCCGATAAACAAAAAGATGGTGCTGTTGATGTAGAGGGGGGCGGTTGCAGCGGCCTTCATGACCCCCGTGAGGGGGAAAAGGATCAGGGGCAGCAGGGCGGTCAGGAAGAGAGGGACGGCTTCGGTGATCCACCAGGCGGCCATCCAGAAGGCCGCCGCGGCCATGCGTGTCACCTCTGGATGACCCGGGTCCAGATCGAGACATATCATTGCCAGCAGGAATCCCGCCGGGCCTATTATCAAACCGAGGTTTCTCGAAGCCGGCGGTTTTCCCATGCCTCCTATTCTGATCCCTTCAATTGCGGATTGTCAAATTCCGAAATTGATCAGCGGCTGGCGCCGAAGATCTTGGTGAGCACAGCCCGGGTGGCCCGGCCCTTGCCCATGGTGAACAGGTGCAACCCCGGCGCACCGGCTTCCAGGATCTCCTTGGCCAGGTCGGCCACAAAATCGGTTCCCCGGGCAAAGGCCTCCTTGGGGGTGCGTGCTTCACTGATGCCCTTTACCAGATTGTCCGGCAGGTTCACGAAGAAGGTGCGGGGAATGCGTTCCAATTGACGGACCGTGCTCACAGGTTTGATGCCCGGGATGATGGGTACCGTGATGCCCGCCGCTCTGGCCCGGGACACGAAATCCGTGTACAGGGCGGCGGTAAAGAACATTTGGGTGACTACGTAGTCCGCGCCTTGAGCGACTTTTTCTTTTAGCCGCCTCATGTCCAGTTCCGCATTGGCCGCTTCCACGTGTTTTTCAGGATAACCCGCTACGCCGATAGAGAAACTGGTGGGGAAGGGTTCATCCAAATTGTCCACGTATATCCCCCGGTTCATGTTGTGAATCTGGGCCACCAGGTCCGCGGCGAAGGCGTAACCGTCTTTCTTGGGGCGGAACAGGCTCTGCCCGGGGGGGGGATCTCCCCGCAATGCCAGGATGTTGCGAATGCCCAGGTAATGCAGGTCGATAAGGGCATCTTCGGTTTCCCAGCGGTCGAATCCGCCACAGATGAGATGGGCTACCGGCTCCACGGCGAAACGGTTCTTGATGGCCGCGCAGATGCCTACGGTTCCGGGTTTTTTGCGCCGGGGACGGCGGATGATGCTGCCGTTTTTCTCCTCGTAGTCCTGGTAGGCCTGGTGGTAGGTCACGTTTATGAACTCCGGAGACATGGGCATTAAGCTGTCGATGTTGCCGAACAAATCGTCGATGCTCTCACCCCGGTCCGGGGGAGTGATCTCCAGAGAAAGCAGGGGGCGATCCCCCTCACGCAGTCTTTCAGTTAGTCGTGTCATGGTTGATCTCCAGTGGTGATCTCTGACGGCCGCGGGGCCGTGGGAGGAAAGAAGCGATTGTGGATGGCCTGGAGGCAGCGTCCGGCCTGGTGATCCGGAATGACCAGGCATAGTGATAGGGCGGCGCCTCCCGGAGAAATGCCGTCAATGGTGATTCCCGCCGTGGCCAATGCATCCATGAGTCGGGCCAGTCCGCGGGGTTGGCACAGGGCCTTGCCCACCACGGCCACCAAGGCGCGGTTGTCCCGGGCATGGACGAGGCGGATCGGGGGATCGATGGCGGCGGCCAGTGCCCGCCGGGCGGTCCGGGCGTCCGCCGAGGGCATTACCAGGGTGATGCGGTCCCGGGCCGATACCAATGAGGTGATGCGTGCCGCCGGGACGCGCAGAATCTCTTCCAGGCGGGCCAGTGCGCGATTCAGGGTGCCGGGATGAATGCCAAGCTGCAACATGGTGGCGGAAGGGTGGCAGGTAATGCCGCAGATCCGTTCCCCTGAGCCGCTTTCCTTTGCCATGATCTCCGTGCCCGGCAGCTCAGGGTGCCGGAAATTGCGGATCCTTACCCGGGTATGGCTGTTCTCCAGGGGTTCCAGGGTCATGGGATGCAGGATATGTGCGCCGAAGTGGGTCAGTTCACCCACTTCTTCCCAGGTCAGGCGTTCCACCGGGCGGGCGTCCGTTCCGTATCTTGGGTCCATGGTCATGATGCCGTCCACCCCTTTCCAGATCACCAGTTTTCGGGCGTCCAGGGCGCAGGCAATCGCGGCGGCGCTGTAATCAGAGGCATTGCGACCGAAAGTCGCGGTAGTGCCGTCCGGGGCCCGTCCGAAAAATCCCGTGATTACGGGGATTTTACCAGTACTTATCAGGGGCCGCAAGTTCCGGCGCAATCTCGGGCGGGTTCGGGCCAGGTCGATCCGCGCGTCGGTTCCGGGACGGTCGGCCAGGATGCCGCAGCGGTGTGCGTTGCAAGCCGCAGCCGGAAGTCCCCGCGATTCAAGGGCCGCCGAGAAGAGAACGCTGGCAAGCTGTTCGCCGAATCCCAATATCCGGGCTTGAATGGAGGGCGGCACCTCACCGATACACACAATCCCCCGCAGGAGTTTCTTTAACTCCGCCATCAAGTCGTCTACCGCGCGGATCGTGGCGGGAGGGGCTCCCGTGGACAGCAGCGCCCTCGCACAGGCATGATGACGGCTGACCAGGTCTCCATAAAGGGAGGCGGGGAAACGCTTGCGGGTTGCGGCCCTTTCGAGGATGAGAACCAGGGAGTCGGTGACCCCGCCCATGGCCGACACCACCACCACGGCCGGTGATTCTTTCACCAACGCCGCCGCCCGCTCCAGGTCCGCCGCGTCCTTAAGACATCCGCCGCCGAATTTCATGACCTTCATGGGCTCCCTCCTGCCAATTCAGCGCCGGGGATCAATCGTTGTTTCACTGCGAGTTCGGCGTTGAGAATCGATGTCCCAGCCGCCCCCCGCTCCAGGTTGTGTACCAAGGCGGTGAAAAGGATGCGGTTGCCCTGGACACGCAGGCGCCCGATGGTCACGGCCATGCCGCTGCCTGCGCCGGGTCCTCCGGCATTCACGTCCAATCGGGGTTGCGGCCGGTCCGGTTCTTGCCGCACGATCAAGGGGCTGGGCGGGGCGCTGGGCAGCCTCAACGCCTGTGGGCGCCCCTTGAATGAAGCCAAGGCCTGGCGGACCTCTTCCGTATTCACGGGCGCAGCCATCTCGGCCGTTACGTGGAGCAAATGGCCGTGGATCACCGGAACCCGGCAGCAGGTAACGCTTATGTCGATTTGACGCGGCCGGATTTGCCCGCTTTCAAGGGAGCCCAGGATTCGCCGGGTCTCTTGGGTTATTTTTTCTTCTTCCCCTTCGATATATGGCAGCACGTTGGCTTGCATGGCAATGGCCCGGGGGCCTTTTTGTCCGGCGCCGGATAGGGCTTGGCAGGTGACCAGATGGACCCTTGCCAATCCCAAAGATACCAGGGGGGCCAACGTCATGGTCAGGCCGGCGGTGACGCAATTGGCGTTGGTGACAATGGCGCCCCCCTCGAGCCTTGTCTGGGCCCGGGCCAGTTCCAGGTGATCCGGGTTGACTTCGGGAATCAGGATGGGGATATCCGGATCCATGCGGTGGCTGGCGGCGTTGGTAAACACCCGTAGCCCCCGCTGCCGCAAAGCGGGTTCAAGGGGCTCGGCAATCCGGCCGGGGAGGGCGCAGAAGGCGATCTTTGCGTCCCGGCACAGGTTGTCCAGGTCGTCAAGATCATGGATCCGCATGGCGAGAATTCCTTTCGGCAGGGTGTCGCCGGGTGTTTGCTGCAGGTCGCCGAAATCCAGGCCGGCGGATCTGGAAGATGCCGCCAGGCCCGTCAGCTTAAACCAGGGGTGGCAGGCCAGGCGATGCACGAATCTCCGGCCCACCAGGCCGGTGCATCCCAGCACCACCGAGTTAAGCGGATTCATGATTCACCTCCCCGCTCGTGGCCGGGGTGAACGTGAGCCCATGCACCCAGGGGGGTAGCGTTCCCTGAAAAGCCACTTTGCCGTCCATAAAGGCCAGCATGGCGCGTACACCCCGGCAAGGGGTACGGTTCAGTGCTGCCGCCAGGGAACGCGCCCCGCCGCGCCGCAGGCGGTTACCCAGGGCCGTGGCCGTTGCATCAGCCAGTGCGGGATCATCCGCCAGCACCACGGCGGCGTTCCCGCGGCCGTAACTGAACGAGTGGCCCACGATCCCCGATGAAGTGCAACAGGCGGTTATTTTTCCCTGGGGTTCCAGGCGCAGGCCAAGGCCCTGGGGGCCGCCGGTTCCGGTGTAGATGCCTATGGTGACGGCTCGTTCGAGGTACATGGTGATGTCGCCGCCGTTTTCGAACACCACGTGGCGGGCGCCATCCCGCACCAGATTGCGGACCACCGACCAACCAATGGCTCCGGCCACCGCGGCCATGGGGCCGGTCTGAGCCCGCCGCGCCGCAGCGGCCATGTGCAGGGCGATTCGCGGCGCTCCCGCCAGGCAATCCACCGGAGCGAATGAGTTGGCAAAGGCCCGGTCTTTGCGCAGATAGGCGCGCAGCTCTTCGTGGCAGTGTTGAATCGTGTCCCAAGCCAGGTTGATGTGCCGCTCCGCGCAGGTCAGACGGGCGTCGGTTTCACGGTACCCGATGCGATGGGTGATCATTGAACGATCCCCGGCGCCGGTCGCAAAGCACCGGCCGGACAGAAATCCCGGCAATCGCCGCAACCGTTGCAGCGTTCGACGCGGGCGTGAATCCGTCCGTCCCGGTGACGGAAAAAAACGCCCGCCCGGCAAAGCTGCAGGCATTGGCCGCAATGGACGCAGATCTCGCTGTCGTGAAAACCCATGGGTGCCTTTTGAGGTTCCGTGTTTCCGGGATCGCGCAGCGGCAGTTTGCGGGGTCTGCCGGCTGCGGGTAAAGGTTCCATTGGCAGGGACAGCAGGAAATCGCCCCGCCGAATCCACTGCGCCAGCAAGCCCGCCACCCGTCGGGAGAGCATGGGGCTGGAAAGGGGGGCGCAGGGAACGGCGTGATTGTTTAAAGTTACGGAACCGGAGTTCAGCTCTTTGTAGGTCACCTTGGCCAGGACCGGGTGGCCTGGTTGCGCAAAGTCCAGCACTTCCGTTTTCAGTGAAGCGTTGTCCACGCCTGCCGCCCTGGCGGCCTCCTCGTCGAGTATGGGGATGGGAACGCCCACGCCTACGTAGAGGCTGCAGCCATAGCCCCGAAAAACTGCGGCTCTCAGGAACTCCGGACGCATGTGGAACAGGTCTCCGGTAACGCCCAGGGTGGCCATGCGGGAATCCGGGTCATGCTGGGTTCCCGCACCCGTGACCATGCCGAATCCTCCGGCCAGAAATATTCGGGTTCCGGTGCCGATGAAACGGTATGACGGATCGTTGGCCAGGGGTGAGAGCTCGCCGGCGCCCGACCAGGTGATGTTGTTTGCCCGGGGCAGCAAAGTTCCCATGTAGGTGTGGAGCGTACGCGGACCGGTATTTAACGCAGCCGAGTACCGCTGGTAGGCGTTGCGCGGATTGACCAGGGTGGCGTGGTTGAGGTCAGCCAGGCGTACCCGGGTGTCGACATGACGGCGGGGATAGCAGTCCGTGCCCGCCGATTCGGCTTGCATGCGGATACTGCGGCCGCGCACCAGGTCTGCGATGACGTGGGCGCCGCCGTAGCGGATGCCCTGGGCAATGGAGGCCTGGGTGGCCCCGAGAAAAGCGTCCACCGCGGCCAGGCCGGCATGGGCTTCCACTCCGTTGAGCCGTACCCGGGACATGCGGATCGGTGGTTCGGTCTGGCCGAAGTTCATCATCACCCCGGATGAGCACATGGGGCCGAAGGTACCGGTGGTGACGACGTCGACGGACCGGGCGGCGGCGGCCACGCCTTCTTCCTTGACGATGCGGGTCATTTCGTCGGCCCGCACCACCCGTGCTTCCCCCCGGGTGATGCGGCGGTTAATCTCATCGATGCTGCGTTTCATGATAATGTCCTCCCGTAGTGTGGATTGGCGGCAAAATAACGCCGCGAAGGGGTTGGTTTTTGGGAAGTTCCCGGAAGCGTGCCCTAGAAGGAGGGCGCCGCGTCCGGGCTGCGCATTATCATGTCGGTATCGTGCAGGACGATATGGCGCGATGAGTCGGTCATAATGCCGCCAACTTATCACACCCGGCTGTTTCTGTCAAGAGAAATGTCTGGCGGCTGCAGTCCGTCCCCGTTGCGATCCTTCTATGCAGGTGGCTGCGGGAGAAGATCCTTTGCCAGGGCGGTGAAAAGGGATTCCAGGTCGTGCCAGCGACAGCAGGCCAGGTTGTCCAGGGGAGTGGGGGCGTCGTTGACAATGGCCAGACGACCTCCGTTCTGGAGGGTGTACAGGGGGATGGATGCCGCGGGCTGCACGACCAGGGTGCTGCCCAGCACCAGCATGACGTCCGCGGCCGATGCCTCCCGTACCGCTTTATCAATGGCCCCCGCCGGCAGGGCCTCGCCGAAAAAAGTGATGTCCGGTTTGATTAACCCGTTGCATTGGTCGCAATGCGGGGTTTCCCCGCGGTGCACGCGTTCCTGGATTTCAGCGAACGGCCAGGTCTTGTCGCAGTCCAGGCAACGGTGGACCAGTGGGCTGCCGTGCAGTTCAATCACCTTGCGGGATCCGGCCTTGTGGTGCAGAAGGTCGATGTTCTGGGTGATCACGGCCCGCAGCCGGCCCGCTGCTTCGCGGCGGGCCAATTCACGATGGATCAGGCTGGGTTCCTTTTGGTCCAGGTTGTAGATGAAGTGACGGGCGTGGTGGTAGTAATAATCCGGATCGCGCAGGAAGTATCCCAGGTCGAAAATGCGGTCCGCGTCGTAATCCCGGTACAGGCCATTGGCGCCGCGAAAATCGCGGATTCCCGACAGGGTGGAGATCCCCGCTCCGGTAAAAGCCACCAGATTGCGGCTGGAACGCAGGACATCCAGCAGGTTGTCAAGAGAAGGATCAGGGCCCAATGCGGTTCTCCGGGGATGGCTTCCCCGGACCCGCCGCCGGCGGGTCCGGGGTCAAGGTTCAAGCCTGGCCCAGGGCCCGGCTGTATTTTTCGATGATATCGCTGTAGATGGGGAAAGCCGAAGTGAGTTCTCGTACCCGGGTACGGATCTTTTCCAGGTAGGCTTCATCGGTTGTGTGCTTGAGTGCGTCCACGATGAGTTCGGCGATGGTGGTCATCTCCGTTTCCTTCATGCCGCGGGTGGTGATGGAAGGCGTGCCGATGCGGATTCCGGAGCTCACCAGGGGCGGGTTGGGGTCAAAGGGAATGGTGTTTTTGTTTACCGTGATGCCCGCGATGTCCAAAGCCTCCTCGGCGTCTTTCCCGGTGATGCCCAGGGGGGTGACGTCGGTCAGCAGCAGATGGTTGTCCGTGCCGCCGGACACGATACGCAGTCCGAGTTTGGCCAAGGCGGCGGCCAGGGCCGCTGCGTTGCGAACCGTCTGCTGCTGGTAGGTTTTGAATTCATCACTCATGGCCAGCTTAAAACATACGGCCTTGGCGGCGATTACGTGTTCCAGCGGACCTCCCTGGATGCCCGGAAAAACCACCCGCTTCAATTCTTTGCGGTGCTTTTTCTGGGAAAGGATCAGTCCCCCCCGTGGTCCGCGCAGGGTCTTGTGGGTGGTGGAGGTGACGAAATCGGCATAGGGAACCGGAGTGGGATGCACACCCGTGGCGACCAGGCCGGCGATATGCGCCATATCCACTACCAATACGGCGCCGACCGAATCGGCGATCTGCCGGAAACGGGGAAAATCGATGGTGCGGGGGTAGGCCGAGGCGCCGGCCATGATCAACTTGGGACGGTGCTCCAAGGCCAGGGCCTGAAGGGCGTCGTAGTCAATGGTTTCGTTTTCACGGCTGACTCCGTAGAACACCACGTTGTACAACTTGCCGGTAAAGTTCAGCGGATGGCCGTGAGAGAGGTGGCCTCCGTGGGACAGGTCCATGCCGAACATGGTGTCACCGGGTTCCAATACCGTCATATACACGCCCATGTTGGCTTGCGTACCGCTGTGGGGTTGAACGTTGGCGTAGTCCGCGCCGAACAGTTCCTTGGCCCGGTCCATGGCCAATTTCTCTCCCACATCCACGAACTCGCAGCCGCCGTAGTAACGCTTTTTCGGGTACCCCTCGGCGTATTTATTGGTGAGCACCGATCCCATGGCCTCCATGATACCGTTGGGCACGAAATTTTCTGAAGCGATCAACTCCAGGTTCTGATTCTGCCGGCGGGTTTCGTTGAGCACCACCTCGGCGATTTCAGGGTCCAGCGTCGTCAGGTCTTTGTTTAATCCAAACATGTTATCCTCCTAGGAATTCGGGGAATCAAGGCGTGTCAACGGAAATTTCGTGACTCCACCATGTCATGCAGATAATCCAGGCGCACCTGGTGCCGGCCGCCATCGAATTCAGTATGCAGCCAGGTGTGTACGATGTCCATGGCGGCTTTTTCGCTGATCACCCGGGCACCCATGCACAACACATTGGCGTCGTTGTGGTGCCGGGACATGGCCGCCGCCGCGGCGTTGTGGCACAATGCCCCCCGTACCCTGGGAAACTTGTTGGCCACAATGGACATGCCGATGCCGGAACCACAGATCAGGATGGCACGTCTATTGACGGGATCCTGAGCCACCGCCGCGGCACCCCGGGCACCGAATTCCGCCCAGTTGGCGGGTGCGTTGTTTTCCGGACCCAAATCCATGACTTCAAGGCCCAGTTTCTGCAAATACAGTTTTACGGCCTCTTTCAATGGAAACCCCGCATGATCGGATGCCAGGAAAACTGTCCCGCCGGCTTTGTTTGTCTGGTTCATTTCGTTATCCATGCCGGGCAATCGCGCCGGCGGTAATTCCATTCTCTTATAAACCAATCATGGGGAAATGTCAAAGTCGTTCGGGAGGTGCTACTGCGGGCGGGAATCGCCTTTATCGCTGGCGCAATCCGGTTCCGGCGGCGGAGGATATTTCCGTTTGTCCGCCATTATAAGCGGCAGGAGCTGCAGGCATACCCAGGCATCCGTTGCGGCATACAACTTCTGTTTTTCAGTCAATTCCAGGCGGGCCCAATTCGTCCGCTGGGCGGACTTGATCAGACGCTGATGCAGGTAGCGGGCCACCAGGCTGCGGGCACCCTGCTGGATAATGCCTTTTTCCGCGGCCAGGCGGGACAGATCGATAAATCCCGCGGTTTTCATGGGGCGCAGGTCACTGAGTTTGTCCAGGTCGTTGTTCAGGGCGATGCCCACTTTTTTGATCCGCTTGCTGGCGAAGATTTTCGTCAACCCTTCATCGATTTCAATATGGGGCAGGTGGAAGAGGTAAACCGTTTCCGGAGTGGCCAATTGGATGAGGGAGACGGGGTAGGATTCACCTTTCTTAAAGGCCGGCCGGCTCTCGGTGTCGAAGCCCAGGACGCGGTGACGGCGCAGGCGGCGCGTGGCCTTGCGGATCTGGTCGGGGTGGTTGACCAACTCGATTCGTCCCGAATAGCGCAGCGGGGGCAGTGTGTTGATGTAGTCTTTGCTGATCCGGTTTTCCGGGAACGGTTCCAACATGATATTTATGTAACGGCGTCTGATTGACGACGGTATATTTTATTATATCGCATCGTTGTCGGCTTTGCAAGGCAGAGATGCGAGAACTCCCCGGCGCAGCAGCTGCGTGTCGCAAAACTCAATACCGAAGGGGGTCATTCCCCGATGATCTTGACCAATACCCGCTTGCGCCGTTTGCCGTCGAACTCCCCGTAGAAGACCTGTTCCCATGGTCCCAGGTCCAGGCGCCCCTCCGTAACGGCCACCACCACTTCCCGCCCCATGATGGTGCGCTTGAGGTGGGCGTCGGCGTTATCCTCACCCCGGTTGTGGCGATAGCGGTTGTATGGCTTCTCCGGGGCCAGGCCCTCCAGCCATTCTTCAAAGTCCGCATGCAGGCCGCCCTCGTCATCGTTGATGAACACGCTGGCCGTAATGTGCATGGCGTTGCACAGGAGCAAGCCGTCCCTTATCTCACTTTGCGCCACAAGTTCTTCAAGGGTGGAGGTGATGTTGATCAATTCGCGACGTCGTGAGGTGTTGAACCACAATTCATGGCGCATGGATTTCATGATGCCTCCTTTTGATGCGGGTCGCCGTAGCCATGCTGAACCCTTTGCCCGTCTGCATGCCCGGCAGGGCAAGCCATAAGGCTCCGCAGGGCGGGAGTGACGTCTGCCAGGCTATGGATTCGTTCCCTGAGGAAAGCCCCATGACGGCCCCAGGCCAGCAGGGGGACGGGGTTGCGTGTGTGGGTGCGTTGGGAGCAGTCTTCCAGGTTGCCGTGGTCGCTGGTGAGGAGAAGCGTATCCTGATCCGGATCCAGTCTGGACAAAAGGTGGCCGACAAGCCGGTCCAGGTTCGCGGTCAGGTCGACGCACTCCTTGAAGGCCTTGCGATGGGCGTAAAGGTCGGTTTGAAAGAACTCGTACAACAGCAGGTCCACACCCTGTGCAGCGGAGGCGATGATTTCCGCCGCTTTCTCGGGTGAAAAAGCCGGTACGTCCAATCCCAAGCGAATCAGCGAATTGTTGGAAAAATCCTGATACAACGCTGTGCCCCGGCGGATGTCGTCTTCATCCCGGGGCGCCAGCCCGCTGGTGAGCATCATGCAGGTGGTGGTGGACAGGCGGCGGCGGAAACGGTGGGGGAAATCCGGTGAGAAACGGAAACAGCCGTCCGCAGTCAATTCAAGATGGGGGGATTGAAAAAAGCGCGCGTAGTGGGGGTAGGCATTGAGGAACACGGCGTTGCGACCGCAACTTCGCAGGCTTTTGAGCAGGTTGTCCTTGAAGAGCAGTTGCCGTATTTCTACGCCCGGGTAACTGCCGCGGTGTCCCCAGAGGGATGGCACATTGACACCGGTGTAGAGCATGGCCTGGCCGGAAGCGCTCTGGGGCAAGCCTTCGATTCCCATGACGGCGTCCACCGCAGTGACAGGCGTGCCGTCCGGAAGGCGCGGGGAGGATTGGTGGAACGGGAGGTATCGGCAGTCCGAGGCTGCAAACGGATTGGCCTTGGGGAGCGGATTCAAGCCCACGCCGTCCAGGAAGATGAAAATGTGTCGATGCGGGGTGGACATCGGTTTAGTAGCGCCTTCCGTCCGGAGCCACGAACAGGACTTCCCGTTCAAGGCGGATGCCCCGTTGCGCTTCCACCGTGTTGGTGATCCGCCCCATGAAGTCCTGCAGTTCGGTCAATCCGGCGCCGCCATGGTGGACAATGAAGTTGGCGTGCCGGGGCGAGATTTCCAGACCGGCCCGGCGCATTCCCCGCAAACCCGCCGCGTCTATCAAGCGGCCGGCGGATCCGGATTCGCTGCGTTGCGGATTTTTGAAAAAACAGCCGGCGGTCTTGGCGGCCCGGTGGGGATGGTGCTCCTTGCGGTACAGAAAATTTCGGCGGATCCGCCTCCGCACCAATACCGGGTCCTCGGGTTCGACGGCCAGTACGATCTCCAGCAGAATCGCATCTCCGCGTTTAAACACGGAATCGCGGTATTTGAAGGCGCATGCTTCCGGGCCCACTGATTGCTCTTGTCCGTGAAGGTCAAGTATGCGCGCCTCGACAAAGCAGGCGGCCATGTCCCGGCCGAAGGCGCCGGCGTTTACCGCGGTCGCACCCCCGAGAGTTCCTGGAATCCCGGCCAGGAACTCCAATCCCGCCACGCCGTTCTGTCCACACCAAGCCATGATGGCCAGGTTGGTTTCACCACTCCTGACCGAGATGCGACGCGGGGCGATTCGTTGAATGCCGCTGGTGCGATTGAGCACCAAAACCAAATCCGGAGCTTTTTCAGGAAAAACGATGTTGCTGCCGCCTCCCATCACCACGTGCTGGATTTTTTTTTCCCGGAGGATTCGCAAAACCTTGATCAGGGCATCCAGGGTTTCCACCTGAATCGACATCCCGACCTCTCCCCCGATGCCAATGGTGGTGTATGGGCCGGACAGGTCCGGCAGGCGGCAGGTAATCCCCGGAATGGACAGGTGTCGCAAGAGGGTTTTCATGGAGCCGGGGCTCCCCCGGCCACCTGGTCTCCACTGCATGCCGCCTGGATAGCGGAAATGTATTCCCGGGTCAAGGCCGCCAGGTCGAATACTCGAAAGCGTTTTTTGGCCGTGACCTGGTATCCGTCCCGGGAGCGGGCGTCTACTTCGAGAAGGTACTCTCCGGGCTGGCTGGGGAACCAGGCCATGGTGGGACGCTCCATCTTTTGCAGGGTGGTCTTCAACAGGGTTTCCTTGCTTTTCCAACGCCGCAATTCCAGGGTGAACTGCGGCTGGATCAGGTTCACGCCGTTGAGCTGAAATTCCAGGGAACGCCCAACCAACCGGGGGAACTTGGGCTCAATGTTGATGTCAACCGTGCGGCGGTTTGTCAGCGTGAGAAGTTGTGTCTTGCCGCCGGATTCCGCAATCATAAAGATCTTTCCACCCGCGGCCAATGGCGGGTCACGCGGGGCATTGGCGCCTTTGTGGGTCAGGGCGGTACGTTTTTTCCAGTTGAAAAAGCGAATCACCGGCGCCTGGGGCGGGTAGAGGAAAACCGCGATGTTGTCTTTGAGGCTCAGGGGAGGGAAAAGCCGGGTGCCTTCAAGCGGAGACCACCATGTTCGCCCGCCCCGGAGAGAGAAGAAATGGATATGCTGATCTTCAGGCAACACGGCAATGCCATCGCCCGCATTCAGGGGGGCGAGTTTGAGGATGCGGGGAAGCGGCGCGGTCCATGCCGCGCGACCGGTACGCAGCGAACACTTCACCAGCATGCGGTTTTCGCTGCCGTAGTAGAACCACCCGTCTCGCAGCAGAAAATCCCCGGCCGCAGGATGGGGCAGGGCCATTCTCTGCGGCTTTTCGAACGGGGGGGTGGCGTGCAGGAGTTCACTGCGTGTCAGGACAGAGACCCTTCCGTCGCGCACCTGGCATGAGCGGAATTCATTTGCCGGAATATCCAATTCCCATACAGCCGCTTCGTCATCATAAGTCTTTGCCGCCAAGTGATCTCCATGGCGGGTTACCAGGATGCCGCGTCCCAGGGTAACGACTTGCTCTGATTCAGTTGCCGGGGCGATGGCGGTTATTTCGCGGAATTCATCCATGTTGAATACGACCCAATGCGATGGCTCGGATCGCGTTCTCAACAGCAGCCGTCCCTCACCGTAGGTGATCCCGGGACGCAATGTGTCGGCCACCTGGGCGGCCATAAGGCGTTCGGTATTGCGGGAATCCAGTTTCAAGATGGCGCCGGAGGTTCGCACCAGCACAAGGTTGCCTTTGTGGGGGGCAATACCGGCGATATCCCCGGAGTCCGTTGTCTTCTCGATCGGTACTTCCTGGAGCTGGGGAGTGATTTCAGGGACCGTACCGATTGGCCGGCCGCAGGCCGCGACAAAGGCACATAGGGTGAATAACAGCAAGTAAGGCTTCATCTAAGGGGAATTATACGCAGAATGTCACTCTCCGGTCAATGTGGCTCAGGGAGAGTCCGGGCGAATATCGATGGGGTTGTTGAGCAGAAAATCATCGGTAAACATCTCGCGAACGACTTCGCCACGCAGGTCGCGGCTGAGCTGGAATCCCGAGTAGTACAGCAGGGTGGGAAAGATGTCGTAAATCGAGATGGAGTTGACGGGATAGCCTTTTTTCAGCGCGTTTTTTTCGTACAGGAAAATGGTCCCCAGGGCATCGAGGGGTTTGTAGACGTAAACGTCTTTTTTGCCGAAAAGGTTGAGCAGCACCCGGCGCCAGACGGGCAGGGGTTCGAACTCGTACAAGCTGATGATCACCAGCAATTCGTTGTCCCCGGTGGTGCTGATCAAGTTGCCGATAATGGAATCGTAGTATTCGTAGTACTTCTCCAGCACCCAGGCATAGCGTTTTACGTCGGCTTCCGGTACGTTCTCGAAGAGAAGGTTGTTTGAATACTGCGAGAAGTATCGGGCCACGTTGGACAGTCCGAACAGTCGTGAGCATGAATAGTAAAGCGGTGTGTCCTTAAGGTCCGGAATCCGTCGTTTGAGATAATCGTCAAAAAAGAAAAAACGCTTGACCTGCTCATAGCGCCGGTCCATCTGGTTTAGCAGGTCGGCGAACAGGGGTTTGAATCGCCGGTTGTACTCAAGGGAGCGCTCTGAGTACATCGGTGTGTCATCAGGATATACCAGAGAAAATGTGGCGAAGCGATTGGCCGTGTAGTATTTCTGGATGAAGTCTTTGATCGGCATGGCGAAGCGTCGGTAGAAAGATGTAACCCCTATGGCGGAAGAATATCGGAAAAACAGGTAACGGGGAAACAGGTCAAATTCCTGCTTCAAGTCACCCACCTTGAATTTGGTCTGGGAGTGGTTGTGAAAAGCCGATGGAGGTAGGCCGGAGAATACCGTGTTGATCTGCGAATGGCTGAAATTCGGAGCAAAGGAGCGAATGCGCGCCCGGACACCGTTTTGAATCAGGAAATTGAAATTCAACAGTTTCTGCTCGGATGACTGGCTCAGAAGGTGGTTCATGGAGATGCCGTCGGCGATCAGCACCCGGATCCGCCGTGGGGTGACTTCCTGCACCAATTGGCTTTGCTTGACGGATTGGACGCTGGGAACGGTCAGGGTCATCATGCCGGTGAAAGCGGTCAAGATCTGGTAGCTCAGCAAGGCGAGGAATACCGCCTGAATCCAGCGCTTTCCCTTGCCTTTCTGCAGGATAAACACCACTCCCACGATGACCAGCACAAGTTGCGCCACCAGGATGCGCAACCACAGGGTGTTTGCGGAAGGGGAAAGGAAGCTGCGATAGTAATCGTAGTTAAGGAAATAGAGCACGGTGACGATGAGAGTGGTGAAGGAAAGCAGGTAGGTCAATGTGGGCGGATTAACGATGCCGACTGAAAATTTTCGCCCCGCAGCAAATTGGACAAAGAAAAACAGCGCTGCCGAGATCAGCCACCATACGATTCCGTAGTAAATCAGTAGGTGGGAAAACATCAGAACGGATTGTCCGGGACTGACCAGAACCTCAGGATTGAGCAGAAAGATCAGTCCGCTGACGAAAAAAGTAAATACCAGTGCGCTCAGGGTGAAATCAACGCAGAGCCGCAGGGAACGCCACAATTTACTTGTCGAACTCCCGAATGATGGGCGTGGAGATCAGCATCAGCGTGGTCTGGCCGATGCGGAATTCACTTTGATCATCCACCTCGGTAATGGACACTTTCTCACCGTTGATAAAAGTACCGTTGGTACTGCCCAGGTCCCTGAGCAGGATTTTCTCATTGCGGACTTCTACTGCCATGTGTTTGCGGGATACTTCCTTGTCGGGGATGATGAGGTCGACTTTTCCACGGCCGATAAGAATGTAGGGCTTGCTGAGTTTGAATATGTATCCGGCCCGGGCGCCCTTGATGACAGCAATGGAGATCTTGCGGTCATCTGGAAGTTTGAGGTTTTCGTTGGTCCACAGCGAATCGGTTATGTTTTCCTGGATGATCTTGGCGGTGTCTTTTTTGCTGGCGGAATCTTCCTTGCGCAGGTCCACGGTAAACAACTGCTGGCAACGTGCGCACTTGAATTTTTTCCGTCCGTGGATTTTCCCGTCCGGAACACTGTATTGCGCCTTGCAGTTCGGACACGCGATAAGCATATGCGTATTATAGCCCCACAGAAAAAAACATGTCAATGAATATAGAGTTGGAGAGTTGCAGAGTTGCAGAGTTGGAGAGTTGGAGAGTTGGAGAGTTGAAAAGTTGAAGAGTTGAAAAGTTGGAGAGTTGGAGAGTTGAAAAGTTGCAAAGTTGAAGAGTTGAAAAGTTGGCGAGGAAAACAGCAGACGGGTGACAGCAGGCAGATCAAGTGAAAAGCGGGAAATGATAGGTCGAAAGTGAAAAGTAAAAACCTGCAAAACCTTTCATACTTCTTCCCTCTTCAACTTTGCAACTTTTCAACTCTTCAACTTTTTTAATATGACCGTGCGTACAATACCATGTGCCGGCTCTCACCGCCGCAAGCCGCGCAGGCGGTACCGGCCGCCGGGGGCTCTTCCAGGATGACCCGGATGGTGGCCTTGGTTTTTTCCTTGATCATGGCTTCACATTCAGGTGACCCGCACCAGCCGGCCCGCACCAGGCCGCGCTGTTTTTCCATGATTCCGGCCAGGTCTTCGAAATCCGCGGCGTTTCGGGTGTTCTCTTCACGAAACTTCAGGGCCCGGTTGTAGAGTTCGGATTGGATCGCTTCGAGTTTTTGCCGAACCACTCCTTCCCACCCCTGGCGGGGAATAAAGGCTTTTTCCCGGTTGATGCGATTGACCAGAACCACCTGTTCTTTCTCGATGTCCTTGGGTCCGATCTCGACGCGCAGCGGCACGCCGCGCATCTCCCACTCGGAAAACTTCCAGCCCGGGGTATTGGTGTCGCGGTCATCCAGGTGGACCCGGATGCCTGCGGCCTGAAGTTCATCCCGAAGCCGGATGGCTTCGGGCAGCACGGTTTCCTTCCAATTGCCTCGGCTGATGGGCACGATCACCGCTTGAAAAGGGGCTACCCGCGGCGGGATGATGAGACCGGAATCGTCACCATGTGCCATGATCACGGCGCCCACCAGGCGTGTGGATACTCCCCATGATGTACCCCAGCCGAATTCCAGCTCTTGGTCGCGGTTTTCAAAGCGGATGTTAAAAGCACGGGAAAAGTTTTGTCCGAGGTTGTGCGAAGTGCCCGCCTGCAAGGCCCGTCCATCCGGCATCAGGGCCTCAATGCAATAGGTTTTTTCCGCGCCGGCGAATTTCTCGGCGTTGGTTTTTAAGCCGGCGATCACCGGCAGGGCCATATATTCCTCGGCGAAATGGCGATAGATGTCGAGGATGCGCAGGGTTTCTTCCTGGGCCTCCTCCGCAGTGGCATGCACGGTATGGCCTTCCTGCCAGAGAAACTCCGTGGTGCGCAGGAAAGGGCGGGTGACTTTTTCCCAGCGGACCACGTTGGCCCATTGGTTGATCAGTATGGGCAGATCACGCCAGGAAGAGATCCACTTGGCATACATGGAACAGATAATGGCCTCGGAGGTCGGGCGGACGGCGTAGCGTTCCTCCAGCGGTTCATTCCCGCCCATGGTGACCCAGGCCACTTCCGGAGCGAAGCCCTCCACGTGTTCGGCCTCTTTCTTTAAAAAACTCTCGGGAATGAAAAGCGGGAAATACGCATTGCGGTGGCCCGTAGCTTTAAACATTTTATCAAGGTGGCCCTTCATGAGTTCCCAGATCTCGTATCCGTATGGACGGATGACCATGACGCCTTTCATGGGTGAATAATCGGCCAATTCCGCCCGGCGGATAATGTCGACATACCAGCGGGAGAAATCTTCCGAACGCTTGGTGATCTGGGTAATGAAATCGTTTTCTTTGTTCATGGTTAAGGCTCCTTGATGGCAAGCGGAGATTGCAAGTACTTCAGTGCGGCCCCGTTGACGGGATCGTCAATCAGGAAAATGCGGAATCCGGCGGATTCAGAGAACGCCGAAGTCATCAGGGCCCGGAGGATTTCCCGCCGGATCTCTGTTTCAGCGGAGACGGGAATGGCTGAATCCGGGTGGCGGGTGCTTAAAAACGACTTGAAACGGGTCAACGGAACTTCGGCTGCCTTCAAGTCCCGGGATACGTTGACTCCCGCATCCAAGAGGACGCGGGAGAAATGGAAGAAGGCCCCCCGGGCGATGAGTTCGCGTACCACCCGGGATTGGCGGCGGTCTTCCACCTTGATGTCGGGCATCACCCCGCCGGGAATGGCTGTGTCGCTGTCGTAATTCTCGGGAACCTGATAGCCGTAAGGATTGTGCGAGTCGCCGTATCGCCGTTGCAGGCAACGCCCGCGGGGAGTATAGTAGCGTGCGGTGGTCAGGGCCATGCCACGATTGCCCGGAAGGTTGAAAACGGTTTCTACGAGGCCCTTGCCCCAGGACCTCATACCCACCACCTTGGCCTTGCCGTGTTCCTGCAAGGCGGCGGCCAGGATCTCCGACGCGCTTGCGCTGTAGCGGTTAATGAGCACCGCCAGCTTCAGGTCAGGCCAGGATAGCGGTTTGCGGGCGGAAAACCCTCGCTCGATGGATCTGCCCCTTATGGTGACAATGGGGCGTCCCGGTTGCAGAAAGAAATCCGCCAATTCTATGGCGGCCGCGAGCGATCCGCCGGTATTCCAGCGCAGGTCAATCACCAATCGTTTGATCCCGCCGCGATTCACCAGGGACTCAACGGCTTGGTGGAATTCATCGGGAGTGGTGCGGCCGAAAGTTCGCAGTCCTATGTATCCCGTCCGCGGATCCCCGGGTTCCAGCATGCTGTGGGTCAGGGTGGTCAGGGGGATTTCGATGCGATTGATATGAAATGTCAACTCCAGGGGATTTCCCTGGCGTGACACGGTTATGGTCACCTTGGTGCCTTCACGTCCACGGAGGCGCTTCATGGCCTCATCCAGGGTCATGTCCAGGGTCGGGTGATCATCGATGGCGGTAATCACGTCCCCGGGCAGGATCCCCAGGTGAAAGGCCGGTGTCCCCTCCATGGGAGCGATGACTGTCAGACGGCCGTCAATTCGCCTGATCTTCGTGCCGATACCGAAGTAGTTTCCCCGCTGGTCCTCGAAAATGGAGCGGAAAGAATCTGGATCCAGGAAATAAGAGTGCGGGTCCAGCCGCGCCAGAAGTCCATGCAGCGAAGCGTGGACCAATTCCATTTCCTCGGGAGGATCGGGGTGGTGTTCCCGGATCTGGTCAAGGATGGCCGTGCAGGTCTTGGTTCCCTGTTCCCATTCCTCTGGTGTGGATGCGAAAAGGAAAAAGCAGGAAACCAGCAGCAACAGGCCGGTAACGGTCCGTTTCATGGGATTTGTATAGCAGATCCGCGCCGGTGCGTCAATCAACGGAGCCTCTATTGAATTGAGGGCCAAAAAATAGTACAATGGGAAGCCATTGGGTATTTCGATCCCGGTAATTTAGCCAGATTGAGGAGTGAACATGTCGGAAAATAAAGGCGAAGAAAAGCAGAATAAGGATAAAGCGGAAGAAGTCCAGGAAGCTCCTGATACCGGTAAGGAAACTTCCCGCCCGGAAAACGTGGAACCCCGGTTGTTTTCCGCCCATGACCTGTACGAGTATCAAGCTTCCCGGGAAGATCTGCCCCCAATCCGCACCGGCGACATCGTGGCTGTCCACTATCGCGTCATTGAAGGCGGTAAGGAACGAATCCAGGTATTCGAGGGTACGGTCATCGCCCTGAACAATCGCGGCATCTCCCGCACCATCACGGTCCGCAAAACATCCTTCGGTGTTTCCGTGGAACGGATCTTTCCCATGAATTCCAAGTTGGTGCAGACCATTGAAGTCAAACGCCATTCACGGGTTCGCCGCGCCAAGCTCTACTTCCTGCGCAAACGGCGTGGACGCGCCGCCAGATTGAAAGAACTGCGGTAATGACCGATTATTCCCTGGAAAGGGAACAATTGGATCAGGGGCACCGTTGCGTTTGCGGTGTGGACGAAGTCGGGCGGGGCGCCTTGTTCGGCCCGGTAGTGGCCGGAGCCGTCATCCTGGATGCAGCCAATCTGGATCATCGGATCCGAGATTCAAAACGTCTTTCTCCCCGGAAGCGATCCGAACTCGCCCAGGTGATTTATGCAACGGCCCGGGCTTGGTCCATCGGTTGGTGCTGGAACGATACGATTGATCGGCTCAACATTCTGGAAGCCACGCGTATCGCCATGCGACGGGCGGTAGCCGGATTGCAAATCATCCCTGATTATGTTTTAATAGACGGTATGGAGCCAGATTTCTTGCCGGTTCGGGGAGCCGGTATTCTCCACGGAGATGATAGGAGTCTTTCTGTTGCAGCCGCATCCATCGTGGCCAAGGTTTTCAGGGATGATCTGGTGGTTCGCATGTCCGGTTGGTTCCCTGAATACGAATTGGACAGCAACAAGGGGTATCCGAGTCCCCGGCATGTTCGTGCCCTTGCGGAATACGGGCCGACCCTGTTTCATCGGCGCAGTTTCAGGAAAGTTTAATGGCGGTTGAGAAAAGGCTGACCCTGCAACGCAGTGCCCAAAAGTACCTTGGACAAGGTAAAATCGATGCCGCCATAAAGCAATACCGCCGCCTTCTGGAACTCAAACCGGATGACCTGGAAACCCGGCGCATCCTGGGTGATCTTTTCCTGAAACAGCATGACGTCAACGCGGCGGTGGAACACTTCGAGTGGATTGCCGATTACTACCTCAAGGAAGGCTTCTTTTCCAAAGCCATCGCCATGTACAAGCGCATCACCCGGGTGAGCCCCAATTACGAGGACGTCTACTTTAAATTGGCGGATTTGTATACCAAACAAGGGCTGGTGATTGAAGCGAAGCAGATCTACCTGGACCTGGCAGAGGAAAGCAAGCGCAAGAACGATCACAAACGCGCCCTGGATATGTACAAGCGCATCTTGGAGTTCGATCGCAACAACCTCAAGATGCGGCTTTTGCTGGCGGATCATTACCTGCGGGAAGGATTGGAAGAGAATGCGGTCACCGAGTACTCCATCGCCGCGGACCGCCTGATCGGCAAAAAGGAATTTGATCGCGCCGAAGAAGTATTGCGAGCCGTTCTTAAAAAGACCCAGAATCCCAAATTGGTGGAAAAACTCGTCAGTTGCTACACCAACCAGGAACAGGACCAGAAAGCCATTGAACTGTTGACCTCCCTCGGATCGACTCTGTTTAAAAGCAGCGCGTTGCTCAAATTGCTGGGGGAAATGTATTTCCGCAACAGTCGCCTGGACGAAGCGGAAAAGATCTTTCAAAAGATTACCGAGATCAACCCCGAGGAAAAGGAAGTCATTCTCAAGTTGGGTAAGGTTTATCTCCAACGCCGCGAATACGACAAGACCTATGAGCTGTTCCTGCCAATCATCGACCAAGCCATAGAAGCCCAGCGTTTTGAAGAGGCCACTTCGTTGTTGCGGTTTATCATCGCCTCCAATTCCAGCCATATCCCGGCTTTGTTGAAGTTGTCTTCGATTTTCAAGGCCAGTGGGAAGAAGAGCAACTTGATCGCTTTGTACGAATCCCTGATCCCGATCTACGAGGAAGAGGGGATGAAAACGGAATTGGAAGGCGTGCTGGAGGAGTTGATCCAGCTGTCGGATTCCTCCTTTACCTACGAAGAGCACTTGGCGCGCCTGCGGGGCAAACGTTCCGATTCCTCCTCCTCTTCCCGGGAGTTGAGCGACGAGGAGAAGCAGCAGAGCGAATTCATCCGCTTCAACATGCAGGTGGTGGATGAAGCCATCCGCGAAGGGGATTCCGCCAAGGCCATTGGAATCCTGCAAAAGACAAAGGAGACCTTTCCCCAGAACATTGAGATCCGCCTCAAAGCCTTTGATGTGTATCAAATGCTCAACCAATTGGATCTGCTGTTGGACGAAGGCGTCGATCTGCTGGAGATCTACAAAACCAGCAACAACGTACCGGAATTCAATCGGTTGCTGGAGACCTTGTCTTTGTTGAAACCCAACGATCCCCGCCTGCTTGAGTACACTTTAAATGAAAAAACCAATATTGAGATCGACTTCAGTCAGGCCGAGCTTGATGAGCAGATCGAGGAGTTGAACACCGGCAGTCTTCAGGATGTGGACTTTACCGATATCAATGGGGGCCATGAAGACGACGTTTTCCTGTTGACCGATGAAGACGGCATGGCCACGGATCATAACCAGGGGGCGGAGATTAAGGACACACCCATTCCGGAACCGGCATTGCAACAGATGCTGGCGGAATTGGATGGATTGCTGGACTCGGGACGGCTTGACAACGCCCGCCAGATGCTCAACGCCCTGCGGCGCCAGATTCCGGATCATCCCGGAGTAAGGGAACGGTTCAACCGCCTGGAAAGCCTCAAACAGCAGGAAGCCCCCCCGGTTACCCTCCCTGAGGATTCGGCTACCGGGGAGATCGAAATGTTGACGGAATCCATTCCCATGGAAGAACAACCGCAGCAAGAAGAAGCCTCCGGGGAGTTGGGCATCGACCTGGGTGGGTTCGAGATTGAGTCAAACAATCTGGGCGTAGAAGAAATACCGGAACCTTCTCCGCCGCAGACCACCCCGGAGTCCGTGGAAATACTGTTCCAGGGGCTGGAGGAAGAAGAGCCTGCATACGTTTCGGAGACAGAGGACGAAGAAGAAGAGATGGATGTATTCAACATTCAATCCTCCATATCCGAAGAGTCCTCGACCAAACAGAAAGATGAAGATTCCCGGGAAATGCCGATGAGCGAAACGGGCATCGACATGCCCGCAGAGGAAAAGTTGACAATCAGCCCGGGGTTTGCGGAAATGGAGAACATCTCTTTTGAGATCGACCTGGATGAACCGGATACGGCAAAGGATTTGCCTGTCCAGGAGATCGACCGTGACAGCTTGGTGGTGTCTCCGGACAGTGTGGAAAGCGATCACGAAAAGCGCATGCAATCCTCCGCTGAAGACCTGCTGGATATCGATGACATCATGATCGCTGAAGAGACGGAGGGAACCGAGTCGGATTCCCCTTTCGGCGACCTGGGGGAAGAGACGTCTCCCTTTGACAGCGACGAATTGTTGCTGGGCGAAGTCGGCCTCATGGTGGAGGTGGTGGCGTTCCTGGAGACCGAACAGTCCGTGGCGGTGGAAATGGAAGTGATCGAGGCCTGGATAAAGGAGATTGAACGCCAGCGCACATCCACGACGGAAAAGAACATGATGGAGATCTTCCAGGAATTCAAAAAGGGCGTGGATGAGAAGATCGGGGAGGGTGACTTCGACACCCGTTACAACCTGGGTATCGCATACAAGGAGATGGGTTTGCTGGAAGAAGCCATCCACGAGTTCCTGATCTCCGCCAAGCATCCAGAGAAGTTTTTTGATTCAGCCGGATTGCTGGGGCTTTGTTTTCGGGAGAAGGGTATGTACTCAGAGGCCATCACCTGGCTTCAGAAGGCCCTGGAAGTGGAGGGACGCAGCCAGGGCGAATACATGGCAATCCGCTATGAACTCACCATGTGCCATCGCCAGGATGAAAACCTGCCGGCCGCCCTTCAGGTGCTGGGGGATATGATGGCCATCGATCCGGATTACCGTGATGTGGCCAAGTTGTTCGCGGAAATCCACGAACGCGCAGGCGAGTAATCCCGTTTACGCGGGACTGGGGGGACGAATCCTGGAGATTATGGCTGCTGCCAGCAGGCAGAGAACACCGCAGATGGTAAACGCCAAGGGGAAATTGCCCATATCTCCAAGTTTACCGCCCATGATGGGTCCGGCGATGCCGCCGATTCCGTAGGCCAGGAACACCCAACCGTAGTTTTGCCCCACCGAACGGGTGCCGAAAGTCTCCGCGGTGATCATGGGGAAGAGAGCGAAGTTGCCCCCGAAATTGAAGCCGATCATGGCCGCTCCGGTGAACAGCAGTAGTTTGGAGCCGGCCATGAAAGGGAAGGCCAGGACCATGACGCCTTGGGCGGCCATCATGGCGGCAATGGACGTACGCACCCCGAGTCTCTCGCAGATGGCGCCCCAGACGATGCGGCCCAGGCCGTTGGCCAGGGAGAAAAAAACCGCCATGGCTGTTCCGGCCACGGCGCTGGCGCGGACAGGGTCCATGCCCTTGGCGGTAAGGGCCACGATGGGAAACAGTTTCATTAATCCAATGCTCATCAATCCGGCGCCGGCACCGAAGACAAAGGTCAACAGGATCATGTAATACTGGGGAGTCCGCAGCATGTGACGGCTGGAGAATTCCCGCTCCTGGGCGGCTGCGTTCTCACGCGGCTCGGGGGGAGTCCAGCCCCGGGGTTTCCAGCTCTCCGGGGGGAAAACCATCACCAGGCCTCCCAGCATGACAGCCGCCAGGAAAACAATTCCATAGATGGTAAAGGTGCCGCTGAGTCCGCGCCGGGCGATCAGGTCGCCCCAGGAGCCGGCGATTTTGACCCAGCCGGTGGCCCCGAAACCAAAGCCGGCAACGGCCAACCCGGTGATCAGGCCTTTTTTGTCTGGAAACCATCGCATACCCACGGCAATGGGCACAACGTAGGCCAGTCCGATACCGGTTCCACCAATTATGCCGATGAATACCAGTAAGGAAAAGAAATCGGTTCCACCCCACAATCCGGCCAGGATATAGCCCAGGCCTAGCATGATGCCTCCGAAAATGGCCAGCCAGCGGGGACCGATGCGGGGCATGAGCCGGCCGGCCAGGACCATGATTACGGCGAATGAGGCCAGCCCGGCGGCAAATACTCCCTGGGTCTGGGCCCGGCTCCAACCTGCCTCGACCAGGGGTTTGGTAAACACGCTCCAGGCGTAAATCGCCCCCAGACACAATTGGATTACGACGGCTCCCGCCACCACCAACCAGCGATTCATGATCCGGCTCTCGGTCATTTTTCCTCCCGGGCGCATGGAGGCGGAGAAAGTGAACTCCCGCGACCCGCTGCAAGATTGAGTTGCATTCCACATAGCACAGACGGGGAAATCGATCAACCCGGCAGCTGGATCCTCTGGGGACCCGGTGCGTTTTCCGGGCAACTGGGATACGGGCGTGGCCAGATTTACTCTGGCGGATTCAAGGGGCTTATGAATGCGGCGGCAACAAGCCCCGGGGAAAAAATCGCTGCTGCAAAGGACTCCGGATTGAGCCGGGCGCCGCCGGTATTTGGAACCCCGATTGCCTGCGTATCCACGGGGAGGATGTTTGTCGAGGAGCAACCAGGACTTACGGTTTTCTGCGTCGGGTAACCCTGAATGTGGCGAATCCGGGGATGGCTGCGATCCTCTGGACCTGATCGTGGGACGTTCCCGGGCGATCCGGCGATTGAAGCGCCACATCCGCCGTTTTGGCCGGGTGGATTTTTCATTGCTGATCATTGGGGAAAGCGGCACCGGCAAGGAATTGGTGGCCCGGGCGGTGCACATTCTGAGCCGCCGCTCAGCCGGGCCTTTTGTGGCGGTCAATTGTGCGGCTTTGCCGGATGCATTGATGGAAGCCGAATTGTTCGGCCATAGCCGGGGGGCATTCACCGGGGCCGTGCGGGAACGCCGGGGGCTGATCGAATCCGCTCGTGGCGGGACCCTGTTCCTGGACGAGATCGGGGATCTTTCCCAACCATTGCAGGCCAAGCTGTTGAGGGTATTGCAAGAGCGGGAAGTGCGCCGTCTGGGAGAAAACACGTCCCGGCCCGTCAATTTGCGGCTGATTTCGGCCACCCACCGGAATATCCCGAAGATGATCCGTCAGGGAGGGTTTCGCCAGGATCTGTTTTACCGGCTGCAGGATCTGCAGATCCATGTGCCTCCATTGCGCGAGCGCTTGGAAGACATTCCGTTGCTGACCCATCACGTGCTTGCACGATTGGGGATCAAGGAGCTGGATGAAGGGGAATTCCACCGATTGATGGGCCACCTAAACCGCCGGGACTGGCCAGGAAACGTGCGCCAATTGGAAGCCAGGATCAAACGGATGGTGACTTTTTACCCGGATTTCGATGAAGGAAGCTCGCGGCGCGTGCAGCCCGTATTCGGTCTCAGGGAGCAGCGCAATGAATTTGAACGCTCCGTGGTGTTGCGCGCCCTTTATGAGCATGGTTGGAATCGTGATCGGGCCGCCGCCAGCCTGCGCATCAGTCGCACCCACCTGTTTAATTTGATACGAAAGCACGCCATTATGGAAGAAATTGAAGAGGCGCCAATGTAAAGTATCAATACATGCAGTTCTGACTGAATCCAATGATATATCGGGCAAAAACGTCGTTGGTGCCCCAATGTAACATAATTTGACATTCCGCTGGGTTCCCTTGAGATCCCCTGTTATCGGACTCAGTGGAAATTTGTGCGACCGGTAGTGTAAAGATCTGAAACATGCCGATGCAGCCATGAGGTTGACGAATCTGGGAACAAAAGAATATTCCCTTTGATATCAATGCTTTACGGCAGTAATCAGCAATATGGAAGGGATCATGCTCTAACTTTTCGGCATCCAGTGCTGCCGGATTCAGTTCAGTGCAGCCCGGGGCCCGAAAGGTTGGGATGAAAAAAGCAGCCGATTCCGAAATGAACAGCGAGTCGAGTAAATGGCTGGACACTCGATTGGTTGATGTGGCGGAGAAGCAGGAACTGGCCTATTGGGCCCGGGCCATCCAGATTTCCGAGGAAGAACTGGTGAACATCGTAAAAGCGGTCGGGCCTTCACTTAAAGCAGTCATGCGTGCCGTTATCCTTAAAGATATCCGTGACCGCGATTTCACTCCCGGGAGGTAAGCCAATGGCCCGCCAGATCCGACCGGCCCAACGTTATTCAGAGAGGCTTTTGAAACTGATTCCATCCGAAATTATCGCTGCCTGGGTGGCGGTGCAGGGCATGATCCCGCCTGAAAGCGGGCCTTGGTTGATGTCCGGCCTGGCGCTTTTGCTGCTGGCCTTGACACCTCTTTACCTGCGTCGGTTTCAGGGCGTGCGCAAACCCATGCAACTGCTGGTCAGCTCCGGCTCTTTTGTGGTGTGGGTGTATACCCTGGGCGGACCGTTCGCCTATTGGGGGGTGTACCGCTCGTGGTTTGCGTCGGTGCTGCTGATCATGTGGACTGTCACGGTCCCCTTGTTGTTGAGCGGGGAAGGCGGGCAACATGCGGGGCATTGAATTTCAACACCTTTTTCCACGGGATGGCGGCGAATATTCGGATCGGGGACGTGGCGAGGCCATTGTTTTGCTCTGCGGAATCCGCGGGCCCACCGTTGTGGCGGTGGATGGCCTGAGGGTTCGGCCCATGGGGGCGCCGGACTTGAAAAGAGGTCTTTTTATCCTGGAGTTGGAGTGGCCGGAACTGGTGGATATTTGCGATGTGGTTTATTTTTTGGGGATAAAGGACCAGTATGGTCTTTGCTATAACGTTTTTCGTCTCGTGCAACGGCGCGGCAGCCGGATTATGCTGGAGGCGGGACGTGAAGGTTGAGGGAACGCCCAACCGGGCTCGGGAGAGAGGATCTGCCATTTTAACAAGGAGTGTCATCATGAAAAAAAACAAGTTTTTTTCCGCAGGTAAGATGGTCTTGGCAGGGTTGCTTCTCGCCACCATTTTCACCTATCTGCACGCCCTGGTGCTGATGAACGGGATTCCGCCTTACATGGGCGGCGATGGCAAGGCCATTGACAGCCGGGTGATCGACGGGACGTCGCTTTTCCTTCAATCGAACGCCGATGCCTTTTTGTTGTTCAGCGAAGTGGAAACCGGCTACGATGCGAATTTTGATTACAAGCGCAGCCTGGAGTTGACCGATTCAGCCATTGACAAGCTGAACCAATCCCGGGAACACTTCGCCCAGGTTCTGGCCATGACCGTGGTCGCGGAATACGACAAATCGGCCATTGATCGCCTGCGCCGGTTTGATTATCAGGGGTTCGCGGCGGTCAACAACCTCTTGTCCCCGGTCATGGACCGCGTGCAGGAGAGCCTGTCGAAAGGTGATATCCCGGGGGTTCTGCGCCAGAACCTGGTACACATTGACCGGATTATCTTGGAGATGAAGGACGCCCGCAAGTTGATGGAGCAGGGCATCCGCCCACCCATTGAATCGATTTGGAGAATGCTGCAAGAGTATTCATCAGCCATTCTGTACGGCAATTACGCCACGTTGGTGTTTTACAATGCTTGAGAAATCACAGTGAATTGATTGATCCGGGCCCTCCGGCGAAAATCAAGTGGGGGAGTTGTGCGGCTCTCTTTCGTCGGGGGGCTTTTTCTTGCATTCCGGTCTGTCCGGCTGATATGATCGGTCTGGAGCAGTTATGATTCGAGAATTCATGCGCTTTGAAGCCGGTCGGTTGTTCGGCGACCGTCGTATTCTCGCAGTGGGTACCCTGGTTTTCCTGATTGCGGCATTCCTGGCGGTTACGGGTGTTCGCAATCATGCAGCCTTTCAATTGGAAAAAAAGTCTTTTCAGGAGTACGAGAAACAGCGGATTCCCCAATACGTAAACTACGCCCAATACGCAGCCCTGGGATTCCGGGTTCTATTCGAACCCTCTCCCCTGGGGGTGTTTTTCGAGAGCGGACGCCTACTGGCGAGTCTTGAAAGCAATGTGGACATGAGCGAGCTGGTTCAGATCTACACCGTACACAAGGGGCGCAAACTCTTTGTCGTGAGAGGTTACTTCAGTGATGTGTTCGGGTTCCTCTTTGTGGCCGGTACCCTGATCATGGTGTACAGCGGAGCCACCACTTTCTCCAGTTGCTCATCCATTGTGCTGAAAATGCAGTTTCTCGGGTATTACATGGTGTTCTGGGGAACATTGTTGGCGCGCTTGATTATTCTGTCCTGTCTTATGGGCATCCCCGTTCTGGGGATGTACGTGTATGCCAAGATGGGTGGCATCGGATTCACTCCACTAGAGATCCGCAATCTGCTTTATGCCGGCCTGCTGTTGTGGGCCATGCTGGTTTTCTTTTTTGTTCTGGGGATCTTGTTCAGGGGGCTGTTCCGCTTCCGCGGGCACAGCCTGTTGTGGAGTTTCGTGATTTGGTTCGCCCTGGTATTCCTGGTACCGGAGCTGATCATGGAATACATTTATTCCCGCTCCCAGCATATTCCTTCCAATGATTCGCTGAACTTCCAGAAGCTCCGTGCGGTTTTGGAGAACGAGGCCCGCGCGGTGGACCATGTGCGCAACATGAGTCAACGCAAGGATGTGGACATGCGGCGCGTGGTTCGTGATCAATTGCGTTTTTTCATGAACAACATCCACCTGCTAAACCGCAACATAGAGCTCAAACTGACGCGCCGGGTCCGTAATCTGATTCGTCGATATGAACGGATTTCTCTGTTGGTGCCCACCCAGTTTTACGTGTTTGTCAACCGCGAAATGTCCGGGCTCGGTTACTTCGGATATTTGGATTTCAAACAATACGTCATGCATTTGCAGGAACGTTTCATGCGCTTTTTCTTTCAGCAGCACTACTTTCACAAATCTGACAAGGTAAATTCCTTTATCCGTCCCGGAGAGAACGTATACCGCTCACCCAGCTACTTGACCGGCATGTATGGGTGGGGGCTTTGTCTCGTCCTGATGTATTCTGTATTAATGGCCGGTTGGTCGCAATGGCGTTATTATCGCCTGGTACGTGAGCCATGATTCGAATGGTCGGTCTATCCATAGCCAATGGACACGATTGCATTCACGATCTCAACCTGACGGTGTTGGACGGCGAGATCTTCTGCCTGCTTTGCAAGCAGAAGTCCCTGCGGCAGCGCCTGTTCGCCGTTTTGCGCGGATTCGTCCCCCCGGATCGTGGAGAAGTGATATTTCTTGGAGACCCTGCGCCATCGGGTGCCAACCACGTGGTCTTTGATCCGGTTTTTGCCGGTGACTTCGATGCCGAAGCCACCCTAAACGCCTATCTTGCTTTCCTGTGCCGGGCCGCCTGCATACGCCGGGAGAAGGCTTATGAAATCCTGATAAAACTGAATGTGGGCGAAGATCTCTTGGGGAAACGGCTGCGGGATGTGGATGATGATGTGTTTTGCAAGTTGGTGTTGTCCGTGCTTTTGGCGATCCCGGCGCCCAACCTGGTATTCAACGACCTGATCCATGGCGAGAAGAAAGCCTATGAGCTGGAGTTCAACAAGCTGTTGGTGAAACGGCGCGATGAAGGTCATGCCATCCTTTATCTGACCGATGATATCTTTTATGCTTTGCATATCGCTGACCGGGTGTCGTTTATCAAGCGGGGGCACTTGCTGCCACGGGAGCCGATCCCTTCCGGGGACCTGGAGGAGATGGATCTCATGCGCCTGTATCGAAAGTACCTGTCTTAACGCTTTAGGTTGAATTCCTTGATTTTGCGATAGAGGGAAGGGCGGGTAATGCCCAACAGCCCGGCAGTTCTGCGGATATTGTAACCCGTGTGCTTGAGTACCTGGCGGATGTGCTCTTTCTCGACCTGTTTGAGGTTTTTGATGGCCTGGTCCCGGGGAATTGAACGATCCAGGATTTTGGCGGGCAGGTGCCGGGTCTGAATCTCGGGGCTGTCGATAAAGGTCACGATTTCGAACACCGTGTTTTTCAGTTCACGGACATTGCCCGGCCAAGGGTATGCGCTCAAGAGTTCCTGCGCCTCCCGGGAGACCCGCTCCACATTTTTGCAATAGGTCAACGCGGCGCTGCGCAGAAAATTCTTAACCAGCAGCATGATGTCTTCAGGGCGTTCACGCAGGGGCGGGATAACCAGTCTGATCTGTTCCACCCTGTAGTAAAGGTCTTCTCGAAACAGGCCGGAATCCACCATTTGTTTCAGGTCACGGTTCGATGCCACGATCACGCGCACGTCCAAACGGTCCAACTTGCGGCTTTTCAGGGAGGCCACTTCACCCGATTCCAACACCCGCAATAACTTGGATTGAATGGACGGGCTCAATTCACCGATCTCATCCAGAAAGAGGGTTCCCTTGTCCGCCAGTCGGAAACGCCCGGCGTAGCTGGAGTTGGCGCCTGTAAAGGCTCCCTGTTCAAAACCGAACAACTCCGATTCGGCCAGATGTTCCGGGATGGCCGCGCAGTTGACGGGGATAATGGGCTTGCCATGGCGGGGCGAGGCATTGTGAATGGCGTAAGCCAGCAGCTCTTTCCCGGTTCCCGTCTCTCCCTGGATCAAAATGGTGCGGTCCGATTCCGCTGCCTCGCGGGCCTTGTGAACCACTTGTTGCATGGATCTGCTGCGCAGGATGATGCGGTCGAAACGGGAAAAATCGCGCAGGGCACCGCGAAGTTCGCGGTATCCTTCAAGTTGCCGATTGACGTTCAGGGCTTTCTGAATGGTGGTCAGCAGGATATCCCGCTCCACCGGTTTGACCAGAAAATCGAAAACCCCCATTTTCATGGCCTGGATGGCCATGTCAAGGTTGCGGGTGCCCGAGATGACGATGACCCGGTTGCGGTCTTCTTCCCTGATGTGGGTCAACAGGGAGGTCCCGTTGCCGTCCGGGAGGGTAAGGTCCACGAGCATGAGGGAGTACTGGGCGGATTTCACGGCGGCCAAGGCCGCCTTGAGTGTCGGGGCTTCAGTGGGCTCATATCCCCGGCGGGTCAGGATGCTGTGCAGTGAGTCCCGCAGGGCCGCGTCGTCTTCTACTACCAGGATCGTTTCTTTGCGGTTCATGTTGGTTTTCCCGGGAGGATCAGAAAGACGGAGGTGCCTTTCTCAGAGCTTTGGATCTCCAAGTCCCCCTTCAGACTGGTCATGATGCCGTAAGAGATATACAGGCCCAGCCCGGTTCCGTTCTCTTTTGTTGTGAAAAAAGGTTCTAAAACGTGTTTTTTCAGCTTCTGGGGAATGCCGGGGCCGTTATCGCAAACAGAGATGATATGTCGGGCATCTTTTTTCATTTCCTTGAATTCCGAGTAGGTACGGATGGATATCTGCCCACCGGGACCGGCGGCATCAAAAGCGTTGAAGAGGACGTTGAGCAAGACCTGGTGGATGCGGTTGCGGTCCGTGCGGCTTACCAGGGAGTCCTGCAAACAGGTGTTGATTTCCAGTCCCCGGGGAATGCGTTTGCGCGGCAGGCCCTTCAGGGTGGATTGCACCAGTTCGGCCAGAAAGACATCCTCTTGTTGAACCGGACGGAATCGGGAGAAGCTGAGCAGGGATTCAATCAATTCGTTTAAGCGGATCAACTCGGTACGGACTTTGCGGAAGGAGAGCGCGGCTTCAGTTGAATTCAGCTCCCCGTCCTGGAGTTCCTGAATCTCCAGTAGAACCGTGCTCATCGGGGTTTTGAGTTCATGGGCGATGGACGCCGCCATTTGACCCAACAAAACCAGACGGTCGAACTTGAAAAGGCGGTAGTAGTTGCGGTCGTTCTCCAGCTCCAGCCGCTCCATTTCAATTGAGGGAATGATGATTGCCGCACAGCGATCCAGTGCTTTGGCCACGGCAGCTGGAGAATGCAGGCACTTGCGTTCAGCTTTTGCCGCCACCAGGCCCCGATGGTAGCCCTGAAAATGCAGGGGAAAAACAAGGTTGATCCCCAAACGTTCGATCATTCCATTGGTGTCCTGGTTGAAAAGAGTCCGGTACATGTCCGCCCGACTGTTGAGGGGCAGGGGGTTGGTGCGGTGGGTGAAACAGGTGATCAGGTTGCTGTCCTCCGGAAGGAAGGACAGTCCCTGCAGGTCTGTGGGTTTCCCGAATGCAGTGAAACGGTTCCCACTGCCCTCGCGATAGAAGAGGATCAATGACTTCAAGGGCAGGTGGCGCATTAGCAGTCGGGGCAGATGATTCAGGAATGCCTCGGTGGAGGGAGATGCGCTCAACCCCGTGGTCAGTGCTTCCAACAGGTTGGCGGTGAACTGTTTATTTCGCATCAACGTTTTGAATGACTCTTCTCATCTCAATTGAACTTCTTATTTATCTTTCCGGGCCAGGAATTCAGTCGCTGAAGACTCTTGCGGGTGAGCAATGCCCAATCTTTCACCTCACCCCAAAACATTCCGTCAAAATACGCCGCTCCTCCCCGGTGAAGTCGACGAATGTTCAGCACCGTTCGACATCGGCACTATAATGCGCGTCCGTCGTGCCTTGGCAGGCCATTACATACTAACGGGTCGCGGGTTGGCAAGTCAAGCGGCTGCGAGACAAGGGTTGACAGCAGCCGCGTTTCGATTATTGTATTATCAGGGAAGCCGGGTACAGCGGCCGTAGCGATTCACCGGGGGGATAGTGGAGAAAAGGGAATCAAAACGTTGGGAACTCAATCCCGCCAATACTCTGTCTATCCATTTGGAGGGACGACCGGTCTCCCTGATAAATCTTTCCCGGGGGGGCGTTCAGGTCATAACCGCCTTCCGCCCGACCCGGCCCTCCCTTGAGATCGATATGGGTGGCGAACGTTTCATGGTGGATGGCTCCATTGTTTGGGTGAATACCAGCGAAGTCATGCCCGGACATTATCAGTGTGGAGTGGCTTTCAATTCTCCGCCGCATGAATTCAATCAGGCCCTCGAACAATTGCTTCGCGTATTCTGAAAGCGGCAATATCATTAGACCCCGGATTGGTCTAGCTTCCGGGGCTGTGCTATAATCTCGGCATGCTGGATCTCAACTACGTTCGCCAAAATCTTGAAAAGGTATCTGAAAAAGTCCATTCGAAAGGCGTTGATTTTGACGCCAGTGAATTTCAGACCCTGGATGAAACCCGGCGCCGGTTGATTACCGAGGCCGAAGCGCTGAAGAACCGCCGCAAGACATTGTCCAAGGAAATCGGCCAGCTGCGGCGTGACGGCGGGGACAGTTCCGATCTGGAAAAGAAAAGCGCGGATCTGGGAAAGGAAGTCCAGGCGCTGGACGAAGCACTGGCAAAAGCCGAGTCCGAGTTCAATGAACTATGGATGAATATTCCCAACCTCCCGGATGATTCGGTCCCTGTAGGCCGGGACGCGGAAGATAACCAAGTTGTCCGGGAATGGGGGGAAAAACCTTTATTTGAATTTACTCCCCGCCCCCACTGGGAGCTTGGCGGAGAAAAAGGGCGCCTCGATTTTTCCCGGGCGGCGAAAATCGCCGGAGCCCGTTTCGCGGTTTATTTCGCCAGCCTGGCCCGTTTGGAAAGAATTCTGATTCACTTCATGCTGGATATGCATACCCGGGAGCATGGTTATACGGAAGTCTTGCCGCCCTTTTTGGCGAATGCGGACAGTTTGGTGGGAACCGGCAATCTGCCCAAGTTCAAGCAGGACCTGTTCAAGGTGGAGGGCCACAACCTCTATCTCATCCCCACGGCCGAGGTACCCCTGACCAACCTGCATCGGGACGAAACTCTTTCCAGTGACGAGCTGTCCTTGAAGTATGTGGCGTATACTCCCTGCTTCCGTAGTGAAGCCGGATCCTATGGAAAAGATGTTCGGGGAATCATTCGCAACCATCAATTCAACAAAGTGGAATTATTGAAATTCACCACTCCGGAAGATTCAGCGGCGGAGCTGGAAGCGCTGACAAGGGACGCTGAGCGGATCCTGCAGGCGCTGAACCTGCACTATCGCGTAGTACTGCTCTGCAGCGGAGATATGTCGTTCTCCTCCGCCAAGACCTATGACCTGGAAGTATGGATGCCGTCGCGCAACGATTTCATGGAGATTTCCTCCTGTTCCAATTTCCATGATTTTCAAGCCCGGCGCGCCCATATCCGTCTGCGTGGGTCGCAAGGGCGGAAAACCCATCCCCATACCCTCAATGGATCGGGGCTGGCGGTCGGCCGAACCGTGGCGGCCATCATGGAGAATTATCAGACCGCAGACGGCGGTGTAGAGGTTCCTTCCGCACTTCAGCAGGCCTTTGAAGGCCAATCGAGGCTGGTGTAAATGCCTTATTATCGCTGTACTTTCTGCGACATTTCAGGCAGTGTGGCCCAGCGTGACGTCTATGCCGGCAGCCGCCGTGAATTAACGGAATTGTATGGTGGCGATGGAGATGAAAAGCTGGTTTCCGCCCAACGGCTTTTCGGTGTAAACCGCTCTTTAAAGAACCTGTTCTCCCGCCGCATTCATTACGCTGACTTCCTTTTGTTTAACCAGAAATTGGCCGTACTGCTGCGGGCGGGTACTTCTTTTATCCGGGCATTGGAAGTCATTCTGTCGGGAATGCGCAAGGGGGCCCTAAGGGAAGTGGTTACCCGGGCGTTGCGGGAAGTGCGCAACGGAGTCCAGATCTCGGATGCCCTGAACAACGATCAACTGCCCTTTGTGCGCATCTACCGCGCATCCCTGTTGGCCGGAGAGGGCAGCGGCGATCTGGACGGCATGCTGCGGCAGTTCAACCGGTACCTGGAACGGGTCAACACCTTGCGGCGCAATACCGTCAGCAGCCTGACCTATCCGGTCATCCTTTTCGTGCTCATGATCCTAATGGTGGCGGTGGTCATGGTGTTCGTCATCCCGCGGTTTTCTGATTTTTATGGCAACTTTGAAGCCTCGATGCCGGGGATCACCTTGTTTTTCATCCAGGCCTCCCATTTTCTTAAGGCCAACGCCTTGGCCATTGTCGGCGGACTGACGGCAGTTGTCCTGGCATTGCGCCTGGCGGAGCGCTTCAATACGGATCTGGCCGTCAGCGACTGGATCAAACTGCATGTTCCTTTTGCCAGCAGCATCATCCGGGAACGCTCCTTCTCTGTTTTTTCACGTACCGTGGCCATCCTTATCGCCGGGGGGGTGACGGTTCCAGATGCCACCGAGGTCGCCGTCGGCGGAATCTCCAATCGCTGGCTTTACTTGCGCATGCGGGATATTCCCCGGGAAATACGCAGCGGCCGCTTGTTGTCCGACGTGCTGGGGGAACTGCCCTTCATCCCTCCCATTACGGTGGAGTTGGCCCGGGTGGGAGACTCCTCGGGCAACCTGCCGGAAGTGTTGGATCAGAACAGCGATTTCCTTGAAGCCTCCATTGACATGAAGGTGGCATCCATCATATCCTTAATTGAACCGGTGGTAATCGTGATTTTGGGGGTGGTGATCTCCTTCATGTTGTTGTCCATCTACCTCCCCATTTTCAATGCCGTACAGGTGGTGAGATGAACCCCAGTGTTGACCTGAAGCAGGCACGGATTGACTACGAGTTGTTGTCTGTTTTCCCCCCGGAGTTCCTGATCGCGCAGCTTATCTTTCCCGTCAAGGATGACGGTGAATCCATCCAGGTGGCTATGGCCGATCCGGATAACCTGGAAAAAGTGGCCATGGTGGAGAATTTCATTCGCAAATCCGTTGTGCCGCTTCAAGCGGACCGCGATGAAATCGAGCGATTGCTGAAACGGAGTGACACGTTTACCCAGGCGCTAAAACAGAAAACAGAGACTTTTTTCCAGAAGCGCTCCACCCAAGAGATCGAGGAAGATGCCCTCAGCATTGAGCAGGTGACCGAGGAAGACGATTCGGTTATCCAGTTGCTCAACAACATAGTGTTTTCCGCGGTCAACAAAAAGGCTTCGGACATCCATTTGGAGAGCCAGGCGGGCGTCGTGGTGGTCAAATTTCGCATAGACGGCATCCTCCATCAAGTCATGGAGCCCCTGGACACCCTCTACCACATGCCCCTCCTGACCCGGCTGAAAGTGATCTCGGAACTGGATATCGCCGAGCGCCGGGTGCCGCAGGACGGGCGTTTCCGCTTGAAGTTCAAGCATAAGACCATTGATTTCCGGGTTTCCATCATGCCGGGAATCTACGGTGAAAACGCGGTGATCCGCATTCTGGACCGGGAGATGATTACCGAGAATATCGGTGAATTGAAACTCAGCCAGCTTGGATTCTCCCAATCGTTGTTGGAGAATATCCGCTACTACATCACCCAGCCATATGGTATGTTCTTGGTGACCGGTCCCACCGGCAGTGGCAAGACCACTTCACTCTATGCCGCTCTCAACGAGATTAAACGCCCTGAAGACAAAATCGTCACCATCGAGGATCCCGTGGAATACCAGATTTCCGGGATCACCCAAATACCGGTCAACGAGAAGAAGGGATTGACCTTTGCCCGCGGCTTGCGGTCAATCCTGCGCCATGATCCCGACAAGATCATGGTTGGAGAGATCCGTGATCCGGAGACCGCCCAGATCGCCATCCAATCGGCTCTAACCGGACACTTGGTGTTTACCACGGTTCACGCCAACAACGTTTTCGATGTACTGGGGCGGTTTATTCACATGGGAGTCGACACGTATAGTTTCGTGTCTTCTCTCAATTGCATCGTGGCCCAACGCCTGGTACGGGTACTCTGCCGTGAATGCCGGCGCCGGGTCCGCCTGACCCAGAAAGATTTCGAGTTCAACCGCGTGGATGCCGCGGCGTTTCCCCGCAGCGTGTTCGCCGCCCGTGGATGCCCGGAATGCGGTGGTTTGGGCTATTCCGGACGCACGGCCATCGGTGAAATCCTTGAATTGACGGATGATATCAAGGAGATGATCCTGCAAAAGAAACCGACCTCGGAGATCAAAAAAGTGGCCATGTCTCAGGGCATGCTGCCCATCCGGCTAAACGGATTGGAGAAAGTGAAAAGCGGAGATACATCTCTGGAAGAACTCAATCGGGTGACGATCAAGGAATGGTTATAGACAAGCTGTTTTTTTCGTATCGACGCCCCGCGCGTTTTTGTGTGATCGGGGCCGGGCACCTGGCCTGTTTCCAGGAGAAGAGGAAACGCTTCCATCGCCTCCATTCCATGGATACGCCCGGCATGTTGAAAATGAGCCCGGATGATGCAACCCGCTTGGGATCCAGGCTCGGGGACCGGGCCTGGGGAGCGATCCTGCGCTCTGATGCGTTCATATTCAATATCTTTGATTTTGACCAGCTGCCTCGTAGTACGGCAAAAAGACTCGAGCTGGCACAATGGCGCTTGCAAAAGGTGTTTCCCGAAGATATTTCCCTTTTTATCCACCGGGTTTTTCACCTGGGAGGCAAGCGCTTGTTGTCTGTGCTCTTGCCGCAGAAAGATGCCCGGATGGTTGAGGACTGGTTCAAGGGGCAGCGTGTTCCTTTGACGTTTCTGGGCAATTCCACCGTTGAGTTGATGAACCGGCTTTGGGGTGGTGGATGGAGAATGCTGCACAACAACAGTCCGCGGATCATGATTGAATTGGACCATCAACTGGGTGTGGCGGTGTTTCAAGAGTCGAACCGGCCTTACTTTATCCGCAAGTTTCGTTGTGATTCCGAGGAGGCGTTCCAGCGCGAGATCCGCAAAACCCTGGAATACGTAAAAGGCAACTATGGGCGCACGCCGCGATCAGTGGCCTTTTTCCCGGGTCGACCCGGTTTTAAATTGGCCGACCCGGCGAGAACATGGCGCGAGCTGGACCTGAATCCTGTTCAAGTGCCGGGGACGGAAGTGTTTACCGTCCAGGGGGCGGTATGAGGTACTTGCATCTGAATGTCGCCTCTTCACGGCGGTTGAATCTGTGGCGGTATTGGGGTGTCATGGTCCTGCTCCTGGGATTGGCCGTGGTCCTCATCTGGAGCGGCTTGGGACAGTTTGACTATGAGAACGGGCTGACCGCAAAGGAAAAAAAGGAAATGCTGTCCCTGCGTGAAGCGGATCGGAATTTCCCGGAGCGAATGCAGCGTTTCCAGGAGGAGATCAAGGAACTGAAAAGGCGCTGGAACCCTCAGGTGCGGTTTGCAAACACCTTGATATCCCGCAAGGCGTTTTCGTTTATCAAAGGCCTGGATCTACTGGAAAAGGCGCTTCCCGAGAGCGTTTACTTGCAACGTTTGGCCATTGAGCAGGATCGGCCCACACTCTTGCAGATGGAGGTCCTGGCTCCGGCTTTTGCCGATCTGATCCAGGCGTATCGGCGCTTGTCGGCCTACCAGCTGGAAGTCAACAGCGAGGTTCGCGACAAGAACGGACGTTACCGGGTCTCCCTTTCCATGAGGACCAAGCCATGAAAAGATTGCGGTTTTTGGCATGGCTGACCATCGGCGTATTGGTCGCCGCCATGTTCTTTTTCGGAGTAGGCCGGGTGATCGCGCTGGCACGGGACTCTTCACGGGATCGGATGCATAAGGAGTACCAAAAACTGCGTCAAAACCACGAGCAACTCCTGGAAAGCCGGGAGTTGTTGACGGAGTGGCAGGGCGTGCCTGAAAAACTGGCAAAGTTTCGCAAAAAGAACATTCCCGCTTTCGACCGCTTTCCCGTTTTCCGGGATGATCTGCAGCGCCGGATTTCGGAAAGTGGATTGACTCCACTCAGGCTGACTTACCGCCTGCGACCGGTCCGGCGGGACCTGCAACGGGTCACCCTGGAATTTTCTTTGTCAGGACCCTACGCAGCGGTCAAGCGGTTTGCCCATGGAGTGGAATCCCAAGCTGAGATGGTCTACCTGTTATCCGTCCGCCTGCATCAGAAGGAGGGCATGGTGATCGCCAATTTTGTGATGGAGGCGTATTTTGCGCGCTGACAAAAGGTTGACTCTGATCTTGTTCCTGCTGGCTTTCACCGGATTGGGTGTCGGGGAAGTGGTGAAACTGTCCCGCCTGCAGGCACCCCCCAGAGAACTTTCCATCCAGCGTGACCTGTTTCGCCCCGGCAGGGGGGCCGCCCCGGTACGGCAGCCGATTCGCCCCGCCCCTTCCGCCCTGCAACGGCGGAGCGATATCGGGACACCTGCGGTGAGCCCCGTGGACCGAATCCGCCGCAATATCGTCTACGAGGGATTCATCCGGCGCGGCGGCAAATTAACCGCTATCATCAGTGTAAACGGAGAGTATTTCGTCGTGGCGCAGGCTGAAGTGGTGGTGGATACAGTCGCTGTCGCCGAGCTGGATGAAAAGCGCCTGGTGGTGACCGTGGATGGAGAGCGTTTTGAGGTGCCTTTCCAGGGAGTAGAAGAAAAATGAACTACAAAGCGATAAGGAAAACTGTCATTGCGACCGGCGGAATACTGGCGTTGTTAATCCTGCAATCAGGTTGCTCCATGCACGGTGAAAGGGTCAAACAGGGATTGGAGTACTCCAAGATGCAGGATTACGACAAGGCTGAGGCGTACTTTTCCGATATGGTTCGCCGTTATCCGAATAAGACTGAGTTCCGTACATTGTTGCTGCGGGCGCGCATGTCCCGGTATTATTATCACCTCTATCGGGCGCGGTCACTGCGGCGGAAAGGAGACGAGAATCAGGCGGTTGCCGAATACCGGATCGCTCTGGAAATATTTCCTGGGAATCGCAGACTGCAGGAAGAGTTGGACGAGTTCCTCGGACATGGACCCGAGCAATCCACAGCAAAACGTTTCGAATCCCGGATTCAACCGCCGGTACGGCTTGATGTGAACCCTGCTGAGAAGGTCAGCCTGAAATTGCGCAGCATGCCGATCACCCGCGTATTCAAAGCCCTGGGGAAGTCATTTAATGTCAATTTTATTTTTGACAAGGACTTTCGTGATTTTGTCTACTCGCTGGAAGTGGAAGATGTCACCTTTGACCAGGTACTCAACCAGCTTTGTCTGGTGGCGGGAGCAAAGCACCGTCCGCTTGATTCCGCGACCGTATTGATCTATGCCGATACACCCTACAAGAATCGGGCGTATTCCCTCAGCGGCGTCCAGGTATTCCCGCTTTCCAGCATCACGGCTGAGGATGCCAAGAAACTGGTGCTGAGCGTTTTCCGTGAAAGCCGCCCCACTGTCCAGGAAGATGCGGCCTTAAACACATTGATCGTCAAAGCGGACGCCGTGACCTTGATTGAGGTGGACCGTTTCCTGGCCCAGGTGGACAAGGCCAAAGCCGAAGTGGAACTGGATCTGGAGATCCTGGAAGTCAACCGGAATCTCCTGCAGGAGATCGGCGCCGGATTCGGCAACACTTTGTTTGAATTGAACATGGGCAATGAGGGCGACGAAGGGGGTGTCAGCAGCACATTCCGACTTGACCGCCTGAAGGATACGAACTTCTTCATGACCGTTCCCAGTGTAGCCATGAACCTACTGGAGACCAGCGGGGACAACCGCTTGATCGCCAAGCCCAACCTGCGTGGTATCCACGGTGAAGAGATCAACTTTATGGTGGGAGATAAAATTCCCATTCCACAGACCCAATTTCAGTCTTTCGCCGCCGGGGGAGTCAACAACACTCCGGTGACCACATATAGATACGAGAACGTCGGCTTGGAGATAAAAATCACGCCGTTCGTCCACCAGAACGAAGAAGTGACACTGCAAATCGAGTTGTCAATGACCTTCGTCACCAGTTACGTGGACCAGTTTCCGGTATTGGGTAAACGCGAAGTCAAGAACACAATCCGTTTGAAAGAGGGCGAAACAAATATCATCGGGGGGTTCATACGTGATGAAGAACGTGATGTCATGAAGGGGATCCCCGTTATCGCCCATCTCCCCGTATTAGGCAAGTTGTTCGGCAGTACGGACCGCAAGGTTGATCAAACGGACCTGGTATTTTCGATTTCGCCGCGGGTGATCCGCCGGCGCCGGAAAGGAATTGGCGACGGCGAGACGATCTGGACCAACTCCCTGGGTGGGACGCCCGGCAATGAAACCGCTGCGCCGGCGAACCCGCCGGTTGCCGTGGAGCCCCAGGTGCCTCGGCAACCGGCCGGCCGTGGAGAGGCGACTCCGGACCGCCAGGGAGGAAGCCTGCGTGTGTCTCCGGATTCCAGCAGTGCCCGTATTGACCAACCTGTATCGTTCTCTTTGCGCTTGATGGGGTTGTCCGAACCGGTCGCCCGCATGTCTTTGGCCGGGGAGTTTTCCAGCGGTGGAGCTGAGATTGTATCCATCAACACCTCTTTCCTGCCTCCTGAACAGGCGAAGACGTTGAAAAACAATTCAGGTGGAGCCTTTGACTTGGGCTATACCTTTACGCCGCCTCGGGAGGGGGGGACGATCGCTCAAGTCCGGGTGAAATTCTCCGAGGCGGGGCGTCACGCACTGCAAATCGGCAGCCTGCAGGCCTTTACCGCAAACGGTGAGGCCTTGGATCTGCAGTTGCCGCCGCCGGTTTTCGTTGAAGTCAAATAGGCGACAGAACGGATTTTTCTTTAATGAAGACGCAGAAATCCCCGACCGGGGATTTCTGAACAGTTCTTTTAACGGGGTTTACCGGGTCAGTTGATCATGTCCTTCAGGGCTTTCCCGGGTTTGAAAACCGGGACGTCCTTGGACTCTATGGTCAACTTGGCACCGGTTTTGGGGTTGACGCCGGTCCGGGATTTACGGTGAGAAACGCTAAAAGTGCCGAATCCCACCAGGGTGACCTTGCCTTTTTGTTTCAGTTCATCGGAGACGGTCTCGATAAATGCGTTGACCAGTTTCTCAGTGTCCGTCACTTTAAGGCTTGCCTTTTCTGCAATCGCTTTGACCAGTTCGGTTTTGTTCATGATGTCCTCCCTTTGGCTTATCATAGGCAACGGAAAAGTGAAAGTCAAGTATAATAAGCATTTCCAAGGATTTTTTTGCACATTTTTTGCTGAGGCGGACTTTTTGACATTGCGTAACACCTCCTCTACAATTTTATTATGCACGGTGATTTGAATTCTGCGGAGATTCGGCGTCTTAACGAGATCCTAAAATCCAGGGGAGTGCGGATTTCGGAAGATAAGATCGTCCGAAGAATGAACCTGATTGCCAAGTCCCAGAGCGTTTTCCCCCTGGAAAGGCAGCGGGCCTTGCTGTTGCAGTTAATCAGCGTTTATGAAGATTCCCGCAAGAAAGCGGTGATCCAGATCGAGGAGATCAACGAGTCAGGTCTGCCGATTACGTTCGCCATCGGGGCGCTGGCCGAAGACTGGCCCGGCATGTCCAATTCCATCCTGGGAATCGTTCATCAAGCCGCCAGGAACGTTGATTTCATAAAAGGTTTTACGGCCAAGTACAGGTCGATGACCGTGGGACTGGTGATCCTGGCGTTCACCCTGACCACCCGTGATGAGTACGAGAACTTCCTGCAGGAAAAAAACAAGCTGCAACGCCGAATACGCTTGGCCGCGGTCGGCAGCGTCGGTAAATCGTTGTTTTTAGATGATGAAGCGGTTAAATTCGGAATATACAATGACATCGTCGGCCGCATCCGGCGGATTTACAATGAGCCGGACTTGGATAGACTGATCGGGGAAAAAGGGGAAGCCCTGTATTTTGTTTCTTCACGCAGTCGTGAGTATTTGCAAGAAAGATCGGTACGCATGCTGGCGGATCTGATAATCGACAACCATCGTTTCCAGGAAGCCCTGCGTCGCGGCGAAGTCGAGCAGGTGATCCGGATCCGTAACTTCCAAACGCCTTTTGAGAACCTTACGGGGATTACCTTTGTATGTCGAGAAGAACTGGTTTCCGTGGAGGACTTTCTGCATACCCTGAATTTCATGGTGCCGGGATATATACTCAAGCATCACAAGAGTTTCGTTAATGAACAGGGTGTGCTGGTGTACCGCTTGGAGATCGTGGATCGATACGGCAATCCACTGAAAAGCACCCAGATCCAACATCTTGAGGAATCGTTGATGAAGCTGGTCAACACCGCCTATTCGAAGCCGTTCTCCCGTATCAAGTCCATCGGCGGGTTTGAGCATTATGCGCGTGCCATTATTCCTTTCCTCATGTTGGAATTGCAGCGCACTGGACTAAACCAGGTATTGATGAACGTGGAAGAGCAATCGGACTTCTCTCTTTCCATCAAGATGCTTGTGGTTGCCAAGGCTGAAGAACAGGGCCGCCTGCACCGGTTGCTCTCAGGACTGGAGACCCTCAAGGGTGTGGAAATAATTTCCACCTTGCCGGCCAAACGGTATTCCGATCATGTGGAAGTGGCCATTTTAAGGCTGCGGGTGGAATTTACCGAATTTTCCAGCGTCCGTGAAGTGTTTGATGTGCTGAAAAAGCAGGTTGAAAACGCTTACGGGAAATTCCGTGACTTCGATCAGGGTTTCCGTGAAATCGATCTCAGGGTGCTTGGCGAGCTATACGACACCTTGAAGTCGATCAACCAACTCCTGGTGAGAGACATATTCTTCAGTTTCGACGAGTTGTACCGCATCGAAGCCCCTTTTGATCTGCTGGTGGAAGCCGTCAGCATCTGTGCCAAGGCGGTGGATCAGGCCAACCGGCAGGGCGGTCAGAAACTCATCTTTCGTTACCGGGTCCTCAAGCAGTTGAAAAGGACCGTAGTCGTGATTTCGTCGGAGGATCAACGGGATATGTTGCCCCGCATCGTGACTTATCTTGAATCGATCCCCTTCTATTTCTCGCGCATTGATTGGAATCAACGTTCCTACCATATCCTGGTGCTGAAGCATGAACCGGTGTTCCCGGGAAGCGGTTGGTTGCGCAAATTCCGCTTGTTTCTCCAGGGGGAAACCATCTCCAGCGGCTAGTTTTTCCGGGATCCCGGTTTCAAGAGGCGGAAAAGCTCGTAGATGTTGCCCACGCGCTCAATGGAAGTGCCCGCTTGTTTGGGGACTCCGGATTGGGCCTTGGGCAGAACAAAGTGGGTCAATCCCTGCTGAAGGGCTTCGCGCATTCGTGGCGCGATCCAGGCGGTGGGGCGGATTTCACCGGTCAACCCCACTTCGCCGATCATTGTACGTGGTTTGGGGGAAGCGATATTCAGGCGGCTTGACAACAAGGCCCCCAGCACGGGTAGATCGGCTGCGGGATCCCGGAGAGAGAAACCACCGGTCACGTTGATAAACACATCGTGTTGAAAGAAAGGAATTTTTAACTTCTTCTCGATTACCGAGATCAACATGGCCGTGCGGTAGGAGTCGAAGCCCACGGATATGCGCCGGGGGTTGCCTGCAAAGGGGCTTTCTGAAACCAGGGATTGAATCTCCACCAGCAATGCCCGCTGTCCGTTGAGGGTAGGAAAGATGACCACGCCGGGTTCCCGGCTTTCCCGGCCATGAATGAACAGGGCTGAAGGATCCTCAACGGATTCCAGGCCCTTTGCGCTCATGCGGAATACCCCCAATTCGTCCACGGGGCCGAAGCGGTTTTTGGCTGAACGCAGGATGCGCAGGTCCGATTTCAGTTCGCCCTGGAAGTATAGAACAACGTCAACCATATGTTCCAGGGTTTTGGGGCCTGCGATTTGCCCTTCCTTGTTGATGTGACCGATAATGAAAACCGTCATGTTGACGGCTTTGGCGGTTTCAATCAATGCCGCCGTCGCCTGACGCATCATGGTAACCGAGCCGGTTCCCGGTGAACCTCCCACCGTGTTAAGGGTCTGGATGGAATCCACGATCAAGATTCCGGGTTTCAACATGTCCACCGCCGCGCGCAGGTCCTCCAGGTCGCCCATGGCCAACAGGTGGACTCCCGCCGGAGAGACTGCGATGCGGTCGGCTCTCAGCTTGATCTGGGACTCCGACTCTTCTCCTGAGTAGTAGAGTACGGGGCCGTCCTGGGTCCCGTTTTGGCCGCATATCTGCAGCAGCAGAGTGGATTTGCCGACTCCCGGTTCTCCGCCGATCAGCACGATGGAACCCGGAACGTATCCGCCGCCCAAGACCCGGTCGAGTTCAGGAATCCCGGTGGCCTTGCGGCCGACTTGGGTCGAATCCACTTGATCGAGAGGAACAGCTGCAATGCCTTTGCGAGGAGTCGATGCGGTAGCGGATGATTCCGGAGCGGCGATTTCAGTCAGGGTTCCCCAGGCATCGCAACGCGGGCAACGGCCGTAATGTTTGGGGCTTTGATAACCGCATTCCACGCATTCGTACAGGGTATGAGTCCGACGCTTCATGGGCGTCTCCTTGCGGTGCCGCCGGAAATATCCGGCTGGCTTTTCACTCTGATTCCACTATCCGGGTGAAATCCGCCACCTGCATCAGGATCTGGTCGATCTTGCGGACTATGGCGATGCGGTTGCGTCGCAGGTCCTCCTCTTTGGCCATCACCAGGACGTTGTCGAAGAACTCATCGATCACCGGTTTCATCTGCAGGATCTCCGCCGCCACTGCGCGGTATTCCCGGAGTTCCAGGTGACGGTGGATGGTGGGTTCCGATTGCTTCAGAATGTCGTACAATATCGTTTCCTCGCTATCCTGGAATCGTTCCGGGTTCACTTCGCCCATTTCACTGTCGTCACTGCGAGAGATGTTTTTGAGGCGTTTGTGCAGGATAATCAGCGGCAGGATTGACGGAGTGCCGGTCATCTCGGAAATTTCGAGTGTTTTGAGGTGAAGCCGGTAGATGTGCAGGGCGGCGTCCGATATGACCGCTTCCACGATGTCGTGGCGGATGCCCAGCATATCACGCATGATGTTGTCGAGGCGGATGTGGAAAAGGTCCGTCACTTTTCGTTGCAATGCGTCCTGTTTGCCCTTATCCTTCCCCAGCAATGCGCAGGCCTGATGGATCAGTTCCGCCAAGTCGAAATCCAATCCCAGGTCCAGGATTACCTTGATGACGGCGTTGGCATCCCGTCGAATGCCGTAAGGATCGCTTGAGCTGGAAGTGCGGATCCCCAGCGACAGAAAGGCGCAGATGTTGTCGATCTTGTCGCAGATGGAGAGCAACCCTCCCCCAAGGTGACTGACGGGCTTCTGAGTAAAGCCGCGGGGCTCGTAGTGAACGTACACGGGGCGCCATATGGATTCGGGTTTACCGGTTTCCCGCAGGTAGAGGCCACCCATTATGCCCTGGAGCGCGGGGAACTCACCCACCATGCGGGTGACCAGATCGTTTTTACACAATTCAGCCGCTTGTTCGAGGTCTTTTGTCAGGGTTTCGTTGCCCGTCAGGCGGCAGGCCTCGACGACCAATGCCTGTAAGCGCTTGGACTTGTCCAGGAATGACCCCAGTCCTTTGTGAAACACCACAGTGGACAGGTTTTCTGTCAAACCGGAGATGTCCTCCGTCCGGTCCGTCTCCCAGAAGAACACGGCATCCTCGAATGTGGCTTGGATGACTTTCTCGTTGCCTCCCGCCACGTTTCGATGCTCATCGGGTACGTTGGACACACCAATGAAATGGTTCATCATGCGTCCGGCTCCATCGTGAAGGGGGTGGAGTTTCTTTTCATTGCGCATGAACTCTGCGATGATCTCCTGGGGCAATGTCAGGTAACGGCGATCGAATTCGCCGCTGAACACCACGGGATACTCGTTGTTGAACACGTAGTACTGCAACATTTCCGGATCGAGTTCCACGGTGGTTTCCAGGTCGTTTGCAAGGGAAATGGCATCCTGGAGGATGATCTTCTCCCGTTCCGCCTCTCCGGGAATGACGAAGCATTTATGCAGTTTTTCAATATAGTCTCGATATGAGTTGATCTCGAGTTTCTCTTCCGCCAGCAGGGGGTGGCCGTCCACTTCCAGGGAAGAACGTATCCCGGCGAATTCCACGGCGATGAGTTCTCCGTCCAGGATGGCCAATATGTTGCGGATGGGACGAATGAAGGGAATTCTGGAGTCGTTCCAGACCATGGCTTTGCGAAAAGTGAGCCCTGACAGGATGCGGGGGATGGCCTTCTCAAGCACCCGGTGGGTTTTCTGGCCTTTGAAACGACGCTCCACCGCCATGTAGATGCCTTTCGGAGTTTCCACTTCCCGGGCGTCGTCCAGGGCGGTGCCGTTGGCTTCCAGGAATTTGAGCAGGGGAACGGCCGGTCGCCCGGAGTCGTCGTAGGCGATGCGTTTGGAAGGACCGGTAAGCAGTTCAGATCTATCCTGAGCCTGTTTTGGAAGTCCCGTGATGTAGATCATGAAACGCCGGTTCGTGGCGGCCACTTCCATGGCATTCATGGGCAGGTGCTCTTCCTCGAGAGCGGTTTGGAAGGCGTCCTTTAACTGGTCGCGGATACGTGGGGCTTCGGATACGGGAACTTCTTCAACACCGAGTTCAAACAGGAAGTCAGCCATTCTGGTTATCCTCCTCCACTTCCGCTTGGGGGTGTATCCGCTTTACGTACAGGTCGGCGATGGCCCCGGCAAGGTCTCGCATTTCCGCCATCAAGGTGGTCCGCTCCGCCACGGATATGGCTTTGCGTGCATCCAGGATGTTGAAGACATGCGAGCACTTAAGCAAGTAGTCGTATGCGGGCAGGTACAGGCCGTCATCGACCAGGCGCGCGGACTCTTCCCGGTACATGCGAAATGCATCACGCAACATGGGGATATGTGCTGCTTCGAAATTGTAGATAGAGAACTGTCGTTCTTCTTCGTGACGCAAATCATTGTACGTGGCTTTGTTTCCCCATTCCAGGTCGTAAATATTGCTTTTGCCGTCCAGGAAGCTTGCCAGTCGTTCCACGCCATAGGTGATTTCCAGCGAGTTGGGATTTAATTCCTTGCCCCCGGCCTGCTGGAAATAGGTGAATTGGGTGATCTCGAGTCCATCACACATAACCTGCCATCCGACTCCCCAGGCTCCCAGGGATGGAGAAGCCCAATTGTCTTCGTCGAACTTGATGTCGTGGTTGCGAATATCCACTCCAAGGTGATAAAGGCTGTTGAGGTAGAGGGATTGACCATCCGTCGGAATGGGTTTTAGAATGACCTGGAATTGGTTGTGTTTCTGAACCCGGTTGGGGTTGTCTCCATAACGTCCGTCGTCCGGCCGCCGGGAAGGTTGCCAGTAGGCCACTTTCCAGGGGCGTGGTCCCAGGACCCGGAAGAAGGTGTCGGGAGTCATGGTCCCGGCGCCCACTTCGACGTCGTAACCCGAAGTGATGATGCAGCCGTTGAGAGACCAGAACTCCTGCAGCTTTAGAATGATGTCTTGAACGCTCATGGCTTCATTCCTGCTCCTTTGGATGCCACTTCAATACGGGGTGTCGTGCGGCCCGAACCTCGTCCAGGCGGCGTCTGGGTGTGTTGTACGGCGCATTGCGCACCTTTTCGGGGTCCGCTTCGGCTTCGGCCAGGATTTCCTTCATGACCTGGATGAAATGGTCCAAGGTGTCCCGGCTCTCCGTCTCCGTGGGTTCAATCATCATGGCGCCATGCACGATGAGTGGAAAGTAGATCGTGAAGGGGTGGATGCCGTAATCCAGGAGGCGCTTGGCCACGTCCAGGGTGGAAACGGGCAAATCCTTGTCGGAAAAGATCACTTCGTGGAGGGTTCGGGAAGAATAGGGTAGATCAAGGCTTCCGCTCAATCCGCAGCGGATGTAGTTTGCGTTGAGAACCGCGTCTTCAGCGGATTTGCGCAGATTGTGACGGCCAAGGCTCAATAGGTACGCCAGGGCCCGGACCATGACCAGGAAATTGCCGTAGAAGTTCTTGACGCGGCCGATGCTGTCGGGGATGTGGTAGTTGGGCGGAGCCGTCTCTTTTTTGGGTATCACCGGCGGTGGCAGGAAGGGAATGAGGTGCTCGGCCACGCCTACCGGCCCGGATCCCGGTCCGCCGCCGCCATGGGGGGTGGAGAACGTTTTGTGCAGGTTCAAGTGCAAGACGTCAACACCCAGGTCTCCGGGACGCACGATCCCCATCAACGCGTTCATGTTGGCCCCGTCCATGTACAACATGGATCCGTTGTCGTGCAAAGCCTTGGCGATCTCGCAGATATGCCGTTCAAAAATTCCCAAGGTATTGGGATTGGTGAGCATGAGGGCCGCCACGTCTTTGTCAAGGTGTTCCTTGAGGGTCGCCAGCTCGAGAACCCCATCCGGTCCTGAAGGGATCTCTCGCACGTCGTATCCGGAAAAATGTGCGGAGGCCGGATTCGTGCCATGAGCGGAGTCGGGGATCAATACGATGCGGCGCGGATCTCCCCTTTTGGCGAGGCATTTGCGGATCAGCATCATCCCCGTCAACTCTCCATGCGCCCCGGCTGCGGGGGCGAGGGAGAATGCCTGCATGCCCGTAATGGCGCACAGCCATTCTTCCAATTGGCGCATGATGCTGATGTTGCCCTGAACCAGGTGGTGGGGGGTGTACGGATGAGCGCTGGTGAAGGCGGAAAAGGCGGCCACGGTTTCATTTAACTTTGGATTGTACTTCATGGTGCAGGAGCCCAGGGGATAGAAACCGGAATCAACCGAGTGGTTGAGGTGGCCCAGGTTGGTGTAATGGCGTACGATTTCGACTTCCGAAAGGCTGGGAAAGTCCGGGATATCCTTGCGCATCAATTCCGGATCCACCGTCTCCGTTGTGTCGGGTAGGGGGTCGCAGTCAAAGGCGTATCCGGTCTTTCCGGGGCGGCTTTTCTCAAACAACAGGTCGGGCAGGGTGTTCATCGGGCACCTCCCAGGGCGTCCACCAGGCGATGGATGTCGTTTTTGCGGTGAATTTCGGTGATGTTGAGCAGCAAGCAGTCCGCGTAGTCCGGGGAGAACCATTTAAGCGGCACACCGCCCAAGATTTTGTGTTTCTCAAGATGCGACAACAATTCGTCCACTTCGATGCCCTTAACCCTTAACACGACTTCATTAAAGAAATTCTTTGGGAACACCACCTCGACATTCGGCAGGCCTTCAGCCTGTTTGGCGAAATAAGCGGTGTTGAGGTGGTTGGCCCGGGCGATCTCCAACAACCCCGTGCGTCCCAAAGTGGCCATGTACATGGCTGCCCGGACGGCACACCAGGCCTGGTTGGTGCAGATGTTCGAGGTGGCCCGCTCACGCTTGATGTGTTGTTCCCGCGTGGAAAGGGTCAACACATAGCTGCGCCGATCCTCGCGATCTACCGTTTCGCCCACGATACGGCCGGGAATCTGGCGCAGGAACTCCGCGCGGGTGGCCATGAATCCCAGGTAAGGGCCGCCGAATCCCAGCGGCAATCCGAAGCTTTGGGCTTCTCCGGCCACCATGTCAACCCCTTGTTCGCCGGGAGGCTTGAGGAAAGCCATGGACATGGCTTCCGCCACCACTTGGGTTGAGTAGGCCTTGAAGGTATGGGCGATCTCGCTGATGGCGCCTGCATCTTCGACCACTCCGTAAAAATTGGGAGATTGAAAGATGATCCCACCGGTCTCATTGTTTAGCCGGGACTTGAGGGCTTCAAGGTCCACCCGCCCGGTGGTTTTGTCCATGGGTACCGTCTCCACCTGAATGTCCAGGTTCTGAATATAGGCGGCGATGATCTCCCGGTATTCCGGATGCAGGGATTCCGCGACCAGAATCCGCCGGCGCCTGGATTTGCGCTGCATCAGCAGCAGGGCTTCCGCCGCCGCGGTTCCGCCATCGTACAAGGAGGCGTTGGAGATATCCATTCCCGTCAATTGGGTGATCATGGTCTGGTATTCGAAAATGGCCTGCAGGCTGCCTTGGCTGACCTCGGGCTGGTACGGGGTATAGGGGGTCAGGAATTCGCCCTTGGCACTGAGGTGTGTCACCACTTCAGGGATGAAATGGGGGTAGGCGCCGGCACCGAGAAAGGACAAGTATTGTTCGTGGCCATTGGCTGCGGCCAGTTGCCGGAAATGTTGCAGCAAGCGGTTCTCACTCAATGCTTCGGGGATCTCCTCCAAGGAGGGGAAACGGTGTTGGGCGGGAATATCGGCGAAGAGTTCATCGGTGTCGCTGATCCCCATGCAGCGCAGCATGGATTCACGGTCAGCGTCCGTCAATGGCAGGTACCTCATGGTGTTCTCCTTGGGTCAGGAAATCATTTTCTGGTAGTCTTCCTGAGACATCAGTTGGTCAATTTCCGCGGGATCGGACAGTTTAATCTTGGCGATCCAGCCACTCCCCTGGGCATCTTTGTTGATCTGTTCCGGGTGGTCTTCCAGGTTTTCGTTGACCTCGATCACTTCACCACTCACCGGCGCGTACACATCGCTAACGGCCTTGACCGACTCCACATTGGCGAGGGCGTCTCCACGGCTTACTGAATCTCCCACGGCGGGAAGTTCCACATACACCACGTCCCCCAATTCGTGCTGGGCGTGTTCTGATATACCCATCACGGCGATGTCTCCTTCCACCTTCACCCATTCATGATCCTTGGTGTACTTCAAGGCTTCAGCACTCATTTTTCTTCTCCTATCCTTGTTTTTGGTTTGTATTCAGACAGGGGCCGGCTGGAGCCGTCCCCGGATAAACTTCTCCCACACCCGGCAATCAACGCTCCCGCTTGTAGAACGGCATCTCCACGACCCGGGCGTCAACTTCATGGTTGCGGATCCGGATCTGGATGGGCGTACCCGGTTCTGTCGCTTCCAGAGGAAGGTACGTCATGCCGATGGCTTTTTTCAAGTAGGGCGCCATTGTCCCACTGGTTACCCGTGAAACTTCGCTGCCATTCCAGAGTACCGGGTAATCGTGGCGCGCGATGCCCCGGCCAGTGACTTCGAATCCCACCAGGCGGCGTTGAATGCCGGCTTCTTTCTGGCGCAGGAGGGCGTCGCGGCCGGTAAAGTCTCCTTTCTTGAACTTGAGAATCCAACCCAGCCCGGCTTCCAGCACGGTGTGGCTGTCGTCGATGTCGTTGCCGTAGAGGGGCATGCTGGCTTCAAGCCGGAGTGTATCCCTGGCGCCCAGGCCGGCTGGGATGAATCCCAGGTCTTTGCCCTGGTTCACCAAGTCCAGGAACAGGGTCGATGCGAAATCTGCGTCTGATTTGAAATAAATTTCAAAACCATCCTCGCCGGTATAACCGGTACGTGAAATCAATGCGTAAACATCGCGCACCTCGTGCTGGACAAAATGGTAGTACTTGATATCCTCCAGGCCGGCGGAGGTGAAGCGCGACAACAGGGATTGGGCATTGGGTCCCTGGATGGCGATTTGGGTGTAGTCATCACTCTCGTTGTGGACTTCAACGTCAAAGGCGGCGGTTTTCTCCCGGATCCAGGCGTCGTCTTTTTCCAGGTTGGCGGCGTTTACCACCAGCAGGTATTCGCTGTCGGATAGCTTGTGCACCAGCATGTCGTCGACGAAACAACCTTTTTCGGTCAACAATCCAGAGTACTGGATGCGGCCGGGTTCAAGACGGGCGGCGTTATTGGAAGAGATGTGTTGCACCGCGTCCAATGCCTGGGGGCCGCGCAAGTAGATTTCACCCATGTGGCTGACGTCAAAGATTCCGCCTGCTTGACGCACCGCCAGGTGTTCCTCGCTGACGCCGGCATACTGTACAGGGAGGTCCCAACCGGCAAAATCGACCATTTTGCCGTTAAGTTCGTAGTGGGCACGATTGATTCGGGTTTTCTTCATGGTCATCTCCATCAGATCCGGATGTACCGGTCCTGCGATAAGCCCGGGACATATCCGTAAAGACTAATTATCATAACTAGCATACCCATGGGGAAATATCAAGCCGGACTTGCTTCTCCGGGGCGCTTGACATTTCTCTCGATCCACCTATATAATCATCTTTACGATAAAAAAATGGCGGATTCAGTCTGCTCTGTGGAGGATTCTGCATGAAGAAACAGATTGTGTTGTTGTTGATCATCATGGTGGTATCTTCATTCTTTCTGCTGGGGGATGAAAAGCAGGACTTGTGGTCTCGAATCAGCCAGGAAAGTAACCTGGAAGCCAAGTTGACATTGCTCCAGGAATACGAAAACAAGTTCGGCCAGGAACTGGGAGAACAGTCCCGCTTCCTTTACCTGAACCTGGCCCTGACCACTTATCAACTGAAACAATTTGAAAAGACCATTACATATGGTGAAAAAGCGCTCACTCAACAAGGTCTCGATCAGAAAAACAAACTAAGTCTCTACCTTTGGCTGGCCAATTCCTACAATGTCACCAAGACGGATCTTGAAAAAGCCCACGCCTATTGTGACCAGGTCATTGCCCTGGCCCGGGAGTTGAGATCCGAGTCGGATGGCGCAAGTAAGTACGACACGCAGTACATCGCGCCCGCGTTGCGCATCCAGATCCAGACCCTGTACGCCCGGGGGAAACAGGATCCGGAGATGATCTCTCAGGCCGCCCGCAAAGGATTGGAAGCCTATGGAGTGGAGCCGGTGCGCAAGAACGCCGACCTGGTATTCTCCCTTTGCAACGGCCTGTTCAATCTCAATCGCAAAGATGAGGCCATTTCCATAATGGAACAGCTGGTCGAAAAAGAGTCCGAAAACACCCGCTATCTCAGCGCCCTGGCCATCTGGTATTCCAAGACGGGCAAAAAGGATCAAGCCATCAGTTACTTGGAGCGGGCGTATCGGGTCCGGCGCAACGTCAAGACCGCATACAACATCGCCGTGTTGTCCCAGTCAAAGGATGTGGACAAGGCCATCCGCTATCTGGCTGAAGCATACCAGATGAATCCCTCGACTCAATCACGGGTTTACAAGTTGTTGCGTCATCTCTACTACAACGTCAAGACCAAGGGAAAAACCCAGGAAGAACAAGACCAGGGATTCAATGCCGCGTTGGCGGCGGCAAAGTCCCGCGTAAACTGATTCTTTCTGAGGAACCTCAGTCCGTTGCCGGGTGTTTGACTAAACGGTCAGCAGGATGCGGCGGCGGTCACCGATACGCACCGTAATCTGTCGTGTATCCATGTACTCCAACAGGGGGATGATGGCTCGGCGGCTTAAGGCGGTGAGTTCACGGAATGTAGCGATATCGATCATGTCGCCCTGATTGCGCTTGAATTTTTTTAGGCGGTTGATGATTCTTACCAGGTCCGCATGGAAAACGAAATCCTTCTCGTTCAGCCTTACCACCTGATCGTCGTTCAGCAGGTACCACAGGGCGCTGTTGATGGAGGGATAGGAAAGTCCCGAGGTGTGCAGCAGGTCGTCTATTGAAAACACGACTTTGCGCTGACGTTGAACCTCTTCTTCGATCAGGCTGATATTCTGCTTTTCCTTGTCGGATAATCCCTGGCGGGGGAATACGATCTGTTCTTCCAGGATGCGGAACGTTCCGGCCAGGGTTTCCGGGAAAAGCAGGTAGCGAAACAACAGCGAAGTGCGGGGGATCTTTAGATGGGATTCCAGGTGTGCCAGGGGGACTGCCCGGGTGCTTTTTTCCCGCTTTGTCTCCAGCCACTCTTTCATGGCCGAACGCATGCTCAAAAAAGCATCATGGGATGTGACCAGCAGGGGAACGGTCTCGATGAGTTTCACCTCTCCCCGCAACTCTGACCGGATCAGGCGGTTCAACATTTCGGCGTGGGGAATGGCGAAGAAGTCCAGGATGCGGTGCACTTCCAGGAAGCGGTCCACTTCAAGCAGGCGACGGACCATGGCGTCAGGATCGGGATCCGGGTTTTCTTTCAGGATGCGGGCGATTTTGCGCAGTTTTCGTTTGTTGTACTTGGAAAGTACGGGCAGCAGAACATCACCGGGGATTTCGCGGTTTCCGAGGCTGATGAACTGGTGATGACGCAAGGCGATCTGCTGTTTGAAATGCGCCGTGTACAGGTCTGCATCCACGCGGGTGAAGGTCGAGGTCATGCTTTGTTTGCCCAGGGACACCTTACCGGTGAAATGGGGTTCTTCATGATGAAGGGAGACGAAGTAGGCGTTGAACTTCATGGTAGGCGGGAGGGGTCGGTGGGAACACTGAGTCGATACGGTATGTCCATGGGGAAAATGGGGTGAGTGAGGGGATTTGAACCCCCAACATTCGGTTCCACAGACCGATACTCTACCCTTGAGCTACACTCACCACTTAAATGAATTTTACCCCATGCACTGCGGGTTGTCAATATGGATCATGGTTGACGCCGCAACGCTGGATGGGCTAAACTAAGGCCGGTTTGAGCCGAGTGTCTGCGGATGACCATCGAGGAGGTTGGCATGAAACGATGCGTGTTTACACTGATGTTGGCGTTGCTGGTTTTGATCCAGGTTTCCCCCCTGCGGTCGGAAGAGGGAATGTGGCCCCTGAGCGAGATCGAGAAACTGGACCTGGCCGCGCGCGGGCTGCGCATGGACCCAAAGGAATTGTACAACCCCCAGGGGGTCAGCTTAATCGACGGCATCATCAACCTGAGTGGTTGCACCGCGTCTTTTATTTCGGCTGATGGACTGATCCTGACCAATTATCATTGTGCTTTTCGGGCGATACAGTCGAATACGACTGCGGAGAACGACTACTTCCGCAACGGATTCATGGCAAAGGATCGCGCCGGGGAACTCCCCGCTCCGGGATATACGGTGCGTATAATCGATTCCTATAAAGATGTGTCCGCCAAAGTGTTGTCAGCCATCCGGCCGAGCATGTCGTATGCCCGGCGGACACGTGAATTGGAAAAACGCATCAAGGCCATTGTGAAACAGGCCGAGTCACGACATCGGGGAAAGCGTGCTTCAGTTGCCGAGATGTTCCCCGGCAGGACCTATGTGCTTTTTGTTTACACCTATCTGCGGGACGTACGGCTGGTTTATGCTCCGCCCCGCTCCATCGGTGAATTCGGCGGGGAAGAAGACAATTGGATGTGGCCCCGGCACACCGGTGATTTCGCGTTGCTGCGAGCGTATACGGGGCCGGACGGCAATGCCGCGGACATGGCCCCGGGCAATCAACCCTACCACCCCGAAGCATTCCTGCGTGTGAATCCCGCCGGAGTGAGTGAGGGTGACTTCGTGTTTATCCCCGGTTACCCCGGCCGGACCTATCGTCACCGCACCTCTCATTTCCTGGAGTTCGAGGAAAACAAGCGCATGCCCTGGATGGTTTCCCAATACGAGTGGATGATCCACACTCTCGAGGAGATGAGTACTCGGGGCCGTGATGTGGCCATCAAGTTGGCACCGCGTCTCAAAGGCATCTGGAACGTAATGAAAAATTACCGGGGCAAGTTGAAGGGCATGCGTCAGGCGGGAATCACACAAAAACGTCGTGCAGAGGAGAAGGAGCTCCAGGAGTTTATCCTTTCCAAACCCGAATTGAAAAGCGAGTTCGGTTGCGTACTGGACAAGATCAGGCAAGTATATGTGGACGCCCAAAAGGATTGGGAAGTGCGCTTGGCTTATGGATCTCTGCCCCGGACCTCTTTTCTGTTGGGGACCGCTTACACGTTGTACGAGGCGGCCATTGAACGGCGCAAACCGGACCTGCAACGCAAAGCCGCCTACATGGATCGAAATTTCACCCGTCTGCGTAACCGCATGCTGCGCAATTACCGCAACTTCTATCCGCCAGCCGATCGCGCGTTGACTGAACGCATGCTATCACAACTGCTGCGCCACCCGGATTCAGAGTACGTGATTCCCTTGGAGAAAGCCCTGGGTGGAAAGGACTTGAAAGCATACCTTGACGCAGGATTCGCCGAAACGGAGTTGGGTAAGCGGGCCGCGGCTGAAAAGTGGTTGCAGGCCAAGCCGGCGGATTTTCGGCGCTCCGAGGATCCCCTGATTCGTCTCGCCGTGACCCTGCACCCGGTGCTGGAACGCATGGAAGAAAAAAGCAAGGCGCGCAAAGGCCGCCTGGACGAACAATTGGCGCGGCTGGTGGAGGTGAAGCGCAGATTTCTGGGACGGGATTTTATCCCGGATGCAAACGGCACGTTGCGTCTCACCATGGGGCGGATCCGTGGCTACTCGCCGGCGGATGCCGTAACCATGACACCGCTAACCACCTTGGAAGGTCTGGTGGAAAAACATACGGGCAAACCGCCGTTTGTCGCGCCGGAACGCCTGCAGCAATTGGTGAGGCAAGGCCGTGACGGGGGGTTCTCTGATCCATCGCTGGGCCAGGTCCCCGTAGCCATGTTGTATGATTGTGATACCACCGGCGGAAATTCGGGCAGCCCGGTGCTTGATGCCCGGGGAAGGCTGGTGGGGCTTAACTTTGATCGTGTATTCGAAGCCACGGTGAACGATTACGCCTGGAGCGATCGTTTCAGCCGCTCCATCGGGGTGGACATCCGCTTCATCCTTTGGTTCCTCAGCGAATACAGCGAGGCGCATCAATTGTTGCGGGAGATGGGTGTTCCTGCAACGCAAAAGGAGGGATGAAATGAATCTCAAATGGGCGATTCCGATAATGGTCCTCCTGTTTCTGCTGGGGCTGTTCCTGGCGGAACCCTTGATGAACGGGATCAACGCCGTTTCCGGATCCCAGGTGTTTCACACCCGCAAGGCCCTGCGTGGTGAACTCAAGGCCGTGCGGGAATCCCTGGATGATGCGCGGGTGAAATTGCGGGATCAACAGGAAGGTTTGACGGGCCTGGCAGCGGAACTCAAGGAACGGGATTTCCGCCGCCTGACCCGGGAAGCGCTCCTCGGGGCAAAAGGGGAGGATGGCGAGAACCGCGTCATGCTGCGCCCTGCCGAGTCTGAAATGTTGTTGCGCCCTGCTGATCGGGACAGTGCCGCCCTGGGGGCGGTACGTTCCCAGGTAAACCGCAAGGTGGCTGATATGCTGGATGTATCCCGACGCATCCTGGGCGAGAAGGTGGCCCGCCTCAACCTGGAACTCAAGGAAATCAACGCGGATCTCCAGGAACGGAACCGCATGCTCAAGGATAAGCTGGATGAACTAAACGAGTACCGGCGGCGCCTGGACGAGCAGAGGACCTATATCGGTGAATTGGAAGGCATCCGCAGTGACTTGCAATCGGTGGTGACGGATCTGGAAACCAAGATTGAGAACGGGCAGCTAAAAGTCTCCTTTCAGGGCGACATCCTGTTTGCTTCGGGCAGCCATCGCTTGCGTGCCCCCGGACGTAAACTGCTGGATTCCGTCTTGCCGGTATTGCGGCAACAGGCGGACCGGGTGGATATCTTTGTGGCCGGGCACACGGACAACGTACCCATCCGGCCGGATTCGCGGGACCGTTATGCCTCCAATTGGGAGTTGTCCACTTATCGCGCCATCGAAGTGGTGAAATACCTGACCGCCAAGGGGCTGGATCCCAACCACCTCACCGCGGCGGGGTACGGGGAGTACAAGCCGGTGGCGGACAACGTCAGCGAGGTGGGGCGCCGCCGCAATCGCCGGGTGGAATTGTTTCTGATTCCCCAAGTGATCCGCCGGCGGGACACGCCCCCGCAACCGCAAAACAACTGAATGCTCCCGGGATTTCTTCGGGGGCGGAAGAGGTGTTCCCGAAATGGTTTTCCCTGGGGACTGGGTTCAGGGTGAAGCCGGGGGATAAATCCGGCGGCGCGGATCGCCGGACAAGGAAAAGCCGTCCCGCAACAGGCTGGTGACTTCCATCGCTCCCGCCCGGGCGACCTCCTCGACCCCATGGTTCTCATGCTTGGAAAAGTTGCCCAGCACCCAGGCCGTTACCGACCCTCGTCCCGGCCGTGATATGCCCAGTCGCAGTCGCGGAAAATCCCGGGTGCCCAGGGAATCGGCAATGGAACGCAGCCCGTTGTGTCCTCCCAGGCCGCCAGCGTATTTCCGGGCGATCCAGCCGAAGTCCAACTCCAGGTCATCATGAACCACAAGGATCTCCGACGGAAGAATTCGGAAGTACTGGGCAGCCGCGGCTACGCTGCGCCCGCTGAGGTTCATAAGCGTCAAGGGCTTGAGCAGCCAGGCGCTTGCCGGTCCGGCTGAGTAGCGGGTGATCTCGCCCTGGAAGCGTGGTTTCCACTGCTCCAGCGGGGGATCCAGGTGGGGTAGGAGGCGCCAGGCGAAATTGTGGCGCGTCTTTTCGTACTCATCACCCGGATTCCCCAGAAATACCAGCAGCTTCAGCAAAGAGGAAGTGGCGGCGTGAGAGGCCTTCACTGGGCGATAATGGGGCCGCCGATACGCGACACGGCCGTGATGAATCCCGGCGGCGGATCTTCGATATGGATGCCCAGTTCATTGGATCCATGAGCGGAAAACGTCTTTTTTATCCAGCGGATGGTTCCCGCCAGCGAAAAATCCTGATCGTCGAGGTGAAGGTTGATCTGCACCTGACGTCGCGTGGGCAGTGAAGACAATGCCACCTTGATGCCGTCTTCGCTGATATCTAAAAGCATGCCGGCTTTATCGTCTATCCGGATCAGGCTTCTTTTTTTTAGTCTTCTCTCTTTTCGTTTTTCCATCCGGTTCCTCTCCGCCTTTCTTTGTTGCTTTGTCTATAGTGTAACGTTGTGGTTTTGAAATTTCAAGCAGGGGATGCGGGGTGCCTGGGGAATCCAGGCGGGAAGGTGCGAAGCCTTTGTACTCGAGCAGGTGGTGCCCGTAGGCGTTGAAGCGGAAATGCAGTCCCCGGCGCCGGATCTCCGCCGCGGGTTGAATCACGTCTGTGCCGGTAACGCGGTCATGAAAATGCAGGTTTTCCTTGCAGGAGGCGGGAAGCCGCAGGATATCGATCAGGGAATGGGGCGGTCCAAGCTCACCGTTGCGCAGGAATCCTGCAGTTGAAGCGAAGCGGTTGTGAACCATGACCAGCAATGTGTCCCGCCCCCGTCCCCGTGCAAAGGCGAGTACGTTCTCATCTACGGCGCCGTCATCTTTCTGCAATGCCAGCATCTGCAGGTCATCGGCGGCGGCGAAGCGGTGGCGTTGGCGCATCAACGGGAAGATGAAGGCCTCGTGGTGGTGGGCAAAAGGCTCGTCCCGTTTCTCTCCGCTGCGCGGTGCGGCGAACTCCATGCCGTATTTTTCTTCCAGGCCCTCCAACTGCCCATGGGCGAACATGGGGAGACCCGGAAGGGTCAACATGAGTGTACATGCGGCGAAGTACTTGTCTCCGCGGCCGAATTGGCCGGCCACCGTTTCTTCGTCGGGATTGCTCAGAAAGTTGACGAATCGGGACAGGACCGCGGGGTTCTCATTCCAGATTGTCCGGATGTATTCACGGAAGGCGGCGTTCTCTTCGTTGCGCAGCATGTGCATGAAAGCACTGTTGTAGACGCGGTGCATGCCCAGGCGGCGCACAAAATAACTCTCCATCAGCCAGAAAGCTTCCGCCAGCAGCAGGGTGTCCGGGAATTCCTTTGCCGCGGTGTCCACGACCATGCGCCAGAACTCCTCCGGCATGCGGGCATTGAACCCGGCCTCATCCATGGCGAATTCCGCCCGGGAAGGAATGGCGCCGCCTTGGCCCGGGGGCGGATACCAAAGCCGGCGAAAGTGGCGTTTGGTAAGTGTCATGGCGGCATCGAAGCGGATAATGGGTACCCGTTGGGCCACTGTGCGGATCTGGTCAAGCACCAGACGACGCACCTCCGCCTGCAGGAAATCCAGTTGCGCCGTGTCGTTCCAAGGAATATGGGTGCCGTCGTTGCCGTGGTAGATATACCTTTCCCGGTCGTCGCGGTGATGCAGGCGAAATACCACCGCCGCGTCGGAACGGTCGTAGTAATGGTCTTCGATGCGGATTGAGAGGTTCGGATCCCGGCTGAGTTCCGGCCCGTTATAGGCATAACCGGGGTAGGGGCAATCACTGCGTTGGACAAAGAATTCCGGGTGTTCCCTGACCAGTGGTGAATCAATCCCCATATGGTTGGGGACCATGTCGGCCCCGAGACGGATTCCCCTGGTGAGGGCGCGGCGGGAAAGAACCTCCAGGGCCGTATCCCCGCCCAGTTCGGGTGCCACCCGATAGCGGTTGACTGCGTATGCGGAAGCAATGGCTTCCCGGTCGCCGCAGAGGCGCTTGATCTGCAAGGAAGCGCTACTGCGTTCCCACAAGCCGACCAACCAGATCCCCGTGAATCCCTGGGCGGCCAGGGTGTTTAATTCCTCGTCGGGGATGTCCGCCAGGCTGTCAACCGGGCGTTGCCAGCGGCTGCTTAATTGACGCAGCCAGACGTGGGCGTTCTTGGCCACGAGAACCAGCCCGGCCATCCATCCTTTGTCGCGGCTGAAATGGTCCTTTCCGTTGATGGGTTCGCTTCTGCGTTGCCAGTAGTCAGCTCCCGGCGCCGGGGGGGAAGGGGCGGGCGGGGTCTCCTCAGCCGCCAGGTCCAATGCGGCGTCGATGCGTTGAATCAAATCGGGAAGGCGGGCACCCCACTCGCGGCGCAGGAACGCCAATTGCCGGGACAGGGAATCCGGTGCGGCCCGCATGGGGGCGGCCAACGCATCTGGCAGTGACAGGGATTGCCCGCCGGGTTGGGTTCCAGCACTCAGCAAGGCTTCCAGGGCGGGAAGAACAATGGAGAATGCAGGGGTGTCATGCAATTCCCGGTCGGGAAACAACACCCGCAGTCGTTGCAGTGCCGGATTGATCTTCGCCAAGTGCAGCAGCCATAACTCCTCGAGCATGAGCGATCGATGACCCTCCTCGCCCGGTCCCTTCAGGTAAGCATGGGGGGCGGTGTTTTTTCGAGTCACCTCAACTGGCGAAAATGTTTCGGTAATGCGGAGCAGGGATTTCTCCAGTTGCAGGCGCCCCGTCCTTTTTTCCAACTCCCTTAGGGGCAATAACGAGGAGCCCAGGTTCAAGCGTATGATCCGGTGCTGGATCAGGTGAATCAGCGATGCGGCCAACAACTCCCCGGCTCCCAGCGGCGGGATTGTCGACGCGGCGATCCGCGCTGCCAGGCTGCGGGCGTCGGTGATGGATTCCAGAACCCAATCGCCTTCCGGGCTCAAACCGGCGGGGTCCAGGTGCAATTCCCTGAAGATATCGTTGTGAAGCCGCATGCTGGATTTACCCTAGCCTATAGACGGAGTGAAGTCAATCAGAGCGGGGAATTGATTTCCGGAACGCTGCCGGGGTATAATCACCCGGGAGGATTGGCCCATTCGCTGATATGCATCGAAACGTTCGTAAGATGGTCGTCGTGTTCGTAGCCCTGGCAACGGCGGGGTTGGCCGGGCTTTTCCTGGCCATTGCCGAATTCAACCGCAACTACGAATCCCAGTTGCGATCCCTGGATGACATGCAAAGGCAAATCGAGCGCATGAAAACGGAGTTGGATCAACGCAACGCCCAATTGGCGGATTACGAGGTCACCCGCTACCGCGCCATGGCCTTTGCCCGACGCTACCCCCTTTTTGACCGCATCGCCCGGGTGGTGTTCAAAAAGAGCCGTGAATACGGTTTTCATCCACGCCTGGTCATGGGAGTAATCCAGGTGGAAAGCGCATTCAACCCCAAGGCCGTTTCCAATCGGGGTGCCTATGGATTGATGCAGGTCAATCTTTCGGTATGGAAAGACGAGCTGAAAATCGACCGCCGGCGTATCTTTGATGTCGAGTACAACATCGACCTGGGTTTGAAAATCTTGAAACGTTACACCCTGGTGGCCAAGGGCAATATCCAACGTGCGCTCCACCTCTACAACAACGGCTACAAGTACAACAACACCGGGTATGTGCAGCGGGTCAACTCGGTTCTTTTCGATTCCAAGGTCAACCAATTATCCCGTTTCAACTTGACGCAATGAGGACCCTGCTTCGAGAGCTGTTCCCACTGCTGGATTAGGTAAGCAGACATGACCAAGAAGAGGAAGTTCTTTGTCCTGGACACCAACGTGATCCTGCATGACTACAATTGCGTTTACCGATTTCAGAACAGCGACGTGATCCTGCCGATTACGGTGTTGGAGGAATTGGACCAGTTCAAGAAAGGTCATCAACAGATCCATTACAACGCCCGGGAATTCATCCGCATCCTCGATGGGTTGCCGGGAGACAAGATGATCCGTACGGGAGCCCCCTTGGGCAATGGGGGCACGCGAATCCGCATCGTGACCCAGCATCTCCACGAAAACGAGGTGGAGACCGTGTTCACCGGCAGCAAGGCGGATCACCGGATACTCAGCGTGGCCCACTTCCTGGCGCGTTCGGAGAGTGATCGCCAGGTGATATTGGTGTCCAAGGACGTCAATCTGCGCCTCAAGGCGCGTTCCCTGGGGATCACCGCCCAGGACTACCTTTCCGACGGCATCGGCGATATCCGCGACCTCTACACCGGCAAACGGATCCTGGAGGGCGTGCAGGCCCCCATGATCGACCGCTTGTACGCGGATTCCGAGGGCTTGCTCCCGGATGAAGTGGACTTGAGCGACGCCCTGCCCTACGAGTATTTCATCATGCGCAACGGGCGCAAATCGGCTCTGGCCTGTCATGAAGCCCACAGCGGACGGATCCGGCGCGTGGAAGTGCATCCGGCCTATGGAATCCGCCCCCGTAATGCGGAACAGACCTTCGCCCTCCACGCTCTCTGCCACCCGGAAGTGCAACTCGCCACCCTGAGCGGCAAGGCGGGTACCGGCAAAACCCTCCTGGCCCTGGCGGCGGCCCTGGAAGTGCGCCGCCATTTCCGCCAGGTATTCCTGGCCCGACCCATAATCCCCCTGTCCAACCGGGATTTGGGGTACCTGCCGGGAGACCTGGAAACCAAGATGGATCCTTTCATGCAACCCTTGTTCGACAACCTGGCGGTGATCCGTCACCAATTCGGTGAGGCCGAGGAGGCCAACCGCCGCATCGGCACCATGCTGGAATCCGGCAAGCTGAGCATCGCGCCGCTTTCCTATATCCGCGGCCGCAGCCTTGAGCGGATCTACTTTATCGTGGATGAGGCCCAGAACCTGACCCCCCATGAAGTCAAGACCATCATCACCCGGGCCGGTGAAGGCACCAAGGTCGTTTTTACCGGGGATCCTTTCCAGATCGACACTCCCTATCTGGATGCCCGCTCCAACGGATTGACCTACCTGATCGAGCGCATGAAAGGGCAGAAACTCTACGCCCATGTGATGCTCGAGAAGGGGGAGCGCTCCCCCCTGGCCGAAATGGCCAGCAACCTGTTGTAACCGCTTCAGGCAACCCTGGTACTTTAGTCACAAAGTAGCCAAATGGGAGATATTTCTCATTGCCTGCAGGCCCGAATCACCCCATACTGATTGTAGGATATCCGGATGTTTTTTTGGATTTTCCCTTGTTGCGTAGCGAATCCCGGGTGCCAGGAGGTAACGGCAATGAAAGACAGGAACGGCATTCTCGTGGTGAAGGTCGGACGCACCTACCGCTTCATCCACAAAGTTGATATTGACTGGCTGGAAGCCGAGGGGAATTACCTGCGTATTCACCTGGGCGACAAATCCCACCTGATCCGGCATACTTTGAGCGGGATTGAGGGAAAGCTCGATCCCCGGCGTTTTGTGCGCATCAACCGGTCCACTATAGTGAACGTGGGCCGCATCAAGGAATTGCGTTCCCTTAGTAACGCCAACCTCCGGGTGGTTCTGGCCGATGATCGCTCCTGGAACTGGGGGCGGCGATACCGGCGCAACCTGGCCCGCCTGATCGACGGCGAAGTGGTGGGGTGACCCACGGGAGATCAAGATGAACCGTCAATTCCCCATCAATGAAATAACCATGTCTATGCCCGGCGGCAACGACAAGGATGGGCTGGAAAACGACATGCATATCCTGCGTCGCCGCATTGCCGAGGCCAGGGATGAGTTGGTGCGCAATTACATCCTCATGAACGCCCGGGAACAGGACGTGTCCCTGAAATCCTTCATGGGGGAGGTGGAGAAGCAGTTAATTGAATCCGCCCTGTTGGTTTCTCTCGGCAACCAGCGCCAGGCTTCCCGCCTTTTGGGCACCAAGCCCACCAGCCTGAACGAAAAGATCAAGCGCTATGGGGTTCGCAAGTTGGATCCGGAAAAGGGTATTCCCCTGTCCCGCCTGCGGGAAATGCTGCAAGTACTGACGGACTGAATTTTTATCCGCTCCACCCGCCCCGCCGCCGCAAAACCCCTTGAGCATTTTTGCCTTTCCTTGGGCCGCCCTTACCTGAGGCGCGGTTTGTACGCATTAATGCAGGCGCGACGGATTTCCGAACGAAATCCATTTTTTCGTCCCCCCCGGTCTTTCGTCCCGCCCCTTTGAAAGGTTGTTCACGTCAGCTTTCTTGTCACTCGTCCCGCCATTTCGTTTGCCTGTCTCCTGGGACGAATGAACGGCGCTGATGGCATGGGAACTGCCGGTAAATGGCATCGCCCGGCTGCTTGGCGGCGGGGCGGTGAATCCAATTTCATGGAGGTTACCATGTATAAACGCATCGCGTTGGTCCTGCTGGCCGCCCTGATTCTCTGCGGAGGATTGATGGCGCAGCAGACGAAATCCCGTATCGTCGGAACCGTTACGGACGGTGAAGGCAGTTTCCTTCCCGGAGTGACGGTGACGGCGGTGAATCCCAAGATGGTGGGCAAGGCGGAAACCATTTCGGACGAAAATGGTGTCTACCGCCTGCTCAACCTGACCCCCGGGGTGTTCCGGATTGAATACACCCTGGAAGGGTTCCAGACGGTGGTCCGGGAAGGCGTTCTCGTGACCCTGGAACAAACACTCAACCTGGATGTGTCCCTGACCCTGGGCAAAATCGAAGAGCGGATTGAAGTCAGCGGCAAGGTGCCCCTCATTGACGTAAAGAACACGTCCAAAGGCATGACGCTGACCCGGGAGTTGTTCTCCACCCTGCCCAAGGGCAGAAACTTCGACACCCTGATGAGCACCATTCCGGGCGTTCACCAGGAAAAACTGCCGGAAAACGACACCCGTCTCCGCGGCTCCGATCCTTCCGGGGCGCGCACCTATTCCGGCGGTACGTCCGTCGACGGCGCCAGCGGCGCGGAAAACATGTACTTCCTGGATGGTGTCAACACCACCGGCCTGCAGTCCGGACGGGCGGGCCTTCAGGCCTCCTTCGAGTTTATCGACGAAGTGCAGGTCAAGGCTTCGGGGTACCAGGCCGAGTTCGGCGGATCCCTGGGCGGAGTGGTCAACGTTGTAACCCGCGCCGGGGGGAACCGTTTCTCCGGTGAGATAATCGGCTATTACAGCGGCAGCGCCCTGCAGGGCAAGGAGCGGGACACCCTGCGCCTAAATCCGGAAAACCTGGATGTCGTCGAATACGTCAACTACCAGGACATGTACGGCAAGGACAAGACCGACCGCATGGAGGTGGGCTTCGGCCTCGGCGGGTACATCTTCAAGGACAAGTTGTGGTTCTTCGGTTCTTTCCTGCCGGTTTTCAAGACGACTGAACGGGACGTGGAGTTCCTCAGCGGTGACATTGCCGAAGGCACCTACAACAGAAAGGAATATTACTGGAACTACAGTTTCAAGCTGACTTCCCAGCCCTTCAAGAACCTGCGCCTGTCCGCTTCCTTCGCCAACAACCTGTACAAGTGGCGTGGCGACCTGCCTTCCCGGGCCGGCACCAGCAATTCCGCCAAGGATTGGGCGGGAACGGGTTTCGATTACCCCGGCTACAACATCGCCGCCTCCATTGACTACACGGTGGGCAACAACCTGATGTTGAGTCTCCGGGGCGGATACTATTTCACCAACAAGACCAATCAGCTGGTGAAACCCATCGGTCCGCGGCATGCCTTCTGGGAGGAAGCTCAGTACAGCGCCACCACGAATATTGGCCTGCTGGACGTTCCCGAGGCATACTGGCGGCCCGCCGGCTGGAGCACCTACGGGTACAGCGACGGCCTGGAAACATTGCGGGACGAGGAAAACCGCCTCAGCTTCAACATCGACGTCAACTACTTTTTGAACCTCTTGGGTGAGCACTCATGGAAACTGGGATTCCAGTTCGTGCGCCGCGAGCATGATATCGCCGAAGGGTACAGCTATCCTTACGTGTGCCTGGGCTGGGACCTGGCGGCGGACGTGTACCATACCGGAGACTACCGCCGCGGCAAGTACGGCCACTACGCCGTTCGCAGCGGCGAGTCCGGCATGCACGGCACGGTCGGCAACCCGGTGGCCAACACCATGGCCGTCTACATTCAGGACAGCTGGACGGTGGGACAGAAACTGACCTTGAACCTGGGCGTGCGCATGGAAAGCGAAGACATCCCCTCCTATGTCGAGGGCGTGGATCCCCCCATCAAATTCGATTTCTTTGACAAGGTGGCGCCGCGCCTGGGCTTTGTCTACGACGTGAACGGTGATTCGACCTTCAAGGTCTTCGGCAGCTTCGGGCTCTTCTACGACGTGATGAAGCTGAACCTGGCCATGGGCGCCTTCGGCGGCGACAAGTGGGTGTCCGACTACTATACCCTGGACACCTACGAATGGGACAAGATCGGCGTGGACGGCTACTTCCCGGGTGAATACCTGGGCAGTTTCAACTTCCGCCCCGTGGACTTTACTCTGGTCAACCCCGATGTCAAACCCATGTCCCAGCGCGAGATCTCTTTCGGTATGGAGAAGAAGCTCTGGGAAAACGTGTCCCTGTCCGTGCGGGTGGTCAACAAGCACCTGATCCGCACCATTGAAGACGTGGGGGTCCTGGTGCCCGGGTACGGCGAAGTGTATTACTACGACAACCCCGGCTTCGGGTACACCCTGCCGGTCAGCGAAGGCGGCAGGTTCGAGGATGTCTATCCCGGCACTCCCAAGGCGAAACGGGATTACTGGGGTGTGACGGTTGCCCTGGACAAGCGCTTTTCCGACAACTGGATGGGCGGCGTCTCCTACACCTGGAGCCGCCTGGAGGGCAACTACAGCGGCCTGGCGTCGGCGGATGAATTCGGCCGCGTCTCACCCAACACCAACCGCTACTTCGACATCTGGTTCCTGGCCTATGATCAGAAACTGGCGCCCTCCACGGGCCTGCTGCCCACGGACCGCACCCACTACATCAAAGCCTACGGGTCCTACACCTTCGACTTCGGGCTGACCGTGGGATCCGTCATCAACCTGTACAGCGGCGTTCCCACGAGCACGGAATTCGCCATGAACAACTACCAGGGATTCTACCCCCTCGGCCGGGCGGATATGGGCCGGACCCCATTCATGGCCCTGGCGGACCTCTATGCCCAGTACCAGCTGCGCCTCAGCGACCAGTTCCGGCTGGAACTCAGCGTGAACATTGAAAACCTCTTCGACACCTCCACGGCGGAACGGATCTTTTCCACCATCAACCTCTACGATGTCAGCGTTCCGGACGCCCAGCTGCTGAGCGGGAATTTTGATTTTCGCAACACCGGGTACACTGCGGACAAGCGCTTCGGCAAGGAAACATGGTTCCACGCTCCCATCTCGGTCCGTTTCGGCATGAAGTTGTTCTTCTGATCCGAATCGTCGACTGAGCGGCGTTTCAACGGCCCCGCCCCCCCCGGGGGGCGGGGTTTTTTTTATTCCCCGGACTGCTTAGATGAGGACGGGCATCCGGTCACCGACGACCCGGGTCAAACTAGTACATTGATCCCAATTCAATTTTTAGGACGAATGCCTCATTGTTTGATCCCGGTTATGCTTCCATCATGTAGGTGAATGAGCCGCAACGCTGCAGTTCTCAGGGAGTGAACATGTTGACGTATATGAGGTCGAGATTGATTGTGAAAGTGGGCCGGACATATCGCCTGGTCCGCACCGCGGACATAGACTGCATGGAAACGGAGGGCAATTACATACGGATCCACCTGGGCCGACGCTCCTACCTGATCCGCCAGACAATGTGCGGTATGGAACGCGAATTGGATCCGCGGTGCTTCGTGCGGGTGAACCGGTCGACCCTGGTGAACGTCGAGCGCATCAAGGAATTGCGGGCGGTGGGGCCGCGGCGCTTGGAAGTCGTGCTGGAGGATGATCGTTCCTGGGGCTGGAGCCGGCGTTTCCGCGGGAATCTGGCGCGGCTGGTGCATTCCAGCGATGCCGGCCGGACATTCAGTGAAGAGGAATGAACCATGAAACCTTACATGACCTGCGGTTCCGCAGAAAACCGGGAAGAGTTCGTGGAAGCAGACCCGGGGGAATGCGTTGAGTTTCTTAAGTCGCGGCTGGAGACGGTTCGCAATGAGCTGATCCGTCATTATCTGACCATCAGCCTCCGTGCCGGCGAAGTGCCTTTAAAGGATTTCCTTGCCCGGATTGAAAAGCAATTGATCGAAAGCGCCCTGTTCGTTTCCTACGGCAACCAGCGCCGGGCTTCATCGGTCCTGGGTGTCAAGCCCTCCTGCCTCAATGAAAAGATAAAGCGCTACGGCATCCGGAATATCGCGCCGCCGCCTGCGGTCAAGTCCATCAAGCACATACAAAAGATGTTGAACTTACTGTCCGATTAATCATGATTTGCCGGCTTTGGTCGCGGCGTTCTCCCGAGGTACTGTCTCCGCTTTTTGCAAAGCAGTCGGCATACCGGTTGCGAAAATGGGCTTTCCGCGGGCTGCATTTGATGTTTGCTGAAAATTTCCCGTTTACATCGGCGGGGCCTTCCGCGGCGCCGTCTGCATGGCAATCAAGCTTAGCACTCCTTGAGCTGCCCAGGGTTGAACAACTACCTTAAGTCCCGGGCGGTTTTTTTCAAACAAATGGATTCCCTTCCGAATTTTGAATAATTCCGGGATTTCCGCAGGTTTTTTCTTTTTCAAGCTTCTCGGGTGTGTCGCCGTTCCCATCGAGTTGTGATCCCATCGTCCCGGTTTATGTACCGTTCGTCCCACCTTTGCATAAACGGGCGCACTCTGGAAGGCTGATTGCCTTCCATGTAAGGCTTCCGGCCGGTCTCGGCAAGTGGAGCGAATTTCCATTTAAGGAGGACTTTATGAAAAAACGCATCGCGTTGGTTCTGTTGGCGTTTCTCGTCCTGGCGGGCGGGCTGGCTGCCCAGCAGACGAAATCTCGAATTGTGGGTACTGTAACGGACGGTGAAGGCAGTCTGCTTCCCGGTGTTACGGTGACGGCGGTTAGTCCCAAGATGGTGGGCCGGGCCGAAACCATTTCGGATGAAAATGGTGTCTATCGCCTGCTAAACCTGACTCCGGGGGTATTCCGGATTGAATACACCCTGGAAGGCTTCCAGACGGTGGTCCGGGAAAACATCCGCCTGACCCTGGAGCAAACACTCAATCTGGATGTGTCTTTGCGCCTGGGCACAATTGAAGAGCGTATCGAGGTCAGCGGACAGGCGCCGTTGATCGATGTAAAAAACACTTCCAAGGGCATGACCCTGACCCGTGAGCTGTTCACCACGCTGCCCAAAGGCAGGAACTTCGACTCGCTGATGAGCACCATTCCCGGCGTGCACCAGGAAGGCCTGCCGGAAAACGACATCCGGTTGCGGCCCAACGATCCTTCCGGGGCGCGCACCTATTCCGGCGGCACGTCCGTCGACGGCGCCAGCGGCGCGGAGAACATGTACTTTATCGACGGCGTCAACACCACCGGGCTGCAATCCGGTCGGGCCAGCCTGCAGGCTTCCTTTGAGTTCATCGATGAAGTCCAGGTCAAGGCCTCGGGATATCAGGCCGAATTCGGCGGCTCCCTGGGCGGCGTGGTCAACGTGGTGACCCGCGCCGGCGGCAACCGCTTTTCCGGGGAGGTAATCGGCTACTACAGCGGCAGCGCCCTGCAGGGGAAGGAACGAGACACCCTGCGCCTGAATCCGGAAAACCTTGAAGTCGCCGAGTATGTCAATTACCAGGACCTGTACGGCAAAGACACACTCAATCGCATCGAAGCCGGATTCGCCCTTGGCGGGTATGTTTTCAAAGACAAATTGTGGTTTTTCGGATCATTCCTGCCGGTGTTCCGAAACACCGAACGATCCGTGGAGTTTCTCAGCGGCGATATACCTGAAGGCACCTACAACAAAAAGGAATACTACTGGAACTACAGTTTCAAGTTGACGTCCCAGCCCCTGAAGAACCTGCGGCTGTCCGCCTCATTCGCCAACAACCTCTACAAATGGCGCGGCGACCTGCCCTCCCGCAACGGTACCAGCAATTCGGCCAAGGATTGGGAAGGCGCGGGATTCGACTATCCCGGCTACACGGTCTCCGCCTCCATGGATTACACGGTGGGCAACAACCTGATGCTCAGCCTGCGGGGCGGGTACTTTTTTACCAACAAGACCAATCAGCTGGTGAAACCCTCAGGCGTCCGCCACGCATTCTGGGAGGAGGCTCAGTACAGTCCCACCACCAATATCGGGCTGCTGGATGTTCCCGAGTCATACTGGCGGCCGGCCTATTGGAGCACCTACGGGTACGCCGACGGGCTGGAGACGCTCAGAGACGAAGAAAACCGCCTGAGCATCAACCTCGATGTCAACTATTTCATCAACCTCCTGGGCGAACACTCCTGGAAAATCGGCTACCAGTTCGTGCGCCGCGAGCATGACATCGCCGAGGGTTATTCCTATCCCTACGTAATGCTGGGTTGGGATTTGGCTGCGGATGTCTACCATACCGGGGATTACCGTCGCGGCAAGTACGGCCACTACGCCGTGCGCAGCGGCGAGTCCGGCATGCATGGTACGGTGGGCAACCCGGTGGCCAACACCATGGCCGTCTACATCCAGGACTCCTGGACCATCAATCAGAAACTGACGTTGAACCTGGGCGTGCGCATGGAAAAAGAAGACATCCCCTCCTATGTCGAGGGCGTGGATCCCCCCATCGCTTTCGATTTCTTTGACAAGGTGGCGCCGCGTCTGGGATTCGTGTACGACGTCAACGGAGATTCTTCCTTTAAAATCTTCGGCAGCTTCGGCATCTTTTACGATGTCATGAAGCTTAACCTGGCCATGGGCGCCTTCGGCGGCGACAAGTGGGTGTCCGACTACTACACCCTGGACACTTACGAGTGGGACAAGATCGGCGTGGACGGCTACTTCCCGGGTGAATACCTGGGCAGCTTCAACTACCGCCCCGTTGATTTTTCCAAGGTCAATCCCGATGTCAAGCCCATGTCCCAAATCGAGGTCTCTTTCGGAGCGGAAAAAAAGCTGTGGGAAAATGTATCCATGTCCCTGCGGGTGGTTCACAAGCACCTGATCCGCACCATTGAAGATATAGGTATCCTGGTGCCCGGGTACGGGGAACAGTATTTCTACGACAATCCCGGCTTTGCCTATTCCCTCCCGATTAGTCAGGGCGGGAAATTCGAGGATATCTACCCCGCCACCCCCAAGGCCCAGCGCGACTACTGGGGCGTGACCGTGTCCATGGACAAGCGTTTTTCCGACAACTGGATGGGCGGCGTTTCCTACACCTGGAGCCGCCTGGAAGGCAATTACAGCGGCCTGGCTTCGGCGGATGAATTCGGACGCTTGGCACCCAACACCAATCGCTACTTCGACACCTGGTTCCTGGCGTATGATCAGAACCTGAAACCCTCCGTCGGCCTGCTGCCCACGGACCGCACCCACTACTTCAAGGCCTACGGGTCCTATACCTTCGATTTCGGCCTCACCGTGGGATCCGTGGTCAACATTTACAGCGGCGTGCCCACGAGCACCGAGTTCGCCATGAACAACTTCCAGGGATTCTATCCCCTCGGCCGGGCGGACATGGGCCGCACGCCCTTCATGGTGCTGGCGGACCTGTACGCCCAGTATCAACTGAAACTCAGCGACCGGATCCGGATGGAGTTGAGCGTAAACGTCGACAACCTGTTCGATACGGCCACGGCGGAAAGGATCTGGTCCACGGTCAATCGCCTCAATGTCAGTATTCCTGACGCCCAGTTGCTTAGTGGTAGCTTTGACTACCGCAACACCGGGTACACCCCGGACAACCGCTTCGGCAAGGAAACCTGGTTCCACGCGCCCATTGCGGTGCGGTTTGGAATGAAGTTGTTCTTCTGATTTCATTCCCAAGGTTCGTAGTGGATCACATGGCCCCGCCCCCTCCGGGGGGCGGGGTTTTTTTTTGATAAAGTTGGAGAGATGGGAGAGATGGGAGAGATGGGAGAGATGGGAGAGATGGGAGAGATGGGAGAGATGGGAGAGTTGGAGAGTTGGAGAGTTGGGAGAGTTGGATAAGGAAAAATGGCGGTGGGTGAACCGCCCGGTGCAAAGTCTCTATTCAATGCCGGGGATACGGCGTTTCGTTCACCCGTCGGGAAAAGCTGAGAACCATTCCGGGATTCGGTTCCCGGGCTATTTCACTTCGGCGAATTCGGCTTTCACGGTGATGTCCAGGGGCAGGCGCTCTCCGCCCTCGCGTTGAAAATCCACGCCGGTTACGCGACTGCCGGTTTTTTCGAAAAGGTCCACTTCCCAAAAGAAGTCCGGCCACAACAGGCTGCGGAAACGGTACAAGGAGGCGCGCATGCGACAGATGCGCCAGGCGGGTCCGTATTGCACGGAGCTGCCCAGGGTAACCAATTCAATCCGCCCCTTGTCCCCGTGAAAGATCAGTTCGAGGTCGTCCAGGGGGATCACTACCCGCTGGGGCGCGGTGAAGCGTGAACCGCCTTCCACTTGGATTCGGGTGGGGAGTTCACGGCCCCGTCCGCCGGTCTGGCAGAACTGGGCTCCCCGGATCTCCCATACTCCACGGTCTACGGTATTGACTTCCCAATGGTAATCGGGCCAGTTGGCATGGCGCAATTGAAAAATATACGGGCGCATGCGGCATTTCCGCCAATCCTTGCCGTCGGAGATCAAGGCTCCCTGGCACTCGATGGTCAGTTTGTAAGTCTCGGGTTCAAACACGAGTTGCGCGCCTTTGAGTCCGGTCCGCAACGTCTGGAGTTTGGGAAAAGACAGCAAGGTAAGGCCCAGGATGCTGTTGTCCAGCCGGGAATATTCCTTGAGAGTGCCCTCCGGGTCGGCGACAACGGCCATATAGTATTTTCCCGGCGGTACGTCCTGCGGAACTTTAAGGGGAGACGGGAAGGTGATCTCGCGGTTTTCGCCTGGAGCGAGTTTTTCAATCGTGACCCGTCCAAGGCGCAACGGAGCATCAGGGGAAAAACTTTCCACGCTGGGGATCGGCGTGGCGGGCAATTGACTTTTCGGCGACAGCAGCAAGTCCACATGGACCTTCTCCGCGCTCACGGCCCCTTTGTTGCTGACCGAGATCTGGGTGTCCGGTGTCAGGTCCTGCCCGTTGTGGATGCGAATGGGGTATTTCATCTCCACCGCCAGATCGGGCACTTCAGAAAAAGTAAGGTGGTAGAAACGCAGGTAATTCAACTCCTTCTGCTGGTAGCGCTTGTCGGCATCCCGGATAATGAACTTGCTGTCGGGTATCTTGATGTCCTTGTTAACCAACTGCAACAGATAGCCGGATTCCCCGGGATTGCTCTTGACGTTGTCCAATATGCGGCGGAAGTCTTCCGGGGAGAACTTCACCATCAACCAGCGGTCGTTTACCACCCGGAACGCCCACTTGATCTCTCCATGCTTTATCTTGCCCAGGCGAACGATGACGTCGCCCGCGGTATTGACTATCTCCAGGTTGCCGCCGGCATCCTGAAGCTCGTCAAGCCGGATCAGGGAGTAAAGGTTGTCCAGGCTCACAAGCAGGTGATCGCCCGCTTCCTGGTTCAGGACGGGTTCCTTTACTTTGAGAAAGCTCGGACTTGATTGCTGCGGCCCGGCGGGCAGCAGGAAAGCGATCATGATGGCGATAAAGAATAAACGTGTCCTCATTGGCATGCTGGCCTCCAGATCGATCTGTAGATACTCATGATGAAAGCAAAGGTTTTCGGTATATATTATGTTGTAAACATTTGAATTTTTCAGGCGCCATGATCGCACAATCCGTCATTCGCTTGATTCCTGGCCCATGGTGAGTACAATCAGGGCGGAGGAATCGTGATCAATACGTTCAGCTATTCAGCCATCACAACTTTCGAGAATTGCCCGCTGGCATTCCGTTTCCGATACCTGGAGAAACGGCCGGAAGCCTTTGTCACCATTGAGACCCACATGGGTAGAGCTGTTCACGGCGCTTTACACCGGGCGTATTCGATACCGGGTGGGCCCGGGTGCGTAAAACCGGAAACTCTGGAAGCCCATTACCGCGAATTGTGGCGGGAGGAAGATCCCGCCCGCCTGCACGTGGTGCGCCGGGGAGCCGTTTTGCAGGAGTATTATCAATCCGGTCTGGAGATGTTGCTGGCATTCCGCAACAGGATCATGCGTGAGGACCGGCGGGTCAGCCTGGGGCTGGAACGGGATTTCTGCCTTGAACTGTCTCCGGAGGTCATGTTCCGCGGTGTGGTGGATCGCATCGCCCGCCAGGAGGATGGCCGCTTGCGGGTAATCGACTACAAAACCGGCCGCACCGGAGAGCCTCTCGACTCATTGCAATTGCCGGCCTATGCGGTGTTTGCCTTTACGTTGACTTCCGACGATGCGGTGGAATTGTGTTTCGAAGATCTGCGCCAGCAGGTGAGCCGCATTGCCGTGATTTCGCGCGCCCGGGCGGAGGGGGTGAGATCGGATCTGCTGGAAAAGATTGCCCGGATCCGGCGGGAAACGGATTTTCCTCCCCGGCCTTCCCCCCTCTGCCGTTGGTGTGGCTTCAGCCCCGATTGCCCGGGCGTACAGGGGATGCCGCCACCTCCAGAGGAACCGGCCCGGAGCGGAGAGTTGAGTGACAGCTGCCCGGAATGTGGCGCACCCTTGGTACAGCGGAATGGTCGCTACGGAACTTTTATGGGTTGTTCGGCTTATCCCAACTGTCGTTATACCCTTGACATTGAGCACCCGCAGGCGGAGGTACCCGGTGAACGCATTTGCCCGGAATGCGGCAGCCCGTTGCGGGAGCGCAAGGGAAGATTTGGAAGATTTTTGGGATGCTCTCGCTACCCGGCCTGCCGTTTTTCCAGGGATTTAACCGGAACCGGATGCGGGGGGGGTGAAAAAAGTAACTAAATAGGTTATAATTAGATTTGGAGGTCTGATGAACCTGGAACGTTACTTTGATTACAACGCCACCACCCCGGTGGACCATCGTGTCATGCAGGATATGGAGGGATGGTTCTGCCGTGAGTTCGCCAATCCCTCGGCATTCTATGGTGCCGCCGTTGCTGCCCGTAGCGCCGTTGAAGAGGCCCGTTCCCGGGTAGCCGCGCTGATCGGGGCGCGCCCGGATGAGATCATCTTTACCATGGGCGGTACGGAGTCGGACAACCTGGCCATTGCCGGCAGTATTAAGACCCCGGATTCCGCCGCATCCCCGCATGTCATCACTTCCGCCGTAGAGCATCCGGCTGTACTCAACGCCTGCCGCGCCCTGGAAAACCGGGGCGTCCGCCTGACGGTATTGCCCGTGGATGCAGAAGGCAGAGTGGACCCCGACGACCTGCGCAAGGCAATCTCCCCGGCAACGGTACTGGTGTCCATCATGTATGCCAACAACGAGATCGGCACCATTCAACCGATCCGTGAACTGGCCGCAGTGGCCCGGGAAGCGGGTGTCCTTTTTCATACGGACGCCATTCAGACAACCGGCCGCATCCCACTGGACGTGAAGGAGCTCGGCGTAGATCTGTTGAGCCTCTCGGCCCATAAAATGTACGGCCCCAAGGGTATCGGGGCCCTGTATAGACGCAAAGGCTTGCGGTTGACTCCATTGGTGTGGGGTGGGGGGCATGAATCGGGCTTGCGCAGCGGAACGGAAAACGTACCCGGCATAGTGGGTCTGGGGCGGGCGGCTCAGATCGCCAGACAGGAAATGGACGAGTTGGCCGCGCGTATTACACCCATACGCGACCGGCTCCACCGTGGACTTTTTGAGCGCATTCCTGAACTGCTGCTCAATGGTTCATTGACCCATGGCCTGTACAATACACTGAATGTTTCAGTGCGGCATATCGAGGGCGAAGCCATTCTGGCTTTCCTTGACGGCGAGGGCTTTGCCTTGGCTTCGGGATCCGCCTGTTCCAGTAAATCCCTTGAGCCGTCCCCAGTGCTTACGGCCATCGGGCGCAGCCATGCGGACGCCCACGGCAGCCTGCGTTTCAGCCTGGGAAGGCATTCGAGCGAAGCGGGCGTGGACGCGCTGCTGGATGCACTGCCTCCCGTAGTGGCGCGGCTGCGCTCCATGTCGCCCTTCGGCAAGTCCGGCGGCCCCGGAAATAAACAGTGAGGATTTCATGCTTTATTCCGAAAAAGTAATTGAGAATTTTAAAAACGCCCGGCATTACGGCCACATGGAGGATGCGGACGCGGTGGGCAAGGTAGGAAATACCAGATGCGGAGACGTCATGTGGATCTACCTGAAAATCCGCGACAACGTCATCGTGGCCGCCAGCTTCGAAACTTTTGGTTGCGTGGCGGCAATTGCTTCGAGCAATGCAGCCATTGATATGATCGTCGGCAAAACCCTGGATGAAGCGCTGGCCGTTTCCAATCGTGATGTGGTGGATGCCCTGGGGGGCCTTCCCCCAGAGAAACTGCATTGTTCGGTGCTGGCCGAAGAGGGCATTCAGAAGGCAATCGCGGCTTACCGGGACTCGCAAAAGAACTGAGCCAGATTTTTCAGCCTCCGGTCGCAACATCCCGAATGCTGCGTTATCAGAGGATTTTAACCTGCAGCGGTTGACTTGATCCCAGTAGTTCAGTATACTTGAGTGACTTTGACGGGAAAATTGTAAATTCTATTTCCAACTAGAGGAGGAAAATATGCGCAAAGCCATTATCATGGGTGCGGCTGGACGGGACTTTCACAATTTCAACATGTTCTTCCGTCATCGCAAGGATATCGAAGTGGTGGCCTTTACCGCCACGCAGATTCCGGGAATCGATGACAAGAAGTATCCTGCCGAACTGGCGGGAAGTGAACAGTATCCCGAAGGCATCCCCATCCATCCCGAAGCTGAACTGGAGAACCTGATCCGCAAACTCGGTGTTCAGGACGTCTATTTCTCATACAGCGACCTGCCTTACGAGTATGTGATGAGCCGTTCCGCAGTGGTCAACAAGGCGGGAGCCAACTTCATCCTGCTCGGCCCCGGTGAAACCATGGCGGAAAGTTCCAAACCCGTGGTTTCCATCTGTGCAGTACGCACGGGATGTGGTAAGAGCCAGACCACCCGTCGCGTTTCCGCGGTTCTTCAGGAAATGGGACTCAAGGTGGCGGCCATTCGCCACCCCATGCCTTATGGTGACCTGGTGAAACAAAAGGTACAGCGCTTCGCTTCCATTGAGGATTTGAAAAAGCATGAGTGCACCATCGAGGAGATGGAGGAATACGAGCCCCATATCGCCAGCGGAACCGTGATTTACGCCGGTGTCGATTACGAAGCCATTTTGCGGCAGGCCGAGCAGGAAGCCGACATCATTTTGTGGGACGGCGGTAACAACGATTTCCCGTTCTACAAATCCGACCTGGAAATCGTGGTGGTGGATCCCCACCGGCCGGGGCATGAAATCTCCTACTATCCTGGAGAGGTCAACTTGCGCCGGGCCGATGTGGTGGTCATCAACAAGATGGATACCGCGGACCTGGACGACATCCTCGAGGTGCGTGAAAACATCCGCGAAACCAATCCCGAAGCGGTTGTGGTGGATGCCGCCTCGCCCGTGTTCGTGGAAGATCCCGACAAGATCCGCGGCAAACGGGTGTTGGTGGTCGAAGACGGTCCCACCCTGACCCATGGTGAGATGACATACGGCGCCGGCGTTGTGGCGGCGTACAAGTTCGGAGCGGCCGAGTTGGTCAACCCCCGGCCCTATGCCGTGGGTGAGATTGAAAACACATATGCCAAGTATCCGGAAATCGGCGAGGAACTGCTGCCGGCGATGGGTTACGGTGACCAGCAGATGAAGGACTTGGAAGCCACGATCAACGCAGTGGATTGCGACGTGGTGGTGATCGGCACGCCCATTGACCTGGGCCGGGTCATCAACATCAACAAGCCGGCGGTGCGTGTAACCTATGAACTGGATGAGATCGGCACCCCAACGCTGAAGGACATTCTGACAAAGAAGTTTAAAAAATAAGTGTGAGGCTGGATGACATCCCGCCGGGAAGCCGGCGGGATGTTCCGCTGAGCCATGAAAAAACGAACAGCGCTTGTTGCTTTCGGTGGTAACGCCATGCTGCCCGCGGGCAGCCGGGGGACCGCCAGAGAGCAGTATAACAATGCACGCAAGGCCGCGGCTTTGATGGCGGGAATCGTGCGCAAGGGGTATGAACTGGTGATCGTTCACGGCAATGGCCCTCAGGTGGGCAACATCCTACTGCAAATGGAGGCCGGAGCCAACATCACGCCCCCCATGCCCATTGACATCTGTGACGCCATGACCGAGGGCAGCATGGGGTACCTGCTGGAAAGAGCGCTGACCAATGAATTGCGCAAACAATCCATTGACAAGGAAACGGTCACCCTGCTGACCCAGGTGGTGGTGGATCGCAATGATCCGGCGTTTTCCAACCCCACGAAACCCATCGGGCCGTTTTATACGGATTTCCGCGCCAGGCAGTTGAAACGGGAAAACAATTGGGAAATGGTAGAAGACTCGGGCCGGGGATTCCGGCGGGTGGTTCCCTCTCCCCGACCAATTGATATCGTGCCCAAACGTGCCATCCGTCACCTGTTGGACAACGGCGTGATCGTAATCAGCGCCGGAGGCGGGGGAATCCCGGTGTACATTAATGGTTCGGGATACCTGGAAGGAGTGGAGGCGGTCATCGACAAGGATTTCGCCGCGTCTTTGATCGCGCGGGAAGAAGGCGTGGACCTGTTCGTGATCCTGACGGGAGTGGACCGGGTTTACGAGAATTTCGGCACACCCGACGCCAGGCCCCTGCGCGTAATGGACCTCACCCGTGCCCGGGCCATGCTGGAGGCGGGGCAATTCCCTCCCGGTTCAATGGCGCCCAAGATCAAGGCCGCCATGGAGTACATCCGGGCCGGAGGCAAGGAAGTGCTCATCACGTCGGCCGAGAAGTTGAAGGCGGCGATGATCGGGCGATCCGGTACCCGCATCGTGGCGGACGGGGAGTCGTGAACGCGACAAATCCCGACAAAAGGAGAATACGGTGGAAGTCAACCTGAATGTTGAAGAGCCAGATGTTGGGGTAATCAGGTCCTTTCTCAAGGGCAAGGAAACCCCTCAGGAACTGGACGACCTGGTTTACCACCTTGCCCGGGTTAAGACCCAGCATATGCGTAAGAACCGGGTGAAAATATACGATCCCGGCTGTGAATACCGGGAAGGCGACCTGATCTTTAAAGAATATTCGGGCAAATTGCCGACCGGGGCCAAGCGGTTCATCGAAATGGATCGGGGCGTGGTGCTGAAAGTCATGTCCGTGCGTCAGCGTATGGGCGGGCATGAAATCCGGCTTGAATATGAAGGAACCTCGGATTTCCGTCGTTATACCCAATACCTGGACCGGCAGAAGATCGAGTTGCTTCTGCCCCACAAACAGGCCCGACCGGTTCACAAACCCCAATACCTGGATGACGACCAAGATCCCCGCATGAAGCAGCAGCCCCTTGTTGACCGCGATTTCAACCGCTTGCGCAAGAAGGTCATCAGCGCCTTGAATCGCATCCCCGGAGTGGCATATATTTCCGGCAGCTTGTTGTTGGAAGAGAACCTGAAACAGATCGAAGACGATGTCTTTAACCATATCCGTGAATTCCTGCGGGAAAACAAAAAATCTGAAAGCACGGAATTCCTGGTGGAGAACTTTGTCAAGGTAAAGCCGAAGGATCCCGCTTTCCCGGCTTATTGTTTTGCCTTGAATTTCCGCATGATGCGGGACTACAAGATCGATTTCCACCAAACCAGCATGTCGGGATGGGGGCGCTGGAACCTGATTTCCGTGATCTACCACCTTCGCAAGGATTCCCTGATCAGTCTGCCCAATCCCCTCGAAAAAGCCATCAGTCTGCCGAGCCGCAAAGGTCTGGCCACCCTGCGCCGCAAGTTGAACTCCGAACTCTTTCCTGAACCCAATCGCTTTTACCTGACCCAGCGTGAGGTGAGTTCCGGGGCCCTGAGGGTCAAGCCGGGTGTTTTCCATTTTGGGGAATCCATTGAGTTGACCGCCCAGGAAATGGGCACCAAAAAGGAATACACCCTTTACTATTACCCCGATGACCAGCTGATCATGGGTTTCCGGGAGTACTTCGAGGGCATCCGGGCTTTGCAGGCCATGAGCTTGACCTTGGAGCAGGTCGGCGAAGATCATTTCCAATTCGAAGTCCGGACCACCAAGAAGGGCACGGTCTCAGACCGGGTGGAATACGATCCCGAAGTGGACACATTTCGTGTAACCGAGGAAAAGGTTGCGTCACCCGTTTTCGCCAACAAGACCATGTTTCTGGAGCCCGAGGTGTTTCGCATCCTCCATGAACACATCCAGGATTTCCGCGAAGCGGAATCCATGAACGACTTGGTGCAGCGGGTCTTCCTTGTGTTCGGACTCCGTGAACGGAATTACGAAATTCATGCACTGCGGCTTTACCATATTCTGGACCTGATCTACCCGGTGCGCCTGCGCTCGGTTTTGGATGTCTTGCTGGCCAACCCCGAATTCGTTTCTTCCGAGAAGGTTCCCGGTGTGTTTTACCTGGATTCGGATTACGTCGGCGAGCCCGAGGAAGATGAGCGTGAACGCCTGATGGAAGTGCAGGAAGAAGAGGTCGGCATTGAGATTGAGGCGGAGGTTGAAGCCGCCGCAGCTGTTGAGGATGAAATCGAAGTCGATGATGGCCGGGACGAAGAGATCCGTCTCTTGCGGGAAGAACGGCGCCGTCGCAGAGAAGAGGAGATGCGTCTGAAAGAGGAACGCATGCGCCGAATCCGCATGGAGAAGCTGGGAGAACGGCTCCAAGCCGTGGAACCGCCGCTTGAGCCCATGCAGGAAGCGGAGGCGGAAGTTGAAACGGTCCGCCGCAGGCGTCATGTGGAAGAGGAAGACAAGACACCCAAACCCAAGAAGCGGACAGAGAAACCGCCAGCCCCCGAGGATGAAACCCTGGACATGGAAGAGATCAAGGAAGAAATCCAGTTGGAAAAGCTAAAGGAAGCGGTACTTGAGAAAAAACCGGTTGAAGTGCCCAAGGAAAAGAAAGAGGTGGCTTACAAAGACGATGGGGGATTCGGCGGCATCCTGGCTTCAAAGCTTGCAGGCCTATCGGAAGAAGAGGATGATTCCGATGGGGAGGAAGAAGGGACTGATTCGTGAGATTGTTGACCGCCCAATGGATGCGGGAGATCGACTCCCGGGCCATTGAGAAAGTGGGCATTCCATCCATGGTGTTGATGGAGAATGCCGCCCGGGGAGCTGCGCGCTGGTTTCGCGAGTGTTTCCCGGAAGATCGATATACCCATGCGTTGATTCTGGCTGGAGCCGGGAACAACGGCGGGGACGGTATGGCGGTGGCCCGGATCCTCAGGGATTGGGGGGTTTCCGTATCCGTGAGCCTGATGGCGGACCCGTCTAATCTGAGCTCCGATTCCGCTTGTCAGTACCGAATCCTGGATGCACTGGGAATCCCGGTTCAAGTGTCCCCAAATGCGGAGGCATTAAAGAAGTGGTTTCTTGCCGCTCCCCGCGAAAGCACCTTCTTGGTGGACGCACTCCTGGGAACGGGAATCACCCGGCCGGTCACTACCGGCCCCTTGGCGGAGGCGATCCGCGCCATTCAGGCTTCTGGATTGCCTGTGGCCGCCGTGGATATCCCTTCCGGCCTGTCGGAGAGTTTCCTCCCCGCGGCCGGGTTGTGCGTACAAGCCGATTGCACCGCCACTTTTCATGCCTTGAAAGTGGCCCACCTTCATCCTGACGGCAACGAATTCTGCGGGTGCATTCGCATAGTGGATATCGGGATCCCCGAAACCACCGGCCAAGAAACGGATGGATTTTTTCAGATCACGACACCGGACCTGGCCTCCTCCCTGGCGGCCCCAAGGCATGTCTCCACCCACAAGAAAGATTTTGGTCATGTGCTTTCCGTCGCCGGTTCGGCCGAAAAGCCCGGAGCCGGTTTACTGAGTGCATTCGCAGCCCTGCGCGGCGGCGCGGGGCTGAGTACCTTGGCCCTGCCCGCGGGGAGCGCTGCCGCAGCGGGGCGATTCCCCGAGGTCATGACCCTTTTCTGGCGACAAGCACAGGATGTATGCGCCGACCTTGAGCGATACGACTGCATTGCCGTTGGGCCAGGATTGGGAACGGCCGATCCGGCTGGGGAACTCGTGGAGCGGATTGTAAAAAACACCTCAGCCCCCCTTGTCCTGGATGCGGATGCCCTCAATGTACTTGAAGGTAAGCTTGCACTCCTTAAGGCCGCCGCCGTTCCGGTGGTGATTACTCCCCATCCGGGCGAGTTTTCTCGATTGACCGGAATCCCCATGCAACGCATTCTGGCGGACCGCCTGGGTGCGGCCCGGTCGGTGGCCCGGGAGAACGGCATTGTCGTGGTACTCAAGGGGCATCACACAGTGGTGGCTTCACCGGAAGGGCGGGTGTGGGTCAATGCCACGGGCAATCCCGGCATGGCCACCGCGGGAAGCGGAGATGTATTGACCGGGTTCATGGCGGCCCAGATCGCGCGCCACGGCAAGTCTCTGCCCTTGGATAAGATCTGCGCCGCCTCAGTATACCTGCATGGCAGGGCTGGAGACCTGGCAAGCGCACGCCTTGGAGAGACCGGAATGACCGCCGGCGACCTGCTGGATGAGTTGCCCGCCGCATTTAAGGGGATTCATGAAGATCCGGGGCCTTTCACGGTCGTCCGCTGAGACCCGTTTGTGGGGGAACGCCCTGGGCCGCGTGCTGGCGGGAAGGGAGATCATCCTCCTCCACGGAGACTTGGGTGTCGGGAAAACCCGATTTGTTCAGGGTATGGCCGCAGGTCTTGGGGGTGAGGCCCGTGATATCGTCAGCCCTACCTTCACCCTGATGAACGTTCACCACCTTCCCGGAGGAAAACGGTTGTTGCATTACGATCTCTATCGACTCGAGTCGGCTTCCCGGGGGCGGGTACCGGAAATCGATGATGAACTCGGGGAAGCGGTGCAGGTGGTGGAATGGGCCCAATACCTGGATCCGCGTTACGGGAGGCTGCCGAACGCCGTAAACGTGGTTCTCGAGATTGCGGATGATAACGGGGATCAGCGAAACATCCGTATCCATTCCCACCACCTGGATGGCCCCGCCCTGGAACGCGCGCTCCGGGAGCTGGGGCTCACTCCCTATACGGACTGATTTACCACAAAAAGAAGTGGATACCCGCGATGATGGACAGTCCGCGCATGTCGAGTTTTTCGAAACCCTCGAAGTATTCGCCCAAATCGTCTTTTAGGTAAAGGTAACGGGCCTCAAAGGAGAGACCGGTGTTTCGTCCGAGTCTGAGTAACATACCGGCCCTGCCTGTGAAGCCCGGGCTGAATTTTGACGAATCGGAGTAACCTTCGGATATGGTGAGGTCCTGATTGTCAATAAAATATCCCCATTGCTCGTATTTCCACGCATATAAACCTCCGCCAAGAGCGAGGAAGGGGTAAAACGAATGGCGGCGACCAATTGGATAGAGTTTAATGGTGGCCTCCAGGGAGGTAATGCGCAATGCGACATTCTGGGGGATCAATGAACCGTCATCAAATTCAAAATCGCGGTAGAAGCTGCGCTTCTCCTTTTTAAAGACACCACCTTCAAAAGCCAGTGAAAAGCGGGGACTGATGAGCCACTCGTACTCCAAGCCGTAATACAGGTCCACCATATCGGCTTTTTCGAATTCCAGGTTGGCTCGGTTGATATCCCATAGGTCTGATTCCATGAAAGGAATGAAGAGACCGGCTTTAATGTTGATGCTTTGGGCGGATAATCCGATTGAAGCGGTTAAGGCTACGCTCAAAAAAACAATTGTCATGCGTTTCATGAATACCTCCAAAATACTGACAGCAAGAGTATTGCCAGTCCCTGGTCGAGCCAACGGGCCGTTCCTGTCCTTTCTGAGGACACCTTACGGTCCAGGCGGGACGCTCCGTCTTTATCGCAGCGCCTCCAGGAGCTTGGCCCTGGCGGGCAGAGAGCTGAAGCGCTTGATCTCCCTGCCCTCGCGAAAAACGATCAGGGTCGGCACGCTTAACACCATGTAGCGGCTCGCCAGTTCCGGCGATTCTGATACGTTGATCTCGAAGGTTTGGATGTCCTTGGCGGGAATTTCCGTGAGAACGCTTTCCAGCAGAGCCGGGACCTTGCGGCACGGTGCGCATCCTGGAGAAGTGAAATCAAAAACAACTGTTTCAGCGGATTTCAAGGCGTCGTCGTGTTTTTCCGGGGTTAAAGGTATCATGGGGTTTTCTCCAAAAGGGACTTGATGGTGCGGCGCAGGGATTCCGGGTTGCCTGCGCCTACGGTTATGGAAGCAATGTTCCCTTGGCGATCGATCAAGACCATGGTGGGGATTCCGGAAATTCGGAATGCCGTGAAGCTGCGGCCTTCGCTGGATATGGCGACCGGATAGTCAATACCGGTGCGTTGAACGTACTCGCCGATCAATCGCAGCTCCTCCTGGGCCTCCACCCGGCCCTTGTTGACTTGGTCATCCCGGTAGAATCCATGCAGGCGGGTAAATCCGATGATTTCCAGACCTTCCGGTTTAAACTCGTCATACATGCGGATGAGTTCGGGGATGACCATGCGGCATGGATTGCACCAGGGGGCCCAGAAATCGATTAATACGACTTTTCCCTTCAATTGCGCCAGGTTCAAGGGCGATTGGTTCAGCCAGTGTTCGGCGGTTAGTGGGGGAGGTGTTTGACCGAAAAGTTCCAGGCGTTGCGCTTCCGCTTCCAGGGCGGCCTGCATGCCGGGATCGCTGGTGCTTGCCAGGGCCTTGTTCAACCACTTCCGGGCGCTCTCAAAATTGCGCTCCCTGGTGTCCAATTGGGAGAGTCGTTGATAAACGTTGGCCCGGAAAAGTGCAAAATGGGGAGGAATATCCTGGGAATCCACGAACTTTTGCGCATACTCCCGGCGGACTGTTGGATCATCCGCTACCATGGCGAAATACAGCCAGGCATTGTGGCGGTCAGAGACATCCGCAAGGCGGTCTTCAATGGCCCGGAATGCCGTCAGGGCCTCTTGGCGGTGTTGACGGGCCATATGGGTAAGCACTTTCACCATGGTTGCCTCAAGCGGCGGGTTTTCACGGTTCAACAACGGATCAAGCAGCGAATCGGCCTCTGTAAGACTGCCCAGGTTCACCAGAATCCGGGCACGCAGGACAACAATGGCATCGGATTTGGAATCGTCGGGAATCTCTTCGAGCAATGCCTTCAATCGTTGGTTGCGGACTTCAAGCAGTCGTGCGTAGGCCGCCCGATCGGGCACGTTCAGAAGTCCGGCGTTGTATTCCTGCTGGATCGTGGAAAAGGAATTTCTGTAACCGGAAGTGTCGGTCTCGCCGCCACAACTCATGGCTGCCGCCAGCACGATTAATGCTGAAAAATATCTAAGTGTTCGTGACGTCATTGGCGCCTCTTATTCATTAATTTTTAACGTTAAGGATTTTACCACAAGCAGTTGGCGGGATCAAGCTCCAGTTCAGATGCGGATGTTCAAACATCTGGGCAGGCATTCGAATCGAGCCGGTAAGGTTCCTCCCGGCTCGCCGTCAAACTCCAGAGAGACGGCATCATCTTTGCAGAAGACTTCAAGGCTTTTGCACCTAAGTATGCGCACTTCCGGTCGTTTGTGGATGGTGCCGGTGAAAAGTCTGACGGAGTGGCGGACAATTGACAAGGGTGACATGTCGTCCACCAGTACGAGATCGAAACAACCGTCGTCCGGGCGGGCGTCCGGTGCGATGATCATGCCGCCGCCGAAGACACCGCCATTGGCCACGGCACCGATCAGAAAGCGGCCTTCAAGAATCTCTCCATCGCCGGTTTCCACCCGGATATGGGAACTGGAGAAATTGCGGATAGTGGACAGCAAGCCGGAGTAATACGCCAAGACGCCGCGCTTTCGTGCCGGAGTGTTCTCCAGGCGTCGTACCACCTCGGCCCCGATCCCGAAGTCCGCCACGTTGACGAAGTACCTGGGCGGCGAAGCCTGCGAGCCCAGGTATTTAATCCGTCCCGCGTCAATCAACCTGGGGGAAGCGTGCTTGATTCGTTGAATGGATGCCCGCAGATCACGGGGGATTTTCAAGCCCCGGATAAAGTCGGAGCCGGTGCCCGAGGGGATCATGCCCAAAGAGGCGTCATCGTTGATGGCCCGGTGCTCTCCTTCGTTGAAAAAGCCGTTGGCGATCTCGTTCAGCGTGCCATCTCCACCGACGCCGATAATCAGGTCGAAACCGTCACGCAACAATTCCCGGACAATCTGGGTGGCTTGCCGGGGGCGTTCGGTGAATACGAATTTAAATTCGTGGTAGTATTGCCGTACGGCTTCACGGATTATTTCCCATCGATCAGCGGTTCTTCCCCGGGCGGATAAGGGATTCACCACCAGATGGACGCGGCAAGATTCAGTCATGGCTTTTTTTATCGGGAGTGTCTTTTTGTTTTGCTTCCGGCGGGGACCAGGCCCACCGGGCTGTCAAACCGCCCAGGATGCCCACCAGGCCCGATACCCCGATGGACATCAACAACACGAGTCTAAGCATGTCACGGAAATCCTGCCCTGAGTTGAGCGTGTCCATTTCCTCATGCAATGAGGGCAGGAGCTTCTGCAACAGGGATAAAACACGCTCGAATCCTTCGGGGGTGATGAAAAACAAGGTGACGTAAGTGACCAGGGCGAAGATCAGTCCCCCGAAAAAGCCGCTAAGGCCGCCGCAAAGGGCTGCTTCTCCCGGAGTAGCGCGACGATTGCGGCGTTGAAACATCCATACTCCGATGGCGCCCCCTATGGCCATCCAGAACATAAAGAAAAGGTTCAGCAGGTTGACCAGCGGAATCAGGGATACCACGCCGGCACTACCGGCTCCGATCAGGATTCCCTTTGTGAGTGCTGTGGTTTGGCTGGGAGTTTTCATTTTAATCGCTCCACCTTTCCGGCGCCCCGGGGCGGGGGTGTGTTCGTAATGAGGATCCGTCCCTGCGGAGAAATGACTTTGTATAGCTGTGTGCGCTGCCGGCCGCTGCTGAAAGTCCGCCCCATGAAGCGCAGAACCCGGCGCACATATTCCCGTGTTTCCCGGTAAGGAGGGATGCCGTTGTGTTTGCGAACCGCTTCCTCTCCGGAGTTGTAAGCCGCCAGGATGAGGGACAGGGTTCCGTTAAAGCGTTTGCTGAGGTACTTCAAGTGGCGAATGCCGGCTTCCAGGTTTTCACTGCTGTTGAAACGGTTCTTTACACCGTAGCGCTTGGCTGTTTCCGGCATGAGTTGCATGATACCCACTGCGCCCTTGTGGGAAACCGCATACGGGTTGAAACCGCTTTCAGCTCTGGCAACGGCCCGCACCAGGGATTCGTTCAAGCCGTACCGGGTGGCCAGTTCGCGGATTTTCAAGGCTATCTCTCTGGTGGGGGAAGGCGAAACCCTGACGGTGCGGGTGGTGGTCGCTGGTTTTGTTGAACGGCGCAGGGCATTGCGGATTTCAATCCTGCCAAGGGGTTTCCGCTGGATCTTGATGTCTGCCCGCGCCGGTAGTGCCAGGGGAAAAAGCAGACAGACTACCCATATTCTTTTCATGACAGTCGGTTTTTCAGAATTTCAATGACCCGGGAACGCAAGGGTGTGAAATCGGTGATCCGTTTCCCTCCGGCCTGGGCAAAATCGCGCCTGCCGCCGCCACTGCCTTCCACCAGCCCGGCGATCTCCTTGATCAATTCGCCGGCATGGAATTGTATGGCCAATTCGTCCGCCACTGAAACGGTGATGGCGGATTTGCCGTTTACATTGGCGAAGAGAACGGCCAGTCCATGCAGCCTTTGCTTTAGTTCATCGGCCAATGTGCTGAGTTGCTTGCGGTCAAGATCGCCGAAAAATTCCACCACCGTTGCATTTCCGCCGATGGATTCGGCTTTGTCCAAGGTGGCCTTGAGGTCTGGCTGACTGTTTTGTCGGCGTATCGATTCCAGGCGCTTTTCCAATTCCCGGGCGTTGCGTTCCAACTGAATCAGGTGTTGCGGAAGTTTCTCCGGCGGTTGGCTGAAATGCTGCTGCAGGGAATGCAGATACTCCAGGCGTTGCTGGATGTGGGCAAAAGCCGGCGCGCCGCCAATGGCTTCTATGCGCCGGATTCCTGATGAGATCGAGGATTCGGCGGTGATCTTGAAAACACCGATTTCCCCGGTGGCTTCCAGGTGGGTCCCGCCGCATAGTTCGGTTGAAAAGTCCGCCACCTGGATCACCCGCACGATGTCGGAGTACTTTTCATCAAAAAAGGCGATGGCACCTCGGGAAACCGCTACGTCGTATTCTTCGGTGGAGGCGTTGATCCCCACATTGCGGCGGATCTGGCGGTTGACCAAGTTTTCAACCGTCTGGATTTCCTTGGGATCCAAGGCCTGAAAATGGGTAAAATCGAAGCGCAGTTTATCGGGGCCCACGTAGGATCCCGCTTGTTTGACATGCAGTCCCAGCACTTCGCGCAATGCGGAATGCAACAAGTGGGTGGCCGTGTGGTGGACCGCCGTGTCGCGGCGGCGTTGCGGGTCGATCTGCAGACGAACGCGGTCGCCGATGGCGATGCGTCCCCGGCGCAACCGGGCGTAATGCAGAAACGCTCCGCCTTCAGCCTTGCGTGTGTCCGTCACCTCGAAATAGGCGTTGTCCGTATACCCTTTGCCTCGGTCGCCTACCTGGCCGCCGGATTCGGCGTAAAAAGGTGTGCGATCAAACACAAGGATGCTTTCCGTGCCATGGTCACTGGATTGGATGTGTTGCACCGGCCGGCCGTCGCTGAAGATGGCCACGAGGGTTGCCGTGTCTTCAGTGAAATCGTAGCCGGTAAACCGGGTGGCCATCTGCGCCACCCCCTCCAGGTCGGGGCCCGCGGAGGTTTCCCGGCGTCGGGCGCGGGATTGTTCACGTTGGCGGTTTAATGCCGTCTGGAATCCCGGTTGGTCGATTTCAACGTTCTTTTCCTGTGCCAGGTCCGCGGCGAAATCCAGGGGGAAACCGTACGTGTCTGAAAGGGTGAACAGGTCTTCTCCCGGGATGACGGGCCGTGATGATTCAAGGGCCCGTTCCAATAGTTCATCGAAGCGCTTTAATCCGCGGGCCAGGGTTTGGGCGAAACGCTCTTCCTCGTTCAGGATGACCCGGGAGATGAAATCGGCGGAGAACTCGAGATCCGGGTATGCCGGGGCCATGACCTGGATTACGGTTTGGCAGAGGCGGTGGAGGAAAGGGGCTTCCTGGCCGAGGGAACGGCCATGCCGGGCGGCCCGGCGCAGGATGCGGCGCAGGACGTAGCCCCGGCCGTCGTTGGCGGGCAATACTCCGTCGGCTATCAGGAAAGTAAGGGCCCGGATATGATCGGCAACGACGTTGAGGGGAATGCGGGCGTCTGGGGCGTCGATTTCTGCGTCTGTGAGTTCAGCCGCTGCGTGGACAATGGGCAAAAACAAATCGGTGGCGTAGTTGCCGGACACGCCTTGCAGCAGGCTGGCCAGGCGTTCCAATCCCATGCCCGTGTCTATGGAAGGGGCGGGAAGGGGCGTCAGGCCGCCCGCTTCATCCCGGATGAACTGCATGAAAACCAGGTTCCAGATTTCAACGAATCGGGAGGGGTTGGCGACGAAATCCGCGGCGCCGTATGCTTCCCCGCGATCGAAGTGGATCTCGGAACAGGGGCCGCATGGGCCGGTGTCTCCCATCTGCCAGAAGTTGTCCGCCTCGTCCATGCGGACGATGCGAGTTTCCGGTACGCCAATTCTTTCCTGCCAGATCCGAAAAGCTTCGTCGTCTTCCCTGAAAACCGATACCCACAAGCGCTCAGGTGCAAAGCCGTATTCCCGGGTGAGCAATGACCATGCGTACTCGATGGCTTCTTCCTTGAAGTAATCTCCGAAAGAAAAATTGCCCAGCATTTCAAAAAATGTGTGATGAAAAGCGGTGCGGCCGACTTCATCGAAATCGTTGTGTTTGCCGGACACACGCATGCATTTCTGAATGGAAACGGCGCGGTTGTACTCCCGGGATTCCTGTTGCAGGAACACGCCCTTGAACTGGTTCATTCCGGCGTTGGTGAACAACAGGGTGGGATCCCGGGCGGGCACCAGCGGGGCGGACAAAACCCGGCGATGACCGTGGGTCTCAAAGAAAGTCATGAAACGTTCGCGGATCTCTTGGTGGTTCATAGGTCGTCTAAGTTGAGAAGGTTGTGGTCCTCTGGGCCTTCGGATTCGGCGTTTTCTCCATCGTTGCCGGCGATATCGGAGATGCGTTTTTCCATCTCTTCCGTGGCCATATCCTTTGTGGTCTGGACGCCGATTTTTTTGAGTTTGAATTCATCCACGTTGGAAGCCCATTTCAGGGCGTCCTCATAACTGATCAGGCCGCGTTCATAAAGAAAGTACAAGGATTGGTCAAAGGTCTGCATGCCGTATTGAGAAACGCCCTGGGTGATGGCTTCACGGATGAACTTGGTTTTTTCAGGGGTTACGATGCAGTCCTGGATAAACGGTGTTGTGATCATGATCTCCACGGCCGGAACCCGGCCTTTGCCGCTGGAGCGGGGTATCAGGCGTTGGGAAATAATGGCCTTGAGAACGGATGCCAATTGGATGCGGATCTGTTTCTGCTGGTGAGGCGGGAACATGGATATGATGCGGTTGATGGTTTCCGGGGCGTCCAGGGTGTGCAGGGTGGACAGCACCATATGGCCGGTTTCCGCGGCCAGGAGGGCGGTCTCTATGGTTTCCAGGTCACGCATTTCTCCAACCAGGATGACATCAGGATCCTCCCGCAGGGAACTGCGCAAGGCCCGGGCAAAGGAGTTTGTGTCTGAATTGACCTCCCGCTGATTGATAATGCACTTCTTGTCGCGGTGGAGGTACTCTATTGGATCCTCGATGGTCATGATGTGTTCCACTCGCTGGGTGTTGACATGGTCGATCATGGCTGCCAGGGTGGTGGACTTGCCGCTGCCGGTGGTGCCGGTGACCAATACCAGTCCCCTGCGTTCATCGGCGATTCGCTCCAACACAAGAGGCAAATTGAGGTCATGGATGGATCGGATCAGCGTGGGGATGATGCGCATGACGATACCGATGGCGCCCCGTTGCTGAAACACGTTGCAACGAAACCTGCCCAACCCGGGCACGCTGTACGACATGTCGATCTCATGATCCTGCTTGAATTGTTCTTTCTGGCGGGTGCCCATGATGGAGAACGCCATGGTGATGGTGTCCTCCTGCATGAGGCGTTTCAACTCCACAAGCGGGTGGAGGTTGCCGTCTATCCGGAGTACGGGGTGGTTCCCGACTTTGAGGTGAAGGTCGGACGCGTTGCGCTCTACTGCGATTTTAAGCAGGTCGTCAATGTTCATGAATCACGCCTCCGCCGTATATTATAAGCTTTTATGACAGGATATCAAGCCGGCACAGGTTTCTCGCAACGATCTGGGGCAATGTCGGATATGCTCTCAGCGGCGGCGTTCCGCTGAAAAAGAAAGTTGGCGAGAAAGGAGAGTCGGAGAGGGAAGAGAGCAGGCAAGAACTGCAGGAAGGATCATCTCCACAAATTCTCAACTCCTCAACCCTCTGGAACGACGCCCAGTCGTTCCACGTCTTTTACAACCATCTACGACATTTCGCGATATCTTTGGCAGAAATCCGTGCCAGGGATCGGTTTGACCGGAATCAGGCGGATGCACCCTCCAGGGGGTAGCGACGGCCTGCTTCCACGATTTCCACATCCGGGATACCTTGAGCCACCAGTTTTTCCCTCAGGCTCTGGAGAGAATCGGCTTCTCCGTGTACAAGGAAAATCTTTTTAAGCCGGTTCAGGTCGTGGCGTTCAAGCCACTCCAGAATTTCCCGGTAGTCCGCATGGGCTGAAAAGGCATTCAACGTGACGATCTCGGCTTTGACCGGGTAGCTCTTACCAAATATCTTCACCTGCGGCTGGCGCTCCACGAGTTTGCGACCCAAGGTGTTTTCCGCCATGAAGCCCACAATGGCCACGATGTTACGCGGGTCGCCCAGATGGTTCTTTAAGTGATGGAGGATGCGCCCGTTTTCAGCCATCCCGCTTGCGGATATGATGACCGCCGGGCCCTGGAGGTCGTTGATCTCCCGGGAACCCCTTACGGAGGTTACGTAGCGAATGGTTTCGAAACCGAATGGATTGATGTTCTTGGAAAGAAAGTAATCCACTGTTTCCTTGTCGAAGCACTCGGGATGAATCTTGAAAATCGAAGTGGCATTCACGGCCATGGGGGAATCAATGAAAATGGGCAGGGCCCGGATGCGGCGTTCCCGGATCAACTGGTGAATAAAGTAAATGAGTTCCTGGGTGCGTTCAATGGTAAATGCGGGAATGATCACCTTGCCGCCGCGGCCTGCGGCACGCCGGATCACCGCTTCCAGGGAATCGCGCGCCATGCCCATGGAATCGTGCAGGCGGTTTCCATAGGTGCCTTCAAGTACCAGGTAATCCATGGAAGGCATGATTTCCGGATCCCGGAGAATGGGCAGGTTGGGGCGGCCCAGGTCGCCGGAAAAACCGACACATGTGCCTTCCCGAGTCGTCAGGTGCACCGTCGCTGCGCCCAGGATATGGCCGGCATCGTAAAAAACCGCCTGGATACCGGGAAGCGCTTCAAAAGGCCGGTGGTAGTTGTGCGTGGTGAAATGCTGCATGGTATTCACCACTTCCTGGCTGTTGTAAAGCGGCTCATAGGCGATGAGATCGCGTTCCGGATGCTTACGGGCTTTTTCTTTCAGGTATTCATGGTCCTTTAATTGAATATAAGCGCTGTCGAATAAGATGATGTTGGTGATGTCGCGGGTGGCTGATGTGGCGAACACCGGGCCGGTGAATCCTCTTTTAACCATGATGGGCAATGCCCCCGAGTGGTCGAAATGGCCATGGGTAAGTATGATGGCGTCTACATCGGCCGGTTTGAAAGGCTGTTCGCGGTTTTTTTCATAGGATTCCTTGCGGTGTCCTTGGAACATGCCGGCATCGATCTGCAGGGTATGGCCGTCGACATCCAGGAAATGTTTGGAACCGGTAACCTCCTGGCAGGCTCCGTGCGAGTAGAATTCAATTTTCATGTCCCCACTATAAGGGTGAGTGCCGCGTAATGCAATAGGTTGCTTGACACGATGAAGGCGGGAGGATATATTGGGTGCGATTGCGGGACATGCGAATGACCCTTCAAATTTTTGCCCTGACTGCTTTGATTGCGATTCCTCTGGCCATGGCGCTTTGGGTGCTGGATCGCCTCGAGAAGCACCGCAAACAGCGGGCCTCTGAGAGTTTCCTGTTATTTGCCGGCACCCATCCGGATCCGGGGCGGAACCTGCGAGGCATGCGGCGGGTGTTGCTGCCGCCAGACCTTGAAGTCTCTCTGACCGCGCTGTCCGAAGATGGTCGCCGGTTGCGGGGACGTTTGCGAGACTTGTCCCTCAGTGGCGCCGCCGTGGTTGTCAGGGGCTCGCGGCGTCATCTGAAACCCGGAATGGAGGTGAAGGCCGCCACCTTCGTCACGCCCTTGAATCGCTTTCGTATTGAGCGCATGCGCCTCGTTCGGATCGGCACCGCCCCGGAACGTCACTTGACGGCCTTCCAGTTTCAACGCATCGACAGCAAGCAGTTTGATGAACTGCAACGCTTCCTGGGGTACCTTGAGCGTTTCCAGAAAAATGAAACTGCCGGGCATTGAATTCCCGCATCGCCGGCTTTTTGTCTCTCTTTTCGGCGATGCCGTTTTCCTGGTCGGTGGAACTGTACGCGATTACCTGTTGTCCGGAGCGCGTAGTGGAACCCGTGATATCGACCTGGTGGTGACCGGACGCACGTACGATGAGATCGAGGCGACTTTGGCCCCCCATGGCCGTACCGGTACGGTGGGGAAGAGTTTCGCCGTGGTCAAGTTTACGGCAGACGGGATTACTTACGACGTGTCCGTGCCCAGGCGTGATGTGCGCCGTGATCCGGGCAGCCATTCGCACCAAAACTTCGACATTCAAGCGGGCCCGCAGATCTCTCTGGCAGAAGATCTGGGGCGCCGCGATTTTACATGCAATTCAATGGCTCTTCGGCTCCGTGACGATGAATTGGTCGATCCATTCAACGGCAGACAAGCACTGCTGCAAAAACGGATCGTGATGACCGGTCCGGATACCTTTGCGGATGATCCGCTACGGATCCTGCGTTGCGCACGCTTTGCCGCAGTTCTGGGATTCCGGGTGGATGCGGAGATTACACGGCTGGCTCCGTCCATCCGTCTAGATGAATTGAGCCGGGAACGCATCCAGGAAGAACTGTTCCGCCTGCTCCTGGAGTCCCACCGGCCTTCACAAGGGTTGGACCAGTATTTCCGTCTGGCCGTGCTCAAGCAGCTCTTTCCCGAACTGGATCGTTTGGCCCTGACCATCCAGGATGCCGGGTTTCATCCTGAAACCGATGCCCAGGGGCACCATACGGTTTGGGCGCATACCTGTATCACCGTGGACATCGCCCGGCGCTGCGCCCGCCTTGTGGACCTGGATGAAGCCCGCTCCCTGGCATTGCTGCTGGGGGCGTTGCTGCATGATATCGGGAAAGCCGTGACCACTTCATGGGAATTCAAACGTGGGCGCATGACCGTGACTTCTCCATTCCACGATTCCAGGGGAGTGGACATGGCCGCTGATCTGCTGGAAAGGATCAACGTCGAAACCCGGCACGGGTTTCCCCTGAAACGGGTGGTGCTGGATCTGATCCGTAACCATCATCGGATTTTTGAGTTGTACCGTAACCGTGATGAGATCGGCTTCAAGGCGGTCGCCCGCCTGGTCAAGGATATGGAAGGTGAGGACCTGCTGTTGTCTTTACTGGATTTCGCGGATCGAAGCTCCCGTGAAAAGGATCCATTGCGATTTGCTGAACCGGATGACATTTTCGCCTGGTTTCGGGAGCGCAAAAAGGAATTCAACCTGGACAAGGATACCATTCGCCCCTTGATCATGGGACGTCATCTGATCAAGGCGGGAGTCCGACCTGGACGCACCATGGGTCGCTGGCTGGAGAGGCTTTACGAACGGCAATTAAACGGGGAGTTCTCCAACGTGGAGGAGGGAATGTCCCTTTTCCGGCAAATGGATGCTGAAGCAGAGAAGTCGTCTGCACGCGAAGATTCCGCAAACGATTCGGGCCGAGATTCCTCGCGTTAATCCTGCTGATAATCCGGATCGATGACCGTTTCCAGGAAGGACTTAAGGTCTTTCGGTACCGCGGTGAATTCGATACCCGCTTCGCGGTGGTGAATCAACGAAGAGTGGCGGCTGATCCAGCGGATAGTCCCCTGCAATTCGAAATGCCGGTTCGGAGCGGTAATGGCTATTCTTACCTGCGGATTCGCGGGCAGGTGCGCGCTGGAGATCCTCATCCCGCCGATGGAGATGTTGATCAACAGGGCCGGTACGTCGTTCAGGAGCAAATGCAGGCTTTGTTTGAGCCGCAGGTGTCGGCGGCGTTCCTTGCCGGTGAAATCAGGGACTGGCGCAGTCTGGTGCACATCCTGAATGGCCGTTTTCAACTCATGGAAAAAAGCCGTGTCGGAAAATCCGCATTTGAGACAAGCGGTTGCCTCGTCTTTCAACTCGATGCCGCATCCCGGACACAGCAGTTTGGCCATGTTTTCATTTCTCCGTCAGGGCGGTTCAATTCTACTGGGTAACCCACGGGAATGCAAATACCGGATTTGCTGACCTGCGTGCTTTTTTCTGGTATCCTGGATTCTAATGATCCCGATCAGGATTGGGGAGGCAGATATGACCGCTGAAAACGATCCCGTTGCCGCTGTTTCCGTCCGTTGCCGCCTTTTGAGGACCGGTGCCCGGATTCCCTGTGCGGCCCATCCTGGAGATGCCGGATTGGACCTGTTCGCCTTGGATGCGTGTGCGATCCCCCCCGGGGAATGGCGAAGAGTGGGGACGGGTATCGCAGTAGAAATTCCGCCGGGAATGGAGGGCCAGGTGCGTCCACGCAGCGGCCTGGCCTGGCGGCACGGGGTTACCGTATTGAACGCTCCAGGAACGGTTGACAGCGGTTACCGGGGGGAAGTCATGGTCATCCTAATCAATCACGGCTCAGGAGTGTTCAGCGTAAGCCCGGGTATGCGCATCGCCCAGCTGGTCATTCAGTCAGTCGCTGCAGTGCAATTGGAGTGTGCAGAAGACTTGAGCCCGAGTCAACGGGGTAGCGGGGGGTTCGGTTCCAGCGGTATCGCCGATCCGTCCACTCCTCAGGAGAATCGTCGCTAGTGAGCCCGCCTCCCCGGGTTGTGTTTTCTTGAACCCGGTCTTGACACACCCGCCGGCCTTCCGGTACACTGCAGCATTCATTCAGGAGTGATAAGGCATGAACGACAATGCAAAGATCACCTCTCTCACTGACGAGGATTTCGATATCCAGGTGGCCGCTGGAACCGTGTTGGTGGACTTCTGGGCTTCCTGGTGCATGCCCTGCCGCCTGCAGGGCCCCATCCTGGATCGCGTGGCTGCAAGCGTAAAGCCTGGTGGAGTCCGTATCTACAAGCTCAATGTGGATGAGCAGCCCCGCACTCCGAGCCGTTTCCAGATCAACAGCATCCCTACCTTGTTGTTGTTCCTGGACGGTCAAGTTGTCCGGCGCATGATAGGCCTCCAAGATGAAAAATCCCTGATGGCAGCGCTTGGAGCCTGAATTTCGACTATTTCGCCTGATCCATGAACCATGATCCCGGCAATTCTCGCGTGATCCGCATCCGTGGCGCCCGGGAGCACAATCTGTGCGGCCTGGACGTGGATATTCCCATTGGCCGCATGACGGTTATCACGGGAGTTTCCGGATCCGGGAAATCTTCGTTGGCCTTTGATGTACTGTTCCGGGAAGCTCAGCGACGCTACCTGGAATCCTTTTCAACCTATGCCCGCCAGTTTTTGGACCGCCTGGGAAGCCCGGCGGTGGATGGTGTGGAATTTCTCCCCCCGGCGGTGGCGGTGAGGCAGCGGCGCGGGGTAGCGGGTACTCGCTCCACCGTTGGAACCCTATCCGGGGTTTTTGATCTCATGCGGCTTTTGTATGCCCGTCTGGGTGAAATACCTTGTGACAGCCCCGAACTGGTGTTGGACCGCAACCTCTTCTCATTCAATTCTCCGCGCGGGGCCTGCCCGCATTGTCATGGACATGGACTGGAGGATCGAGTGGATCCCGACCTGTTGGTGGCGGATTCGCGCCGGAGCTTGCGACAGGGAGCATTGGCAATCACCACGCCTTCAGGTTATCTGGTCTACTCCCAGGTCACCATGGAGGTGCTGGACCGGGTGTGCCGCGCCCATGGCTTCGATGTGGATACCCCTTGGCAGGATTTGACTCCGGAGCAGCGGGAGGTGGTTCTTTACGGCAGCCGACGCATCCGCATACCTTTCGGGAAACACCCGTTGGCGTCTCGCTTGAAATGGAAGGGGATTACCGCCCGCCCGCGCGTGGAGGGGGAATACCGGGGAATTGTCCCGGTGATTGAGCAGATTCTGAAACAAAAACGCAATCGCAATGCCCTGCGTTTCGCCCGCACGCGGCCTTGTCGTCAATGTGGCGGCAGCCGTTTGGGCCCGGAAGCCCGGAGCGTGCTGTTCCGGGGCCGGCATATCGGAGAACTGGCAGCCCTGACGGTGGATGAGTTGGGCGGGTGGTTGTCCGGGCTGCTTCCCAAGGACCGGGAGCAGGGTGTACTGCCTGCCATTCGTACGGCCTTGATCCAACGGTTGGATTTGTTGCGAGAAACCGGTCTGGGGTACTTGCGCATGGATCGTGGCGCCGCCAGCCTCTCCGGGGGCGAATACCAGCGTGTCCGTTTGGCTGCCGGCATCGCCGCGGGTTTGACCGGGGTGCTTTACGTGGTGGATGAACCCTCCGCCGGCATGCATCCCCGTGACCGGTCGCGGTTGCTGCAGATGCTCATGCGTCTGAGCCGCAGGGGGAATACGGTTGTATTGGTGGAGCATGATGCCCAGGCGGTGGCGGCCGCGGACTTCATGATCGACCTGGGACCGGGTCCCGGGGCGGACGGCGGCCGGGTCGTAGCGACCGGGAAACCCTTGGAAGTGATTGCCGAGGCCCGGGCGGGGAAACATGCCCGCAGTTTGACCCTTTCCCATTTTGTGCGTGCGGAATCAATGGTATTGAATCCCCCGGTTGCCGGCGGTACACAGGTGATGCTGCGTTTGGCGAATGTCCGCTTCCACAACCTTAAGGGCGTGGACGTGGCTTTCCGAACCGCGGCCTTCAACGTGGTGAGTGGGGTGTCCGGGGCCGGCAAGTCCAGCCTGGTTTCCGGAGTCCTGGCGCCGGCGGTGCGGTCGCGACTCAATGGGGAAACACTGCCGCCCAATCTGGATACCCTTGAGGGGGCGGATCAAATCCATCGGGTACTGCAGGTGGATCAATCACCGATTGGACGCACGCCGCGAAGCAATCCCGCCACCTACACCGGAATGTTCGGATTTATCCGGGATTTGTTTGCCCGTTTGCCGGAATCTCTGGATCGGGGCTGGGGGCGGGGGCGGTTCTCTTTTAACACCGCCGGAGGACGATGTGAGTATTGCCAGGGTGCCGGACGCAGTCAGGTGGGGATGCAGTTCATGGGCAATGTCGAGGTGACTTGTCCGCAATGCCGGGGATTGCGTTTCAACGCGGAAACCCGTTCAGTGCAATGGCGGGGACTGGGGATTCACGAGATCCTGGAACTGACCGTGAATGCGGCGATGGATGTATTCGCCGGTGAGGAAAAAATTCTACGTATCCTGGAAACGCTGCAGCAGCTTGGGCTGGGATACCTGACCCTGGGGCAGAGTTCCTCAACATTGTCCGGAGGCGAAGCCCAACGGGTTAAGCTGGCTGCAGAGCTCTCCCGCCCGGCAGGCGGCCCGGCCTTATACGTGCTGGACGAACCTTCATCCGGCCTGCACCCCCATGACATCCAACAACTCATGCAGGCGATCTCCGCCCTGGTGATGCGCGGTCATACCGTGGTGGCCGTAGAGCATCATCCCGAAGTGATCGCCGCGGCCCATCATGTGGTCGATCTTGGGCCGGAGGGTGGCGATGCCGGCGGCGAAGTGGTGTTTCAGGGTACTCCGGATAAACTGACGAAATGCCGGTCTTCGCATACGGGGGCGGCAATGCGCGGCGAGATCCCGCCCGTAGGCAGGCCCTCGGGGCCGGGGGTTGATCAATGGATTCGTTTCACCGGTGTTTCCACCCACAACCTCAAAGGTGTAGATGCGGCTTTTCCGCGGCAACGGCTCACTGCGGTGTGCGGGGTTTCAGGCAGCGGCAAATCCTCTCTGGTGGCGGATACGTTGCTGGGTACGGGGCAGAACCGTTTCCTGGAGAGTTTTCCGGCTTACGCGCGACGCCTGCTGCTGCGTCACCATGATGCCGAGTTCGCCGGGGTTTCGGGATTGTGCCCGGCGCTGGCCCCCGCCCGGGCCGGACACGGGCCGCCCAATTCCCGCTCCACTGTAGGTACCGTCAGCCGTACCCAACCGTTGTTGCGTCTGCTGTTTTCTCGCTTCGGAGAATCCTCAGGGCCTCGTCTTGATGCAGCTGCGTTCTCGCCCAATCGCCATGAAGGGGCATGTCCGGCATGCGGGGGGCTGGGCTACAGCCGGGTTTGCGATCCTGAGCGCCTGGTGGCGGAGCCGGAGCGGACCCTGGCCGAGGGCGCCTTGGCGGATCACCCCCGGTTGCGATTCTTTGCCTCAGTGGACGGTCGTCATATGGCCGTGCTGCGCACCGCCGCTCACGAATTGGGCATGGACGTTTCACTTCCCTGGCGTGACCTTGATGATGCCGCTCGTGATTTGATCTGCCATGGTACGGGGCCGCGGCGTTATCGCGTGGAATGGCATTATCGTCGTGGCCGCCGCAGCGGGATCCAGCGGTTTGAATCCACATGGCCCGGCCTTTGCGGCCTTGTTGAAGAGGAATACTCCAGGGTTCATGGGGATGCCCGGGGCCGGGTCCTCGACACTTTGATGAAGAACCGGCCTTGTGCGGCATGCGGAGGCCGCCGGTTGCGGCCGGAATCTCTGGACTTCCATTATGCCGGAGATTCGATTCACCGGCTTGGAGAAATGGAGTGTCGCCATCTGGCGCAACGGTTGCGGCGCCGCCCTGAATCCCCTGAGTCATCCCTGTTGCAGCGGCTTGTGGCCAGGCTGGACACATTGACGGAATTGGGAGTGGGGTATTTGGCATTGAACCGTGCATTATCCACCCTTTCAAGGGGCGAGGTTCAACGAATCCGCCTGGCGGGGATTCTCGGCGCCACCTTGTCAGGGACCGCAATTGTCCTGGATGAACCGTCCCGGGGCCTGCATCCGGCCGACACGGATCATCTCCTGGCGCAGATCAGGAGGTTGTTGCGGCTTGGGAACACGGTGATTATGGTGGAGCATGACTTGCGCCTGTTGGCGGCGGCGGACCACTTGCTGGATCTGGGGCCGGGGGGCGGGCGGCACGGCGGCAGGATCGTCGCCCAGGGGGCGCCCGCATCCCTGCAAGCCGAAAAGGGTTCGCTGACGGCCGCCTGGTTGCGCAAAGAAAGGAAGATGACCCGCCATCAGGTCAAGCCGCAGGCCCGCAGTTGGGTCCACCTGCAAGGTGCCCGGGCCAACAACCTGAAGAACGTATCCGTAACTTTTCCGCGGGAACGACTGACCGCCGTGACCGGGGTTTCCGGAAGCGGCAAAACCAGTCTCGTGTTTGATGTACTCGAACCATCCGTTCGGCACCACATGGCGGTGAACCTGCATTCCGTTTCCGGTATCGATGGTATCGAGACGGTTTCAGCCTTTAGCGGCGGCGTGGCTGGAATGAATGCGCGGACCTGCCCGGCGGTGGAGTGCGGTGTGTGGCGTCATTTCCAGGAACGCTTCGCCTCAGGAAAGGATGCGCGCCAAGCCGGTTTGTCCAGGCGTTATTTTGCCTGGTTGTCGGCGGCCGGCTCGTGCCGGGAATGCGGCGGGGCCGGCCGGGTTAAAGTCAGCCTTGATTTTCTCAATGACCTCTGGGTGCCTTGTGAAGTCTGCCGGGGCAGTCGCTTCGCACCCCAGGTATTGGCCTGCCGCTGGCAGGGCTTTTCCCCGGCGGATGTGCTTAGAATGACTGTGGATCAGGCCCGGAAAGCATTTTCCGGAGAGCGCGGATTGCGGGAACCACTGGATCAGCTGGCCCGGGCCGGCTTGGGGTACCTGCAACTCGGGCAGGGGGGGCATACCCTTTCCGGCGGCGAAGTGCAGCGTTTGCGCATGTGTGCGGCCCTGATGAGTACCAGGGATTCAGGCCGGTTCGATTCCCAATTGATCCTTTTGGATGAACCCGCAGCTGGTCTGCACCCGGAAGATGCCCGTCGGTTATTGAGGTGGTGGAGTGAACTGGTTGGTATGGGCGCCACCGTGGTGTTGATCACCCATCGTCCTGAGATCATCGAACAGGTCGACTGGGTGGTGGACCTGGGCCCGGGTGCCGGAAACCGCGGCGGCGAAGTCGTGGTGCAGGGAACTCCCCGGACTGTAGCCGATCATCCGGATTCCCGTACGGGCCGTCACCTTTTTACTTAACCCGTATTCCCAACGGAGATCCGCCGCAATGGTGGATAAAACTGCGGCCAACAATCTTTGATAAAGGCGGGTTAGAGGTATCCCAGGGTCTCCAGGCGTTTCTGCAATTCGGGATCCGGTTTGGTGCCCGCCGGTCGCTGGAGTTTTTTAAAGGCGGTACGCAGATGACGCCGCAATCCAGTGATTTGGGGCATGAAGCTGCGCATCAGGTCCGGCCGCTCTTCAGCCAAGTTGCGGGTTTCTCCGGGGTCCGACTCGAGGTCGTACAATTCCATGCCGCCGGTGACCCGGGGCAGGGGGGTGAAGTATTCCAGGCTTTCCTGGGGGAAGTCGTAATTGACGATTATCTTATACCGGCCCCGGATCAAAGCGAGTTTGGGGGGGATCTTTTCCAACATGCGGCAAAGCGACAGCGAAGAGAAAAGGGTGCGGGCCGGTTCTTCGCTGCTTTCCGCGGCCATTAGGTCCCGGCCGTCAATCTGGCCGGCGAGTTCGGCGGGCAGGGAGATGCCGCAGGCGGCGAGTACGGTTGGCATGATGTCGACTACGGCTGCGGGGGAATCAACCTTGCGGCCGGCATGGCGGTTGCCGGGAAACTTGATCATCAAGGGTACGCGAATCAACTCTTCGTACAGTCCATGACCGTGTTCCCAACCTTGGTGTTCAAAGAACTCTTCGCCGTGATCCGACATAAACACCACCATGGCGTTGCGGTAAAGCCGCCGGCTTTTCAACTCCGCCACGAATTGCCCGAAGTAGTGGTCGAACGCCAGTATTTCGGCGTGGTAAAGGTCGCGATAGGCTGCGGCCTTTTCGGAATCAGACTCCGGTTTGAAAGTTTCGGGCCCCCGGGGGGTTTTGAGCCGCTTGAAGCGGGATTCAGGTCGGATGCGCCGCAGGAATTCCGCCGGCGGCTCGTACGGTTGATGGATCTGGTAGGTGTGAAGAAAAAGGAATAGGTTGGGAAAATCCGCCCTGCGCATGAATTTCAGGGCGAGGCGGAAAAGGGTCTGCCCGGAATCGGCGGAACCGCGGTGGGACAATTGGCTCAGCGGGCGATAGAGGTCGAACCCGCGGGAGAAACCAAAATGGGGATGCACGTATCCACCGCCGTTCAAGCTGACTGTAACATAGCGGCTGGAAAGGGCTTCGACCAGGCTGGGGATCTCCTTGGGCAACCGGCTGTGCCGGTTCATCTGCAAACGGGTTTCATCGCGCCCTGTAAACAGGTTCATGAACGAAGCAAGGGTCCAGGAACTCTGTGCATATGTGTGCTGGAAGTCCACGCTTTCCGTTTTGAAACGGTCCAGATTGGGTGTGATCGACGCGCCGTTTACCTTCATGCCGACGCAGTCCCACCTGAGGGTGTCCAGGCCGATGACCACGACCAGTTTGCGCTGCTCGGCGGGCAAGCGGCTATACAGGATGGGGTAAGTGAACGTAATGATCCCTTTGCCGGTTGCGGTAAAGGTGATTTCATCTTGGGCTTCGAGCTTTAGATCCTGAATCAGCAGGTGATTCCCTCTTCCCTGGATATCGGTTTTGTGCAGCGGTATGGTGTCATCGCCACGTTTCACCGCCAACTGGATTGCAGTGACCGCGTTTCTGGAGAATGGCTCCACGGACACATACATATGAAAACGCCGGGCTCCGGTAACGTCCGGGCGCCAAGTGACGGTGCGACTCTTGCCGGATACAACAAAGTAGTGGATGCGGTTCGACACCACGTCCCAGAAGCGGCGCCGTTTTTCGCCGGCAACAAAGTGGAGAAGGGAGCCTTCGGGCTCCCAGGTGAAATTCTCGGTATCGTTGACCGGCTGGAGTGGTTGCAGCCGTTGAAAGGGTTCCGCCTCACTGGAAGGCAAAAACACGATTATCCCGGCCGCCACGGCCAGAACCGCGGCGGACAGCCAAATCGTGGATCGGCGCTTACCGCCGTGTTTGCGTTGATGAGAAGCTGTGCTCATTGCCGTATTGTATGCCAGCGCCACGTGGGAATCAAGGCGCCGGCAGGCTTGACCCTAATTCCCGTGCCGCGTACACTGTGTTCCGAGGTGACGGCAATGAAAAACAGGGAGGCTTCCCTGGAAGAACTGGCCGGATTGCTGGCCATGATGGACGATGTGTCTTTGATCCGCGGTTTTTTGCAGAGCCTGCTTACACCCCGTGAGATTTCGGACCTGGCCGGACGCTGGGAGTTGGTGAAACTGATCGATGCCGGCTGGACCCAACGGGATATCGCGGCGCACCTGGGCATGAGTCTGTGCAAGATCACCCGGGGCGCCCGGGAGTTGCGGCGTCCGGATGCCCCTTTTCGACGCGTGTTGCGCCTGCGGGAGAAGTGGATGACAACACCGGTTGATTCCGGTAAGGGTTGAGCCTTTCCCGGGCATCTGATATAGTTGGGAAGCGCCGCCCCCATGCCAGGGGAGCGCGGCGACGGCCGGAAGGAGACGAACATGCAGGTTGCGAAGATGGCATCGGTTTTGCTCATGGTATTGCTGCTGCTGGGTTGCGGGGGAGGTGCCGATGATACGGAGAAAGCACCTGTCAGCTTGGAAGGTGAAGTGGCCCGATCCAGTTATGCCGTGGGATACAATTACGGCAACAACATCCGGCGCATTGCCGGTGAAATGGACATTGATGCCCTGTTGGCCGGCGTGCGGGACGCCTATGAAAAAGGTGAGGCCCGGATGAAGCCCGAAGAATTGCAACAAAGATTGCAGCAGTTTCAGAAGGATGTCATGCAGCGGGACCAGGCCCAACGCCAGGAAGAATCGTCCCGCAATATCGCCGAGGGTGATGCGTTTCGCCAAGCCAATGCCAAGAAGCCCGGAGTCAAAGTGACCCCTTCGGGTCTGCAATATGAGGTGATCAAGCCGGGAAATGGCCCGGTTCCCAAACCCAGCGACCGGGTGCGGGTTCATTATCACGGCACCTTGGTTGACGGCACGGTGTTTGACAGCTCCGTTCAGCGCGGGGAGCCGATTACTTTCCGCCTTGACCGGCTGATCCCCGGTTGGGTGGAGGGCATTCAACTCATGAAGGTTGGCGCAAAGTACCGTTTTGTCATCCCACCCGAGTTGGCCTACGGCCAGCGGGGCTCACCGCCAAAGATCGGGGCTGACGCCACGCTGGTGTTTGAAGTCGAATTGCTGGGAATTGAAAAGTAGTCCCCCGGCGCGGCCGCCTGGGGGTGAACCCGTATCCCGGCGGGGGTTTCAGCGGGGGCCTGTTTTGCTGGTTTCCGCTGCGCATCTGGTACACGACATTTACACCGGGTTCCTGCCGCCATTGTTGCCCATCCTGGTGGAACGTTTGGGCATCGGCTACACCGTGGCCGGGCTGCTCGCGGTATTGCAACGGGTCCCCACCCTGCTGAACCCCCTGGTTGGGGCCATGGCGGAACATCTCTCGCCCCGCCGCCTGATGGTGGGAGCGATTCTGTGTACTTCCGTGGCCATGAGTTTACTGGGAACCGCTCCAGGGCCAGTGTCTCTCGGCGGACTGCTGCTGGTGACCGGTATCAGCGCCGCGGTGTTTCACGTTCCCTCTCCCGTGATGATCCGTCGCCTGGCTGGAACCCGACTCGGGCACGGGATGAGCCTGTTTATGCTGGGGGGAGAAACAGCGCGCACCTTGGGGCCGCTGGTCATCCTGGCCGCGGTTTCGCTGTGGGGGATTGACGGTACATGGCGCTTGATCCCCTTTGGCCTCGCCATGGCCCTGGTGTTGAACCGCGGCCTGGCCAGAACCTTCTCGCGCTTTTCCGCATCACCAAGGCGTCGCACTCCCGCGGCACCTGCGGCGCGGCGTGCCAGGCGGTTCTTCTTCTTGGTGGGGGGATACCTCTTGTGTCGCGCAGGGATCAAGGCCGCGCTTACGATCTTTCTGCCCGTATACATGCGTCAGCGTGGATTTACTCTTTGGGGTGCCGGTGTCTCTCTCTCGGTACTGCAGTTTTCCGGTGCGGCGGGCACATTGTGCTGGGGCGCCTGGTCCGATGCCCTGGGGCGACGAAAAACCCTGATGCTGGCGGGGATCCTGACGCCCCTGTTCATGTTGGGCTTTTCGGCAAGTTCAGGTTTGATCGGCTGGGGTTTTTTGGTGGTTCTGGGGTTCACCCTTTTCGCCCAGGGACCGGTGCTGCTGGCGCTGGTCCAGGATGTAGGCGGGAGGCGTCCTGAATTTTTCAACGCCGTCTACATGACCGTCAATTTTATTATCAACGCCCTGGCGGTTCTGGCTCTGGGTTGGGGAGGAGACCGGTTCGGTATGTTGTCAGTGGTTCCGTTCACGGCGGTGCCGGGATTCGCGGCGTTGTTTTTCGCCTGGAAGATGAAAAACGCTGCTGTTGAAGGCATTTGACAATTTCGGGAACCGGGTTCTATAATTGGGGACGATGCGGAGAGAAACGGTGGCGGTGACTATAGCCGGGTCCGACTCCGGGGGGGGTGCGGGCATCCAGGCGGACTTAAAGACTTTTTCTGCCTGCGGAGTGTTCGGCGCCAGCGTTATCACAGCGGTGACCGCTCAAAACCTCGATGGTGTGTATGCCATCCAGGCCGTAGATCCCGACGTGGTGCTGCGTCAGTTGCGGGCCGTGTTGGATGGATTCCCCGTTAAAGCCGTGAAAACGGGCATGCTTTTTTCCCGGGAGATTATCAGAACCGTCGCAGCGGAGCTGGCGGACCGTCCGCGTATCCCGGTGGTCGTGGATCCGGTTTTCGCCGCCACATCCGGAGGGCGGCTTATCCGGGAGGACGCGGTGGAGTCTTTGATTGACAGGTTGTTCCCTCTGGCCGCCCTGGTCACGCCGAATATCCCCGAGGCCGAAGCGCTTCTGGGAAAAGAGTTGGCTTCACCGGAACACTTGGAGGCAGCCGCGCAAACACTTTACCAACGCTTCAATGTCCCTGTGCTGATCAAGGGCGGACATTTGCGTGGGGCGGCACTGGATGTGCTGGTCACTGACACGGGTGTTCGCAAATTCGTAATCCCCATGGTAAACGGCGTCAACAACCACGGCTCGGGTTGCACTTTTGCTTCCGCGGTGGCGGCCTGGCTGGCCAGGGGCGCCGGCCTGGAGGATGCGGTGTCCGAGGCCAAGGAATACACCAGTCGCACTTTGATCTATTCCGTGAAACTAGGTCCCGGCCAGCAGGTGATGAATCATTTCTGGCGCATTCCGGACCCCCATGGGGATCTCGAACAATGATTCGAACCGCGGTGAAGCGATGATTATCGACACCGACGGAGCCTGTGCGGGCAACCAGTTCAAGAACAATTCAGGTGGGTGGGGCGCGGTGATGCGCATTAATGGACAGGTTGAGGAAATTTCCGGCGGGGAGCGGAACACCACCAACCAGCGCATGGAGATCCTGGCCTGCATTCGTGCCTTGGAGACCTGGGGGTTTCCGGGTGCGAAGTTGGCATTGCGCTCCGACAGCGCCTACCTGGTCAACTGCATGCACCAGAAATGGTATGTCCGTTGGCGCCGCAACGGTTGGCGCAACGCCAAGCGTCAGCCCGTGGAAAACCGTGACCTTTGGGAGCGACTGCTGGAATTGGTGGAGTCCATGGAGGTTCGATTCACCAAGGTGAAGGGGCATTCCGGAGATGAATGGAACGAGCGGGCGGATGCCCTGGCCCGAAGGGGAATGACCGAATGTTGCGGCTGACCTTTTGCCACCGGGTGTATTCGGCCAGAGAGAATCATCTTTTCGAAACACAGCGTCAACGAGGCGGATAGCATGATCATACCTGTATCCTCGGGCAAAGGCGGGGTGGGGAAGACCACTTTCGCCTTGAATGTGGCCCTGGCCCTGGCCAGGCGGCGCAGCACCGTGCTGGTTGACCTTGACCCGGGTACATCCAGCTTGCGCTCCTTTCTCGACATGCCCATCCAGCGGGACCTGTTTCATTATATCAAGCGCGATGTGCCCTTGAAGGAATGTGCCCTGGGCTTGAACCGCAACCTGGACCCGGAGGGCTTATTTCGAAATTTTCGCGTGATTGCGTCTCCCGCCAATTTTATCGATGAGATCGTGAACATGGATTCGGGCCACGTCGAAAAGTTGCAGCGGGGCCTCATGGAGTTGAATGCCGATTACGTCATCCTGGACAACCGGGCCGGATTGGACCGGCATGTCCTCGAATTCATGCCCCTGGACAATTCGGGCATCCTGATTTTTACGCCCCGGTTGCGGGCCGCCACGATCACGGCGGCAGAAATGGTACGCGCCGCCCTGACCCGTGCTTGTCGTCACGTATTGACCGCCCCGGATGATGACCTGGCGGTGATGGCCGGGCGGGAACTCGAGGATCCCCGGGATTACCTGGCCAAACTGGACAGCTTGTCTCATGATCCGGATGGGGCCGTATTCGATCTGTGGCTGGAGTGGGTGCGGCAGCGCATTGGGGATTGTCTTCTGTGGCGGATCCTGGAAAGGCTGGTTTCAAGTTACCGGGTTTTCTTTCTGCTGAATCAATTCGACAGTGTCGAGGAGTCAGCGGACCAGGTGGTGCGTCCCTTCATGGAGCGCCTTTACCAATCGGTTTCCCGGCGAATTACCGCTATCAACATGGGATGGATCGTGGACAGTGAAGAGATTCGTCGCTCTGGAGAAGCCGGCCTGCCGTACCTGTTGATGCAGTATTACAAACGCCGCCGCAAGGACCCGGAAGCGGAACGCTGGGAAGGATTCCTGCGGGACCTGGCCGGACTTCAGCAACGTCCCGTCCGTCGCCAGCAAACGGTACTCCTGGACGATGAACTCAACCGCCAGGTAGATCTTCTCAACCGCATGTACGTTCACAATGCGGGGCGTAACCCGGAGACCAACCTTGATTTCATTGTTGAGCGCATGATCGGATTTACGTTGAACACCACCCACCGTTGCGGCCTGCGCCGCTTTTTATCCCCCTTGGAGTGGTTGCGGGAACTGCAAACTTGGGTTTAACTGCGGATGCCCAGCAACCGGTTGAGTTTTGACTGGTCGAACCCAATCACCGGGCGGTTGTCCACCAAGGTTACCGGAACACCTTGCTGGCCCGTACGGCGCACCATATCCCGGGCGGCGGCTGGATCGCGGCTGATATCAACTTCCCGGAAACTGATGTTGAACTTGCGCAGGTGGTTCTTGACGGTCCGGCACCATGAGCAAGTGGGGCTGGTAAATACGATCACTTTATGTGTTTGGTTCATGGCGTCTCCTGAAAAGGCGATCTGTGGTTAAATATTAACGCAAGGGGCGGTGAATGTCAAGCTCCATGGAGGACAACGTGGGGAAAACATGGGTAAAGCTGGTGGTCTCTTTGTTGGTTTGTCAAATCGCCGGGGTCTTGGGCGCATTGTTTAACAGCCATGCCCTGCAATCATGGTATCCGGGACTGATCAAGCCGGCTTTTACTCCTCCCGGATGGGTATTCGGACCGGTTTGGACCTTATTGTACATTCTCATGGGCGTCGCCCTGTTCCGCATCTGGAGAATAGGCACGAAAACTCCCGGTGTTCGTGCGGCCATGGTGTTGTTCGGCATTCACTTGTTGTCCAATGCGGCCTGGAGCGCGATCTTTTTCGGCCTGCGCCTGCCGATTTGGGCGTTTGGGGAGATCCTGATATTGTGGGGCTTGATTCTGGCCTGCATCCTGGCATTTCGCCGCCTGGATCGTACGGCTGCATGGTTAATGATCCCTTACCTGGCATGGGTGACTTTTGCGGCTTTGCTGAACGGCGCCATTGCCTGGCTGAACCGCTGAAAGGTTGCGGCTGGCGGTTGTTTTTATTCACCGGCGCGGTATAATACGTTCAAGTGAATACCAATAGGAGGAACGGCGTTATGTCCAGAAAGTACAATTTTTATGCGGGGCCCGCGGTGTTGCCCCGGGAAGTCATGGAGAAGGCCCAGGCTGAGTTACTGGACCTGAACGGCATAGGGCTTTCGATCCTGGAAATCAGTCACCGATCCAAAGATTTCGATGAAGTGATCAATACTGCGGAAGCCAAGGTTCGTTCTTTATTGGGCCTCTCCGACGATTACGCCGTATTGTTCCTGCAGGGTGGTGCCAGTACCCAATTCGGACTCATCCCCATGAACTTCCTCAAGGGGGGTACCGCTGATTACGTCAATACCGGCGCCTGGGCCAAAAAAGCCATCAAGGAAGCCAAGTTGTTCGGCACGGTCAACGTGGCGGGCTCCTCGGAGGACAAGGGTTTCTCTTATATCCCGGAGAACCTGCAATTCAGCCCCGGAGCCGCTTATGTGCATATTACGTCCAATGAAACCATCGGTGGTATTCAATGGCAGGAATACCCGGATACCGGAGACGTTCCCTTGGTGGCCGATATGTCGTCGGACATCATGTGCCGCAAAATCGATGCCAATCTTTTTGGCCTCATCTATGCGGGTGCGCAAAAGAACATCGGTCCCGCCGGCGTTACGCTGGTGATCCTGCGGCGTGATCTGCTGGAGCGGGCGGCTGACGGCCTGACCACCATGCTCAGCTATAAGACCCACGTAGACAAAGGCTCCATGTTCAACACTCCACCCTGTTTCGCAATCTACATGGTCAAGCTAATGATGGAGTGGGTCGAGGCCCAGGGCGGCGTGTCCGCGATCGAGCGGATCAATCGCCGCAAGGCGGCGTTGGTGTACGATACCATTGATGCGGATGACTTTTATCGCGGTACGGCCCGGCAAGTGGACCGCTCCATCATGAACGTTACCTTCCGCTTGCCCGATGAAGACCTGGAAGCCCGATTCATCAAGGAAGCAACCGCAGCCGGTCTTATGGGGCTGAAGGGTCACCGCAGCGTGGGTGGTTGCCGGGCCTCCATCTACAATTCAATGACCATGGAGGGCGTGGAAGTTCTGGCCGACTTCATGCGCACTTTCCGCAAGCGACACGGCTGACTGAAACCCCGTCTTCGCGATTAGCGCCCGGCCAATGCGTCAATACCACTCCGTCACCAGGTGAGGGAGGTGACGGGTGTCGTTCAGCCGGGTAAGGGTGTACCCGCGTGGAGACTCCCAAACCAGGCATGAAATGGAACCGTTGTCCAGGTGGAACTTCCAATAGTAATCCGTTGTCATGCCCAGGGCGGCTGCGAGCAGGCACTTGATGACGGAACGATGGGTGACTGCGGTTATCGGGCTGTCTCCGCCTGCGCGGAACGTCTCCAGAAAGTGTTGCGCCCGCCGGTGAACGTCCGCCAGGGCCTCACCGCCGGGGAAAGTGATGCCATGCGGATCGCTGATCCAGCGCTCCCAGTCCCCGGGGTGTTCGCGCTGGATATCAACCTTGCGTCGGCCGCTCCAAGCGCCAAGGTCAAGGTTGTTGAGCCGTGGCTCCACCTGGATCTCATGACCGGGAAAAGCGATCCTGGCTGTGGACATGGCGCGGTCAAGGGGGCTGGCCACAACCGCCAGGATGCCTGATTCCTTCAGCGCAGTTCCCACGGCGCGGGCCTGTTCTTTTCCCCGGAGCGACAGGGGAACCTGCAGGCGGCCGCGGAAGATGCCCTCGCGGTTGGATCGTGTCTCGCCGTGACGGATCAAGTAGAGCAGACGCCTTTCAATCACGGATTCAGAAGCCGTCACGTGATGGCTCCCCGGGTGGCGGAGAAGCGTTCGTATTCGCGTTTATCCACGATTTCCCGCAGGGCCTCCACCACCCGGTACACCTCGTGGGCGGTGTTGTACAATGCCACCGGGGCGATGCGGATGGTATCGGGCGGGCGGAAATCGGGCACGATGCCCCGGGCGCGTAGGGCTGAGGCGATTCGCAGGGTTTCATTTTCGCGGGTCAGGGCCACGTGGCCGCCCCGGCGTGCCGCTTCCCGGGGATTGGCCACGGAGAATCCATAGGGAGAATGGGCGAGGCGTTCGTCGATCAGGCGCATCAACAGGTCCGTCAGGCGCAGGGACCGTTGACGGATGGCTGCGATTCCCACTTCCAGGGTGATCTCCAGCGCCCCGGTCACTGCAGCAGCCCCGAGTACCCCGGGTGAAGAGATCTGCCAGCCCCCGGCATCGGGTTGGGGCTCAAAATCGGGCAGCAAGTCGAATTGCTTCTTTTTGACGTATCCGAACCAGCCTGACAAGACCGGGGTGCGGATTCCATGGTGGCGATTGTGGACAAATAGAAAGGCCGGACTGCCCGGCCCGCCGTTCAGGTATTTATAGGAGCACCATAGGGCGAAGTCCACTCCCCAATCATGGAGCTGGTGGGGCACGGCGCCAACGGAATGGGAGCAATCGAAGCCGATGAGGATGCCGCGTTCCCGAGCCGCCGCTGTGAGGCGGGGTATGTCCAGAAGCTGGCCTGAGGTGAATAGTACGGAGGGCAGAAAAACCAGTGCCACATCATCGCCCATGGCAGCGATTATATCCGCTTCATCGAGGGTACGGCCGTCCCGGGAGGGAACCCTGATCAGGTGGTGCGAGGGATCCAGCCCACGCAATCGCAATTGCCCGGCCAGGGCGTAGAGGTCGGTGGGAAAGGTCAACTCGTCGGCCAGGATGCGGTCACGGCCCGGTTGGGGGTCGAAAAAGGATGCCGCCAATGTATGGATGTTGAGGGTGGTGGTGCCCGTGGCCACTACCTCACCGGCATGGGCTCCCACCAAAGGTGCGGCTTTCCCGCCCAAGCTTTCGGACAGGGTGAACCATGGAGGTGTGCCTTCCAGCCAGCCGCCGATACCGCGGGAACGCCAATCCTCCATGACCCGCTCTACATTCCGGGCGGCGGCCCGGCATTGCAGGCCAAGGGAGTTGCCGTCCATATAGATGCAATGGTCGGGAATGTGAAACTCGCTTCGAAAGCGCAATATTGGATCATTACGGTCCATTTCCAATACAACCTGCTCGGTGATTCCGTGGGTCATGGAGCCTCCCGGCACATTCTACCTTTTGGAAACCCTATTGGAAAGCATGATCTCTTCAAATTGGTGTGGGCAAAATTGAGTTTTAGTAAACAGCATCAATTGCATAAGACCATAGTGAGAGCGAGCGTTAACAATGACGGACATTGACCATTTCCTTTTTGTCGACACGCAGTGGTGAACGAAGGGCATCTCACCACCCCGTAACGTATACTGCTGAATTTAAAAACACGTACAAGTTTATTAGGCCGCGGGCAGAGTCAACGCTCACCACTACGGCCTGTTCCCGGCACTCTGCGGAATCAACAGCATTTTCCAAACCCTATCGCTTTATCTTTTCCTCTGGATTTATTCACTGCCATTGATCGCGCCGGGAGTCCAGACCCATTACGGTCTTCGGCGGATTAAAATGACCCCGGCGGTTGTTTGGGTTGTAACCGGGGCGGCATTTTGCCTTGCGGCCATCCTGCCTCAGACCATGGGTCCCCTGAGCCTACGTTTAACGTTCGCTTATGTCTCATCCCCGCGACCCTAATATAAGGTCATGGCTGGTATGATCTCATTAACGAAAGAGAACCGAAAGTATGGATCCAGGGAAGGCTTGTCACCACACCGGCGGTTGCGTACAATAGTCTGTATTCGGAATCGGGAGGCGAGATGGACAAGCGAATCGTCTGCATTGCGTGTCTGCTTTTCTGTGCATCCATGCTGAAGGCCGGTGGTATCCGCAACCATGAGGCCCGCGCCGGAATCATGGTGACGGCCATCCATCATGTTACCCATATCGGCGGCTGTTTTGAATTGGGGATCGGCGGGCGTGCCGCACTCGGAGGGGATGTGAGCCTGTGGCTGGAGGGCCACGGCGGAATGGTCCTCTCGCCGCACCTGGCCTATCATTTTCCGTTACGACCGTCCCGGCTGGAGCTGTTCGCCGGAGCGGGGCCTTCGTTGGCCTTTGGCTTCAAGGGCGGATCCGCATTCAGGATAAAGCTCTTCGGGGGCGCCAGGTATTGGTTCAACCGCCGGACCGCTTTGCTGACCCGGCTGGTGGCCGAGTTCGGCGACGGAGACGATCTGGGTGGAACTTTGGGGATCGAGTGGCGACTGTGAAAATCCTGATACCGGCGATTCTGGCGGCATGGATGGCGGCCCTGGCCGTAACGGCGGATATGGCGGTTCCGAGTTTACATCCAGCCGTGTTCTGGGAAGGACAAGGTGTCCAGGTTTTCTTGGTCTCTGGAGATGGCGATGACCTGCGCCTAACAGTGCTGGGCGCCGCGGCTGTGGAGGTGGTTGCGCGAACTGAACGCAACAGTCAAGAAGCGGTGACCCGCAAACTGGTCCCCCTGGAACCGAAAACCCCGGGGATCACCCAGTACAGATTTCAACACCGTTTCTCCCGCACCACAATCTGGCTGGGCCTGGATTTTTTTCAAAACGGCAGGAGATTGGCGGACTTGAGTCGGGTATTCTACGGGAGTATCCGGGCTGACGGCAGGTACCGGTCGCATTGATACGGCTGTAGACGGCGGCAGGGCGGCGGTTGAAAAGACTTGATTTTATCAGTATCATGTCTGGATACGTTTAGGCGTATCGGAGGAAAATATGAAGAATATTCTGATAATTTTGGTTGGTTTGCTGGTTGTGCCGGGCGTATTGACAGCCCAGGATTCGCCGGATCGTTGGCGCCTTGAAGTGGAGGGTGGCGTGGTGCTGCCCGGTTACAACACGGTGCAGGTACCCAATCCGGGCGGAACCCGGTTTTCCCTGCGCAATGATCTGGATATCGACTCACGGGCCTACGCACGGCTGCGTCTTTCTTGGCGTTTTGCCTCACGGCACGAAATTTCGTTGCTTTACGCGCCCCTTAGCGTGAATGCCAATGGAGTTCTCCCGGAAATGATCCGCTTTGATGAGGTTCTCTTTCCCGCCGGAGAAGCGGTGGAAGCCTTATACCGTTTCAACTCCTACCGGCTGACCTGGCGCTGGCATTGGGTACGGAAGCCCAAGGTCGACCTCTGGGTCGGCTTCACGGCCAAGATCCGGGACGCCGAGATCCGGTTGAAAAGCAATGAACAAGAGAGTTTTACGGACAATGTCGGTTTCGTGCCCCTTTTTCACCTGCGCATGGTTTGGCGTTGGGGCGATCGCATGGGCATGATCGTGGAGGCGGATGCCGCCGCCGCCAAGCAGGGCCGAGCCGAGGACGTTGCGGCCATTTTGTTTTGGAAACCCGGGGCAAAAACCCAATTGCGTGTCGGCTATCGCTTTGTTGAAGGCGGGGCGGATGTTGAACAGGTGTACAATTTCGCCTTTATCGGGTATGTTTTTGCCGGAGCGGCCATACACTTTTAGTTCCTGATTGTACTTGCGTGTCTGGCCTCTTTTGCATGGGCCTGCTTGACAAATAGGAATGATTCCTATATAGTTTATCGGTTGAATCTTCAACCGGGATCACCTTCATGAATCAAGAGGAGTTCGCCGCAGTCTGTCACCGGCATGCGTTGAAAGTCACGCCCCAGCGGTCTGAAATCTTTCGTCAAATGCAGGCCTGCCGGGATCACCTTTCTGCCGAGGCCCTGTACCGCCGGGTGCGGTGCGTTTTCCCCCGCATCTCCTTCGATACCGTCCACCGTACCCTGCAGACCTTTGCCGCCGTCGGCTTGGCGCGGGTCGTGGAGGGCACGGGATTGCCGCGACGTTTCGATGTGAACACCCGCAGACATCATCATTTCTGGTGTCGCCACTGCAATCGTTTGATCGATATTCCGCACGACGGATTGAAAGTGGGCCGAATTCCCGCTGTTTTGGAGGGTCGCCACCACGTGGCAAGTGCCCGACTGGTGTTGGAGGGAGTTTGTGAGGATTGCCTGGCAAGCGGGTCAAAATCCCCCAATCCCGGTTTGGACGGAGGTCTGGAGTTATGATAAGATACTCGATGCGCAAAGGCATTGCACTTTGTTTTGTATTGGCGGCTACGGCACTTATGCCCTTGCACGCCTATGTCGGGCCGGGTGCCGGCTTCGCCTTCGCCGGATCATTTTTCTTTATATTCGTGGCTTTTTTCCTGGCCTTTTTTAACTTCATCACCTTCCCCATCCGCGCGTTGATCAAGTACATACGACGGCGGCGCACCCTGAAACGTGCCGGCTTCAAACGTGCGGTGATCGTCGGCTTCGACGGCATGGACTACCACCTTCTCAAGCGTTTCCGCGAGGAGGGTGTTGATCTGCCCAACTTCGCGGCCCTGGAAAAAGAGGGGGTTTTCGCCCCCCTGTGGAGCACCGAACCTCCCATCTCCCCCGTGGCGTGGTCCACTTTCGCGACCGGGGTCAATCCCGGGAAACACAACATTTTTGACTTCCTGACCACGGACCGCGGAACGTATATGCCGCGGATATCCGGTTCGGATATCCTGCCACCGCGCCGGACCCTGAAAATTGGTGATCGAGTGTTCCCCTTATCCCGGCCCCGCATCGAGTTGTTGCGCAAAAGCAAGAGCTTCTGGAAAGTGGCCGGCGAACACGGAATTTTCTCATCGGTGCTGCGGGTGCCCTTTACCTTCCCGCCCGAGAAGTTTTACGGAAACATGCTTTCCGGTCTGGGCACCCCGGATTTGCGCGGCACCCAGGGGAGTTTCAGCTTTTACTCTGAGACCGAGCAGCAGAGCACTGATATTTGGGAAGGCATGACGGAGATTCTCGAGAAAACCGCGGATGGTGTTTTTAAGGGGCGTCTGCGCGGCCCGGAGCATCCTTTCCGCCAGGGGCGGCATTACCTCTCCACCCCCTTCACCCTGACCCTTGATCCTTCCGGTAAGGGTGCGGAGTTCAAGACGGGCAAGGAATCCATCCGCCTCGAAATTGATGCCATTTCTCCCTGGATCCCCGTGGAATTCCGTGCCGGCATGATCCGCATTTCAGGTGTGGTGCAACTGGTACTCAGTAGCGCCGACCCGGTGCGCCTCTATGTTTCACCCATTCACATCGACCCGGCCAAGCCCTCCATGCCGGTCTCGCACCCGCGGATTTTCTCGGTATACCTCTCACGCCTGCTGGGATCCTTCGCCACCTTGGGCATGGCTGAGGACACCACCGCGGTGAATGAGAAAGTGTTGTCTGAAAACGCCTTTCTGCAGCAGGTCTATCGTACCCAGGAAGAGCGGGAACGGGCTTTCTTTGATACCCTGGCGAAAGTCAGGACCGGCCTGGTGGTTCAGGTGTTTGAGTCTACGGATCGCATCCAGCACATGTTCTGGCGCTACATGCCGGGCGCGGACTCCCCCGCCGAGACCCCCGGGGGAGAGGAAAAGATCGTCCATGCCATTCGTGAAGTTTACCGTGCCATGGACGACTTCCTGGGTCGTCTGCGCCCGAAGCTGCGCAAGGACGACCTGCTCATCATCGTGTCGGACCATGGGTTCGGGCCCTTCAATCGGGGCTTTCATCTGAATTCCTGGCTGCATCAGGAAGGGTACCTGGTGTTGAAGGCAGGCAGCGAAAGCAGCGGTAAATGGTTCGCCGATGTGGATTGGAGCCGATCCCGTGCTTACGGCCAGGGGTTGAACGGCATTTTCCTCAACCTCAAAGGCCGTGAGAAACAGGGTATCGTTTCTCCGGGCAAAGCAGCGGAGGCCCTTAAACGCGAGATATGCGGTAAACTGGATGCCTTGCGAGACCCCAAGACCGGTTCCCCGGTGGTCCGCCGGACCTGGCCGCGGGAGGATCTGTATCGGGGGCCATATACCCGCAATGCGCCGGATGTGGTGCTGGGTTATGAAAAGGGCATGCGGGTGTCCTGGGAATCCGCCGTCAACACCATCGGTCCGGAGCTGTTCGCCGACAACATTCGCTGGTGGAGCGGCGACCATGCCTTTACGCGGGACCAGGTTCCGGGAATCTTTTTTTCCAACCACCCCATAGGCGAACCCGATCCGGCTCTGCTGGACATTGCACCCACCGTGCTGTCCGCTTTGGGAGTGAGTCCTCCGGCTTTCATGGAGGGGCGTGACCTGGGATTGAGCGCCGGGCGGAATAGGGAGAAAAGCGCATGAAACGCAGGGACTTTATCGCGAGTACGGGTACTGTTTTGGCAGTGGCGCCCTTCATGAACTTCGGTGCCGGCGGAAAATCCGGGCGTCGCATGCTGGTGCTTGGTTTCGACGGCATGGATCCCGCCATCGCCAACCGGCTGATGCAAAAGGGCGAACTGCCCAACCTGCGGCGTTTGGCCGGGCGCGGCGGCTTCACCATGTTGCGCACCACCATTCCTCCCCAGAGCCCGGTGGCCTGGGCCAGCTTCGCCATCGGCAGTGATCCCGGCGCCACCGGGGTATACGATTTCCTGGCCCGGAATCCCGAAACCTATATGCCGGAATTCTCTCAAGCCCAGACCGTCCCCGCCTCCTCGGTCATCAAGCTGGGCAAGTACCGCATCCCTCTCAAGTCGAGCCGTGTTGAGCTGGGTCGTCAGGGTAAGCCCTTCTGGAATACTCTGGAGGAGAACGGTGTTGAATCAACACTTTTCAAACTCCCCGGGAATTACCCCCCGAGTCCCACAAAGCAACGCACCATCTCGGGCATGGGCACTCCGGATATCAAGGGAACCTACGGTATCTACACCTTGTACACCACAGACGAATCCGAAGCGGAGCGGGACATCTCTCCCAACCTGCTTTACTACGCTTACATCAATGAGAAGGATATGCTCGAGGACGGTTGGATCGAAGGCCCGGAAAACGACTTGGTGGCGGGGGCCGGCCCCGTGCGCGTACCTTTCAAGGCCTACCTGGACTACCGTCACAAAACAGCCCGTATCGATGTCCAGGGGAAAACCATGCTGCTTTCCGAGGGCGAGTACTCCGACTGGGTGGAAGTGGACTTCCCGCTTATCGAGGGCGTCAGCAGTGTTACCGGCATGGTAAAGTTCTACCTGATGGAGTTGGGCAAGCGCTTCCGGCTCTATATCTCGCCGGTGCATATCAGTCCCATGCATCCCGCGGCCGAGATCTGTACCCCCGACAATTACTCCCGGGAGCTGGCCCGGGAAGTGGGGCTGTTCCACATGATCAACCTGCCGGCGGACACCAAAGCCCTGCAGCAGAAGACCTTCTCCATGGAAAACTTCATCGTGCAGAGCCAATCGGTGTTTCAGGAAAGCCGCCGCCTGTTTCATTACGAGTTGGAACGGTTCCTGGGAAAATCCACTGGCATGCTGTTTTTCTACTTCTCCAGCCTGGACCAGGGGCAACACATGTACTGGGCAATGACGGACCCGCAGCATCCATTCTACCAGCCCGATGTGGCGGCCCGTCATGGGTACATGTTGGAAGAGTTGTACCGCATGCACGACCGGGTGCTGGGTGAAGCCTTGAAAAAGTTACCGCCGGACGTGGCCGTGATGGTTTTGTCCGACCATGGATTCGGTACATTCCGCCGCGAAGTGAACATCAACAACTGGCTGCATGAGCAGGGTTACCTCTCCCTCTCCACCAAGGATTTCTTTCCCGGCCAGAGTTTCCTCGAATACGGCGACTGGGGGCGCACCCGGGCCTATGCCATGGGGCTGAACGGACTGTACCTGAACATGAGAGGCAGAGAGGCCGAAGGCATTGTGTCCGCTCAGGAACGCCGCCGGCTCCTGGAAGAGCTGAAGGGGAAATTGGAGGCACTGCGTGATCCGGTATCCGGCCAGCAGATGATCTCCAACGCATACATCTCAGAGGATGTGTTCTCTGCAAACTACCTGGACAGGGCCCCGGATATCATTCTGGGCTTCCGCCGGGGTTTCCGCACCGTGGACAACGGAGCCATGGGCGGATTCTCAGAGAGGATCGTGGGCGACCGTATGGATTGGTGGTCCGGGGATCATTGCATCGATCCGCTGACGGTGCCTGCGTCTTTCCTTTCCAGTTTTCGCATCAATCGCAAGGTCCCGGATATCCGTGACATTGCGCCCACCATACTCGAATACTTTAACGTGAAACCGACCCCGGCCATGACGGGGAAATCATTGGTCTAGGAGGAAACATGGCCAAGAAAGTGAAATTGAGCAACGAAGCCGTACAGAAAGCCGATACCATCCTTGCCCATCATGGGTATGCATCCCTGGATGAAATGGTTGAGAGCCTGATCGCCCGGGAGTACGATGCCATTCAGTCCGGTGAAGGCAACCGCGAGGAAATGGCCGACAAGCTGAGCGGACTCGGCTATATATCCTGATCCGGCGCGGCGTGCGGAGGCACACCAAATGATCCACGCATTCAACCATTTATTTACCCGGATTTTCCGGGTGATCATGGCCCCCTTCGATGGCCTGGGTGATTTTTGGGGAATCCTGTTCCTGAGCCTGCTCTCTTCACTCATCGTGTTGCTGGTGTATCGCTGGGTGTCCTCGCCCCGCCGCATCCGCCACGCCAAAGACCAGATAAAAGCCAGCATCCTGGCCATTCGCATGTACCGTGACTTCTGGCGGGTGACCGTGGCTGCATTCTTGCGTAGCCTGGGGTATACCTTCAAGTACTTTGCCCTAAACTTATTGCCCCTGCTGCTGATACTGCCCATTCTGGTGCCTGTGTTCGCCCAGATGGAGGCCCGCTATGGCATGCGCCCCTTTCGTACGGGAGAGACGGTGATCGTCAAGGCGCGCTTCGCAACGGACGTCACCGACTTGGACCTGGTGCTTGATGCCGGTGACGGCGTTATTGCCGCCATGAATCCCGTAGTGGTCCGTGCCCTGAACGAGGTCGACTGGAAATTGCTGGTTAAGGAAGCGGGGGTCCATAAAGTCCGCATCAACGGTCCGGGATTCTCCGCAACCAAAAGGCTGGCTGTCGGCCACATCACCGGCGCTCTTTCCAACCGCCGCTACGCCCGTTCCAACTGGGCGCATTTCTGGTATCCCGTGGAGCCCCTGTTAAAGGACAGCGGCCCCGTGGAGAGTATCAGCATCACTTACCCCGGCAAACTCGTGTCGTTCCTGGGCACCCGCATCCATTGGATCCTGCACTACCTGGTGCTTATGCTCATCCTGGTGTTGGGTTTGCGCAAGCGCTTCGGAGTGGAATTCTAGCTGTCTTCTACACTTCTCACCGTTGAAATTGAAATCCGGTGAAGTTTGCCCGGTTTTCTGGCGTTTTTTATTCTTTATCTCTTATGCTTGTTTTCAGAGCCTTCTCAGCCCTCGGCCGAATGCACGCTGATCACTCGCGAATTCGTGACCCATCAACAGGTAGCCCAGTACGGAAAAAATGAATAGCGGCATTTTTTTTCTTTATGGGATATGATAAACCTTTGCGGCGCAGGGGGTGACATGACCCTGAAAGTGTACGTGATTTCCGATGGGACCGGGAAAACCGCCGAAGGCGCATTAAAATCCGCCATGGCACAATTCGGTGAAGTGGACACGGAGATAAACATCCGCGCACAGATTCAGACAGAGCGGGAAGCCGAAGAAATCATCAATGAAGCCAAGGACCACAACGGCTTCGTGGTGCACACCATTGTCTCCAAGAGCCTGCGGGACCGGATCCTCGCCCTCGGACGGCTCAACGAGGTGGAAACCATTGACCTCATGGGGCCATTGTTGGCCCAGTTGTCGCGACAACTGGACTTCTCCCCCATGGAAACCCCCGGTATGTTCCGCAAGCTGAACCGGGCTTATTTCATGCGCATCGAAGCCATGGAGTTCGCCTTCCGGCATGATGACGGGAACCGAATCGAGGAGATCGACAAGGGGGAAATCGTTCTGCTCGGGGTTTCCCGGACCTTCAAGACACCCTTGAGCATTTACCTGGCCTTCAAGGGGTGGCGGGTCGCCAACGTGCCCATTATCCTGGGGCTGGAACCTTCGAAAAAGATATTCAGTTTGACGGACGTCCACGTATTCGGACTCACCACCTCGCCGCGCAATCTTGCGGAATTGCGCAGTGTGCGTGACCTCTATCTCGGCGGGTCAACGGGTTACTACTCCGAACTCGATTACGTTCGCTCGGAGTTGCGTTACGCCGGCAAGATATTCGAACGGATTCACGGTTGCCAGGTAATCGATGTCACCAACAAGCCCATCGAGGAGATCGCTTCCGACATCCTGAAAAAGATCAAAAGCCGCAGTGGCAAGACAAAACCCAACAACACCATTTAGCCGTATTCTTCAGGAAGGTCTCAGCAATGCAAACCTGCGATAGCTCCCGGTTGTCAAAACAGGTTCTTTACGTTTTGTGTGGGTTATCAGATAAGAAAACCGTCTGGCGATCCTCTCCACGCCGAAGAAGCCGCGGGTATAAGACAAAAGCGAAAGTAAACGCAGGTTCAGGGAACCCATGGGCTGAGGGGGACGGCCGAAGGTAAAATGATGCCCCGGATTACATCCCAAACATCCACCGGGGTCGTTTTAGTCCGCCGAAGACCGTAATGGGTCTGGACTCCCGGCTCTGTCAGTAATTGATTCTCTGAAAAAAGCTGTTATCAAGATGTATCTTGCACAACACGTTATGATTCCGGGAGAATAAAAGAGCCGGGAACAGACCGGAGTGTTGAGCGTTGGCTTTGCCCGCGGCTTTCTCTACCTTATACACCTCACCCAAACTCCATGGAAGAGAACCCTAAAACAAAACCTTCAGGTTCAGGATCACCCGGCTGAAAGCGATCAGAGGGATTAGGCCGGCGCGGACCACAGTCTTCAATGGCGGTTGTTTGCTGATGAGGCGTGCCAGGGGGGGTGAATACCGGTAATAGGCCCGGACAAAATCACGGCCCGGATTGTTCCCCATCAGGAAGTGATCCCGGAAATCACTCAGGAGAGCCACCTGGGCGGCAAGGGGTGAACCGAATGCAGCGGTGGCGATAAAGCAGCCCCCGCCGTTGCCGTCCCCATCGTCCCCGCCGGAACTGCGAACCTTCACCTGAATGGTGGCGGCGAAGGTGGTGCGGTTGTTCAGGGTGTAGTCGTCATTTTTCAACCCATTCACCGTGATGATGATGCCGATGTAGTAGGTCCCGGTCGGTACGTTATCGGGGATGGTGGAGTTGATATTGAAAACCGATCGTGTCTCCCTGGCCAGGGTGTCCCAGCTCCAATAGGAGCCAACCTGAAAGTCATCCCCGGTGATGTTGCGGTCCGTTGACAGGAAAACTCGAATCCTGACGTTGGCCGCGGGCTGATAGCCGTTGTTTTCAACGGTTATATTGCTCAGGGTGATGGCGTCCCCCGGGTAATAGCTGGATTTGTCGGCCGTGGCGTTGTGCAGGCCGTTGCTGGCGTAATAGGATTCAACCCCTACGTCGACGGTGTTTTTGATGTTTGTGCGGCTCTGGTAGTCACGGCGCAGGCAGTAAGCATCCGCCACGTGGATACCCCGTCCGTCCTCAATGATATCGTGGTAGTAACTGTGGACCACGGACAGTTGGTCGTAGTCATAGCTTTCGTAATAACCCCATTGCCCCTCGGATCCGCGCTGCATTCCCCAGGTATGGGCCATTTCATGCATGGCGACGGGGCGCAGCAGAACCAAATCGTCATTGCCCCAGGCCGCTGCTTCGCTGTCCGTCCAATCGTAGGCGGGGTTGAACATGATATCTGATTCCAGCAGCCGTCCGCAGGGGCTGCCTGCCCGCCACCAACTATGGGCCCAGCCCAGGTAGCCGTTCCAACCGACTCCGTATATGCGCTGCATGTCGGCTTCCTTGACCCAGCCGCATACTTCGTTGGTGTTGTTGTATCCGAATTTTCCGTCGCTGGGGCTTTTTTGGTAGATGGCCATGAACCAGTTCCAGGTCTGCCGGACAGCCTCGAAGGTGTCGTAGGACCACCAATCGGTGGGCACGGTTTGCATGACAAAAGGCAAGGTGTGGTAACCGCAGTAGCCCAGCGTGCCTCCCAGGGGGCGGCTGGAGGTCGCCGGAACTGTGTTTTCGTCGGGAACCGATGAACTCCACTCCTCCATGGCGGGGTATTCCTCGCCGAGGTTCCAGGTGGTGATGGTGCTGCCGGTTTCATTGCGCCGGAGAAGCGGCTTCTCCAGCGGCGCGTTCAGCGCCGTGTCCCGGATGTAGTGAATGAACGCCTCCAGGGTCAGGGGATTGCCGACGTAACGTTTGTTGATGAGTGCTGAAGCCGGCACGGAGCCATCCGTCGGATGATGGGGTAGGGGTGGAGGAGCGGACTGGATCTCGGCGGCTGTCGTGGTTGTTTCGTAGACCGGTGAGCCGTTGCGGATGGAGATCACCGGCGAAGCGTCGCTGACCAGTTTGCCTTCTTCATCAGCGTAAAAGGTCTTGCCTCCAGCCGTGAGCACGTACTCTTGATTGGACTCCATGTCCTGCGCGACGTTGAACATGCCCTGGGGGCCGCCGATCAGGGGGTTCGCGTAGGTTCCGCCGTCGTCGTTCACGAACAGGAGGTAGCGACGACCCGGTACAAATACCGGTGCGATACTGACCCCAAGACAGATATCCCCGACGCAACCGCCTGCATGCTCCAGGATGATGGTTGCGGCATCGCGCTGGATGGAGCGCTGGGTGCTGTGGACCACCTGGATATCGCGGAAAAAGACTTCCGTGATGATAAAGGTGCCTTGGGGATTGAAGCGACTTTCCATCCGCTCCGCTGTACCCGCGAATACCAGGTCCGCGCTCTGTGCCACCTCAGTAAATGTCAGGTGGAGTTGTGAACTGGCCAGGACTCCGGACAAAGTAACTATCGAGAAACCACATAAAATCATTCCTGCAATCTGTCGGAAGAGACTCTGGCACGAACGCGGTGTTGTTTGCATATTGCCTCCGGATGCAATTATCCACCTTTTTAACGGACGTTACCATAAGAAAAAAAAACTGAATCGGGTATGCCGGCCTTGCGGCCGGCATGCATTGCGAGATCCTCGGTCTTAGGCTATTTTTCGATTTTTAGCACGGTCTTGATGGCTTCTTCGAAGCCTTCTTTGGGCATGGCGCCCATGGCCATCTGGGGCTTGTCGTCCTTGGGGATAAACAAAATGGAGGGGATGCTGCTGATCTGGAAGACCGCGGCCAGTTCCTGTTCCTTTTCGGTATCCACTTTGTAGATGTCGACCTTGCCGTCGTACTCGCCGGATAGTTTTTCAAGGATGGGCGCCACCATTTTGCAGGGACCGCACCAGTCGGCGTAGAAGTCGATGATGGCGGGACGTTCACCCTTGAAGTTCCATTCCTTGCTGTTTTCGTAATCGAATATCTTTTCGATAAAAGTTTCTTTTGTAAGATGTTCCATGTGATTGATTCTCCGTGATTTGGGATTTCTTAAGGTTAGATTTTAACACAAATGCAGGTGATGGTCAATGCTGGGCGGCCTTTTCGGGTAAAATAACAAGCACAGTCAGGTCCATATTCACTGCGCTTGGGAAGTATTGGCGGAGGGCGGCCCGGCATATTCGCGGTCTTCAGCGGGCTGTACGGAGAAACCCGGATTGCGCAAGAAAATTCCCGTCACGCTTGGCTGCGATTTTGAAAAAACGGCAACCGTTGTAGAATACTGGGTGTGTCCCCGCTTAAGGATGAAAAGCAATCTGAGCGGTTCAATGCCGACCCTTCAGTTTTCCCGGGTTTTCGTTGCAGAGGAGGCGGAATGAGCAAAAGATCTTTTGTGTTGATATTGGTGGTTTTTTTGGTTTATCCAATCCTGGGCAGCCGGGGAAACGTTCACCATAAAGTAAAGGCAAGGATCGACCCATCTACACATTCACTGGAAGCCATTGACACGGTGACAATCCCGGGGAATATGGCAGGAAAGGGGGTTCATTTTCTGCTAATCAAAGATTTGCAGGTTGAATCGCTTACACCGGGGGTGGAAATCAGGCGGATTAACGCAAACATCGTCACCGAGGACTTTGGTATGGATGTGGAGGATTTCTCCGCAACCCCGGGGTTTTCGCTAAACAAATACGCTGTGATCTTTAAAGAGAACATGGCAGACAATGCGGAATTTACGCTGAAGTTTTTTGGCAAAATCCATTATGAGCTGCAAAGGGTGGGGGATGAGTATGCGCGGGGATTTTCCCGGACTCCGGGAATCATCTCCGACCAGGGCGTATACCTGGCCGGTTCCTCTTTCTGGGTGCCCTGGTTCAATAAAGATCTGATTACTTATGAATTGGAAGTGCGGGTTCCCGAAACCTGGGATGTGGTCAGCCACGGCCAACGAACATTGCATATACAAGGCCCCAACAACCGGACAGTAAAATGGGAATCCCCCACTCCCGCGGAGGAGATTTTTGTCATTGCCGCCAAATTCCACGAATTCTCCATGCCGGTGGGAGCCGTCACAATCATGGCCTTTCTGCGCAGTCCCGACGAGAACCTGGCCAATAAATATCTGGAAACCACGGCCCAGTACATGGGGATGTACGGCAAACTGATCGGGCCTTTTCCGTATTCAAAATTCGCGCTGGTGGAAAATTTCTGGGAAACCGGCTATGGAATGCCTTCGTTTACCCTGCTGGGTCCGCGGATTATCCGCTTCCCCTTTATCCTCCATTCATCCTATCCCCATGAGCTCCTGCATAATTACTGGGGGAACAGCGTGTTTGTCGATTTTGAACACGGGAATTGGTGTGAAGGGATCACCGTGTACATGGCCGATCACCTGATCAAGGAGCAGCGGGGCCAGGGCCGCGCTTATAGAAGAGACAAGTTGCAAAGGTACACGGATTACGTCACCCGGGAAAACGACTTTCCCCTATCCCGTTTCAAGAGCCGTCACGATGCGGCAACCGAAGCCGTCGGATACGGAAAGTCCATGATGTTTATGGAGATGCTGCGGGAAAAAACAGGTGACCCGCTTTTTATTCAGGGATTTCAGACTTTCTACCGGAAAAACAAATTCAGGGCCGCCAGTTTTAGAGACATCCGCATGGCCTTTGAATCGGTGACGGGGGAAGACCTGAAGACGTTCTTTGATCAGTGGATAAAGCGGGTCGGCGCACCGGAATTCAGGATCAGCCGAGTCTCTGTTGAAAAGCAGGCCAATGGATATGAGTTGAATTTTGTGCTTCGGCAAATTCAGGATGGTGACGCTTTTGGGGTTGATGTTCCCCTGGCTATTTCGTTTGCAGATGAAATTCAGATGAAAAAGGTGGCAATGAGCAAAAAGGAACAGTTCTATTCCATTGCCCTGGAAAAGAAACCCCTGCTCTTGCAGGTGGATCCGCTGTTCAATGTATTCCGCAGGCTTCACCATGCCGAGATTCCGCCGGCCCTCTCAAGAATTTATGGATCCGAAAATATTCTGATCCTGTTGCCCGCGGCAGCCGGAGCCGGGAAAATGGCGGCTTACAAGACGCTGGCGGAAAAGTGGTCCGCCAACAAGGCCAAAAGTATCGTTGTCAAGTTTGACAACGAGATAGAGCAATTGCCCGAAGAGAAGGATGTATGGGTATTCGGCCAGGAGAATCGTTATTTCAAAGAAATCATCCAGGGCATCAGCGGGTATGACGCACACATTTCCGCGGACTCGGTCCGGTTCAATGAAACTCGGTTGCCCGCCAACGACCAGAGTGTTGTCGTCAGCGTCAGGCATCCGAAGAATCCCCAAGCGATCCTTGCCTGGCTAAACATCGCGAACCCTGATTCGATTGGCCTCTTGGCACGCAAACTGATGCACTACGGAAAGTACAGTTACCTGGGGTTTCAGGGCAAAGAGGCGGTAAACAATGCCAAGGGTCAATGGCAAGCCGTTGACTCTCCAATGGTGGTAGAGCTGGAAAAGAACGCTTCCCGGCGGGCTTTTAACCAGCTGCCGAAACGAAAACCCCTGGCGGTTCTGGCGCCGGCATTTTCAGCGGACCGCATGATGGGGCATATCCGATTCCTGGCCTCGGAGAAACTGCGCGGCCGGGGACTGGGAACCCCGGGGCTTCGCGCGGCGTCGGCATACATTGCCGATCAGTTCAACAAGATCGGGCTTAAGCCCGGCGGTGATAACGGCGGCTGGTTCCAGAGATTCACCACGGTGGTCGACGGGAAAGGCACTCTTGGAGAAGCCGGAAACGTGATCGGATTCATCGCCGGAACGGACCCGGGATACAGCCGGGAGTCTGTCGTGGTATCCGCCCATTTTGATCATCTCGGACTGGGCTGGCCGGACGTGAAGGGTGGAAACGCAGGAGAAATTCACAACGGTGCTGACGACAATGCATCCGGTATTGCGGTTATGCTTGAGCTGGCCCGATGGCTCAACAAAACGGTCAAACCCCGGCGCGCAATTGTGTTCGTGGCGTTTACTGCGGAAGAAAACGGCATGGTCGGCTCGAAATACTACGTCGACAACTATACAAAGTTTCCGGCGCAGAATGTCATCGGCAATATCAACCTGGATACGGTGGGGCGGTTGCATGAAAAGAAACTGTTGGTGCTGGACAGTGCCAGTGCAAGGGAATGGAAGTTCATCTTCATGGGCGCCGGTTACGTGACCGGCGTTGAATCCCAGATGGTCAGCCGACAGATCACCGCCAGTGATCAGAAGTCCTTTATCGAGAAGGGCGTTCCGGGAGTACAGATATTCTCCGGAGCTCACCTGGACTATCATACGCCGGAGGATGATGTTGAGAAGATCGACGCCGCGGGCCTGGTCAAGGTCGCTGCTTTCGTGCGTGAGGGAGTCCTTTACCTTGCGGAGACGGATAAACCACTGCATTTTACCGGCACGGGCAGAGCAGTGGACGGGACTGCAGCCAAAGAGGTTAAACTGAAAAAGGATGCCCGCCGGGCAAGCACGGGCATTATGCCTGATTTCGGCTTTCGCGGCGCCGGTGTATGCGTGGCATTGGTGAAAAGCGGTTCTCCGGCTGATCAAGCGGGGATGAAAAAGGGAGATGTCATTGTCCGGCTGGGGAACTATCCGGCGCGAAACCTGCGGGAATACGCGGCCGCGTTGCGGAAGTACAATCCCGGAGACGCTGTATCTCTGATTTTTCTCAGGGATGAACGGGAATATTCAATCCGGCTTGTACTGGGTGAACGTTGAATGAAAGGGCATCTCGCCACCCGACAACTTATACTCCTGATTTAAAAGCACGCACCGATTTCTTTAGGCCATGAATTTGTATGTCCACAATAAAGGGAAGAGAACCGAAAGTACGAGCTCATGAAAGAACTGCCGGGGGCGTCAAAGTCCATTGTTCCGGCTTTCCGGGGATGATTGGGGGAACCGCATTCCGCCGAAAAGGAAAAAGGCGGGCCGGGGAGGGGTCCGGCCCGCCCAAATGGTTTTTACTTGCGCCGGGCTTTTCTGTTTGCCCGGGCTTTGCTCGTAGAGCGGGAGCGACGAACGGTACGGGAGGAAGTTTTCCGTTGCGAGGACCCCCGCATGGAGCGGGACTTTTTCGCGGTGGACTTGCGCACCACCACCTTGCGCGAGCCTTTGCGGCCGGTGATCCGCGTGTTTACCCGCGAACGTTTCACCGTGCGTGAACTAGAATACCTGGCCGGGCTCCGGCGGGAATCGTAGCGGGAAAGGTTCCGGTTGTTGCGCGGGACCACGCGCCGTGTGTCGAGTCGCTTGCGCTCGATTTGTTTGCGGGGCATGCGTCTGCGGTGGTCACGGTGGTATTTCCATCCCCGGCTGCGCAACACGCTGTCACGGTGGCGGTAGTAGTTCCGGTTGTGGCGGCGGTTGTGGAAATAGCTGCGGTAGCGGTTGCGCAGGTAGCTGTTGTAATAGCGGTTGAAACGGTAGCGGCGGTAATGGTTGAAATAGTAATTGAATCGCACGTAGTTGTCGTAGTAAGGCAGGCCGAAGCAGGAAAGGTGGACAAAGCGGCTCATGGAGACCAGGCTCCAGCGCAGGCGGTGCCAGAAGCGACTGATTTCGTAGACGGGGATGACAAACACCCTGGGCCCCACCAGTACGAAGTAGACATCCCGGTAGGGATGGGCCCAATAGTAAACCGGACCGTCGTAGCGGTCCAGGTAGTATCGGGCATTGTCGTAGCCGTAATCCCAGGCCAGGTAAGAATCGTCGTAGTCACCAACGTCGGAATAGCCGTCGTTGTCGTATTCCCGACCGTAGTCGTACTGGGCGAATCCGGGGGCGGCCAGCATTAACAGGACCAGCATTGCAGCACTTAGGTGTTTCATTTGTCACCTCCTGCCATAACCTACGCAATATATTTTCCAACCTTCCGGCGGGAAAGGTGTGACAAATTCCGGACACAAAACGGAGTTGTTCCCCCTTCAGTGTTCGGGCCTCCGGCCGCGACTGGGATTTTCAGCCAGTCGCCTTGTCAAACAGGCGTTGTTTTAAAAACAACTTGAATCCAAGATGTCGAGAAATGCATTTTGAATCCTGACCAGGTGTGATAATGTTTGGTTTGATCACATATATAGCCAGAAGGGGGCAGCCATGGTGTATAACGGCAATTACTTCTTTAAATCCTTGAGAATGAGGTTTTTCTTGCTATTCTGTCTTTTGTGTCTTGCCGGCAGTGTGTGTGCAGGCCCGGTACCCCAGAATCGAACCAAGCAGAATCCTGAAGCCGTTCCGGGCGTGCCGCTTGGTGACCAGGCGCAATCCAAGGCCTATGTGATTCTGTATGAACATGCGAATTTCAGGGGGAAGAGTCAGTACGTGGGTAAGCATGTCGCGGATCTCGGAGTTTTGATGTTCGACAACAGGGTGTCCTCCATTAAATTGGTCAACATTCCCTTGGTATCACTATACGCGGAAAAGAACTTCGCGGGCAAATGCATGCCCGTTTCCAGCGATCTTGCCAATTTGAATGCCACATTCATCGGCAATGACCAGGTGTCTTCCCTGAAAATAAACCACAGATGCCAGCGCCAGCACAGGGTGGTATTCATAAACAAGACGGCGGCATTTATCCATGTGTATGCGCAATGGGTTAGTGGGAATGGGCCCCTTTTTGACAAGCGTTTGCGCCCGGCTCAATCCGTTGCCTGGCATTTCCCCGCCCAGGGGAGTGTAAAAATCATGATGGATGAGGAACGTTTTAGTTTGACTGAAAACCGCTGGGGCGCCTGGCCCCTTCTGGATCAAAAATTTCTCTTTTTATCCAAGGATTGGGAGATCACGATCAAGGGATTCGGAGAACTAAGTTATGACATCAAATATCGTCATTGAGGCGAAGTGATTGTTGTTTTGATGAAAGCAATTAAAAGGATTTTCCGTTACCGAATGCGTAAGGCGCCATTCCCGGGCTGATCACAAACTTGTCGGCAAGGGCAGTGTAGACCCCATGGGCTGTCTGGGTTATCGTTGACATTTCGGTTCGCATCCACTATCTTTCAGCCTTGAAGCAGAGATTTCCGGATTGTTCAGTTGAAATAAAAAAGGAGAAGACTGATGCCGCGTAGCCGCAACCTGATCGCATTGCTTTGTGTTTTAATCCTGATTCCGATAATGACCACGGCCGGAGAGACCGAAGGAACGCCGGGCAAGGACAGTTGCACCATCATCACCTTCGGACGCCTGGCCACGGCCGACGGTTCGGTGATGACGGGCCATACCTGTGATGCCAATTACCGCACCTGGATCGAGTTCGTGCCGGCGGGAACCCACAAGCCGGGTGAAAAAACCGCCATCGTCAAGGGCGGCATGCACAATTTCTTCGCCGGCGACAAGCGGGTCATCGAGAAACTGGGCGAGATCCCCCAGGTACCCAGGACCTTCCGTTTCCTCAACACCGCGTATCCCTGCATGAACGAGCACCAACTGGGCATGGGGGAATCCACCTTCAACGGGCGCGAAGAACTCAAGAGCGACAAGGGCATCTTCCAGATCGAGGAACTGCAACGCATCGCCCTGGAACGTTGCCGCACCGCCCGGGAGGCCATCCGCCTGATCGGTCGACTCATTGAACAATACGGCTATTGCGACAGCGGTGAATGCATCTCCATTATCGACCCCAAGGAAGCCTGGCACATGGAAATCCTCGGGCCGGGCAAAGACAAGTTCGGCGGAGTTTGGGCGGCCCAGCGCATTCCCGACGGCCACGTGGGCGTGGCCGCCAACATCAGCCGTATCGCCGAAATCGACCTGAACAACCCGGATTACTTCATGGCGTCGAAAAACGTGTTCGAATTGGCCCGCAAAAACAAGTGGTGGGATCCGAAAAAGGCGCCTTTCAAATTCTACAAGGCCTACGGGGACAGTTATTCGGGCAAGCCCTTCACCATACGTGAGTACTGGGTCTTCACCCAGTTGGCGCCGTCGATGAAGCTGGATTTCGAGGCCGACGAACTGCCCTTCAGCGTCAAGGTGGAAGAAAAGGTTTCCCTGGAAAAGATGATCGAGTTGTACAAGGCCGCTTACACCGGCACTGAATACGATATGACCAAGAACCTCATGGTCAAACAGAAAAACCGCAAGACCGGCGAGGAGAAGACTGTCAAGAGTCCGGTGGCCAATCCCTGGATGTCCCGCCACATGCGTACACTCCTCAACACCCTTAAAGAGGACGTGGTCATCCGCCACCGCCCCATCGCCGTTGAGTACTGCGCTTACCATACCGTCGTGCAGGCCCGCGGCTGGTTGCCCGATGAGCTGGGGGGGCGGGTGTGGTTCGGTCTGGACAACCCGGCCATGACGGTCAAGGTGCCCTTGTACATGGGCATGGAGTCGGTATTGCCGTCCTACACGGTGGGGTCACAGGAGAAGTTCCGTCGCGATTCGGCCACCTGGGCATTCCGCCGCGTGGCCAAGCTGTCCATGATCCGCTGGGATCTCTGCAAGGAGCCCGTGCAGGCCGTGATGGAAGAGTACGAGGCAAAGGCCGCCCGGGAAGTGCCCCGGCTGGAAGCGGACTACATGACCCTCTACCCCACGGATCCGAAAGCCGCCAACCGCTTGCTGACCCGCTATTCCCACCAGTTCTCCGACGCCCTGATCAATCGTTACTGGGACCTGGGCGATCACCTGTGGAACTTCTACGCCCGAGGTTTCTAAAAAAGTTGAAAAGTTGAAGAGTTGAAGAGGGAAGAAGTAAAAAAGGATGACAGGGGACAAGAAGACAGGTGGCAGGAAAAGACAGCGGTAGGGGCGGGTTTCAAACCCGCCCTGGCGCAAGGGTGACCCTTGTGTTTACTCTAGAATAACTTCCTCACTGTTTCTTGATCGCCCACCAGGTACCGGCGAAGGTCTCCGGGTCTTCCGGGCCCAGGGGGATGGATTCGCCTGTGTAGCGGCCCTGCATGGCCCCGTCGCCGGTGACGACGCCTCTGAAGTGGCGCCGAAACCACATGGGTCCGCGACCGGACACAATCTCCATGGTGATCGATCTGCCACGGACCTGATAAGTGCCGGACAAGAAGGACACATCGGCACTGACCTCACCCTCGGTCTGATCGCCCGTCAGTGTCCATAGGCTGGCCCGGGAGCGGTCGTAGCCCATGCCGCTGCCATCCATGGCCATGATGATTTCCCAATCCCCGGTGATGTCGAAACGATCTGTTTCGCAAGCACAGAATATACACGTCGCCGCCAGGGCGACAACCAGCATCCAGGAAGGTAATGGACTTTTCACTTGTCAATCTCCCCGCCCATATCGACCCAACCTTGCCGAGTCGACGGTCTGCACATTAGCCTGTTTCAATAGTATTCCTTCGTTTCGTTCACGTCAATCTCCCGTGGATCCGTCTTTCGTCATTGGACAAAAAAGCCGGAATTGGCTAGCATTTCTTGGGGATGTAAAGATCGGCCATGGAGTCGGGAGGAGGAAGCCATGCGAAAGGTTTTGTTTGTATTCTTGGGTCTGTTCTGGGCATTGGGGTTTTGGGTCGAAGGGGTGGAGCAACGCATCGTCCGTGAACACAAGCGTTTTTACCAAGCCGGTGATGTGGTGGAGCTCAACGCCATCCTTGATCTGGCCGCCCACAAAGGTGCCCAAGTCGGGGAAGTTCAATTGGCCTACCACATGCTGCGATCGCGCCTGGAAGTGGATTGGCTCTGCAATGGTCAGGTTCTGGCGCATACCGGCTTGCGGCGCGGATTGAAACGGAAGTCGTCCTTTGTCTATGACCGGGCTGTTAACGACGTCCTGGCGGTGCGCTTGACCGGCACTTCCGGCCGGCTGCAGATGCTTTCAATCACGGCTGAAATCCGACCCGGCGGGCAAGCCGTGGATCCGCCCAAGACAAGCCCGGCCGTGCGCCCCGGACTGAATCTAGCGGGCGGGGAAAAACAGAATGTAACGGATTTAGTGGTGCATAAGGGAAAAGGCATTGCCCATATCCCGATATCGTTCCCTGATTTGAAGAACGAGGCGCTCAAAGCCTTCCCGGCACGAAAAGTGGCCATAAAGGCGTGGAACGGCCGCTACGTGTGCGTGGATGAAAACAAGGGCGGATCCTTGGTTGCGGACCGAACCCAAGTGGGAGAGTGGGAGACTTTCCGTATGCATGTGATGCGGGAGGGACGCGTGGTGTTGCAGGCCTGGAACGGGGAGTACTTGGCGCCCGACCCAGGTGACGGCCATCGCCTCAAAAAGCGCGGAAAAGAACTTCGTCCCCTTCATCAATTCGTGTTGACCGAACAGGGCGGGAAGCGTTTCTCCCTGGCCACGTCGGAGGGGCGAATCGTCTGTGCGGATCAAAGCAAAGGGGATGCTTTGTTCGCCGATCGTTCAAACATCGGCCAATGGGAAGTGTTCACCTTGGAAAATCTTGAAAGGCAAGCAACCCGGGGCTTTGATTTTAAACGTGAGCGTTTCGTTGCGGCCGTTACCGCGCCCTTCGGTTTCGACCTGGGTCAGCGCTGGTTGCAGGCAAAACAACAACTCAAAGCGCATCAAGCCAAGCAGTTCCGTCAAACCATGAAGGTTAAACAAGGCGGCCTGCGGGTGATGCAACCGTTCAATGCCCGGCTTTCCCCGGTGATTCGCAACGTTTTTTCGGAAACCCATGGAGACCAGGCCATACTCACCCCGGGAGCCGCGTTCCTGGTGGAAGGCGAACATTTCGCCGATTCAGCGGGAAGCATCGAGCTCCTGCTGGACCACAAGGTGAACAACCGAAAAAAAATCGTTATGCAACCCGGATCCATTACCTGGAACCCCAGGCTGATTTTTGCGACTCTCTCCAGTATGCCCGGGTTGGTCGAACCGGTGTCGGCCACCCTGGTCATCAATCGCGCCGATCCCACCCCGGTCCCGGGTCGCTTCCGGGTGACCGTGACCCCCCGACGGGTGGTGCGCCAGGTATCGGGCCTGAAGTATTTTCAGCCGGCCCCAAATGATCGGCAGCATATGCAAACAAAGGAATTCAATGACGGTCGCATGTTGCTGGTGCTTCACGATCCGGCCTGCGGCTTGATCGGCGATGACGGTGTGGATACCTTCGTGTTTAATCTGCCCAAGGGCTGTCGAGTTGAAAAAGCTTTGTTTGTTCCGCAACTCCCTTCTGATCCTGAATTGGGGCGTCGGTGGATCGAAAACCACTTCAAGGAGATCCTGGCCGCGGTGGCGCGCGGAGGCATCGCCGGTCTGGCAAAGTACGGGGGAAAGGTCCTGTTGGAATTCGTCATCAGTGCCCTGTCTCCCGGGGCGGGCAAATACGGGGCCTGGTTGCTTTCGCCCCCGACGCAGGCACCCAAGGTGGTCCAGATCCTATGGCACAACACATGTTTTGCCACGTATGATGACATTCCCGTGGCCTATGTCATGTCGGTATTCGTGTCCTGCCCTGAAGGGGTGAACCTGTAAAGGTCAGCGACAAACAGGGCGCCGGCCGTTTGGGATTGGGGGCCGGTGTTTATTCTTTCCGGTCTTGATGGTTCCGGGCGAGCAGACGCAGTATCAGGGTCACCACCCAGGTGACGGCCATGACAGACCAGATCACCAGGTCAAAGATGCCCCGGGAAAAGCCAGCCCTGTCGGCGACCACAAGGGACTTGACCAGCATGGCCAGGGAAATGATTGTCATGAAGGCCGTAAACCCCAGGGAAGTCACAAAGGTTTTCTTATGCATAAATCTTGCTCCATTTTTAATACGCATGTTGGCGCAAAGGGAATGCGATTGCAATAAACTTTTTTGTTTTTTCTTGACAGACGGCCGCGGATTGTGTATCCTCCGCTTCTATGCAGAGTAACAACGGGATCCTTCGTTTAGCCGGGCTGATGCCGGGATCCCTGTGCCTGCACCATCATCACCTCCACCACGCGCTCCCCGCGAGCGTGTAAATATCGATTGACCCACCCCTTTCCCCTTACCGGAGAAATCCATTCATTCATCTCCGGCCGGGGCCGATTCCTGCGTGGAGGTGATCATGAAACCCAATTTGAAACTGGCCGTGCAATGCAAGGGCCGCTTGAGCGAAGCTTCCCTGGCATTGCTTCGGGACTGCGGTATTGTGTTTTCCCGCAGCAACGGCAAACTCAAGGTAGACTGCGACAACTTCCCCTTGCAACTCCTGTTTTTACGGGATGACGATATCCCCGCCATGGTGGCCGCCGGGGTGGCGGACTTGGGGATCGTTGGACGCAACCTGCTGGCGGAAAGCCGCGCTCCCGTGCACATGGTGCGTGACTTGGGGTTCGCCCGTTGCCGACTGTGCCTGGCAGTGGAAAAAACACAGCCCTGGCAGGGTATCGGCGATCTGCAAGGCAAGTGGATCGCCACTTCCCACCCGGTGATTCTGAGAGACTTCCTGAAACGCCACGGCGTACGTGCCCGTATCCGGCGCATCGCCGGTTCCGTGGAAATTGCCCCGGCAATGGGTTTCGCTGATGCGGTCTGCGACCTGGTCAGCTCCGGAAGCACCCTGTTGAGCAATGGCATGCGGGAAGTGGAAACCGTGTTTGCATCCAGCGCCCAATTGGTGGCCAATCTGAAACTTGCGTCGGATCAGTCTGTTTTGCTGGAACGTTTGCTGCTGCGAATCCGGGCGGTGTTGCGTTCCCGTACCCATAAGTACATCTTGCTCAATGCCCCGGAGACCTCCCTGGCGTCCATCTGCCGCCTGCTGCCGGGCATGAAAAGCCCCACGGTCAGCCGGCTCAATGAACCGGGTTGGGTTTCGGTGCAGTCGGTGGTAAACGAAGAGGCTTTCTGGGAGGTGGTGGACCGTCTGCATGAATTGGGGGCTGAGGGCATCCTGGTTTTGGGCCTTGAGAAAATGGTGTTCTGATGGCCAAGTCAAAGATAAACATCCAGGTGTTGGATCGGCCTGGGCAAGCCGATCTGCGGCGCTTAACGGCGCGCCGGGGGGGGGTGGAGCCCCGCGTGGAGGCGGTTGCACGCCGAATACTGGCGGAGGTGCGTGAACACGGCGACGCGGCGGTAGCTGAATATACCCGGCGGTATGACGGTTGCACGCCGGAGCCCGTAAGTGTGCCGGAAACGGTGATCCGCAACGCCGGTCATGCTTTGGGTACCGAGTTGAAAGCGGCCATTGCCAGTGCCCGGGTAAACATCCGGCGTTTTCACGAATACCATCGAGAAGACAATGTGCAACGGATTCACACCCAACCCGGGGTCGAGTGTTTCCAGCGGCTGGTGCCTTTGGACCGGGTGGGCCTTTACGTGCCCGGAGGGCGTCATCCGCTGTTTTCTTCTCTGCTCATGCTGGGCGTACCCGCTTTGTTGGCGGGATGCCGGGATGTGGTGGTCTGCACCCCGCCGGACCGCCAGGGCAATGTGCACCCGGCCATTCTGTATTGCGCCGACTTGCTGGGGCTGCGCCGGATCCTGCGTGTCGGCGGGGCCCAGGCCGTGGCCGCCATGGCTTATGGCACCCGGGCCGTACCCCGGGTGGACAAGATCTTCGGCCCGGGCAACGGTTTCGTGACCGCGGCCAAGATGCTGGTCGCCCGGGATGGAGTGGCCATAGACATGCCCGCCGGTCCTTCCGAGTTGATGGTGGTGGCCGATGGTACGGCCCGTGCTGATTTCGTCGCGGCGGACCTGCTGGGGCAATTGGAACACGGCGCAGGCAGCCGGGCCGTGCTGGTGTCCCTGGACAAGGATTTGGCGGCCAAGGTGCGTGAAACCATACTCAAGCGCGCCGCGGCGGGGGAGTTTTCCGCAACCCTTTTGGAAAACCTCAAGCACACCGTTTTGCTGGTGGTGGAGAACCGGCAACAAGCGCTGCACATGGTCAACGACTATGCCCCGGAACACTTGAGCTTGGCTGTCAAAACTCCGGAGAACTGGGTTGAAGGGGTACGCCATGCGGGCAGTGTATTCCTGGGCCATTGGGCCCCCGAGGCTGCGGGCGACTACGCCTCGGGCACCAACCACACCCTGCCCACGGGCGGGTACGCCCGGGCCTGGTCGGGAATCACTGTGCGATCGTTTCAGAAAAGCATCTCTTTTCAGCGCCTGACTCCGGCCGGCCTGTTGGGCTTGGCTGCAAGCGTGGAAACCATGGCCGCGGCGGAAAAGCTGCCCTTGCATGCCGCATCCGTGGCCGTGCGGCGCCGGGCCGCCCAGGCCCTGCCCCGGCAATTGGCTGACCCCCGAGAGCTGCTCAGTCAACGGGCCCGGCTAATGCAGCCTTACATCTGCGCGGGTGAGCAAAGGCGTTTCGCCGGGTCGGTGTTGCTGGACGCCAACGAAATGCCTGTTCCCCTGCCCGGGGCCGCCGGTTTGAACCGTTATCCCGATCCGCGCCAGCGGGAGTTGACCCGACGCATTGCGGATATCTACGGCTGGGCACCGGAAACGATCCTGCTGGGCAACGGCAGCGATGAACTCATCGATATCCTGGTTCGTGGTTTTTGCGACCCCCGGGGGGACAGGGTGCTGGTCACTCCGCCCACTTACGGAATGTACGCCGTAAGCGCCCGGGCCAACGGCGTGGAGGTGGTAGAAGTCCCCCTGGGCCAGCGGTTTGGGCTGGACGTCGAAGCGGTGGTGGATTGCGCCCGCGAGTACAATGCGCGCCTGGTGTTTTTGTGTTCCCCCAACAACCCCACGGGCAACCTGTTGAAAAGGGGCGCCCTGCTGGAAGTGGTGCGCCGCAGTGGGGCGGCAGTGGTCGTGGATGAGGCTTACATCGATTTCTCCGGCGACCCCGGATTGGTCGAGCGGATCAACGAACATGCAAACCTCTTGGTGATGCGAACTTTCTCTAAATCCTGGGCCGCCGCGGGCGTGCGCCTGGGAGTGTTGATTGGTCATCCGGTCGTGTTGGATGTGCTGCGTGGGCTTCAGGCCCCCTACAACATCAGTACTCCCAACCAGGAGGCCATGATGTGCATCCTGGACCGGCTGGAGGAACGCAATATTCTGGTGCACCAGCTGGTTGAGCAGCGGCAGGAACTGGCGCGCCGACTGTCGTCTCTGGACTGTGTTGTCCGGGTATATCCGTCGCGAGCCAATTTCCTGCTGGTTCGGTTCGCAGGCTGTGGACAAGTGTGGGCATGGCTGGCGGACTGCGGCATCCGGGTGCGTGACCGCTCCGGAATGCCCGGCTGCACTGATTGCCTGCGCATCAGCGTCGGCACGGCCGCGGAAAACCAACTGCTGTTGGATTGCCTGAAACGCTATGCTGGAGGAAATCGATGACCAAACCCAGGGTGTTGTTTCTGGACCGGGACGGGACCTTGATCCGTGAGCCGAGAAAAGATCGGCAGGTGGATTCCTTGGCCAAATTGGAACTCATGCCCGGTGTGGTGGTGAACTTGCACCGCTTGGCCGCGGCAGGCACATACCAGCTTGTCATGGTAACGAACCAGGACGGCCTGGGTACCCCCGCCTTTCCAAGCGAGGCGTTTCAAGAGCCCCAGGCATGGCTGATGCGCATCCTGGCCAACGAGGGCATCCATTTCAGGGATGTTCACGTTGACCCCACCCTGCCAAGGGAAAACGCCGTCACGCGCAAGCCGGGCACAGGTATGCTGAAGAAATACCTCCAAGGTGACTATGACCTGGAGCGTTCCGTTGTGGTGGGTGACCGCTTGACCGACGTGGAGCTGGCCCGCAATCTTGGTTGCCGGGCCATTTGGTTTGCTCCGGAAAGCAAGGCCAATCGCCGCCTCGTCAAGGAAGCCGGGCTGGCCGGTTGCTGTGATCTGGTCTGTTGCGATTGGGCGGTTGTGGCGGACCGTTTGCTGGGAAAAATCCGGCGGCGTGCGGATGTGTCTCGCCGGACCCGGGAGACCGATATCTCCTGTGTACTGGACCTGGATGGCGAGGGCCGGGCCGATATCGCGACGGGCCTGCCCTTTTTGGATCACATGCTGGAACAGGTGGCGGTTCACGCTGGAGTGGATATGGTTTTGCGGGCCCGCGGCGATTTGGAAACCGGGCCGCACCATACCGTGGAGGATTGCGCCCTGGTACTGGGACGCGCCCTGCGCAAGGCCTTGGGAGAAGCCGCGGGCATGGCCAGGTACGGTTTTTTGTTGCCCATGGATGATGCCCTGGCCCGGGTCGCATTGGACCTGGGCGGGCGTCCCTGGTTGTCCTGGTGCGTGGCGTTCCGGCGCCAAGTCGTGGCCGGCATGCCCACGGAGTTGTTTAAACACTTTTTTCATTCATTCGTTTACGCCGCGGCGATTACCCTGCATGTAAGCGCCACCGGGGAAAACGACCATCACCGTATCGAGGCGGTGTTCAAAAGCGTGGGCCGAAGCCTGGGGCAGGCCCTGCGGCGGGAGGGCCTTTCGGGACGGATACCTTCCTCCAAGGGGGTGATGCAATGAAGGTGGTAGTGGTGCGGACCGGCGCGGGAAATCTTTTCTCCCTTGGCGTGGCGTTGGAGAGGATCGGGGTTCATTCTAGGATCGTGGATACTCCCGCCCAACTGCGGGATGCGGAACGGGTGATCCTGCCCGGAGTGGGTGAGGCCCGCTCGGCCATGGATTTCCTGGCCGGCCGGGGGCTGGATACGGCCCTGAAGCGTCTCACCGTGCCGGTGCTGGGGATCTGCCTGGGCACGCAGTTGTTGTGCCGGCAAAGCGAAGAGCGCCATACCGCCGGGTTGGGTGTATTCGATCTGCCGGTGACCCGTTTTCGCGGCAGGGGGAAGGTCCCCCATGTCGGTTGGAACCGGGTGGAAGACTTGCGGGGGCAATTGTTTTCAGGGATCGCCGCCGGTGAGTGGTTTTACTTCGTGCACGCTTATCGCGTCGATGTCTCAGATTGGACGGCGGCTACCTGTGACTACTTGGGACCCTTCAGCGCCGCTTTGGAACGCAACAATTTTTTCGGCGTGCAGTTTCATCCGGAAAAAAGCGGCGCCGCCGGCCGCCGCGTGCTGGAAAATTTCTGCCGCCTGAACAGAGGAAGCCATGCCGAGCGGTGAGTTCAAGGTCATCCCCGCCATCGATATCATGGACGGGCGTTGCGTGCGCTTGCGCCGCGGAGATTTCAATCTTCGCCGGGATTACGCCGCCTCTCCGGTGGCAGCGGCCAAGCGTTTCATCGCCGCCGGCTTTTCGCGCCTGCACGTGGTGGATCTGGATGGCGCCCGCGCGGGAGTAAGTTCCAATTTCAATGTGGTGGCGGATATCTGCAGACTGGGGGGCTGCCGAGTGGACGTGGGCGGCGGTATCCGAACCCTGGAACAGGTGGACCGCTGGCTGGATGCGGGGGCGCGCCAAGTGTGCATGACCACAATGGCGGTTCGTACCCCGGAGCTGTTGCTGACAGGCATCAGGCGGTTTGGTCCGGAGCGGTTCGTGGTGGCCGCGGACACCCAAGGCGGGCGTGTGGCCCTGGCGGGGTGGACACAAGCATCCCAAACGGATCTGCCGGATTTCATTTCTGAAATGCGCATGCTGGGGATCACTCATTTCATGAGTACCGACGTTGTGCGCGACGGCATGTTGCAAGGCCCCGCCGGGAATCTATACCGGTGCCTCCTGGCCCGTTTCCCCGATATCCATCTGGTGGCCTCTGGGGGAATCAGCCGGATCAGCCAGGTGCGCGGCCTGCGTCGACTGGGCCTTGCCGGCGTGGTGGTGGGGCGCGCCTTGTACGAAGGCGTGCTGGATCCGGTCCGGCTGGCGTCTGAACAGGTCAAGGGAGGTTGAGATGACGGCCAAACGAATTATTCCCTGCATGGATGTGCGCGGCCGCCGGGTGGTGAAAGGCGTCCATTTCAAGAACCTGCGGGACATGGGCGATCCCGTGGAGCTGGGTAAGCGCTACCGCGACGAGGGGGCCGATGAACTGGTTTATCTGGACATCGCCGCCACGGTGACTGGCCGCAAGGCGCGGGTGCCCCTGGTACGCGCCATCGCGCGAACCCTGGACATTCCGTTCACCGTGGGCGGCGGAATCGCCCATGAACGCGACGTGGAAGCCTTGCTGGAAAGCGGGGCCGATAAGGTGGCCGTCAACTCGGCGGCGGTCAATGACCCGGCTCTGATCACCAGACTGGCCCGGGCTTTCGGCTCCCAATGCGTGGTGGTGGCCGTGGACGCCGCCCGTCACAAGGGTGAGGATCGCGTGTTTATCCACGGCGGACGAACTCCCACGAGCCGGGAGGCCCTGGAGTGGGCCCTTGAGGCGGCGGACCGGGGCGCCGGTGAAATCCTGCTCACCTCCATGGATCGGGACGGGACGGGGGACGGCTACGATATCGATATGCTGCAGCAGGTATCTGCGGCGGTTCACTGCCCCCTGATCGCGTCGGGGGGCGGCGGAGACTTGAAAGCCTTCGCCGCCGCATTGGAACAAGGTAAGGCTGACGCGGTGTTGGCCGCCGGGGTGTTCCATACCGGGAAACTCTCCATAGCCGAGGTCAAGGATTACCTGGCCGCCAGGCTTATCAACGTCAGGAGGACGTCATGAAAAGAGTAGCAGAAAAGGTGGATTTTGGCTGCAATCCCCTGGTGCCGGCGGTGGTTCAGGATGTAAACACCGGTACCGTGTTGATGCTGGGGTACATGAACCGCGAAGCCCTAAACAAAACCCTGCAAACCGGCCGGGTGACATTTTTTTCCCGCTCGCGGCAATGCTTGTGGACCAAAGGCGAGACGTCGGGGAATTATCTTTTACTGGAGGACATCCGCCCGGATTGTGACCACGACACATTGCTGGTGCTGGCCCGGCCCGCGGGCCCCACCTGCCACACCGGCGCAACGTCTTGTTTCGGCTATGTGCGGCCCGCGGGCATGATGGCTGAGTTGGAGATGGTGATCCGCGAACGCAGAAAATCCTTGCCAACTGATTCGTATTGCAGCAGTCTTTTTCACGACGGCATCAAGCGGATTTCGCGCAAGGTGGGGGAGGAAGCCGTGGAAGTGGTGGTGGAAGCCCTGGGTGAAAACAACCGGGACCGTTTCCTGGAAGAGTGCGCGGACCTGGTCTTCCACCTCCTGGTTCTTTTGACCGCCCGGGATTGTGGCTGGCAAGACGTCATGGAGGTATTGAAAAAAAGAAGGGAAAAAACGAGTGAAAAGTGAAAAGCTGAAAGTCTAAAGAAAATCAACAGCCCAGAGCTTTTAAATTTCCTGCCACCTGCCTCCTGTCACCTGACACCTTTCTCCAACTTCTTCCAAATTATACTTTGAAATGGCAAAAGGCTGGTGGCGAGTGGAGATTCTAATCAACCTCAACCTGAACCTTAACCTGGAATTATTTCTTCCCCGCGCTCAACTCCCTCAACTTGTTGTTCCATACCCTCAATGATGGCTAGTGGCGAATGGCCTAATGGCGAGTGGGGAAGGGTCAGAACTTTTTGTTTTGGACATTTGTGTTTGGGTAATTGGAATTTATTTCGGATTTCGTGCTTCGGATTGAATAAAGGGGACAGTTTACAGGCGTCAGGAAATTCGTTTTTCCTCTCCAACTCTCCAACTGTTTTTTTCTCTCCAACTTATGTATCGATTTCCGTGTGTTCCGTGGATGCTTCCATATTGAGAAATGGGAAGGGATGTCTTTCAAGTCCTGATACCTGTATCCTGCTTGTCCGCCGAAGCCTTGGCGAAGGTGGGACACCTGTCACCTTCTTTTCAACTTTTCAACTCTTCAACTTTATTTTACAATTGCTCCGCCTCAAGTATAATCGGGTCATCATGCGAATTATGCTGGACGCCCATTTCCTGGACAAGAAAAAGGAAGGGAACCGCACCTTCGTCTTGTCCCTGATCGCCGGATTGGATGCCCTGTGTTCGGAAACCGACGATTTCAGCTTTTTCCTGGCCACCTACAATCCGACCCATTGGCGGCAAAGATTCCCTTCCGCCAATTTGCGATGGGTGTCCTGCTCCCGCAATGCCTGGCGCCGCTACCTGCTGGATTTTCCCCGGCTTATCCGCCGCCATGATATCCAGCTGATTCAGCATACCTACCACTTGCCGGTTTGGGGCATTCCCGCCAAGGTGGCCAAGGTCCT